>Ga0187887_10000631_pt1 | contig 34052 bp, 27 predicted proteins | sample June2016WEW_7_10_FD_132977 | JGI IMG/M metagenome (GOLD analysis project Ga0187887, IMG submission 132977) | Peatland microbial communities from SPRUCE experiment site at the Marcell Experimental Forest, Minnesota, USA - June2016WEW_7_10 | ecosystem: Environmental > Terrestrial > Soil >... | reverse complement strand
GTGTTCGCGTTGTGCATATATGTTGTCCGCAGGATCGGCGAGCTTAGCTGGCGACAATCAATGCTGCTCCTGTGGACTGCATGCTTCTTGCTTGGGTCACTGTACTGGCTCAAGTTCTCGACATTATTTGGCACGGCAGGCCTCTCGGCTTTTCTGGCGCTCGCTGTGGCCCGCAATTATTCACCGCGACGAACCGTTCTGTACGTCATCGTCGGGCTAGTGGTTTTCTTCGCCCCAATAGCCGTCCTTTGGAGCATAAATAAATTATTGGGCGGCGACATTGTTATGAGCCATATTTCACTTGGGGCGCAGTACGCCAATTTGACAAGTTCCACATTCAAAGCTTTGAGCACGGTCGTGCTTCCGATTGGCGCAGGAGCTGAGCGGATATTTCGCGGCGGCCATGGACTGCTCAGTGACTGGCTAGTTTACCTCCCGGGCTTGGCATTATTGTTCCTTACGATCGGAGCAACGTTCACGCAGATATCATTCGAGTTTGCTATCCTCGGGAGCCTGTTAGTGTTGGTCCCAATTGTCGGGCTCGTTTACCTAACGAGTCATTCCAATTATGATTTCATTCTTGATGCCGGTCGGCATGCTTCGCCGTATTGGATATTTCTGCAGCTACTATTGATCGCGCTGCTTACTCGAGAGATCGCTGCCGCGGGACGTTGGGAGAGAGGGTTCCGAATAGTACTCATCGGATTGACTGCTTACTGCTGTGTGCTCGCAGCTTTCATCCCATCCGCAGCGGTCAAAACCGCTCTTCGCGTCCCGCCGTCGGGAGCTTGCCCGCCTACCGGGCTTTATGTCGCCACCTTGTCACAGACCAATCCAGCTGCAGTGGCCACCGCCATTCGGAACATCATCCGGGACGATGATGTGGTCGTCCCGGCTACCTACTGGCTGGGCCAGGAAACGTGGCTGGAACTGCCCGGACGGCTCCTCCCACTCACGAATTTTTGGGAGCCGTTGATGGAGACCCACGGGCGTAGCGGCGCAGACTACTTCGGCTCCACCCCATTTCGATCGAGCCGGCCGCTTCGCGTCGTCCTGATTGCTCCCGATCCTTATTCTCGACCGGACTATGACCAAGCTGTCGATCGAATAAAGGCTCGATTCCCGCAAGCTCATGATTGGTCGCTAGAACTCTCATTTCCAACCGACCGCGTCCAGGTCTGGGTGGCAAACCTAGCTGCCAATTGATCTCCCCCGCGGCACCTCACTAGAACGACCATAGCGCCACGCTCCTCTTAGCCTTCGCTCCTATTTGGAACACGCCCTCACCCAGCATCGCGCCGATCAATTTATCGACTCGCTCATTTGCTTTCCCTTCGGGTGGGTCGTTGTGCTCCCGTTTTGCTCAGCCAGCAGGCGTCTAGCGCCGATTAACGCGCGAAGCTCCGCGAAATAGATCCGGCGATCAAAGCCGCGGCGAGTGAACAGGTTTAGTACGAATGAGGCAGCACCCCGCAGTGCAAATGGCGATTTCGGCATCGCCCCGGTCCATTTATTAGCAAGCACATATTGTGACAATGTTACGCCTTCTACCAGCCTAACAAAATGCTCGTCGGTAACGCGCTCCTTCGTGATGAGGTGCAATATTTTCAGCTCAGGAAAAACACCCATGCCAAGGCCGGATTCGCAGGCCAAATAGCAGATTTCGAAGTCTTCGTGCGCGCCGAGCGAAGCTCCTTTGCGACCTGTGATTGGGATAGAGGTTGTTCTGCAATAATCGACGTAAGTTTCGCCTATGTGGCGTCGCACGCAAAGGCCCGCCCCAAACGGGGTGGCGTCAGTGCAGGATCTGACATTACTCCAAACCGGTCGGTCGACATGACGGACGGCAAGCCACGGTAGCAGCGAATGCAAATGGCGGGCGGGTTCGACCTCAAATTCGGCGTCTATTGATCCGCTTCCCCACGCGCCAAGGAATTGGCATTCTTCGGCAATGCGCAGAGCCTGCCCAACATAATCCGATGCTAATACGTTGTCATCATCCACAAAAATTAAAAGACGCCCTACCGATTCGCGTATGCCGCAGTGGCGGGCCGAAGCGAGCCCGAGTTCCGGCTCGAAAACATGTCGACCATGGGGATGCCAAGTAAGATCCCATCGTTCGGCGGTCGGCTCCGCGGATGCGTTGTCGACTAATATCAGTTCCCATTTATCACTCGGGTGTGTCTGCGCCCGAAGGGACTCTAAGACCCGATCAAGATATCTCCGACGTGGATTGTGAGTACAAATAATTATTGATGCGTCTAGCATTCCTGATTCCACCAAACGTCAACGCCTATCTGAATTTCGCACGCGCGGCGAAGAGCACCCAGCCAGGTCCTGCTGTAGCTTCTTCCGGCGGCACTTTATTTGCGAAGCCGAAACTTGACGACGTACCACAAGGCTTTCAGCCCGTCCCGCCACCCAATTTTCTTACCTTCGAGGTAAGTACGTCCATAGTAGGTTATACCCATCTCATAGACGCGCCATTTTTTGCTGCCGGCAAGACGGGCGCTAAGCTCAACCTCAATTCCAAAATCGTTGCTAATAAGATCTACACCGTCCAAAACGACTCGACGAAACATCTTATAGCACGTTTCAATATCAGTCAGCGTTTGATCGAACAGAAGATTAAATAGATGCGTGATTATCTTGTTGCCAAGCATGTGATACATATACAGCGAACGATGGGGCCTTCCATAAAATCGCGAGCCGTAGACCACGTCTGCAACGCCCAATTCCATCAATCTCATCATTGGCGTCCAATCGGACGGATCGTATTCGAGATCGGCGTCCTGAACAACGATCACGTCTCCCGTTGCTATTAGAAATCCGGTGCGAAGCGCACGCCCCTTGCCGCCATTCTTTTCCTGAAGGACGGGCTTTACCGTAACCGGATGAGCTAATCTCTCCACTCCGTCAGTTGCATTGGAGACTGTTTCTTCCGAAGTGAAAAACTCGATCAGTCCCTGAGAAGTACGGCCGACCGCCGTGATGGGATTTTCACTGGACGGAAACGAACCAGTCAACCACTCCCGAGTCCCGTCTTTTGAGCCGTCGTCTACGACGATTATCTCTTTCCTAACCTCCGGTACAGCCAGCATAGCGGCACGAAGTATTCGTGGTAGGGTTTTGCGTTCGTTGTATACCGGAATCACGACAGACAAGATCAGGTCATGTCGTAGCGGCACGTCGAACCCAGTCATAACAGTGGGGATATTCTCAGTGGTCAACATGGCAATCCATTAAGCAGGTGAGTTATCTTCTGCGGCATCAACGTTCTATGATCGTGTTGCCCAGCACCAGCATATCCATCTTCGTGCGAAGAAAACAATCGAGCGCCTCTTTTGGTCGGCAGACTACAGGTTCGTTCTCGTTGAAGGAAGTGTTTAAAACCATTGGTACGCCGGTCATCTTGTCAAACGTCTCGATCAGTCGATGGTAGAGAGGATTGGTACGACGGCTTACTGTCTGCAACCTGCCGGATCCATCAACATGGGTTACGGCAGGTATTTTCTGGCGCTGCGCCGCTCGGATCTGAAACACCTGCATCATGAACGGGACGGCATCATCTTCCTCGAACCACTTTGACACCTCCTCTTCGAGTACAGAGGGCGCGAATGGCCGAAATGATTCTCGACGCTTAATTTTCGCGTTTAATAGAGCCTTCATATCCGCGCGCCGCGGATCGCACACAATCGAACGGTTGCCGAGCGCTCGCGGTCCCCACTCCATTCGCCCTTGAAACCATCCGACGACTTTACCATCGGCGATTGCAGCCGCGGCGCGCCGGCAGAGCTCGCCTTCGTCGGCAATATCCGCGATGGTGCAATTCGCTTGGTCAATCTGTGCCCGTTCGGCGTCAAGGAGCGCCAGAATTTCCTCGTGTCCGAACGCGGGGCCCCAATAGGCGTGATCCATAACAAAGGACCGGGCGCCACCCTGTCCGTGCCAGACAGCATATGCCGCGCCGATAGCGCCGCCGGCATCTCCCGCCGCGGCTTGCACATAGACACGACGAAAATCTGTAAGGCGGCGAATTTTGCCATTTGCAACGGAGTTCATCGCACAGCCCCCGGAGAGCGCGATATCAGTTAGTCCGCTGCTCTGTTGCAGTTTCTTAACGAGATTAAAAAACGCCTCCTCGTACATTGCCTGCACTGAACGAGCAATGTCTCGATGACGGTCTTCTAATGGGTCGGAAGGCTGTCGTCTCGGACCGAGAAGCTCCTCGAGCGCTGGAGAGAACAAGTCGGTAAATTCGGGAATTCCGTCCGTCCATTGATACGCGATGCGCTTTCGATGATGGGTAAAGTACGAGAGATCGAGAGCGAATGTGCCGTCAGGCTGCAGTTTCACGATCTTGCGCATCGCCTCAAGCCTCGAAGGCGAGCCGTAAGGCGCCAGGCCCATCACTTTGTACTCGTCGCCATAAAAGGGAAAACCGAGATATTGGGTCAATGCCTGATAAAAAATCCCCAGCGAGTGAGGAAAGAACACCCGATGCTCAATATTGATATCCGTGCCCCGCCCGATTCCCCAGGCCGCACTCGAGAAATCACCGAAACCGTCAACGGAAACTACGACGGCTTGGTCAAATGGACAAACATGAAAGGTCGAGGACAGATGCGCCAAATGATGCTCAATGTTGTGGAATTGTCCGCGAAAGCTTTGATCCGGGAACGATTTCTCCAACAACTGAGGAACCTTTGCCCGTTGCGAGCGATTCCGCAAGCGCTCAAGCACCAGACCCATGGTCAAGGCATTGGTTAGTACATAACGTACCTTCCTCAAAATATTCGCTCGACTATCCTGGTTCACAGCAACATGATCGACATCCGCCAAGGTCACACCCGCTTCCCGCAGGCAGTAAGCGATCGCCTCCGAGGGAAAGCCAGCCCAGTGCTTGATTCGACGGAAACGCTCCTCCTCGGCCGCAGCAACGAGAGTACCATTTCGCACAATTGCTGCGGATGAATCGGCGTGGAACGCGTTAAGTCCAAGAATGATCATTTAAGCATTTCCCGTTGCACGCCAGTCTTCGATCGGTGACCACTCGATCTCCCGTCGTATCATCTCAAGATGCCTCTGAATCCGGCTTGTCTGCACGCAATCGACGATCAACAATCTCAATAGCGGTCAGGACTTCGAAGACCAGCCTTTGTAGCGCATAGTGCCATCCGGGCCAGCCATCAAATATACATCGCTTTACGAATAGCGTGTACAATAATACGAGGATCGGTGCCGGCCATCCCATCGCGCGGATTTTGTCAATCCTCGACAGTTTGTCTCCAGAATTTTCGAGCAAGTAGCTAACCTCGTCGCGCGCGTAACGCTGCTGTGACGAAAGCCACCGTGCGAGCGGCTTGCGATCGTCGTGATAAATAACATTTTTAAACTCGATGACCTCACCGTTCACGGCTACCCGGTGGCCATGGCCCTCGTTGTAATATCGAGCGCTGTCTCTCCGATAAAGCACGGTTCGGGGTGGATAGAGTGTAGCCCGCAACGGACGCCCACAAATCCTATAGACGAAGTGAGCGCGATAGCCGACAGTTTGATCCCCTGGAGTTAGGGTACGTAGCTCTGCAACCAACTCGTCGCTTAGTTCGTAGTCTGCATCAAGAGAAAGCACCCACGAAGTTGACACTTGCGTCAGCCCAAAATTGCATTGACTGGCAAATTCAACAAATGGGCGGCTAAATACACTGACCTGGGGGTAGCCCTTAAGGATTTTCAGTGTTCCGTCCGTGCTGCCACTATCAATGACGACGATCCGGTGCGCCCATGTTAACTTCTCAAGGATTCGCCCGATATTTGGCGCCTCATCGTACGTGATTATCAATGGCGTAATTTGGTCGAGCATCGTGCGATTGCTCTAGAGCTGCCACTTTTGGGGCGTCGTCGGCGACGTTCGGATAAACCGGCTAGATTTTCCTACGAGCATCAAACCGTCTCAAGTCGTTGATATTATTATTCAAGCTAGGCTTCACGCCTCAATATTTCGAAACATGTGAAACGATCGACGAGTGGCTAGGAAAAGTCCCGCAACAGTCAATGGTAAATAGCAGAATATTTGGATTGCAGTCGCAGTTGCGATGCCCGCAGCACTGGAGCTACCAAACGCCGACAGCAGTAGACCGAAAGTCAACTGATAACTGCCCAAAAAACCGGGCGCAGTGGGCACAAGCGTGCTCAGGGTTGCGCAGCCGACTGTAATGAGCAGGTTCGCAACCGACATTCGGATTTGGAAGCCGGACAGAACGCACCACAGGACTAAGGCTTCGCACGCCCAGACCGCTATTGTGAGAATGCCGACGGACAAGAATGTCCTGCTGTTTAGCGCCTTCATACCGCCCAACACACGACCCAACACCCTTGCCGGTGGCCAAGCAGAGGCTTCCACCATACGGCTCAAATGAGGTGCAAGGACGACAAATAGGGATAATCCAGCAAATAAAGCAGTACCAGCGATCGCAATAAAGGAAACAGTGCGCTTCGCCTCGCCAAGTTCAGCCCCGCCTAGGTAAGCAATAATCAAGCCTATAAATATAATCGCGAGCACCGTGACGCCATCCAGCAATCTTTCAATTGCAAGAGTGCCTAATGAGGCAGTGCGCGGTACTCCAGTCAGGCGCATGAGATAATCGATACGGAACAACTCTCCCAGGCGTGCAGGGAGAATATAATTAGCCGCAAATCCCACGGTTGTGGCTTCGGCTACAGACGAGTAACGAACGGGCTTGATTTCGCGAAGCAAAACACGCCATCGACTGGCTCTCACAAGTATAGACGCGCCGTATAGGAACGTCGCAAGTATCATAAATCTCAACTCCGCGCGCCCAATCAGGCCCTGCATTTCATCCCAGTTCAGGCCACGAAGCGCGGCCCACAAGGCCACCATGCCAACGGAAATCCCGCCAACCCCAAGAATCAGCTGCCTCCGACTAATGCGAATGCCCATCAATCAGCTTCCTATCTCAATCCGAGATTTATATCTGCGAGCTAAATTGAACGTCTTGGAACCGCGGCAGCAGCGATAACCCACTAGGTGTAGAGATGGCGGCTAAGGTGATCTGCAAGTCTCATCGTAAACAATATCAGCATCAAAGTGGGGTTCTCGCCCCCGCCGCTTGGGAACGTCGACGTACTCGCAACCCAAAGATTGGTAACACCGAAGCAGCGGAGATTGGCATCTACGACCGCCTCGCGCCGGTCGGTCCCCATGCGAGTGGAACCTCCGGGATGATAGACATCGGCATTTTCTAGGCGACCAATTGCGCCCTCCGGATCCACAGTCCACTCGAGCTCCCCAATGTCGCGCAGGCCGTGCTTATTCCAAAACCCATCGAAACGTCGCTTAAATACCGCAAACGTCGTGACGTCCTGTCGTTCGATTTGCCATCGCACCGCTGCAAGCGGCAGTCCGAAGCAGTCGTTTTCTGACGCCAATGTTATATAATTATCGGCGCGCGGCAATTGTTCAGCCACAACATGCAATTCATATGCGGCCGGCACAGGCCACAACAGCTGCCTGTAAATGAGACGCCAGAGCGCCATCTTGGCCAGATAAGGGACGTCCCGGAATGCGGCTGCAAGCGGTCCCAGTGGGATATTCTTGCTGCGCTGCAGGGATCTCAGGAGGTTCCGGAGAGCATCAAATCCGGTTTCATTTTCAGTTTTGAAACTGATATGGCCAAAGGCACTTCCTACGCATGCCTGCTCCTGCGCGGCGGCCGAAAGTTCGAAACGGAGACTCCGCATTGCCGACCCGACAAAGCGGAACCCGGCCATACGGTTAAGCCTGACGATCTGCTTCGCCCGTATCTTGGCAACAGACATTGAAATGTGATCGTTGAAGAACCTTCCCAACGCGTTACAATCCGAGAATATTTTGTTACCGTGCTGGCGGTCGAGCAATAGTAGTAGTCTTGTCGACTCAATAGCACCCGCGCAGATAACAACATGTTTTGCCGCAATCGATATTGACTTATATCCTTCGCTGGACCCGGTGACTGAGACTATTCGACCATTCGCTGCGTTGACGTCAAATTTGGTGGCGGTCGAATTGATCCATATCTCAAGACCTTGATCCCGTTCGACCGATGATTTGAAAAGTGTCGCTACGTTGCGTTTTTTGAAAGGCGGCCACTTGGCAAATCTGACATTGAATTCCGGATCGCTAGTAGGCACGAATTTGGTGACGCCAATTTGACGGACAAATTCCTCTTCGTAGGATCCTCCATTAAGTCCGAAAAGGTCCTCCGCTTCCGCCAAGTGGGGTTGGAGAGATGCGATGCCGATCGGAAAACCCGGAAGCCCAAGATAGGGGCGCGCCGCCAAATCATGTTCCATGAATGGGATTAACGCACCACCCCATCTTGTCGACGTCCCGCCGAGACAACGGAAGCGACCATGTGAGGCTCCCGAGTAAGCGGCCCCAAGCTGCACCGTCCGATTGAGCGGATGTGTATCCGCCGCCTGCTCCCTACCGCCACTCTCCAGAACAGCCACACGAATGCCGCTACGCCGCAATCGCGTTGCCAAGACGAGGCCCGCTATCCCGGCGCCGACTATTACTACATCAGTCTCACAATTCCGATGTTCATCCGCCTGTCTCGCCAAGTCCGCAATCAATCTGTCGACTCCTAAAGCGATGCAACCCAACGGCGAACCAGTCTAGACATAGTTCCGCATAGCGTACAAATACTGGGGCGCAAGTAATGGTGCGCCACCAGGATTATTTTCACACATTTTGCTGGATCGAGCGTTGCCCAGCATCACGCGAAAAAATGCCCGCGAACTCCATCGGATTATTTTAGAGATCATTAGCGGAAGACGTAGCAGTTAAACGCGCATCCGATTTTGCATCGGAGCCCCGGCAATTTCCCGCCTGCGGTAGGAGCGGATGGAAGTTCGACGTTGGTATTGCGCTTAGGGCAGACGTTTGCAGCGCGCGAGATATTTTTGCTCCGAGCCTAATAATTGGTCGTTCCATCCACGAGAACAGCACCAATACAAACAGAATACAGCCGCAGATTGATATCGTATAGAATACGATCCCCGCGTCAGGAAACGCCGCCGTTGCGAGTTGCTGCCATAAATATAATCCGTAAGACGCTTTTCCAACTGCCCGCACTGGGCCCATATTTAGCACTTTTGTAGCCAAAGATGAGTTGCTCATTGACGCGAAAAGCAGGTACGCGATCAACGGCGCGAGAGCGACCGTGGCAATTGTCCAATACCTAGTATTGTGTAGACGCGCCAATATTATTAAGCCGACCAGCGACCCGTAGAACACCCAATTAGGCCAGGAGCCGGCGAAATCGCGCACCCGCCGTTCATGGAGCGCACACACAACACCGACGCCAATTGCGAGGAAATTGCTAACAAAGTGGCCGATGTCCGATTGACCAAGTAACTCGAGCATCAACAACAAGACGGCGAACAATACTAGGATACTTGTCAGGGCCACGACCCGATAGGTTGAGAGCAAGGATATTACCAAAGGAATTACCAAATAGAATTGCTCCTCGACCGACAGGCTCCATGTATGCGCACCCCACCATCCCCCGCAGGAGCCCAACGGAATGTTGCATGTGAATGTCAGAGCTTCAAATATCGATCGCGCGTCACTGTCAATTAGGTGGAGCTTCGACAGTAAAAATATGACGGTGACGTACAATAGTAACGGCGGCAATATTCTAAACGATCTTCTGACATAAAATGCGGACAGGGAGATGCGATGAAATGTTTCTAATTCCCGCAGCAGACCCCGGCAGATCACGAAGCCACTAATAACAAAGAAAATTTCAACGCCTACGTAGCCAAGTCCCTCGATTAGCGGGGTGAATATTTGCCGCGCTTCTACACTTTGGTACCCCCCTATGCTCAAGCTTGACCAAATCAGAACGTGGGAAACAATGACTAGGGATACGCTGAAGGTCCGCCATCCATCCAATACATCAATTCTGTTTGCCTCGCGGGGATGACCGGTTCGATGGTTCTCAGGAGAGTTTGGCATTACTACGCCCGGACGATATTAGTAATCTAACCATAGCTCAGTAATATAGCGCGACGGTCCTTTGGATCCGATTAACAATTCTACCGTCCACTTTTGCAGCGACCCCGGATGCCCGATCCGATTCAGATCACCCAGGGAAAACGCAGAAGTTTCATTAAGGCGCCCTTGGAGCTGCCAAGTTTGCGATAGTTGTGATCCGCTTCTGGTCGATCTCGTATAAGGCCTGGTTTGGCCTGGCCGCGAGGCCGCCCCTATGCGACGATGGCAGCATATCACGTCGAGTTTCCGTCGACGCGGGTATTCCGGCGTATTACTGGCGTATATGAAGGCATTCGCTCATAAAGGCCAAATCACGCTCAGCGTAGCAACGCCAGGAGAGCGATTGCCGCTCAGATTCAGTAATCGGCGCCACTGCGTGCCCGTCGTCGAGCGCCTGCGCAAGCGCGCGACGCAGAGCGTCGGGATCGTCGGCCTGCACGACGTGTATTAGTCGTGAAATCCCTGGCAGTTTGGCAAGATCGGGGCCCCCGGTCCGATCGGTGCAAACGACCGAAAGGCCGCTGGAAAGCGCCTGAGCAAGCACCACTCCAAAACCGTCTTCACGGGACGGGAGCGCAAGTACGTGGGCCGCGCCATAGAATTCGGGAAGCCTCTTTTGCGAGACGTGGTCGTAATGGACGAATTGAGGATCGACTGGGAACGGGGCATCGGACAATGCTCCGACATGGATCAATCGAACCCCCGCCATGGCCCTGACCGCTCCAGCGAGGACGTCCACGCCTTTTCGATATGACCATTGTCCGACAAAAAGAACGGTGGGCTGGTCTGAAGGCCGCGGCGCCTTGTGAAGTGGAAACTGATCAATGTCGACGCCTAAGGGGCTTAGGAACAACTTACTGACGTATTCCTTCCACGGGGCAAAACTCTCCGCGACATGGATTGACGGAACTATTATATGATCAGCAATGGAGTAACCCTTCAATTCCCGCCGAACCATAAAATTGCTCACTTGCTGAGCATTGGGCAGGCTCTCCAATATCTCTTTCTGCGAAAGAATGTGCCTGCTCGATCGATGCAAATGGATAAGCGCTCCGTATCTCCATTTTGCAAAGCGGGGTGCGAGAAAATACATTCCCGACATACAGATAAATATATTGCACCTTCGCATCCTAATAATCACCAAAATGTCAAGCAGCCAACACATGAGGCGCTCAACCGCAAGCGGCAACAATCGCGGAAAAAGACGCTCCAAGGCAACCAATGGAAATAGGTACGGCAACAGCGCCACATGACAGCGTCGTGGAAGTCCAAACGATGCCGCTCGACGACGAGAAACATACGAGTAAAAACAGGTATCAACCCCCAGAGCATCTAGTTCCCTGGCAAGGTCAAGCAGGTGAAATCGTCCGGATGCAGCTACGCCTACTTTAATTCTGACTTTGTTTGGATGCGTTTCGGCATTATCCTTCGAACTCGAAGAAAGGTGAGAATTCACTGAAGGCCCCACGAGCGCAAAACAATGTCTGCAGCGTCTGTTGGTAGTATCTCCAACAAGGGCTGGACAATTGAACGGGAGCTTGCCCTCAACTAAGTCACCGTCAATTGAGAGTTAGTGGCATCAGGTGTGGAATTGATGTCAAAGCGTCGCTTTAGGAAATAGCCAAGAGTTAATGACGTAATAGCCGACCCTGCCGCGGACACAACAACTTCAAGTAAGTTCCCGCCCGGCTGCAGCAATGCCAAGCATACCGTGAACCAAAGGAGAAATCCCGTTTGATCACCCTGCTCTAGCCGTTCCATGATTCTCAAGTCCATCCAGCCGATGAGCGATCCATACAACAAAAATCCGCCAATCACCCCCCATGTGCCGAAATTGATATAAAATTCCAACACTTGCCCGGCCCCGACACTTGTGCCCTCAGCAAATCTTATGCCGGTAAAGTCTTCAACGACTGTTCCACCACCGCCGACCTGGGGCTTGCCTGGCCACAACGCTCGCGGGATCAGCCCAATCGCCATGTTCACAAGGGTAGCGCCATTCGCATAGTTTACAGCGCCAAGTTTCAGCCGCTCAGAAGCTGCGCCCACGAGCAGGTTTTGATTGAGTCGCCCGTCGATCACTTCGCGTTGTTTGGTACTTGCGCTGTCATACCACTCAAAGTTTCGAAAAATATCCAGAACACGGTCAAAACGCTCTTCGATTGAGACCTGCTGGAACCAAGCTGCCTGCCGAAATGCGGTCCGCGAAGCCATATAGTTGACGAAAACGGAAAGACCGACGAAGACTAAAATAGGAGCGATGAGAAAATAGCCCAGACGTTGCTTCGATTGCGCGTAGGAAAAGCTCACAATAGATAACAGCCAGTATGTTCCGAAGCCGATAAACCCACCTCTAATGACGGTGATTAAAGGTAGTAGAGGGAGAAGGGAAATTGATAGCCAGAGTTTAGTGCTATTTTTCTCTTGACGGGCCACCCATAGACGGAGGGAACTGCCAACGACCAACAGAGAGGCAAGCGCAGCGATGGCTGCACCAACAGAAGGGATTGCGACAAACGATCCAAGGAAAAAGTAGCAAATTCCACCAAATAGATACAGCAACGCCAATCGATCTAGCGCCGCAAGCTGACTCGGGGGCCAAAATTTCGGTATCCGGCTCGCACTCTTGTGGGTCGCAATGGATCTGACAATCATTACGCCGATCAGAAACGCCACCATACCCGTTACGGTTTCCTCAAAGCCAGCTTCTGTTCGAATAGCGAGCTCATCCCATTTCGGAAAATCTATATAGACTGCAGCTCCCGGCGTATGGATGAGAGACAACCCGAGAAAATACGCTAAGGGCATGCCCGCGCTATGCAATCGGCCCCCATGCCCGATCAGCATCAGGGCAATGCAAACCGCGAGCCATATCGCAAGAAGGGTCAGCATAGCGCTGTCTGTTCGATCGAATTCAGAGCTGCCTGCACCGGCATCCACCCAAGAACACAAGATAACATGACAGATCCTACGAGAGCACCATCTTTCCCATAGAGGCCGCTCATGCTGTCGGCATCATCAGGCTCGGAGCCGATGAAGACTCGTTTGTCAGTCGCAACATCGTCATGATACGATCCTCGTAGGTATCTCGCCGAGAGGCCATTCTCTGCTGCAGCGCAAGCGATAGGCGACGACGTAGATTGGCATCCTTAGCAAGACTTTTCGCCTGCCGAATCATATCCGGAATTGTTTTGAAATAGCGGGCCGCGTAATCTTCGGGGCCGAAGAGTTCTCGATGGTCAGGCGTGTCCTCCGCCACAATGCAGCCGCCAATTGCGGCGGCTTCAAAGCTGCGCATAACGTGGTCATCGCGATTTGCTCGCCGGACCAAACAGAGACAAATTGCTGCACTGGCGGATGCGGCGCGGATGGTGTCCTGATCTGCAACTCCCCGCCAATGAGCTCGCGTTTGCGGATGCCGATTCCAGTACTGGCCGAACAGAGCAAGACTGAGACCGGCATCGGCCAGCGGGCCCACCACCGAAAGCCTGTCGGCATCGCAGCCTCCGACAAAAAGTACATCACTCGGTGCGCTGGCTGGCACATTTTCCGGCCAAGGCCGATGAACTTCGGGGTCGTAGGCAAACGGGAGGTAGTGTATGGCGCGGATACCAGCTCGATGGAAGTCATCGAGATTTGCACGCCGCGGCGTAAAGATGACGTCATAATGGGGAAGCGCCGAGATGAACCATGGTGCGCGCAAAACCGGGTTCCATGGATCGTCAGTGGAATAATTGACTACTTTGATACCAAGCTGACGCAGCTTCTCTATATGCGGCCCCTCGAGCGGCGCGCGACCACCTGTCGTCAGCACCACATCAGGCTTCATTATCGCACATGTGTCCAGAACATGTGTCGCGAAGGCAGCGAGGTTGGCCGGCCTCTTACCCCGGAATCGCCAATAGAAACCCTGCAAAATGCGATTAGTCGTTTCTGCCTGTCCAATATCTATGATTCGATAGTTAATCCCTAGTTTTTCAGCGGCCGTACCAAGATAGTGGCCCATCTGGCCATGTTCGCTATAGCCCACGATGAGGAGCTTCGTCGCTGGGAGGCCAAGACCATTCATGGGCGTATTGCTACCAGAGCACGGCGGTTCGATCGTTGGGGCGTCAACGAACACTCAGTGGTTTTCCAGGGTGGTTATAACTTCGGCGAACGCCGCATCATAGTTCCATGCCTGCCGGATCTTATCGGCGCATCGGCGCCCCATCTCGCGTCGCTCCTCAGGATGGTCAAGGTACCAACGTAACTCAGCTTCGATCGAGCCGACGTCGGCGGGATCACACGCTCGTGCATAGCGCGGCTTTACAAACGTCTGCGTCCACTCGGGCAAATCAGTTACCAGAAGCGGCAACCCGGAGGCCATACAGTCGAATGGCTTGTTTGAAGCCCCAACCATGTGACGCATGTTGATATCTTCCGACGTCTTTGGCATTAAAGACAGGCCAACATCGGCCTTCGACGCGATCTTTAACAAGTCCTTGCGGTGCGGAATGGATCCGAGAAATTCAATGAGCTTGGGTGCTCCGTTTTTCGCGGCGACATTCATCAAATTGTCCACATAGCCAACACTTCCTGCTGTTTCATAGCCAGCAATCCGAAGTCTGACAGCACCTTGAAAGCGGCTAGCTGCGACGACCAATTCGGGAGGTACACGCGCGCTGTTAATCGAGCCGTGATACCATATGATTAGTTCGTGAACCTGCTCAGAGTTATTGCCCTCCGCTTCATCGAGCCTCGGGCAATTCCACGCACAAATCGTCGGCAACACTCGCCCTGTCACCTTCAGAAAATCGACGAGACGCTCGTGCTGCGGAACAACGCATAATTCGACTTCCCTCCCGAGCACCTTGCGACAGGCTAATACCATTCTCATAAACCTGGATCGGCCCGATCGAGAATTCGGAGCATCATGCTCATGATAAATCATGCGCGCTTTAGTTAATTTACGAATTAGCCATGATGCGGGAAGCGCGAGAGGATCCGACACATAGATCCATTCGGGACGCCAAATCCATGTCCAGAGGAGAGCCCGAAAAGCGAAGACGACGTATAGGGCTCCGTGCATCCCGCCGGCTCTTGCCAAGGACAGGGTCCTTACGCGTATTCGTGGATGACTTGGCAGTTTTAGCTTCTCCGCGCCAAACGCATTGGTACCTAGGAGAACGACGTTCCAGCCACGGTCAGCAAGAATCCCTGACGAGTGCTCAATCGGCGGATAGAAGGCGGGATCCCCAAAATGAACATACAAAATCCGGCGCCTCATTCTTCCACTCTGCTAGCCGCGAGCGGAAACGTACCGCCCCTTTGACATTAGGATTGGGCCCAAGCTTGAATTGAGCCACGTCTGCTGTGCCTTGTCGGAATGCCGTCGCCCAAATACGCCGATTGTTTCAAACGGCGCGACCGCGTTTAATGACGCATCGATTCCAAAGAGCGCCACACATTTGCCAGAGCACCAGCTTTTTCCAAAGGGCCTAAGCTGGCGTGGGCATTTTGACGAAAGTAAGCATCTTGGTACCAAGATCTGATCTCGGCGCCCTCGTTATAAAATGCCAACTTCCGATATCGGCCTCAAATAGGTCCTGAGAATATGGGCTATGCAGCTCAATAATACCAAAACCGACAGATGGCAGGAAATCCGCATTTGCGAAAACTTCCTGTTCGCCGCCTTCAATATCGACCTTAAGTAGATCGATGTGTCCCAAATCATAGTCCTTGCGAAGCTGCGAAATGGAAATTGCTTTGACATCAATACCCGCTCCATCTTGCGTAATCTTATTCCCCCAAGCAGGTTCGCTTGTGCTGAAACGAATACTGCTTCTGGGCTGACCTACAACAGCCGCGTTGATTGGCACTATCCGCGGCTCCGAGCTTGTGTTCCGCGTCAATAGTTCGAAGTTTTCCGGATGCGGCTCGATGCTAAAAATCTTAGCCCGAGGATAGCGGCTAGCGAAATAGAGCGACGTAATGCCGACATTTGCGCCACAATCAACTATTGTTCGGACGTCATTCGGCGCCAACATCGCTTCCGGCACAAAGTACGAGCCAAGCATGAACACTTCATATAGAACAAACAGGTCTCCTCCGAATGGACGCAGACAAAGCTTCTTAGTATATCCAGGTCCAATTTGTATATTTACAGCGAACGGCCGACCTTTAGTGACACTTCGATTGTAGGCATTCATTACGTGAAAACGCGCTGTGTGCCACAGCAGGGATGTGCACGACAGAGGATCCTGCGTAGCCGAAAGGCAATAGCGCAGCTCCTTTGCGTAATCCAATAGCCGTCCTGGAGGTATCACTGGCATTCTTGCACTTGGTAGCGGCATATTATTGACGGCGCACGGGTGTTACGTGCGCTGCGAAGAGACCCAGAGAAGCACTTGCTAACGGTACTATCTTTGTGGGTCTACGAAGCCAAGGTCTTTGAGACTGCCGGCGGCTTGATAGCGCGCACATACAATGAGAATGGTACCGACGGATTGAATTTCGAAAGCCAAACGAATGGCAAGACAAAGGGAAACAGCGGGAGTGCCCACCAATCTCCCAAGCGGTGTCGAACAGCACGGAGTAGCGTGTCGGCATAACATAACCCGGGAGATCCAATTCCGACGAAGGTATCGATCTGATAACCGATCGGTTTTAAAAGCGCGACGTAGTCTTCTTTCGTGTAGCCGGCTCGGACATGACCGCCTGCTTCATTCAGATCAAGATCGCTCGCTTGGTGGTAAGGATGCTTCGGGTAGGGACAGCAAAGGTGCAGCACGCCGTCTGTGCTCAGAATACGATAAAATTCGGTCAGAACCTCTTTATCGTGGCGTATATGCTCGAGCGTTTCGTAGCAGATTATTTCGTCGAACTTCCGGTCCATCGACCTCAGATTATTGAGGTCGGACTTGGCAAACTGCAACCGCGCCTCGTCGGCTCCCCTATATCTCACCAGAAATCCACGAGCCTTTTCAATCTGCTCACTATCAAAACTCATCGCTAAAACGCGGGCGCCGGACTGGTATGCGAGCCACGAAAAGTAACCATTTCCGCAGCCTGCATCGAGCACGTCTCTACGACCCGTTTTCCAAAACACGCACAGCGAGGCACGATTTCGCGTGTGAAGGTCCAAACCTGGATATATCAAGGTCCGAAGCCAGTTTTTCGAGCGAGTGCGTAGGGTGCTCCGGTTGCGCGCGTCGAGATCAGATTCCGAGCGGTTCATGGTTCGGAGCCAGCGCCTGGGACGGGTCAACAGGGTAGTAGCAGTATTTTGCACGTCGGAGCTTTCGAAGATTTGACCTGAGTTCGTAAGGGTCGGTTTCCTGGAACATCCAGAGCTGTTGAGCGGCAAATCGTCAAGTGCGCAGGCACCTCGCTCATAGTTAGGGTTAAAAAACGCCAATGGGAACATCCGCCGAATCCATAGCGGCGATCACAAACGTTTTGCAAAAATTGTCGACGTCTTGCTCCCATGAAATGGCCAAGTTCCGATTCGCCCACTCTTTAAGAACATTTAACCGCACGTTGGCACCCCCCATTTTGATATTCGCGGTGCCGGAGACTCCGGTCCGCGCTCGATCGAAAATCGCCGCCATGATCGAAGCCTTTTCACTGAGGGAGGCGTGAGCATTCTTAATTGCATGACCTTGGATTAAGATTATCAAAGAGCCCATTGATCGCAACAAGCGCGCTCCGGGGAGATCGGCTGGTTACGGTAAATATGTGCCATTTCGTGCGCCACTTCCCGCATAAGTCGCGGCGGCCTCACTCCGCGACGCAAGCTGACCAAGATTCGCCGATTTTCTGCGCACCGCCTAAACGCGTCTCTCCAGCCCAGCACATCGTCAAAGTCCACCAACAAGCCATTTTCTCCATGTCGCACCCACTCGGCGATTCCACCCAGATTAGAGCCGATAACGGGCGTGCCCGCGGCAAATGATTCGAGAATAACGAGCGGCCCGGTCTCCATCCAGCGCGACGGTACCGCCAGAAGATGGTATCCCGATAGCAAAGGTACAACGTTTTCATGAGGCACTGACGCAAGAAAGCTTATGCGTGGGTCTTCTCCGGCCAGGAGTTCGAGCTTCGTATGATATCCGTGATCTGTGCCTTTCTGAATCACTCCGTACAAGTGCAGCTCGATTTTTAATTCAGGCGCCGCTTTTACTGCCTTAATCAAAGTGTCGATGCCTTTGGTGTAGTCGGCCCGTCCAAAGAACGCGACACGCAAAGGCGCCTGTTCTGCGTCGATAAGGGTGCCCGGCCTATCTGCGGGGGCGACCAAACCATGCGGCGACATTGTGATCTTCGATGTCGGTACTCCGTTTTGAATTAATAGGGTCCTCACCCATTCCTTTAGCGCAATAATGCCGTCAACTTCGCTGACAAGTGCCTGGAAGGCATTGCGCCGCGTTCGGATCAGGTCGGCCATTCGCAAACCCGTCCACAAGCCGCCACTTAGGTCGGCATTTTCAAGCGTCTTAGCGACAAACGACGGCACATAGCTCAAGGGCATACTTGCCCAGCGCGGCAAACCCTCGTTCGCAAGGGAGCAGTCCGTGCATCGCCGGGCTTCGACCACGCCATCGCACACCCTAGTTCCCCAAAGCATCAAAGTTCCGCGCTGACAGGATACGGTCGGCGTATGATAGGTAAAAACAACAGGAATTCCGCGTTGCTTCGCCGCCCGGACCAATTGAATTGAAACCGCTCGGGTGAATGCGTGCATATGAACAATATCGGGAGATTCTTCGTCCAGAATTTCCGCAAAGGCCAACCCAGCTTCCGGATCACCCTCACCGTAAAGCTCACGCAACATGTGCACACTATTCGGCGCCGAACGATAGCGGCGCACGCGAAGCCCGCAGTAGTCGTATGCTTCGTCGACGCCCTTGCACGACGGCGCGGCAATGATTGACGCAATATTACACGAGCGCAGTTCTTGCGCTAAGCCTTCGACGTAAACTTCTGTTCCACCAACGGGATCGGGGGCGAATGTAAATGGAACGTGTAAGACCTTCAACACTTGGTGCAACCCAAAACGCAAATCATAGCGCGCAAGAGAATTCGTTCCTGGGCTACCATTCGCTGGCCCGTTTTCGGTGCCAGAGGCCAGCACCGATATTCTTTCCTTTTCGATACAGGACCGCGAGCCGTTCGGCAGTCCTGTAACCCGCTATGCGGCTCAACACATGGACTTGAGCCGGGTATTTGGGTACGAACGCCGGCTGAAGCGCTTCGATATCCGCCACGACCTCCTCAAATTTGCTCCAATCGTAGCCCGCAAAGTATCTTGCGGCCGAGTAATAAACATCGACAATCGATTCAATAACCCTCGGAGAGGAACCTGGAGTATCGCGAACATACCGTTCCGCAAGTTTCGCGTTTCTAACGCAAGATTCGATAAATCGACGGTGATTGATTTTCGAGAACGAGCGAGGCAAATCGCGATAAGATGACATTGGTCCGCTTGATCGAGCTTTTACAAATTTCCCTCCCGCGATCGCGATCTTCACACATAGGCCGACATCTTCAATTGGCTCGTGCGACTGATCGAATCCTCCCGCCGCGGATAGGGTGCTTGTTTTGAACAACAAACATCCGAGCTGTAAAAAATTTCTATCTGATAAGATTTCCGCGATCGGATCGATTCCTAGTTCCGGCGATCTAAAGTCGAAACCTATCCATTGACTGCCGCTGTAAACAAGCTTCTGCCAGTCGGCATAGACGACGTCGGCGGCCTCCTCCGCCGAAACCTGAGCAACCTGGAGCTCTATCTTGCGCGGGTCTAGCAGATCGTCTGCATCCAAAAATTGAATCCACTCACCCTGTGCGACCTGCCAACCCCGATTGCGTGCGCCGGCTGCACCAGCGTTTGGTTGACGCAAAATGCGATAAGGCACTCGCCCTTGTTGCAACGAGTTTCTAGCAACCTCTACGGTACGATCCGTCGATCCGTCGTCTACCAGCACAATCTCGAGTTCATTATGCGTCTGATTGAGGACGCTCTCGATAGTCTTAGAGACCCATTGCGCGGCGTTATAGGCCGGAATTACAACACTAACCAGCACGTGCCGCTCGTTCACCGTTACCAAAGATCCAACACAAAGCGACCGAGAGCGTTGCTGCACCCATCGTCGCAATGACGCATGCGTCGTGTCCACCAATTTGCGTGGACACAAGGACGCCTCCTGATCGTCGGCTAGGACGCGTCGGCAATGTTCTTGATCCGGTTTGCGAAGTCACGAGCAGGATCGCGCGGAATGCGCAGGCGAATGCTCTTCGCAGCGGCTCTGCCCATCGTCTGCAGCTCCATTCGTCTCGTCCAAAGCCGATCGAGCGCCCGCCTTATGCTTGGGACCGTCGGCGCGTCAGCCATAAATCCGGTCACGCCATCATCAATGAGTTCGGAATGACCAGCTACGTCGGTGGCCAGAACGGCTCGCGCGCACAGCATGGCTTCAACCATAGACAGGGGCATGCCCTCATATCGTGAGGGCATGACGAGAGCGTGATTCTCCGTCCAGATTTTCTCGACGGAAGTTACAAAACCCGCAAATTTGATGTGCGCCAGCAAGCCAAGGCGCTCGACCATCCGTTCGATGGTGTGCCTCATGGGCCCTTCGCCGTAGAAGGTCAGATACCAACTACGGTCGCGCCATGCAGGATCGGCAAGCGCCTCTAGTATCAGGTCTTGTCCCTTCGATGGCGGATGGAGCCGCGCCACGCACGCAAGACGCAGTTCCCCGCCTTCTGTGAGCGTCGGCCACAACGGTGCGGCATCAAAGGAGACATTGAACGGGTTCCACACAACCTCCGCGTTAGGCAATTCGCAGCCTATTTGGTTTTCAAATAGCCTCTGATTTGCCTTCGAAACGAAATAACACCGCTGCGCAGCAGGCATCAATTTCCGATATGCACTCGCGACTTGATCGTCCGGCCAAAATTGCTCGCTGTTTGATTGGCTGATGGTCACGAAGGGAAGCTTTCTGATCACACACTCTTCGACCAACCCAATGGAAGGGCTAGCAGCCGCGTCGCAAATCACAACAAGGGTCGGTGATATGGAAGACAGAAATTTTGTGGCCTGAATGTCTTCCGGCCGCTTGGAAGATCTCAGTATCTTGCGCCACGCTCGTAACCACAGGGGGTAGCTGGATAAGCGCTGTTGTACCGTCACTCCGGCCTCGGCCAGCCCGACAACCCGCTCATGGGGCGGCGACCAGCCGTGCACGCTCGCTGCCACAAGTAGGGCCTCATTCGCAAGATTGAGGGCGGCCCCCGCCCAAAGCTCCTCCGAACCTCCCCAAGGTGCTCCGTTCATGTTCGAGACGAAGGCGATTCGTTTTCTGACAACCACAGTGAAGTCTCATAACAGCGCTGTTTGCCTAAGAGCTTTGGCTCTCGCTCTCTGGCGGTCTCTACTCGGCCGCCTCAGTAGCGATCATCTCTTCAAAGAGCCGCTCGTATGCCCGTACGAAAGTTCCAATTGAATAGATCGTCTCGACCCGCCGTCGGCCATTGCTTCCCATTAGATGTGCTCGCGGCCGGTTCGACAACACTTCGATAATGGCTGCCCCGAGCGCAGGGGGATCCGCCGGCGAAACTAATAGGCCAGTTTCTCCATGGACTATTTCTTCAGGAATACCGCCAACATTTGTTGCAATGACGGGGATTGAGCACCCCATTGCTTCTAGAACGGTGTACGGCAGATTGTCAGCTAATGTCGGAAGTACGAATACGTCGGCTGTAGAAAGCAATTCCGGTAGACGCTCCTGCGAAATAAGTCCAAGCGGTCGTACGTTCGGATGATTCGGCACGAAGGATTCACCCGCCACCGCGAGAACCGCGTCGGGCATTGCTTCGATGACATGTGATATGAAGGCCTCAGCCAAGTCGGCCAGTCCCTTTCGAGTCCCAACGGTCCGTTTTGTTTCATACCAGGAAGAAAAAAGGATTACAGGCCGATCGTTTGGAATGCCAAATTCAGTTCGGGTGTTCGGGATATTCTTGAAATGATTGAGGTCGATTCCATACGGGATGTGATGCAGGCCAAAGCGCCCAAGCTCCTGAGACTTAAGTCGCTGGAGCATCCATCTGCTCGGCGCAACCACTTGCATGTGCTTCGGACATTGCCGATGTGCCTCCCGTTTGACTTTACGTTGCCGATGGTAAGGATTTCGAAGAAATTGCCGCCAACCAGCTCTAAGAAGTGGGCAGCGCAGACACGTTGAATTCTGATCGCATTGCCAACATGCCAAGTCCATAGTTCCGATTGGGCGCGGATCGTGGACTGTAAAGCAAGTACGATACCGCTGTGAAACGGCAGGAAGAAATTCGTATGGTAAGTTGCCATAGAACGAGTGGCAATGAACCACGTTTGGCTGAAACCGCGCAAGCTCCGCAAGTACGCTTTCGAATGTCTCATTCGCGGAGCGAGGAAAATAGCAAATCTCGTGGCTGCGCCCTAGTTCGCGCCGAAGATCTTGGGCACACCTGGCGGCGCCAGCGCCCCAATTTTCATGGACAATTGCAATACGCATTCAGTATGACCAGTCACTGGCTGTAATCTATTCGGAAGATAATAATCGCCTCAATCAGTCTCACTGGTACGGATTAGAAATTGGCGGCAGGGGCCCGAACAATAGGTCAGCCACTCGCCTCATATTGGTTCTATCAACTTTATCCCACTGGTTACCTTCGAAATGAAGAACGCTTGCGCTCGATGGAATAGCCTGGACTCGCTTCTCCAAATCACGATCGCTCGTCTCGGACGCAATAAAAACTGGATCGAAATACAGGAAATCGTTGTAAAGAAATTTTACGCCACGCTTGCGGAGAAGGTTAGAGAAAAACTGGTCCTCCGGATGCTCCCCCCATTTGGTAGGTGCCAACGACGTTTTTGCGACTGGCATATCAATAATAGCGTTCAATTCATTCGCACGAATAAAGTAGCAGCCACCTTGCATATATTCCTCTTGGCCCTCAGAAGCATGCAGCTTTGACACGGGCGTGCCCACGGCTCCAGCCTTATTACCTGCCACAAACCGAAAAATTCTATCCGACACGAACAGCACATCAGAATCGAACTTTACGAGAAAATCTCCTACCTCCATCTGGCTCGCTATTTCACGATAGGCCTTGAGTTCACTGAGCTGCACCTTCGGCCCCCAGGACCACATTGGGTATGCCGTCACCCGAAACTTTAGCGGATATGGGGATTCCTCCCGAAGTAATTGGCACTCCCTATCAGAAAGCGGGTCACTTTTGTCCATGTAGACACTTATTTCCGTCACTGGGGCAGCAGACCTTCCTAAACTAAGCAAAGCGAGCCTGAGAAACTTGAAATGCTTTCCACACGTGAAGCACACCGCAAAAAAGCGGCTTTCGTCCCCCATCTTCGAATCGGACGCAACGGCGTGCATTTTGCGTTGGGCTATTTTTGTCGCATCATAGCGGAAAAGTCGAATAACGTCCGAGAGTTTTTTAAGTCGCGTTTTTACCGGCGAGAACGTTCTGACAAGCTTGCCTACGATGGCATCAACGAGCGGGCTGTTGCTTCGGTTATTTTCTTCGAGTCTTTTAATATCACCGCCCAGGATGCGCGACGCGGCCGTTCGTTCTGGTAACGGGCACGGCGGTATCCACCCTCTGGAAAAGACCATTAAAGTTTGCTTGAACCAAAATTGCGAACAATTGGCCCTCAATAAAGCCGTCCACCTCGGCCGAAATCTAAACCCCCGCTTCCAGAGTTGGTAGATTATATACAAGTTTATACGGCAATTGACGTGGCCATCTCCCTGCTGTCTCGGAATGGCCCAACTTAACACAATAGTGTCACCGGCATGCCTGACCAAATTATCCAGAAACACTGCTTCATACTTCTTAGGCAGATGTTCCCCCACCTCGAGGGAAATCACGCCATCATATTTTTTCTCGAGTTGAATCCGTTCGGCTAGATTTAGAGATCGGCACGCTCCGCCAGTTAATTTGTTTGTGTTTGGATTGCCATCATATCCATCACACTCCAAACCGGCGTCTCGAAGCCAACGGACATACTTACCTAACCCACAGCCAAAGTCGCAGACTGCTTTATCACGAAACAACAGCGCCAATTCCTGCGCAAGTATGGGGTCAAAATAGTGCCCCTCCTCATTGGAGAGCCAATAGCCCTGCGGGTGAATTAGGGGTGAATTCTCTACGTTCGACATTTACTTTCCCGCGCGGGTTTCGGACTTATAGTACTTGTTAATGAGCAGGCTATTTCGGATGGCCAATACTACAGATGCTAAGCTTGGCGCCCGGTATCTTATTGTTACAGCTACGGTTGTTAGTTGTAGTGTCAGCCGCGTACAGCCGCGTTATATATGTGACGTGATCGCGATTTATTTAGAACCTGGCGGAAGGAATACCGCGGCTTCGAGGTCGACGAAGCGACGCTATGGCGGACCTGGAACGCGAGAACGGGCTCCGAAAGCGCCTTGTTGCTGACCTCTCGCTTGCGCCGGCACGCCAACCTGAAGGCGTTTCGGAAGGCACGCTCCCCCGGCACATCATGCCGGCCGAATTGCCGCTGACCAACTGAGCGCGACGCCACACCACCATTGTTCGTGCTGCTGAAGAAGCGCCGACGCAGGTGACTAACGCATTGGCGTCGCAGCACGGCCGATAGGGCAATCGTCGGATCAAGCCCTTGCTGGAGGGAGCGGGTGAAACGAGGACGCAATCGTGTGTGCAGTTATTACTTCGTAGGTTTGATTTGCTAGCGAGCCGCCAACATTGCGACACAGATGTAGATGTTATGCCCGGCTTCGCTTGCGTCTACCACACGATGCTGCGGAAAGCTCTTGTCGCTAGCTTTATGCAGTCGACGAACGCCAAGCATTCGGATGATTCGAAATCCAAACCAAAGTAGATAGTCATACGCTCCGGCTCGTTTGAAATTTAGCCTGGCAAGCTCTCGTTCAATTAAAAACACAACTCCCCGGGGACCAGTGGTCAGCTTGTAGGAATCATGGACCTTGAACCCTGTTTTCTCGAGCATTTGACGCAATCCGAGTGATGTCCACCTCCAATAATCATGTGGACACGCATGATCTTCGAATATGCCATGGGTCGTGAGTAATAAATGTCCGCCAGGCTTTAGGACTCGATAACACTCTTCCAAATACACAGCCGGGTCTTCGACATGCTCCAATACCTGTGTTGAAAGAACGCAGTCGTACGCGAAGGCTTCTGACGGAAGGCGCGAGTCCGCTCGATATTCAAAATCGAGATTTTCCCCGCCCGCCAAATCGGCCCGGTGGTATATGCTGCCCTCAAACAGCGAACGATACGGTGAGCCGCCGCAGCCATAGTCCAGCACTCGTGACCGCTGCGGCGGGATAAGTCTTTGGATTGCAATGCGCAAATCTGACAGACATATGTAATATGGATCGCCAGGCTTCGGTGCGAACCACTGGCGCTGAAATTCGTCGCTTGACCAGTCGGACATCTATTTCACAACCCATTATGGTCGGATTGACTTTTGCGAATATCGAGATCGGGGTTGACCACTAAATCCATTCGATATTTAGAGGAGCTACCTGCATGACGTAGCAAGTTTTTTGTCGCACCGGTCACAACAGTCGACTGGTATCAACTTTCGATCGGAAGATCGCCGTACGCGCTCCACGTACATTCCTCATGATAAACACAAGCTTCTGCGCGCCATCCCCATAACACCGGCTCATCAGTTCGCACTATATCAAACACACATATGCCATCGAGCTTTTCGTAGAACTCCCCGCCTGGCGGCTCGGATACATGCGTGCGTAAGTAAAACTGTCCAACATTCAGCCGCAATGACGGGAACATGCAAGTGAGAAGCGTTTCTCCCCGGACAGTCCCAAACACTATGTGGGGGAAATATGCGAAAGCATGGATGACAGGCTGCAATGCTTGATTGATAATCTGAAAGGAAAAGCATCCCCGCGATAGCGGATCTTCATGTTTAATCCAGAACTTAATCTCGAGCGGCCTGCCGAACTGGTGCACACCATTTGCGTCCGATGTGACCACCTCGACTTTTCTAACGTGCGGAGAACGACTACTTTTTTCAGGCGGGCGGATATAGGTAGGGGTTGTTGCGCTCTTAGAGAGGTAAGTCGCAATAGCGTGTGATACCGACCCATCGACAACGATTCGACCAGATTCAAGAAGAAGGGCGCGGTCGGCCATCTCGCCTATCACGGCCAGATTGTGACTCACCAGAAGTACCGTTCGGCCTTCGCGTGAAGCGACATCCTGCATCTTTCCTAAGCACTTCTGTTGAAACTCGTAATCACCAACCGCAAGCACCTCGTCCACAATGAGGATTTCTGGTTCGATGTGGGCAGCAACCGCAAAGGCAAGACGCACGTACATCCCGGAACTGTATCTCTTGATCGGCAAATCTAAAAATCGCTCTATTCCGGCAAACTCAACGATTTCATCGAATTTCCGTTCTATATCCGAGCGGAGCATTCCAAGAATGGCACCGTTGAGATAAATGTTCTCGCGCCCAGTCAGCTCAGGATGGAAGCCCGTGCCTACTTCAAGTAAGCTGGCAACGCGTCCACGAATTCGAATGCGTCCCTTCGTGGGCTCCGTGATGCGGCTAAGTATCTTGAGAAGCGTGCTCTTGCCCGCGCCATTTCGGCCGATTATCCCGACAATCTCACCGGGGTTTATGGCGAAGGTAACATCGTTAAGCGCCCAAAGGTCCTCCACCTCGTCGCCCTGCACGATCTGCCGCCCTCGCGCCAAATCAAGAGTCTTCCGAGCAAAGCTGCGCACTTCGCGCCCAATCACATCGCGAAGGGAGCTATAGCTTTCTTTTGGCGCTAATTGGTGCCCGACCAAGTAGCGTTTCGAGAGATTTTCAACGGTTATTGTGGGATTGGACATGTTTATCAAATTAGGTGGATTCAGATTAAATCCGCAAAGCCTTTCTCCAATCGCCTAAACCGATTAAGGCCGAAACAAAAGAAAGCGGCTGTGACGGCAATACTTATCCACAAGCCCGGCATGTAAAGGTCTGTACCCAAAATGCACCAACGGAATCCATCGATCACGCCAACCATAGGATTTATCGAATACAGAACTCGCCATTGCTCCGGTATTATGCTGGAGCTAAATCCCACTGGTGAAACATAGAGCCCAAACTGGACAATGAACGGGATGATATAGCGAAAATCCCGATATTTGACGTTGAGAGCAGTTATCCAGAGCGACGGTCCGAGGCTAGCTATGAATGCGATCGCGATAAAGATCGGCAGCATCAAAATCTGCCACCCCGGAATATAGCGGTACCAGCTCATCAGCCCGACCAAGATTACAAGGCTGATGAGGAAATCGACGACGCTCACCATAACTGCCGCGCCAGGTATAATTAAGCGCGGAAAGTACACCTTGCTGATCAGATTCGCATTGCTGACCAGGCTGTTTGAAGCGTCGGTCAACCCAGTGGAGAACAACATCCACGGCAAGGTTCCCACAAATACTAAGAGTGCGTAAGGAGCGCCCTGGGATGGAAGTCCGGCAATTCTACCGAAAACGACCGTGAAAACTATCATAGTAAGGAGCGGTCTGATTAACGCCCAGGCTGCACCTATTACCGTCTGCTTATACCGCACAGAAATGTCGCGCCACGCTAATACGCGGAAGAGTTCGCGATAGCGCCACAGATCCCGCCAGTAGTGGCGGTCCTGGCCGCCCGCCTCGATCACAAATTCTGGTATCGGCAAGAACTCGGACGCCGGATCTCCAGCTTTTCTGGGAAACTCCGCACCCTTCTGCTGGAGCGCAGAAGCGTTCATGTCCAATACTGCATTTGGCTGGTCGATATCCATATCACGTGTAAATTTGTGTTGAGCTCGGAAAGGGTGATCGGATCTGGTCCAAAGTACAACTCGACCCCGCAGCAATCAGCGCAAGACCGAGTTCCAAATTCGATAGTCTCTGTAACTCGGCCGATAACCCAAACCCGCGCCGGCTGCCAAGCAGCTTTCACTTTTGGCCAAGCTACCGCCTTGCGGGTGAATCACTTCACTCGCCGATTGCATCACTACGGAGCGATGCGCCTGATTGGCGCATTGCAGATTTCATGCCGCGGGCATCAGCCTGGAACGATCAACCGCGACAGGTACTGCAGTTCCCATCATCTCGATCAAGATACGGACACGGCCATTCTCGTCGAGCCGCTCCAGTGTTCCGACGAAATCGACAAACGGTCCGGACAGAATACGAGCCCGCTGACCTTTCTCTAGGCCGTCACCGAGAACCAGGCTGCCTTGGCTAGCTTGCTCAATGAGGGACTCCACAACTCCCTCAGGAACGGGAATTGGCCGGCCGTCAGATGTGAACAGAGAGGATACCCCGAACGTGCTTTGCACCGACAGCCACGGGTCGCGTCCGAGATCGAGGATCATGAACAAGTAACGAGCAAACAGCGGCGCTTGGACCATTCGCAGCTGTCGGGCATGGCGGATGGTCTTTGAAATCTGAGGAAAATGCGTCCTGAAGCCCTGCGCCTCAAGGTGCAGTCGGGCTCGAGGCTCGCTTCTCGGCAGGGTATGAACAAGAAACCACCTCTCATTTCCTACCAACGCCAGCGCTCCGTTTGCGCTTGAGTGCGACATCACCGACTTCATTACGCCAGATCTCTCGTGCTGGAATCCCAACAAAACCATGACATTTTAGTGAACTTGAATGCGGAGCATCCGAGGCGGCCGATCGACGCCGGGCTACTCATATGCAGCAACAAACGCCCGGCCCTCGGCGCGAGCTTTGACTTGATCGTAAACCCAGCGATAGGTTTGCTCCATCCCATCAGCGAGTGCTATCGAAGGCGCCCAGCCGAAAGTTTGCCGAATCTTGGTATTATCACTGTTGCGGCCGCGCACCCCCGTTGGGGCGTCCAACTGATACGTACGCTTCAAGGTAACGCCCGCAATGGACTCGACCAGATCGACAAGTTCATTGATACTGACCATCTCGTCGCTACCGATATTCAACGGTTCATCGCAATTAGAATGCATGAGAAGTTCAGTACCCTTTAAACAATCATCGATGTACATGAAGCTTCGGGTCTGCTCGCCGTCGCCCCATATTTCGATTTCGTGCTTGCCAGCCATGACCGCCAACGCCACCTTGCGGGAGATCGCCGCCGGGGCCTTCTCCCGGCCGCCATCCCACGTACCGTAGGGCCCGTAGACGTTATGATAGCGGCCAATTCGTGTTGCTAATCCAAAATCTTCGTGAAAATGGCGGCACATGCGCTCGCTGAATAGCTTTTCCCAGCCATAGCCGTCCTCCGCCATCGCCGGATAGGCGTCGGACTCCTTGAGCGCTTCAACGTCTGTTTTCTTTTGGCGGTAATCGGGATAAACGCAGGCCGAGGATGCGAAGAAATAGCGCTTCACCCCGTTTTCGCGCGACGCTAGCAGCAGATGAGTGTTGATGAGCACCGATAGCATGCACAGGGCCTTGTTGTGCTCGATAAATCCCATTCCACCCATGTCCGCAGCAAAGTTATAGACCTGCTCAACACCCCTGGTCGCCCTATCACAAGATTCCTTTTCCTTCAGGTCGCAAACAACGTTTTCCGACGACGATGAACAATAGTACCACTCGTCTGTTGGCTTCCGATCGACCGCGCGAACGGCAATCCCCCGATCCAGGAGAGCCCGGACGAACTGCCCGCCAATAAACCCGCCAGCACCCGCGATAAGAACAGACACGAAAGTCTCCTTGGATCAAACTTTCAATCCGCTGCCCGAGTATATCATATATATCATACTGTCAATTTTAGGAGCAGTATTGGTTAACCTAACGAATAGCGTTTCGACTTCATCATTTCGTCAACACCGCCCGCTTCTGACTACTGATAGAGTGGGCGAGACGATCCAACGCGTCCGCAAAAGCTGCGCCATCGCCCGGCTCAACATGTTCGTAAAGCAAATTTTTTGTCTGCTTGCACAGTAGGTGGACGTCCGAATCGTTCGGTCCGACAAATAAGATCGGACGACCTGATGCGAGACAGCCGTAAAGCTTTGATGGCAAGACCAATCCTGAGAAGCCAGGACGTAGCGTAATTAGGTGCGCATCTGCTGAAGCCAGCAGAGACGGCAATTGGTCGAGCGCGACTGGCGCGGTGCGGGCAAATGCGACCCCAGCTGCACCGAGCTCTCTTGTGACAGTTTGAAGACTGGAACCCGACGCATTCAGCCATAATCCGAACTGGCCACGGCCATTTCGATGATGCCGGACGAGCCCGTCGACGACCGTGTCGATCTCATGCGCCACACCGTAATTTCCAGAATACAACAGCACCATTCGGCCTGCCAATTTGGCTGGGCGCGCAGCTGGCTTTGCGGCCGCGGAAAACGATGCAGGCGCAATATCCCGTTTAAGAGTAATTCGCTCGGCTGGTATTCCACCGGCGACCAACAGTCGACGCTGATCTTCGCCGAGAACCTGGAATGCGTCGACACGTCTTCGTAGGAACCACGTAATTCGTTCGAAGAGCGCCATCGGCATCGATCGCTTACCCCACGCCGCTATAAGCACCTCGGGATAAAAATCCGTGATTCGATAAATCAGTCGCGCACCCCGAAGCCATTTCACAAAAAAGACAAAGAACAACATGAATGGGGGCGATCCCGTAAAAAGAACTTCTGCGCCGCGCGATCGCGGGTCGCGGATCAGCGTCAAGCTCAACCTAAAGTTCGTTCGTAGCGACCAGACCAGACGATTAACCAACCCCGCTTTATCATACCGTTTGGCAGAAATTTTCTTGATCTCAAAAAGGCAACCGTCGACACCGACTTCGCTGACTGTGTTGCTCGCGCCACTCGTCAAACCTAGAAGGCATACGTTTCGGCCTTTCTCCGCTATTTCGCGAGCAAATATCATACCATACTGACCTACGGCTCCGAAATCCGGCGGTAGCCAGTCGACGACGTAGAAAAGCATCGGCGGGCGGGGAGACAGGGCCGGAAGCTCGCGCAGCCCGCTCCGATGGCTTGAGTGATCCCGTGAGCTCGCCGGCTGCGATTGCAGAACCGGTCCTCGGGAGCGTGATTTGCGCAGCTGGTTCCACATACGTCATCTCAGGACAGCCAGAATCATCAATCTCAATGTCGAGCCGCCTTAGTCGGTATAGCCATAGTCGGAAAAATATTTGTTTCGATAATACTTCGCACGGCCACCCTCATATCGGGCAATCGCCTTCATATTGACCTTGTTTAACACTATGCCGAGTAGATTATCCTGAATTCCGTGCGTGTCTTTAAGAGCCTCCTGGACCACATTGACATCAGTGTGTCCCCATTCAACCGCAAAAATATAAAAATCGATGAAGCCCGTAGTCGCGCGTACATCAACCACCGGCGCGAGTGGCGATAAATCGACAACGATGTAGTCGTACTTCGTTTTTAGCGTGTCGAAAATAGCCTTCATCGCATCACTTGCAAGAATCTCACTTGTATTCGACAGTTGGGAAACGTTGCCGGCAGACAAGAACGATAACTTGGTAGCGGGATCGTGCAGAATTGCTTTCTCAAGCGACCGCTGTCCGAAAATCACCTCTTTAATTCCAGGAGCGTTTGGGAAGAGCGACCGTGAGAGAGCGGGCTTTCGAAGGTCGCAATCGACGAGAATGACCCTTTCACCGACGTGCGCCGCGAATGCCGCCAACGCTGCAGCAATGGTCGACTTGCCTTCACGTGGGACGGACGAGGTCAATCCGATGATCTTGGACGAATTGTTGATACTGCGCTTATCTACTGCCAACTTTATGGCCCGGATGCCCTCGGCAAATCGAGAAAATGGAGCTTCCGCGACAAACCGCAAACCTGTAGTGCGAGTAAATCTCGACGCATTGGGCTCGCGGATGTATTCTTGACCAGTTGAACGCCCATCACGCGAGCCATCCTTAACCAGCGGAATCAATGCAAGGCAATTTACTTGCAACGCAGTTTGCACCTGTTTTGTCGTGCGGAACGAACGATCAATGGCCTCCCGGAGCACCCCGAAACCAATGCCTAGACCCGCTCCTGCCAGTAGCGCTATAGTGATAACTCGGATAGCCGATGGATTACTTGGATAGGCCCAGGTCGCGTATGCGATAATTTGAGTATCAGGAAACGGAGACGTTTCTTGCTGGACTGATTCGGTGTACGTTGTGAGAAAGTTATCATAGAAGGTGTGATAGCTTTGGGCCGAACTATCGAGCGCACGCAACGTTATCTGAGCGTCATTCGGAATTTCCGACACAATATCCTGAAGTTGCTTCTCCAACTCTTGCTCGTTTCTTTTGCCGATCTCAAGATCACTCTTGTAGGATTCCGCGATACGCGAGAGTTCTTCGTGAGTGGAATTACGAATGTCATGTTCTTGGTTGCGAAGGTTAACAACCGCCAAGTGATCGTGCCCAAAGCGTTTTGACCAGTCGGCCTCTTTGTTGACGAGATCGAGATATTGGGTCCTCAACCGCGTAATGATTGGATTTTGCAATGCGTCGGATATTGTCGCATCAACCGTGCCACTGGTTTCTTGTTCTTTCAGCACCGATTCGACCTGACTAAGTTTTGCCTGCTCATCGGCAACTTTCGCGCGGGCCTCGCCAAGGCGATTGTTGACTTCAGTCATTTGCTGGTCGCTGATGAGTTTCCCACCGGCGGTGATAATGTTGTGTTTGGACTTAAACTCCACGACCGCACGGTCGGCAGCAGAGGCTTGGTCGCGCAAGGCTTGATATCGCTGCAAGAGCCAATCGCTTGCTTGGCGAAGCGTTTCATATTTATGTTGCAATTCAAGCCGGACGTACGCATCAGCCGATGCGTTGGCGATCTTAATTGCCTCAGCCGGAGTCGAGGCGGAAAAACCGATCCCGACGAGATAGCTGAGACCGATACGCTTGACGTCCAACCCGCCGGCAACTGCTCCCGCCACTTGTTGCGCGAACTGTTCGTCGGATTTCGCAGTCGGCGAATTCGGATTCAGGTTGCTGTCTGACCCGTCTTTTGCTGGGGTCTGACCCTTTCCGAACTGCAACTCCTTGGCTACCGATTGCCCGACCTCTCCCTTTTCCAGATTCAAGATCCCAATTTGGCTGTCGATCCACCCGGCGTCGCCCGGCAATGCGTCACCCAACACGGATTTCTGTTGGACGCCGCCTTTGCGCGGATCCATCAGCATTGTGGCCGAGGCGGTGAAAGTGGGCTGGACGAGCGCTACGTACAATCCGCCCGCGCTCGCGGCCAGAGCGAGGCACGCAAGGATGACCCAGAATTGCCGACGTGCTAACCCTAAGCACGTATGAAGCAACGTTTCCGGGACATCGCGTCGGGTTCGCTCGTCAGGTCCTGTAATTAAACCGGGAGTTCGGGCTAAGTGCATATGGAAGCTTCACCGTTTCTGTTACAAACACCCAACAATACAATGGGTCTTCGCCTCCCGGTCGACGCAAGCCTCCCCGTATCGCTCACGTTTGGCGCCCACCTGCCCGCGGCGGTGAGTATCATGTATCTTAACATAACATAAAGCACGGCGGCAATTACCCTTTAAATCCGAGGCCAAGTTCGCCGAATTTTGCTTTATTTTTAAAATTAACCCCGAGGACTACCGGGCGGGGAGCCTGCTACTGAAAGAAGAATTCAACACATTACACGATCATAAGTTGAGACGAGGTTATCGACATGGCTTTTCGGAGGCAAATTTGGGTTAAAATTTTGGGCACTTAAGGTTCCCACCGAAGCGTTTGGCTATATCATCGCCAAACTGCGCAAAAACTCGCCGATGTGCCGGATAGCAACAGACGGCGTCGGCACGGTCCGAAGTACGCTATCTGACCGCGATCGGGATCAGCCTATTCTTGCATTTTTAATATAATATATCCCACAGCGGGATGGAGAACCTGTAAGGAACCCTATGCTGGTCGGACCGCACTTCTCGCCGCCCGCGGGTCGCCCGC
>Ga0187887_10000629_pt1 | contig 34133 bp, 28 predicted proteins | sample June2016WEW_7_10_FD_132977 | JGI IMG/M metagenome (GOLD analysis project Ga0187887, IMG submission 132977) | Peatland microbial communities from SPRUCE experiment site at the Marcell Experimental Forest, Minnesota, USA - June2016WEW_7_10 | ecosystem: Environmental > Terrestrial > Soil >... | reverse complement strand
GCTCGATGCGCGCGCTGCGGCGATGGACCGCGTCTCCGGCGCCTATGGCGACGACGATGCGCACAACGTCGTTCTCGCTCGCCTCGATTCCCTGAATGGCGCGCTGGCCGCTGCAGAGTCCAGCCGCATCGTGCGCGAGGCCATCTGGCGCACCGTCCAGAGCGGCGATCCCGAGGCTCTCTCCGGCCTGGGAGGCAACTCCGCCGCGGGGACCAACACGCAAAACTCCTTTGCCCTGCTGCAGTCGCTGCGCGCTCAGGAATCCGCCGCCAAGTCACAAATCGCTGAGTCCGCCAATCGTTATGGCGAAAACTGGCCCGCCGTCGCCGAGCAGCGCGCCTACCTGGAGAACGTCCAGGACTCGATCCAGGAGGAAGTGCACCGGCTCGGCGAACGGGCCCACAGCGACTACGATGTTTCTCTGCAGGCGGAAAGCGCCGCCCGTGATGAATTCCAGCAGCAAAAAGACCTGGCATCGGGACTCACGGGCACCACGGTCGCTCTGCGGCTCGCCCGTCAGGAGGCCGACGAGAGCCGCGCCCTCTATACCAGCCTTCTGGGCCGTCTGCAGCAAACGGGCATCCTCGAGGGCCTGCACTCCGGCAACTTCGCAGTTGTCAGTCCTGCACTCGTCCCTCCGCCGGACCACCCAACCAGTCCCAGTCTGCCCTGGCTCACGGCGCTGGCGCTCACCGCCGGAGCCATCGTCGGATGTTCGGCCGCCGTCGCGCGTGAACTTACCGACACCGCGGTCCGCACGCCCGCCGACCTTGAAGCTCTTCTCGATGCTCCGGTCTTCGCCGCGGTGCCGGAATATTATCTGGCCGAGCCGTGGTACCGCCGCTGGGTGCCCAATTCAACCCATTCCCTGGTGACGCTTCAAGCCAGCGCCGATTCCGATCTTGAGCTTCCCATTCAGCAATCGCCTTTCGTCGAAGCGCTGCAGTGCCTGCGCGCCTCTCTCTTGCTTTCGCACAGTGGCCACGCGCCTCAGATCATCACCGTCACCGGGTCCACTCCGGACAATTCCCAGCCTCGCGGCTCTCAGCCTCAGGGGCCTCCTCTCGCCCTCAGTCTCGCCGCCGTGCTCGCGCAACATGGCTCTTCGGTGCTGTTCGTCGACGCAGATCTGCGCTCCGCCCCCGCGGCTTGCACCTCCACCGAGCCCGGCCTGACCGAAATGCTTTCGAGCTCCGCCATTCTGCCTTTCACCCAATCCATCGCCGGATTGCCGCTGCTCTCGGTCGTTCACGCCGGCGCTCGACCGCCCTGTCCCTCCGAACTGATCGCCTCCACACGCATGGCCGGCCTGCTTGCCGCCTGGCGCGATGAGTTCAACTTCATCGTCATCCACAGCCCCGCAGCCGTTTTCGCTGACGCGCTCGTCCTGGCGCAACTCTCCGACGCGGTTCTGGTGACCGCCCACGCTGGTCAAACAAAACGCGATGAAGTTCTGCCGGCATTCCACGCCCTCAGCCGGCAGGTCCCCGATCACGCCGTCCTCGGTGTCATCCTTCAGGGCGTCACTCATGGAGTTGCCTGTGCGCAAGCCTGACCATCTCCGGGTGCCCCAGAACTCGATTTTGAGACCCTCGATTTTGAGACCCGGGCTCACGCTCCCTCATAACATCGGTCAATTCGTCTCTCGCCTGACCCTCGGGGCCCTGCTCTGCTGCTTCCTCCCCGCACATGCGCAGCAACCCGCCTCTTCCGCGCCGCCCGATTCGGCCCCGTCTTCCGAAGCGCCACTCGCCCCTTCGGCGGCCACTGCCGATGCGCAATCCCCACCCCCGGCAGCATTGGATTCCAGCGCAACACCGGAAAGCCTCCTCATTGGACCCGGCGACCTCCTCCGTATCACCGTCCTTCGTGAATCGGAGCTCGACCAGCGCACCCGCGTCCTCGACTCTGGCGAAATCACCCTCGCTCTCGCCGGCAATGTCTCCGTTCAGGGACTCACGCCCGCCGCAGCCGCTGCCCGCGTCGCCGAAAAGTACCGCCAGGGCAACTACCTTCTTCACCCTGAGGTTTCCCTCTTTGTCGAGGAGTACGCCACACAGACCATCACCATTCTCGGCCAGGTGGCTCACCCGGGAACCGTGCGCGTCACCGCGCCGCGTTCCCTCATCGACGTCTTGTCCCTCGCCGGTGGGCTCACCGAATACGCCGATCGCCATATCGTCATCGAGCGCGGAGGCAAGGCGGGCGAGCGGATCCGCGCCTTCCTTCCCAATCGCGCCGATGACGCCCTCAACGCGGATATCCTCGTCCGCCCCGGTGACACCGTCATCGTCCCCAAAGCCGGCATCGTCTACGTCCTCGGCGACGTTGCTCACCCTGGCGGCTACGTCATGCAGAACGATTCACAACTCACCGTCGTCCAGGCCATCGCCCTCGCCGCCGGCGCCTCGAAAACCGCCAGCGAGAAGAGCGTTCGCCTGGTGCGCAATATCGATGGCATTAGCCATTCCGTCGACTTGCCGCTCCGCGATATGGAGCGGGGACGCGACCCCGACGTCCCGATGCAGGCCAACGACATCCTCTACGTCCCCTTCAGTCTTATGAAGAACATCTCGCTGGGCATCGCCGACATCACCGCCGCCGCGAGTTCGGCCCTCATCTACGCCGCGCACTAATGACTCCTCGCAGCCGCCCCGCAGGCCTCCCGCAAATCCGCATCGTCCACCCTGAAGACCTCGCCTGCGCCGCACTCTTCGCCTTCTTCGCGATGCAGGGATCCATTCCTGGCATCGCTCCCGCGCAGGCGCTCGAGATGACGGCCTCGGCCCCCAATGGGCTCACCACCATCGGTGGCATCTCCTCCCAGGCCATCGCGTACACGCTGATCCTTGCTCTCATCCTGCGCCGCCCGCGCCTCGTCCTGCGCCAGACTGCCCTCGTCCCCTGGGCCGGCCTCCTCGCCGTTCTTGCCGTCGCGTCCACCGCCTGGTCTCTCGACCCTCTGCTGACCCTCCGCCGCTCGCTGCCCTTCGCGCTCGCCGGGCTGTTCGGACTCTGGTTCTCCGCGCGCTTCACCCGGTCGCGCCAGCTGGCGATTCTGCGTCTCGCGATGATCGCTCTCGCCCTCGCCACCATCGCCATCGTTGTTCGCGCGCCGTCTATCGGTCTCGACCACTCCCCCGGTCACGCCGCCGACTGGCAGGGAGTCTTCACGCAGAAGAACGCCTGTGGCCGCATCATGGTCCTCGCCACCGCCGTTATCCTCTTCGGCGAGCGCATCACGGCCTCGCGCCTCACAGCCTTCGCGCTGTTTCTCTTCGTGCTCATCATGAGCGGTTCCCGTGCCGCGTGGATGATCGAGGGGGCTCTCGTGTTCCTCTGGCTCGTGCTGTCCATCGCCCGTCGCGCCGCCCCGCGATTCCGCCTCGTCATGGCCGTCACAGCGCCCTTTGCATGCGTCGCCCTCGGAACTGCGATGGTGCTCGGCTTCCACCGGCTCGCGCTGCTCCTCAGCCGCGACCCCACCCTCTCCGGACGCACCGCCATCTGGGCCCAGGTCGGACACTTCATCGTCCAGCATCCTCTCCTTGGATATGGCTACGACGCCTTCTGGCGCGGCGCGACCGGCCCATCTCTCCAGATCGACACCGCCGTCCATTTCTTTGTTGTGCACGCCCACAATGGCTTTCTCGAAATCGCTCTGGAGTTGGGCGCTCCCGGACTTGCCCTGTTCGTCCTGAGCTGGCTGCGCGCCTGGCGCAGACTATGGCCCCTCTGGCGCCGCGGCGAGATCGATCGCATCGCCTGGCCGCTCGCCATCGTCGTCCTCATCGCGCTCTACGACCTCGACGAAAATACCCTCCTCCTCTACAACGGCCTTTTCTGGATCCTCTATGTCGCCGCATTGGCCAGCATTGAGAACACCTCGAAGCCCACCCTGGGCAAGCTCGCGGAGAAAAAGGGCCCCCGGCAGATCCGGGGTTGGCCAGCACAGTGGAGAGCGAGCGAGTCGAATGGAGCCTGCCCTGAGCAAGTTCGCGCAGCGAGCGAGTCGAATGGGTGACCGCCATCACACCACCGCAACGCAGGTTCATGAAATTCTGACCGCACACCTAAACAAGAGCGGCAATTCGCAGAAGCCGCGGCTCGGGAAACCCCGTGAACCCTGCCGTCCTGATTTATCGCTCCGATCTCCTGCCCCCATCCGAGACCTTTGTCGCAGCACAGGCCCACGCTCTGCGCCGCTTCTGTCCCTGCTTCGCCGGGCTTCGCCTCGTCCCCGCCGGCCTGCCGCTCGATCCCTGCGACACGGTCGTTCTCACTCGCGATAACAATATCCCTGACAAACTCCGCCGGCGGCTCTTCCTGCAAACCGGCATCGCTCCCCAGTTTGTTCGCGCCCTCCGGCTCCGCCGCCCTGCGCTCCTGCACGCGCACTTCGCCATCGACGCCGCTGCCGCGCTTCCCCTGCAGGCGCAGCTCCACATCCCCCTCGTCGTCACGCTCCACGGCTACGACGCCACCAGCACCGACCAGACCCTCCGCCGCAGCGCGCCTGGCCGCGTCTATCTGCGTCGCAAAGCGGATCTCCGCGCCCGCGCCCGCTTCTTCGTCTGCGTCTCCGAACACATCAGCCACCAGGCTCTCGAGCGCGGCGTGCCGGAAGAGAAACTCCGCGTCCTCCCCATCGGAGTCGACCTGAACTTCTTCAGGCCCGACCCGCTTCGCTCCCGCTCCCTCGACCCTGTCGTCCTGTTCGTCGGCCGCCTGGTCGAAAAGAAAGGCTGCGCGCATCTCATCGGCGCCATGTCCCGGGTCGAGGCCCGCCACCCCACGGCGAAGCTCCTCATCGTCGGCGACGGCCCGCTTCTCGATCCGCTCCGCGCCCAGGCGCGCGCTTCGCTCCGCAACTGCACTTTCCTCGGATCGCAGCCAGCCGGCGTTGTCCGCGACCTCATGTACCGCGCCAGCCTGCTCGCCACACCCAGCATCATTGCTGCCAGCGGCGACAGCGAAGGGCTCCCCATCACTCTTTGCGAGGCCCAGGCCATCGGTTTGCCGATCGCTGGTTTCCGCGGACCCGGCGTATCTGAAGCCGTCGTGGAAAACGAAACCGCCCTGCTCGTCTCGCCGGGCGACGAGCGCGCGCTCGCCGAGGCAATATCCTGTCTTCTCGTTGACCCGGCTCTCGCCACCCGTTTCGCCGCCGCCGGCCGCCGCCGCGCCGAAGCCCGCTTCAGTCTCGAAGCGCAGACCGCCCGCCTCGAAGACCTTTACACTGAAGCTCTGAAGTGACTGCGCGCAGATGAACGAGGAATCACTCCGCCAAAGCTCTCTCTGGATGATCTCCGGCCAGGGCGTCGCCATGGCCGCGCAGATCCTCTACTTCGTCCTCATCGGTCGCGCCCTCGGCAGCCGCGAGTACGGCGCCTTCGTCGGAGTCGCTGCCCTCGTCGCGGCTCTCAGTCAGTTCGGCACTCTCGGCATGGAGATGATCCTCGTCCGCAACGTCAGCCGCGACCGCGCGTCTTTCGCGCGTACCTGGGGTCATGCGCTCTCCATCACTACCGTCGGATTCCTCCTGCTGCTCGCTGCCGCCATGCTGTACGCGCATTTTGCGCTGCGCCCCGAGCTCCGTCCCCTGGTTCCGTGGATCGCGCTCGCCGACGGCTTCCTGGGCAAACTCGTCGGGCTCGCGGGCCGGGCGTTTCAGGGTGCGGGGCGTCTCGCCTGGACCGCGCGCCTCAGCGCCCTCATCTACATCGGACGCGCGGTCACTGCGGCCGTGCTTTTCGGCTGGTCCCGGGCGCACGGCATCCATGCCAGCGCGCTCGCCTGGGCAAAGGTCTACTGGCTTGCCACTCTCTGCGTCGCCGTCTTCGCGCTGCTGCTCGCGACCGTACACCTCGGAACGCCGCGGTTCGTCCGCATCCATCGCTCGGAACTCAGTGAAGGCCTCAGCTTCTCGCTCTCCAGCTCTTCCATCTCCGTCTACAACGACATCGATAAGACCTTCCTCGTCACCCTTGGCCAGACCTACGCGGCCGGCATCTACTCCGCCGCTTATCGCGTGGTCGATGCCGCCAGCGCGCCCATCTACGCCGTCTATGCCGCCGCCGCTCCCCGCTTCTTTCGCGAAGGCGCGCGCGGAGTACGGCCCGCACGCGAGTTCGGCCGTTTCACCCTGACGCGCACCCTGCCCTATTCCGTCGCTGCCGCCGCGCTGCTGGCCCTTGGCGCGCCTCTGGTGCCCATGGTTTTCGGCCCGTCGTTTCGCGGATCCGTCGTGGTTCTTCGTTGGCTCTGCATTTTGCCCATCCTGCGCTCGCTCCACTATGCGTGGGGATCGGCCATCACCGGCTCCGCCTCGCAGTGGAACCGCACCGCCACGCAATTCGGCGCGGCCGTCCTCAATCTCTGTCTCAATTTTCTGCTGATTCCGCGCTGGTCCTGGCGTGGAGCAGCCGTCGCCAGCCTCCTCACCGATGGCGCTCTCGCCGCCGCCAGCCTCTTCGTGATCTCGCGCCTGATGCGCCGCGAAGATTCCGCTGCTCAGGACACCCCTGTCCCTGCCGCTGAATTCTGAGCATCAATCACGCCTAGCTCTCGCAGCAAAAACGCGTAATCCAAGGCAATCTCCTTCAGATAGTCGTATCGCCCGGAAGCGCCGCCATGCCCCGCCGCGAGATTGGTGTTCAGCACCAGGTGCCGCCCGTTTGTCCCTAAAGTCCGCATTTTGGCGACATACTTGGCCGGTTCCCAGTACATCACCTGACTGTCATGCAGCGAGGTCTTCACGAGCATCGCGGGATATTCCTTTGCCTCGAGGTCGGGGTCCCCGGCGTGCCCGGTGTTGGCACGCGGGGGTGAAAGGTTGTCGTAGGGTGAATAGCTCAGCATGTACTCGAACGCGGCCTTCTCATTCGGATCGCCCCACTCCTCGTACTCCGGCACGGTCAGCGGCAGCGTCGGATCGAGCATCGTGTTCATCACGTCCACAAAGGGCACATGCGCGACAATTGCCCGGTACAAATCCGGCCGAAGATTCGCGATCGCCCCCATCAGCAGCCCGCCCGCGCTGCCGCCCTCCGCCGCCACGCGGTCCGGCGCACCATACCCCTTCGCCACTAAATGCTCCGTGACGGTTACAAAATCGGTGAACGTATTCCGCTTGTGCATCAGCCGCCCGGCATCGTGCCACGCCTTGCCCATATCCCCGCCACCGCGGACATGCGCGTACGCCAGCAAAAAGCCGCGATCCAGCAGGCTCAGCCGATTGCTGCTGAATCCCATCGGCAGCGAATACCCATACGCTCCATAGCCGTAAATCCACAGGGGATTCTTTCCCGCCTCCCGCTTGTCCTTCCGCCACACCAGCGAAACCGGAACCTCCACGCCGTCGTCCGCCTTCGCGAAAATCCTCTCCGATTCATACTGCGTCCGATCGAACCCGCCCGGCACCTCCACCTGCTTCAGCAACTTTGACACGCCTGTCGCCACGTCGTACTCGAACACGGAAGCCGGCGTTACCAGCGATTGATACGCGTATCGATACTTCCCCGTCTCGTACACCCGATTCGCATGCGGCTGCGTGCTGTACACCGGCTCCGGGAATTCAATTTCCCGCCCCTCACCCATCTGCGGCCCAGGTCCGGCAAAAGGAACCGCGCGCACGTGCTGCAATCCCTGCCTGCGCTCCCACACCATCGCGTGTCCGGCGAACAGATCCACCTCCTCGAGCATCGCTTCCGCCCGCTGCGGGATCAGCTCCGTCCAGTTCTCGCGTCCCGGCGCTTCTATCGGCGTCGTCACCAGACGAAAGTTCCTCCCCGTATCGTTCACGCGGATATAAAGCCGCCCCTTGCGATGATCGACGTAATACTCGATCTCGTCCCGCCTTGGCTCAACCAGCCGCCATGTGCCGCGCGGCTCATCCGCCGCCAGAAAACGCTCCTCCGTCGTCGTGTGGCTCGCGCTCTCCAGAATGATGTATCGGTCGTCGCGCGTCCGCCCCGCGCCAATGTTGAACCGCTCGTCTTTCTCCTCAAACACCAGTTCATCTTCGGCGTGCCGCGTGCCCAGCACGTGCCTGTAGCACTGAAACTGCCGCTTCTGCTCCTCGTCCTCCACCGTGTAAAACAGCGTCCGATTATCCGCCGCCCACACCACGGACCCGACGCGGTCCACGTGCTCCGACAGCACTCCGCCCGAGCGCAGGTCCTTCACATATAGCTTGTATTGCCGGAACCCGCGGTTGTCGCATGAATACGCCAGAAGATTCCCGTCGTCGGAGACCACCATCGTCCCCAGCGCCATAAACGACTCGTTCTTCGCCATCTCGTTCACATCCAGCAGAATCTCTTCTTCGCCCTCCGGCGCCTCCGCCGTCCCGCGCTTGCGGCAGTAAATCTCATACTGCTTCCCCTGCTCCGTGCGCGAGTAGTACCAGTACTGCCGGTCGCGAAACGGCACCGAGACGTCGGTCTCTTTGATGTGGCTCAGCATCTCCTCATAAAGCTGCTTCTGCAAATCTTCGGTCCCCGCCATCACCGCCGAGCACCAGGCGTTCTCCGCCTCCAGATACGCGAGCACCGCGGGATCGTCTTTCCCCTGCAGCCACGCATAGTCGTCCACCAGCTTGTGCCCGTGTACCGTTCTCTCCGTATGCTTCCGCGCCGCCAGCGGCGGGTGTACGGCCACACTCGTGCTCTCTGTGCTCATGAACTCTCTTTGATTAAGAATTTGCGGCCCGAACCTGGATCGCAGCGAAGCTGCCCTGTGCCCTGTGCCCCGAAGCTATCGCCCCGCTTCAGCCTCGTCCAGCATGGAATACAGCTTCCGAAAATCAATGACCTGTTTGAATCCGTGTTCCGTCACCACGAAGGCCGTCGGCGTCTCGTGAATCCCCATCCGATTGCCCAGATCCTGATCCGCCTTCACCTCGGCCGTCAGCTTGCCCTGCGGATCCATCACGAACGGCAGCCCAACCGCGTGCTGCTGCGCAAACTTCGTCGTGAAATTCTGCAGATCGTCTTTTGACTCCATGTTTGCCTGGTTGGCGAAGACAGCGTTGCGATAGTCATCGCCCAGCTTTTTCGACTTCGTCTCAAACCAGCGCGCGTTCACCGCCGCCTGGAAGCTCCAGACGTGCTGTGGCAGCGGATAATCGTGCCATACCCGTGACATATGGTATTTCTCTACCGCCTGCAGGATCACCGGATTCTCCAACCCGCAACTCGGGCACTCCAGGTCGGCGAACTCCACGATCGCGATCTTCGCCCCCGGCGGCGGATGCAACGCCGACGTATCCTTCGGATGTATCACGTCCTGCTGCGCAGGTGCCGTTACCGCAATCAGTAAACCCATCCCAAACAGAGCAACCTTGCGAAGTCCAGCCATGTTTTTGAGTCTACCGTCTCGGGCGGCGCCAGAGAAACTGCCGTAATCTGGCACGCGGGAAAAAAATAGGTTCAAGTTGGTGAAATGGAGGCCCGACCATGAGAAAGCAAATGAGGATCGAGAATCCGCTCATTATCGTCTTCGAACACGACGGCAAAATCGTGACGCATCTTCATCCCGAGGAACACACCTACGAACACTATGGGATGCTGATCGCAGACATCGTGCGACACATTGCCAAGGCCTTCAAAGTGAGCGAAGAAGCCGTGTGGGAATGGGTCGACAAAGAACGCCATCGACCCACCACAGGAATCGAAGAGATAAAAGTCCAGTAGCGAACGCGACCGGCTATTTCGGCACACTCTTCGCAGCGCGCCACTTCACCGCCACATATCCCAGATACGCCAGGTGAATCACAATCGTCGCCGCGTACGCCAGCACCAGATGCCGCTGTCCCATGTCGCCCATCACGATCTCCCTCCCGCCATCTGCGTTTGTCCCGGTGCGAACTCCAGCGACTTCAGCGCTTCTGCCTGCTCCGCTTTCTGCGTGCGATACTCCGACACATACCGCAAGCTCGCCACGAAGATCCCCCACATCAGCCATCCCGCCAGGTTCCACCACACCGCCGGCATCATGCTCGGATCGATCCCCGATCCCGGTGCGCCGCCGAACACCGGCGCCGGATGCTGGGTCCGCCACCACCGAGTCGACATGTAGACAAGCGGCACATCCAGATAACCGAAGATGGCCATCACCGCCGCCAGCGTCCGCATCTGCGGCCCCGCCGCAAACCGCCGCAGCAGGAGGTACGCCACGTAAATCAGCCACAGCACCAGCGTCGAGGTCAGCCGCGCATCCCACGTCCACCAGATGCCCCACACCGCGCGTCCCCACAGCGACCCTGTCACCAGGCCGATGAAGCAGAACACCACGCCCATCTCCGCCGACGCCACCGCCAACGAATCCGCCTTCATTGCCAGGCCGTGATTCCGGTTGCGCACCGCCAGATACACCAGCGAGCAGCCCAGGTTAATCGCGAAGAACAGCCCCATCCCCGCCCACGACGGGATGTGGTAGTAGAAGATGCGCTGCACATTGCCCTGCGCCGAATCCGGGGGCACCACAAACAGCGCCACATGGAAACCCTCCACCAGCACTCCCAGCGTCACCAGCAGCCACAACCATCTCCACAGCTTCATACCTTCTGCCTCTCGCCGAAAATTCGGTTTCTCCGCCTGTCCTCAGGCAAACGCAACTCTTCAACGGGGCCTGCGCGCCCCGATCGGCGTTGGGCTGGTGGCCGTGCTGCCCCCGTTATAGACAAACGTAAAGCGCACCTTGACCTGCTCCACGCTGATCCCATAGGGATAGGCATCGTACGGAGCCGACCCGGTGATCGCCGCCCATGCCGCCCGATCGAGCGCAGCCTTTCCTGACGGCTGCTCCAGCGTCATGCCGGTTACGCGGCCATCCGTGTGAATCAAGCAATCGATCTTCACCATGCCTGGCGTCGACTGGGGCGGCTTCGCCAACGCCGGCAGCGCCTGAATCCATTTGCTATGGGTACGGTTTTCCACTCCCGCCCAATATGCCTTCAGGTTCGATCTGTCCACCGCTGGGAGGTTGTTCACAACCTCCACCACCAGCGTCTCCTGGTCCGTGGGCGCACCTGCACTCGGCGTTCCTTTCGCCGGAGCCGGGGGATTCTGCGCTCTCCCCACCGGCGCCCCGATCGCCATCGCCAGAAACGCCAGTGCCAGAATTTCGCTCTGCATTCGCTTCATTCCCTGACCCTCCCCACTGCGAAACATTGGACCATCCCCGTGCATCCTGCCCGTACCCAAAACCTTACTCCCAGCCACCCCGCCTTGCCCCTTCCCGCATCCACCCTGGTTAGGGTAAAAAGGTAAGACCATGGCCTGGACCACCCTCATCCTCGGCGCACTTCTCATGGCCATCGGCATCGGCGGCCAGATTTTCGGCATCCGCAAAACGTCGGCCCTCGCCCCCAGCGACCGCCGCATCCGCAACTGGATCTTCACCGTCGGCTCGCTTGTTGTCGGGCTGTGGGTTGTCGCCTTCTCCGCTGCACGATTCCTCCATCACCATCACTAATTCGCCCGCGTCGAGTGTCGTCAAGGCAATCGCAGCAAGCTTCGCTAGTTCGTGGCGATCAATTCATGATGTAGAACCAGCAGTTGATCCGCTCGCAACGTCAGCGTCGCGAAATTCCGGCCCTGCTCATCGTCGAACTCCACTTCGAAGAGCTCTCGTCCCAGCTTCTCCACCACCATCCCCACCTGTCCCCTTGCCAAATGTCTCGCCGGAACATCCTCCAGCAGGACCACCCTGTCTTTCCGCTTCGGAGCCATCTCTACCTCCAGCAAACTCCCAACGTTTCCAACAAGTGCCTCCCCGGAACGCCGAAGGCGTCCGCCAGGACAGCCAGCCCTCACTCCGCGTGCAGAATCACTTCGAACAGCATCATGCACACCGTCGTAAAAATCACGTCGTACGCCGCCAGCATCTTGATCCACAACACCGGATCCGATTCCCCCGTCAGGATCGCCGTCGCCGACATCACCATCCCCAGCAGAGCCGGAATAAAGATGGGAAACAGGATCAGCGGCAGTAACAATTCGCGACTGCGCGTCCGAATCGACAACGCCGCGAAGAAAACCCCGTTCACAATCAGCGCCCACGTCCCCAGCGGCAACACCAGCAGCAGCAGCCATGCATTGCCCAGCGCATGCAGGTTGTAAAACATCACGAACACCGGCGCCAGCACCACCTCCACCACCATCACGAACAGAAAATTCGCCAGCGTCTTTCCCAAAAACAGCGACGCCGCCGGAGCCGGAGTCATCCGCAGCGCGTCCAGCACCTGGTTGCGCAGCTCCCGCGTCCACGCCTGATTCAGCGCGCTCACCGCCGCGAACATCGTCGCCACGCACAAAATTCCGCCCGCAATTTGCCGGCTCACCGCCCGCGTCGGGTCGAACGCCAGGCTGAACAACACCACCACCAGCAGTGCGAAAAACAGCATCGAGTTGATCGCGTCCTTCGACCGCCACTCGAGCTGCAGGTCTTTTTTCAGATGCGTCACAAAATATCCGGACCTCATGCGGATTTCTCCTGCCGCGCATCTTTCGTCAGATCCGCCACCGTCGCTTTCGCCGCCCGCAGATATTCCGCCGGACTCAGCACCACCTGCACCCCGCGCGTCCCGGCTGAAACCGACACCACTTCGAACAGCTCCACCGTCTCATCCACGAACACAGGAAAATCTTTCTTCGCCCCAAACACCGTCACGCCCCCGCGCACGTACCCCGTCAGGGGCTGCACATCTTTGAGCGAAACCATCTCCGCCTTCCGCGCTCCGGCTGCCGCCGCCAGCTTCTTGAAATCCAGCTCCGCATCCCCCGGCACCACCGCAAACACATGCGCCCGGTCCGACGTTACGCACAACAGTGTCTTGAACACCTGTTCCGCAGGCAGCCCAATCTTGTCCGCCACCACAAGGGCCGAAAATTCCTCCGGCGCAACCGCGTACTCGCGAATCTCATACACAATCCCCAGCGAATCCAGGAACCGCGCCGCATTCGTCTTGGTCATCGACCCGACCCCGCCCCAATCACCAAACCGAGCGCCCCATTCCTCGTATACGGACCCTCTTCCAGGCTCACCACCGCACCCGCCTGCAGCGTCAGCACAAAATCCGCCAGCGGCTCGGCCAGCTCCCGCTGATGCGTCGTCAGCACAATCGTCCTCTGCTCCGTGCGAAACGTCTCCAGCAGCCGCAGCATCTGGTGCGCGCTGCCGATATCCATATTGGAGAAGGGCTCATCCAGCAGCAGCAGCTCCGGCCGCGAAACCAGCACCCGCGCCAGCGACGCCCGCTGCTTCATCCCCTGCGAATACAGCCCCACCGGCCGCGCCAGCGCCGGGTCCAGCCCCACGCTCCGCAGCGCGTCTTCAGGACTCACGCATTCCCGGCCCCGATACAGGCTCGCAAAATACCGCAGGTTCTCGACACCCGAAAATTCGTCATACAGCATCGTGGCGTGGCTCATGTACCCGATCCGATCCCGCGCTTCCATCGGATCCTCTGCCTGCCCCTCTGCCCTAAACACCCGCACCTTCCCATAGCTGGGCCTCAGCAGCCCGGCCAGCGTGCGCAGCAATGTCGACTTCCCCGCCCCGTTTTCCCCCAGCACCAGATAGCATCGCCCGCGTTCCAGCCGCACCGACACCTTGCGCAGCGCCGCGAACGTGCCGTACAGCTTCGATACCTCCTCGCACTCGGCGATGATGCTGGTCATAGCTCGTTCCTGCGCAGTCTACTCCCCCACCCCCGCACAAACACACTTCACCCACTTCCAGCGCTACGCTTTTCCTGAACGCTGATCGCTGATCGCTGTTTTACTGTCCGCTGGTCGCCATCGCCGCCGTTTGAGTTGCCCCCGCCGTCTTCTGCGCGGGCGCATACTTCGACGCGCACTTCGCCTGCAGCTGCGTCGCGTGGAACACTCCATCCCGCCCAAATGTCCCAATCGCCAGCGCCTGGCTGTTGTCCTTGAATGTATCCGGTGGCGGCTCTTCGCCGGTGTAGGAAATCTTCAGCTTGCGGTCCAGCTCCACCAGCGTGAACGTCGCATGCGACCCGTCGCGCACGATGCTCCCTGGCGCCACACTCCCCGCCACGCGCAGGTTCCGCGTGTAGGCCTTCCCGCCCATCGACTGCAGTTCCTGAATCGTGACGTAGTAGCTCTTGTTGGCCTCGACCCCGGTCACTGCCAGGTACGAAATCGCGCCCACAATCACCAGTACTGCCACCGCAATCCGCACCGTCTGCTTGTTGCCGCTTTTCATGATGCCTCTATTGTAAGCAGTCCGCCCGTAACCGCGCATGTGACATATATCACTCGCGTGGTCTCCGTCTTCGCCTTTACACGGAGGCAGCGCGCACATAAACTGTGTAAACGGGCCGGAATCCCACCGTCCCCGGGAAAATGCTATGAATCTCACCCTTTCCGTAGACAAACAAACCGTTGCCCGGGCCCGGAAGAAGGCCGACGCGCTCGGCAAAAGCCTCAACCAGCTTGTCCGGGACTACCTCGAGACCCTGGCAGGCAATGGCGACCCCGCGCGCAGTATCGACGAGTTCAGGCGCCTTTCCGGCAGCGGTCACTCCAGGGGCTGGCGCTTCGATCGAAACGAAATCCATGACCGTTCGTAGCTTCTTCGATACAAACGTCCTCGCCTATACCGACGATAAAGCTGCGTCGGCGAAACAGCGCCGCGCCCTCGATCTGGTCGCCGAGCACCGCAGCGCCGGAACCGGCGTGATTTCGCTTCAGGTTCTGCAGGAATACTTTGTTACTGCCACTCGCAAGCTGCGCGTCGATCCGGCTACAGCTCGCCGCAAAACCGAATTGCTCGCTGAATTCCATGTCGTGATACCCGAATTCGCCGACGTTCTGGCGGCCATCGACCTCCACCGGCTTCACGGACTTTCCTTTTGGGACGCCCTGGTGATTCGCGCTGCCACTCAGGCCGGATGCCAGGTTCTCCTGAGCGAGGACTTTCAGACAGCGCGCGAGATCGACGGACTCGTCATCGTAAACCCCTTCCGTCCGGCGTAGACCGCTCCACGTCCCCACCAGCAAACAAAAACGCCCGGCTCCCAAGCCGGGCGTCTCCGCTTACAACAGGTTCTCAGGCCGTAACCGGCTGCTCCGCCGTCACCCGCACCGGGGTCAGCCAGCCAAAGCGATCCGGCTTCAGCCCCGACGCAACACCCATGTACTCGTCCTTCAGCTGGTTGGTGATCGGTCCCGGATTCCCGTCGCCGATCTGAATCCTGTCCACCGACCGGATCGGCGTCACTTCCGCAGCGGTTCCGGTAAAGAACACCTCGTCCGCAATGTAAATCATCTCCCGCGGTATCTGCTGCTCGACCACCGGAATCCCGAAGTGCCGCGCCAGCGTCAGCACTGAATCGCGCGTGATGCCCGACAGCACCGAGCTCGACAGCGGCGACGTATAAATCACGCCGTTCCGCACCAGAAAGACGTTTTCGCCCGATCCCTCGGAAAGGTAGCCGCTCACGTCGAGCGCAATCCCTTCCGAGTAGCCGTTGACGTCGGCCTCCATGCGGATCAGCTGCGAGTTCATGTAGTTCGCGCCCGTCTTGGCCATCGACGGCATGGTGTTCGGCGCCAGGCGATTCCAGGACGAGATGCACACATCCGCCGCATCGCCCGCAACATACTTGCCCCACGGGAAATTTGCGATGTACACCTCAATCGGCGTTCCCTTCGGGTTCACCCCGATTTCGCCATAGCCGCGGATCGCGATGGGCCGGATGTAGCACGGCGCGATGTTATTCGCCTCCACCGTCTCCACCACCGCCGAGCACAACTGGTCGAGCGACCACGGCAGCGCCATCCGATAGATGCGCGCCGAATCCAGCATGCGCTGCATGTGCTCCGGCAGCCGAAAAACAGCCGCGCCTTCCGGTTGCGCGTAGCAGCGAATGCCTTCGAAAACCGAAGACCCGTAGTGGATCACGTGGCTCATCACGTGGATCTGAGCCTTCTCCCAGGGAATCAGATTGCCGTTGTGCCAGATTTTGGCGGTTGGCTGGATGGGCATGAGGCTGCCATCTCCTTTCGGCTGCAAAGCATTGATTATATCCGCTCGAACGCGGGTTTCCCCGGTGGGAATCGAGCCGGGAAATGACGCGAAAGTACCAGGATTCGGGCCCGCGGCACAAACCGATTGAAGTCCGTCCCGCGTTCGAACGTGTGTCCACCCCTCGGCCCGCTTCAGCCATGCCGCCACCAGGCAGGTCACCGGCCTGGCCGGCGTCTCGCACACCCTGGCCCACCGCTGAGCTATTGAGCATCTGGCTACGCGGTATGCCGGAGCCGGTGCTGTTTTGCGTGGCGGCGCCATGGCTCTGTGGTATCTGTCAGTCAGCTGCCTCAGCGTCATCGCAGATCGGAGACTGGATGCTAACTCCCCTGAAGCGTCTGCTTGGCTGGATCTTTGGCCCCCTGTACGCGCTGGCGATCGTGCTCGCGGTGCATTTCTTTGAGCGCAAACTGCGGCTGGAAATCCGGCGCGATCCGGCGTGGCGATCGCACTGATCCCTTACGATCCCGATCTCTCCGCCCCCTCTGGCCATGGTAAGAGTGTGGGGCCTTGCGGCCTCCCTCCTGAAAGCCGACCGCTTATGCACTGTCGTGCAATCTGCCCCACGCTCGCCCTCGATGGTTGGACCTGCACCCTGATCGCTGAACGCTGTACGCTGAACGCTGTCCTTTTGACTTTGCCCGCATCGCCCGTTAAAGTCAGAGTTGGCCCACGCCGCGGTCTGCGCCGCTTCGGGCGTCCGCCAGCCCAGCGTCCCCGTCGTCTAGCCCGGCCCAGGACACCGCCCTTTCACGGCGATAACACGGGTTCAAATCCCGTCGGGGACGCCATAAAATCAATGACTTAAAGACGCAGTAGTAATTAGTCGATAACATCGCGGGGCAATTTTAGGGCAATGCTGCCCCCCTGCGGTGTCGTTTGAACCGTTCGCAGCGCCGCGCCGATGGGAGAGCCGACCATCTACCCCCCCGTCCGATCCAGCAGGAAGCCAATCAAGAAGCACACCATGAGCGCTGAAGGCCGCGCACGCATCGCAGCCGCTCAAAGGAAGCGTTGGGCCAGGCAGAAGAGGGCCGCGAAGTAGGCGGCCTCCATCAGCGCCAGAACTGACGGGCAGTATACTCGCGGCAGCGGAGGCGTTATGGACGAAGCCAAACTCGCTCCAGAGGAATACACAAATAAGCTGCTGGAAATCATTGCTGACGAGTTGTACGTTTTCAGGAAGGACAAGCAAGAGCAGGAAGATCAGGAGGCAGGGCGGCAGACCACGTGGAGGGCGGCTGGGGAAAGAGATGCAATGAGGCAGTCACTCGACTCTCGCAGGTGTTCGCTCAAACTCCGATGTGGTTGCCTGGTCCCTGGGCTCAAGCGCTGGGTCTGTTGGGGCGCGGATTCAGACGGGTCTATAACCGGCTTCCGGCAAGTGAGCGGCGTTCTGGCCGAGTCACCGGCATCCATGTAAGTCATTGTCAAGAGAAATGAACGAGTCTCAGCCTGTCGGCCAGCAGCGGATCCTGTTCCAGCGATCGCGGCAGAGTTGTGGCCAGCCTGATCGCCCGGTCGATGTGCTCGCGGCAGAGCCTGAGCAGCGGCCGAATGCTGTCGCTGACCTCTTCGTTGGTCGTCATCAGCTCGGCGAAGTAGCCCATCCGGTGCAGCCGCAGCTTGTTGTAGCTCACGCCCGTCTCCATCAACAGGCCGGATACCCTGTTCTTCATTTGCACAGTCTGCCTCAGCACCAGTCCGCGGTAGCGCAGGATCCGGCGCCGGTTCCGGATCTCGGTCGATGCCATGTGGCACTCCGGCAGGAAATCGCAGCGCAGGCAGTCGGCGATCTTGCCGGCATCGATTTGGTCGTTCTTCCTCTTCGCTGCCGCAATGGCCCGCAGCATCAGCGGGTGGGCCACCTTCACCTTTTCAGCATGCGGAAGCAGGTGATCGTAGATCCAGCCCGTGAAGATCGTCGCTTCCATGGCGATCATCCGAGGTTGAGGCAAAGTCCTCACCCAGGCATCCAGTTCGCGCCGTGTCGAACCAATCTTCCCTTCCTGCTGCACACAACCAGCCGCGTCCTTCACGCAATAGCTGATCATCTTCTCGTGAACGTCAAGTCCGATGTAGTACATATCGTCTCTGAGCAGCCTCCGAGGTTGTTCTCTGAATCAGCTTGCCCGCTGAGTTCAGCTTTTTGTAACACCTCGTGCTCCTCCTCGACTTAGCATTCAAACAATCCGGAAGTTTCCTCGGGACTGGATCGTAATTTCCGAGTCGCCGACAATCCGCCCGGAACGCGTAAACAACCCGGATGATGAACGGAATCAATTCCAGCTTGCAGGTATGGGAGTGCGAAAGCCCACGAACGCCGAGAAACAGCGCTAACGGTTTATCAGGTTCGGCCAGATGACATCCAGCGCTCGAGTCGATCAGCGTAGGTGCGACTCGATCGATGCTCCGAGCCGTCCGAGAGCTTCACCGTGAATTCGCGGTTCTCGATCGATCGCAGTTCCAGTATGCCTTTTGACTGCACAATTCTGGAACGGTGTATGCGAAGAAACTTTGCCGGGTCGAGCCTCTGTTCGAGAGAAGCCATGGTCTCGCGTAACAGGAAAGAACGACCGTTGACGTGGAGTTCAACGTAGTCGCCCGCAGCGCCAATCCACTCAACATCCTCTGCCGTGACGATTTGAATGCGGGACCCGGTTTGCACCGTAAATCGGGAGGTGTATCGATCCGCGGCGCCGTCCAGCATTTTCATAACTCGCTGTGCCATGTCAGCTTTTAATTCGGAATCGACGAGATCACGAGCTCGACCGACCGCGGCCGCGAAGCGGGTGTCGTCCACCGGCTTCAATAAATAATGCAGCGCATGCACATCGAATGCCCGCAAAACATGTTGTTCATACGCTGTCAGAAAGATAACTGCTGGCAGGCTCTCTCCAGGCAATGCGCGCAGCACCTCAAAACCGTCCATTCCCGGCATCTGGATGTCAAGGAAAACCACATCTGGAGATCGTTCCAGAATCCTTTCTACCGCCGATACCCCATCTCCGCATTCTCCAACGATCTCCACATCCTTGAATCGACGCAGCCTGTGAACGACCCCACGGCGCGCCAGGGGCTCGTCGTCGACGATTAGAACGCGCACGGTGAAGTCTCCTGCAGGTTGCAAGCCCTGCGTAACGGCAATTCGAGCACGACTTCGCAACCGCCCGCCTCAGGCCATACCAGCGAGAATTCAAAATCCGTCCCATAAAGTGTTTTCAGGCGCTCCGCCGTGTTTCCGAGGCCGATTCCATTTCCATTCTTTTTCTGCTCGCCCTCACCACGCCGTCCGGAATTTCCGATGACAATTCGCAATCTGTCGGCATGCAGCGCGCTCCTGATCGCAATCCACCCACCTTCGATCAATGGCGCCACTCCGTAGCGCACTCCGTTCTCAACGAGCGGCTGCAGCAACATGCTCGGCACCAGAGCATCCCGCGTTTCCAACGGAACAGCCATATCAATTTTCAGCCGCTCCCCCAGCCTTGTTTGCTCGATCGCCAGGTACCCTTCGGCAAAAGCCAGTTCCTGAGCAAGCGTCACCTCTGCTGTGACTTCGGAATCCAGGCTTGTGCGCAGAAGATCTCCTATCTGCGCCAGCATTTGCGTGGCCGCGGGTGCATTTCCATCCAGGATGAGGGTGGAGACCGCATTGAGCGAGTTGAATAAGAAATGGGGATTCAGTTGATAGCGCAACGCGAGCAGCCTTGCCTCTCGAACCTCAGACTCGGCGCGAAGCAGCCGCTCCTTCTCCTTGCTCGATTGCTGCCATTGCTTAATGCTGAAATACAAACTGCACCATATGAGGAGAACGAAAGCAGACCGCGCCCAAACTGTAACCAAAGCGTGCCAGGGCACATGATAGAAATTCCGCAAAATGAGCCCGGCTCCGCAGGCAACGGGAACCGATGTGACCATGGCCGCCGCGGCCGCGTTCAACTCAAAAGCGATCCAGGACTGCGATTGTCGCAGCAGCCGACGGCAAAAAGGGTGCAAGGCACAGCTTCCCAGGAACATCAGGACGATAGGCACCGTCTCTTCATCGATAAACACGCGCTTAGTCAAAAACGCGTGAATCGATTCCAAAAGATCGTAGAGATAAAAGCAGCCCCATCCAATGATCTGGATCTGCCAGAAGGATCGTATATGCAGGGCATTATCTCGATTCATGAATGCATTTTAGCGTGGATGGTGGATCGCCACTCCACGGCATGGCGCACAAAACCCTCGACTCATCGCATAGCTCAATCGCCCAGCGGATTGGGTCCGCCTTATCAACTTCGTTGAGCTAGGCTCTGAACCGAATGGCGAGAGTGCAGCGTCACATGTCTTCCCGGAGAACCCGATGAGCCGAAATGGACTCGCTGCAGTCGCCTCCCTGATCCTCGTCCTGAGTTCTGTCTCTGGAGCCTCGCGACAGATCTGGGCGCAGGATGCCAAAACTCAATATCCCAGCATGGCGCCGCTTGACCAGTATTTGATCGCGGACCGGAATGCCGAGATAGCCCTTGCGCGGAGCGCGGCGCCCCCAACGATATCAAGCGAGGCAACGGTACTTGCCTTTGGGAAAAGTGGATACGAGACCGCGGTTGAAGGGAAGAACGGATTTACGTGTCTGGTTGAACGCTCGTGGATGAATCCATTTGATAGTCCAGGATTCTGGAATCCGAAAATGCGTGGGCCGATTTGTTATAACCCAGCCGCGGTACGGACAATTCTTCCGTACACAATAAGTAGAACGAAGCTGGTATTGGCCGGATTATCCAAAACACAGATCCGTGAAAACACCATTGCCACGGTCGCGAAGAACGAACTTCCGAAGCCTGAAGTCGGCGCCATGTCTTACATGATGTCAAAGGCAGGGAACCTTGGTGTTGGCGTAGGACCCTGGTGCCCGCACCTCATGTTTCATGTTCCCAAGATGGATCAAGCAAGCTGGGGAGCAGACGTGGAAGGCTCACCGGTGGTGGTCGCCAACCAATATGTTGATGTTCCGGAACCGCAAACCATTTTTATGGTGCCCGTTTCCCATTGGTCAGACGGCACTCCTGCGACCCATGAGGTATCGCATTGAGGTCCCGGGTATCTTGCCGCCGAGTCCGATGCCAACCGTCGACTGCGAGTTAGGAGAAGAGCAATGGACATTAATTTTATGATCCATCGCCAGATTGATTCGTTCCAGAGGTAACGGATTCAGGAAGCAGAGCGAGAAAAAACCTTTTTGGAGGCTGTGATGAGGCAACTCAAGCTACAGTGGTTCGTCGTGACGGTCGCGGCTGTATTTTGCATCTGCGCTGGCGCGATCCAGGCACCTGGTCAGGCAACCAACACGGGCACGGTGGTTGGCGAGGTCTCCGACCCGAGCGGGGCGCTGATCCCGGGCGCGACAGTGACGCTGACAGATGCGTCGGCGGGCGTGAAACTGACCGACGTCACGAATGAGGACGGGAAATACGCCTTCACAACCGTACCTCCGGGAACCTACACCATCACCGTAACCAGGACCGGATTCTCGACCGCGAAGTCAGAGGGCGCGCAGGTGAGCATCGGCACTCAGCTGACCCTCAACATGAAGCTGAAAGTGGGCGGCGGCACGGAAACCGTCGAAGTGCAGACAATCGGCACCGAATTGCAGACGCTCAATTCCACAGTAGGACAGTCGATTCCGCAGGAAGCGATCGATTCCCTGCCCAGCCTGAACCACGACGTGAACACTTTTACGTCGATGCAGCCGGGCGTCGACCCCAGCGGCAGCGTGGCGGGCGCGGTGAACGATCAGAGCACCTTCCTGCTGGACGGCGGCCAGATCACGAATGACATGGACGGCAGCATGGCCGTCTACACGGGCAGCTTCGCGGGTGATCCAACCGGCGTATCCTCCGCCAACGGGGCGCTGGCAGCCGGCCCGACGGGCGTGATGCCGACTCCCCAGGACAGCGTGGAGGAAGTGAAGGTCAACACCGCGAATCAGACGGCCGACTTCGACAACTCCGCAGGAGCGCAGGTAGAGTTTGCGACACCGCGCGGCACCAACCGCTGGCATGGCGGAGTCTACGAATACTACCTGGATAACGGGTTCAACGCGAACGCGTGGCAGAATAACCAGACGGCCACGCCGATTAGCCAATATCACTACAGCCGGTTTGGCGCGAAGGCGGGTGGGTTCATCCTGCCGGCGTTCTGGGGCGGCAGGACGTACTTCTTCGGGTTCTTCGAGGGCTTTCGTTACCCGCAGGCTGAGACGATTGAGAAGGAGGTGCCCTCGGCCAATATGGAAGCGGGCATCCTGTCGTTTGGCGGCACGAATTACAACATGAAGGCTCTGGATCCGCGCGGCATCGGCATCAATCCGGACGTGCAGGCGATGTGGACCAAGTACATGCCCGCGGGGAACGATCCGACGTGCGGTAATCTGGGCGAGTTTTGCGATGGCGTGAACGAAATCGGCTACAAGGCCAATCTGTTGCTGCCGCTGAGCAGCAACGACATGGCGTTTCGCATCGATCACGCTTTCAGCTCGAAGTGGAACTGGTTCGCCAGCTACCGCTATTACAAGTTGAGCCAGTTCGGTGATGAGCAGGTAGACGTCGGCGGGTTCTTCGCCGGTGACAAGCTGGGAGTTCCGGCAGCGCTGGCGCAGCGGCCGCAGCAGCCGTGGTATCTGGTGACAGGGCTGACGACGAGCATCAGCGCGAATACGACGAACGACCTTCACTACAGCTTCCTGCGCAACTTCTGGCAGTGGGGTGACGACAACGCGCCGCCGCAGATCTCAGGTCTGGGAGGGGCGATGGAACCGTTCGGCGAGTTGCAGGATTCCGTTCTGGCACCCTACAACGTGAACGCGCAGAGCATCCGCACCCGCTTCTGGGACGGACAGGACAATTTCCTCAGCGATAACGTGTCGTCGCTGAAGGGGAACCACCTGATCCAGTTCGGCGGACAGTATCAGCACAACTACGATTATCACCAGCGCAGCGACAATGGCGGCGGTATCAACTTCACGCCAACCTATGAGTTGGGCGATGGGATTGGTTCCGGTTTGGTGGATATGTCCGGTATCGGCGGCGGATTCCCAAACACAACTACAGCGGACCGCGCTGCCGCGGCGGTGTATGGGATCGTGACGGACGCGCAGGTGGCGTACACGCGCAGCGGCAGCAATCTGGCGCTGAATCCACCCCTGACGCATGCATTCGATCAGAGCACGATTCCGTACTACAACGTGTATTTCAGCGACACCTGGCACATGAAGCCGAGCTTCACGCTGACGTATGGCATGGGCTGGACGCTGGAGATGCCCCCGACGGAGGCGAACGGCAAGCAGACGGTGCTGGTGGACGCTGCCGACGAGCCCGTCCGCTCGGCCGATTACCTCAACCAGCGCAAACTGGATGCGGAACAGGGAGAGGTCTACAACCCGGAAGTCGGTTTCGCTCTGGTCCACAACGTGGGCAACGGGTCTAAGTACCCGTATGACCCGTTCTATGGCTCGTTCAGCCCGCGGATAGGAGCAGCGTGGAACCCCAGCTTCTCCAGGGCGACGGTTATTCGCGCCGGTTACGGGCGGATTTACGGACGGTTGAACGGCGTGGATCTGGTGCTGTCACCCCTGCTCGGCGTCGGCCTGATCCAGGCAGTGCAGTGCCGGCAGAACTTCATGAACGGGGTCTGTGGTCCCACCAATCCGACGGTGGCCAACGCGTTCCGCATCGGTGTTGACGGCAACTCGGCTCCGCTGCCCGCAGCCGCCCCAACCCTGCCGCAGCCGGCCTACCCCGGCTACAACCTGATCGCCGGGTCGGCCAGCGAAGCGATGGATCCCCAGTTCCGGCCGAACGATGTCGACTCCTTCGACCTGACCATCCAGCGGCAGATCGGCCAGAAGTCGTTGCTGGAAGTTGGGTACATCGGACGCCTGATCCACCATGAATACCAGCCGGTGAACCTGAACGCTGTCCCCTACATGATGTCAGTCGGCGGACAGCAGTTCCAGGCTGCCTATGCGGCTCTGGAAAAGTACATGGGCTGCGCCACCTCCGTTGGGGCGTGCGGCGCCAACGTACCGGCGGCTGGAAGCGCGGCCTACACCAGCTACATCAACTCCATGGCCACGCAGCCGTTCTTCGAAGCAGCGCTGAAGGGCTCCGGGTACTGCAATGGATATGCCAGTTGCACCGCGGCCGTGCTCGATCAGGAAGGTGTCTACGGAACCGGCAACCTGTTCACGCAGTCGGTCTGGAGCATGTGGTCCGATCTGGACGGCGGCGGCAGCTTTAGCTTCCCGCGCACGATGATGAACACCGCGATCCCGGGCCAGGCGCTCGGCGGCAGCGGGCAGTTCGGCAGCGGCGTCGCGGAGAACGCCAGCACCGGCTACGGAAACTACAACGGCGGCTTCATCAGCTTCGGCACGCGCCAATGGCATGGGCTGACGATGCAGCACAACTTCACCTACAGCAAAGCGCTGGGCACCGGCGCTGTGGTGCAGGCATCCAGCGAATACACGCAAGACGATGCCTACAACCTGAGAACGATGTACGGCAACCAGAACTTCGACCGGAAGCTTGTGTATAACACGTACATCGTGGCGTCGGAGCCGTGGTTCAAAGGTCAGAATGGTCTTCTGGGCCGCGCCGCCGGGGGCTGGCAGTTTGCTCCCATCTTCACCGCCGGGTCCGGACCGCCGGTCTATTGCAACACGTGGAACGATAGCCAGGGGTGGGGCGCCGGCGATGGGGCGAACTACTACACGAACGAACAGTGCGTCTTCACCACACCGTACCATGGGGGGCATTCGGCGAATTTCGGTGTGACGGGAGGCACCGATCCCTACGGTAATTCCATCGGAACCCAAACCTCGGTCACGCCCGTCAATTACTTTAAGAACCCAGTGGCGGTGTGGAACCAGGTGCGTGCGCCCATCCTCGGCATCGACACCAGGAATCCTGGTCAGGGCCCCATCACCGGCCAGCCCTACTGGAACCTCGATGGACAGGTGAAGAAGAACGTCCGTATCGCAGAGTCTACAACCTTCGAATTCTCGTTCATCGCAACCAACATGCTCAACCACCGGCAGTTCAATGATCCGGCGCTGTATCTCAATTCCTCCGCCACCTGGGGCGTGCTGAATACACAGGCCAACCCGCCTCGCGCGATGGAGTTCGGAGGGCGGATCACCTTCTGACGGCTAAGTAAACCCCACAGCCCGAGCCTCCCGTTCGGCTAGCTGAACGGGTGCTCGGGCATTTCAGGCACAGCTGTCGGCAACGAATGCTCATGCGCTATTTCGAGGCGCCATGGCACCAGTGGTGGGTGATGTTGTTTGAGCCGGTGTCGAGTGCATCACGATGGCAACGATGAAATACGTAGTGGGTAGGAGGGCCAGAACACCGACCGGGTAGATCGTGCCGCACTTTTCGGGGTGAACGGTGGCAACTGCATCGTGGATAGGCGCGAAGAGACCCGGTATCGATTGACAGCACCGAACCACAATGAGCCGGACCTCAACGGCCTCATCGCCGGAGGTGAAACGCCGGACAGACGAATAGAATGCCCAACTCCGCGAAAACCCAGCCTCTCGCAACGGTATTGACCAACCCGAATACCCAAATGGACGCTTGCTGGAGTGGGCGGCTGCAGGTGGATGAAATCTGCTGCGCTGGGCTTCAGATCCACTCAGCAGCAGTCAGGTCCCGTCAGTTCAGCACCTCGCGTTCCCCTCCATAGCCGTCTCATTCGCGCTCTGCGGAGTCATTTCCTCGGTGTTTGTACAAGCAGTCACGCGGCTCAGATCGTGGCGACGTAACGCGGGATAATCGGCGGTTCGAGAGCACAATAAACAGTCGTAGTGGCGATTCTGGGCGAATCACCGGCAAACCGGAACATTCGAGAGAGAAGCCCCCTCAGCTCGTTGTAGGACATACTTCGTATGTCCGGGCGGCAGAGACCCAAGGCCGGGCTCAGTGGGAGGCACTTGTCAAGCGGCACCCCGAAGCCGGATTTGTTGCCAAGGGTGAGAGTGACGCAAGCAACAGCTGGGTGGCCCCCAAGGGCTATGTGAGCGTGTCAGCGAACCCCTTTGTCTTGAACAGTCGAGTCTTGAGTGAATCGGAGGTCCAAAAAGGGTGGCTTCAGGAACAGAGTCTTTCACTCACGGGCCCGTCGCTGACGCCATCAATCCACCTTGAATGCTGCCACCGGCAGATCCCAACTGATTGACATGAGATGGTTCGGATGCATTGGCCAATGCCCGGCGTGCGTCGCGACTAATTAAACCAAAGCCCTTGTTGTCCGCATCTCTAGTAAGAGCTTCGAGATCACGTCGACCTGACAGGGGGTTCGCGCTCTGCAATTCGATTTCGCCGAGAGCCAGTCGGGCCTTCATCAGCATGCTACCCTGATCCCATTTCACGGCCTGGTTCAGAGCCGCCATGGCTTCGCTCCGCGCCCGCTGTAATTTACCCTCAGCTGCATCCATGCGGGCCACAAGGATGTTTCGGTCTGTAACGTGTTCTCCGACAAACGGTCGCCCTTTCGGTTCGCTCCGGCGTACCGCGTCATATTCGCTGAGGGCAGCTTTACATGGAGTCACCTTTCCTTCCTGTAATAAGACTTCCGCCAGTTGGCCGGATGCGATGGCTACACCTCCCGGGTCGTGAGCGTTCCGCCATTCTTCGACCGCGTGCTTCAGAGTTGACTCCGCGTCTGCCAGCCGACCTTCCTCCATCTGTACTGTTCCGAGGGTTTGGCGACTCTGGGCAAGCAGTCCCGCATCCCGAACCGAAGTCAGGGCCGCGACCGCCTGATTCGACAAATGGTCCGCCTCGTTAAGCCGGCCCTCCCAGGTACGTACGAGAGCAAGAAGATTCATCTGCAGAGCCTCTCTGTTCCGTTCGCCAGTCTGGCTATAGAGGGCCAGAGATTGCTGCAAAGCAAATACTTGTCCGCTGAATCGAGGTCTCCCTGAACCGTGGCCTGAATCCCGAGATCCATCAGTCTGCCCGCTGTGCGGCTTCGGTCGTTGACCTCGCGGCTCAATTCAAGCGACTGTTGATAAAGCCTGATGGCCTGGGAGCGATCGGTAGACGACAAGATATCGGCCATGATGCTCAGGGTGTAGGCTTCTTCCTGCTTATTACCGGTTCTTCGAAAGATTGCCAATGCCTGTTTGCACAGCCTGTTACCCTCGGCCGAACTGACGTAAAACATCCGCACCTGAGCCAGCGCGGTGAGGCCACGTCCGAGATTGGCTTCGTCTCCAGTCTGCTGACTGATTGAAACCGCTTCACTGTCACTGGCCTCGGCTCCCGCAGGATCGCCCTGCTGCCGGCGCACGCGGCCCTGGTCGATTAAGAGCCGAGCCACGGCCGAGCGGTCGCCTACGGCTGTGTATCTTGTCTCTGCGTCCTTCCATAGCGCAAGCGCCTCTGAAAAGCTTCCCAGGGCCCTTAGAGCTTCTCCTTGTTGCTCCTCGGCACGCGCCAGCAACAGGGTCGCGCCGGACTGTCTTGCCCTGTCCGCTGTGCGACCAGCGGCGTCTCTCTCCCGCCGAAAATCGGAGATGCTTGCTGCAGCCTCTGCCTCTGCAGGTGCTTGCTGGAAAGCCGCTGGTAGCACTGGATACGCTTGCTCAGCTGCGTCAGTTTCCTGTTGCTTCCGATGACGCGCAGATGGGCGTCGGCGGTAAATTGGAGAAATTCCACCTGTGCGACACTCTCGGGCTCACTACTTCTGACTGACACGAATCAGCCGCCAATGGTCTGACGGCTGGTCCTGAGCGAGCGTTAGTTGCCCTTAGAAACTGATCTTCACCGACGCCTCAAGCACACGGGAACTAGCGACGCCGTTGACATTGCCAACGCCGCTACCCAGGGTGCCGGTGATCTTTCCGAGGTTCGATCCAAGAGTTCCGTTTGGCTGTCCGAATGCCGGAGTATTGGTCATGTCGAAGGCGTCGAAGCGGGCTTCGAGCGAGGATTCCCGGTACATGGGGAAGCTCTTGAAGAGCGACACGTTGTCTGCGAAGTATCCGGGGCCACGGAACTGGTTGCGTTGCGTATCCCCAACTGCGCATGGATTAGGGTTGCTGGCTGAATACGCCACGCATGCAGCGGGCGCCGCGAATGAAGACGTGTTGAACCATGCGGTGTTGGCCGCTCGGCTCACACTATGCGTGACCTGGAAAGAACCAGTCTCATTGACCGTCTGGGTTGTTCCCGGCGTCGCACTCGTTGTTGAAATCGTAAAAGGAAGGCCCGAGAGCATTCCAATGGTGGACGAAGTCTTCCAGCCGCCCAGAGTGTAGGCACCGATGCCAGAGTTGAAAAGGCGGTGACTGCGTCCTGCGGGCAGCTCGTAGGTCACTGTCTGCTCGAAGTTCTTCTTGCGGTCGAAATCGAGGAGATTGTAATTGCGCCGCAAGCTGCCGCTCCAAAACAGCACATTTCCATCCTGCGCCCCGGTTTGGTAGCCCTGTGCCTTGCCCCATGTGTATGCGGAGGTGAATGCCAGGCCATTGGTGAAGCGGCGAGTGAGCTGGGCCTGCAGCGACTCATAGTTGCTGGAAAAGCCCATGAAGTATTGAGTTACCGAGGCAGTTTTTCCAAACGCGACCTTGAACGGGTCGTACGTGCCGCTCTGACCATAGATCGTGGGTTGGTTGATGTTCTGGGCGACGTCGATTCGCGTGCCATGATTGGCAACGTACGCAACCTGCAGGGACATATTCCTGGGCAGAGCCTGTTCCAGCGCAAAGTTCCACGAGTCCACAGAGGCATTCTTGAAGTTGAGGGGGATCAGGAGATTCGACAGTCCGATGGTCCCGTTGGCCGCGCTTTCCACGAGAGCCCCGTTCGACGGAAAAGTCGCCGTCGGGGTTGCAGGTATGCCGGTTACAAAATTAATCACACCTCCCACGGGGTTAAGGGCTGGTCCATAGGTTGGCGTGTTCGTATAGCCGGTACTCGTCTTGATCGGATAGTTATAGGCATAACTATTGTCGACAAACGGGACATAACTTATGCCAAATCCGGCGCGAATCACAGTTCGCTCCGTGGCACGATAAGAAATTCCCAATCGAGGAGCAAAGTTTCTGTAGTCGGTTTGCATCCCGAGGCTGGATGAATTGCCGTCGATGCCGGCGATGACCAGTGAATTGTTAGTGGGATTGTAGTTGACGAAGCCGCCCGGCTTGCGCGGCGTGGCCGGCGGATACAGCTCATAACGCAGGCCGAAATCCAGCGTCAGCTTTTGGCCGATGAGCCACTTGTCGGAAACAAAGAAGAAGAGCCAGGTTTGCCGGTAGCAGGGAAAAGTGCTGTTCGTGTCCTGGCCAACCTTATACGGAACGTCGAACAGAATGCTGGCCATGTCGTTGGCCTCGCCGGTCGCACTGCCGTTGAATGCCGTCGCGCCCGGCGCGGAAGTGGAGTTTTCTTCGAAGTAGAACTGCCCTGCAGCGGCGTTGTTATTTCCCTGCAGAAGATCGTCGCGGACGCGGCGGATGTCGGCGCCTGCTTTCAGAGTGTGGTTCCCCGCGATCTTCGTCCAGTTATTGGCAAAGTCGATGTTCGATTCGGCGCGCAGCCAGGGCAGAGACGCGCTGTAGCCGATCAGCGGGGACGAGAAGACGTTTGCCGAGATGGCGACTTGCCCGCTGCTGTCGGGAGTGGCGTCGGTTCCGTTGGGGCCATTGCCGGGAACACCAAGCGTCGTCGCGTCATTCATTCCATAGTCCGTCTGATGCGCCGAGTTACGCAAGTGGGCCACGCCGACGCGCGCTTCGGTAAACAGGGTCGGCGAAAAGACATGATCGTAGTTGAAGCCGGTGCTGTAGGCTGCTGCGACGCCGGTCGCTTCAAAACCTCCTGAGCCTCCAGGGCCTCCGAGGAACGAACCGAACAGCGGCGCTTGATACGTGGTTGTATTTTGATGACTGAAACGTCCGCTCAAATGGTCCCTGGAAGACATCGCATAATCCGACCTGATGTCGTAGCTGATGACGTCTTTGCTGAAAGGGAGGTTCGACGAAAAATTGTTGGTGGTTGCTCCAGCGATGTACGCTGCCGACGAGAGATTCGTTTTGGGATTTCTGGCAAGAGCGTCCAGCTCCTGCAGGACGGTTAAGCCCACTTTGGTGATTCCAGGGTTCGTCATCGGAATAAGGTTGCCGGCAAACGGCGTGCGGCCGGTCCCGCAGGCGTTGTTGGCCGCGCTACCCACGCAGTCTGCCGTATCTCCAGTATTCGGATCGTAAACCTGGCCTGAATACCCGCTCAGGTTCAGGTTGCCGTTGGTCACGTTATAGAAGGGGATGGTGGCGATTGTCGTCGTGGATTCGTGATCGGATGTGCGGAGAACATCGCCGAAAATGAAAAGCTTGTTTTTCAGAATTGGGCCGCCAACCGAGCCACCCGTGTAGTTGTAGACCAGACGTCCATTGGGTCCGGCTGCGAAGTAATTGCGGGCATTGACGCCGTTGTTTTCCATGTTCTGGAAGACCGACCCATGAAACGAATTCGTCCCTGACTTGAGCGTCACATTGACTACGGTTCCCACTGCCCGGCCGAACTCCGCTTCGAAGTTGTTCGTGGTGATGTCCACGTTCTGGATCGCGGCCGCAGGTGGAACCAAAATGATATGGATGCCGGTACGCTGGTCGTCGTCGATACCCTCGATCTGGTACAGATTGACGTAAGAGGACTGGCCATTCGAGTTTGTGGACAGATCGTCGTTGGCGTTGTAGAACTGCGAGTTATTGAAGACGATCGGCGCCATGCCCGGCACTGTATTCAGCAGGGACTGAAAGCTGTTGCCGCTGCTGAGGGGGAGACTGCCGATGGTTCCCTGCTCGATGGTGCTGGAGATGTCGGCGCGGTCAGTCTGCAGCTGTGGGGGTGCCGCCGTGACTTCGATCGTTTCGGTCGTGCTGCCCGCAGCCAGGGTTACATCAACGCGCGTCGTGGTGTTTGTAGCGAGGGAGATGTTTTCGCGGATTTCCTTCTTGAAACCTTGAGCGACAACCGTAACGGAATACGTCCCGGCAGGAAGGTCGGGTTCGATATAGTCTCCGCTCCCATTGGCGACCGTCACATATTGGACACTCTGACCGGTCAGAACAATGGCGACTTGCGCATGCGGTACTACACTTCCCGTCGAGTCAGTCACCGTGCCGAGCAGAGTGCCGCTGACGGCTTGTGACATCAGCCTGCTGGCAGACAGAACAGCTATGGCGAGCAAGAGCAATTGAGTCCAACGTTTCATACATTTGCCTCCGAATAGGGCCGGTGGCTCTGCCCCTTTAGGTGCTCGAGCACAGAAGCCGGCCGGTCATTGTTCCGCCTCACCAGTGGATTAGCGGTAGAGCGCGAATCAGCTCCGGATGGCGCCCAGGCGGAATAGTACTCAGAAACGTAGCCTTTGGGGGGAAATTCAGCCGTGGTCATCCGCGGACCGGAATCTGATGGCTGTTTTTGGGTTGTGGGCCGCGGACATGGCGGCGGACCATGCCAATTAGTTTCGTTGTCGTGGCGAAACCTGGCTCAGCGGCTCTGACAGGATCATTGGATTAGCAGCCGCGAGCTTTCGCGAGTGCAAGGCCTTGGTCTCACTTATATCATTGATAATACACAACTTAATGGAGGCGGCGGGAGTCGAATTGCCCTAGCGCCCTGAAAACACGCAAGTTATTGCAATTTAAGCAAGCACGAATCGCGCCAATCAGCCCGAAACGCGGCTCCAGAGTACGTAATGAGTACACCACAAGCTCACGCTTCCTTCGACTGATTCCCGGCAGTGTCGGGCGAGTCACCGGCCACCCGGAGTAATGCAATCAACGGCGTGTAATGTCCGTATTGCCGACAATCCAACCCTAGGGAGCAATCTGCCAGGTATTGTCGGGGGCGCCGGGGCTGCCGCTGCTCGTCAACGTGTTCCCGTTCATCAGCCAGACGTAAACCTGCTCTGTGGTGCTGTTGCGCCACAGGATGTCGGCTTTGCCGTCTCCGTTGAAATCTCCAATTCCCTGAATGACCCAGTCGGAGGTGATGTAGGTGACGCTGCCGCCGCCCGACATCACAGTCCCGTTGATGAGCCAGAGGTAGACCTGCCCGGTGGTGCTGTTCCGCCACAGGATGTCACTCTTGCCGTCCCCATTAAAATCGCCCACACCCGCGATGCTCCAGTCGGAGGAGACGTAGCCGAGGCTCCCGCTGCTCGTCAGTGTGCTGCCATTCATGAGCCAGATGTAGAGCTCGCCGGTGGTGGTGTTGCGCCACAGGATGTCGGCATCGCCGTCGCCGTTGAAATCGCCGATGCCCTGAATGACCCAGTCGGAGGTGATGTAGGTGACGCTGCCGCCGCCCGACATCACAGTCCCGTTGATGAGCCAGAGGTAGACCTGCCCGGTGGTGCTGTTCCGCCACAGAATGTCGGCCTTGCCATCGCCATTGAAGTCGCCAACGCCTTGAATGGTCCAGTCTGAGGAGACGTAGCCGAGGCTTCCACTGCTCGTTAACGTGCTGCCGTTCATCAGCCAGATAAACACCTCGCCGGTGGTGCTGTTGCGCCACAGAATGTCGGCGTAGCCGTCTCCATTGAAATCGCCTGTGCCCTGGATGACCCAGTCCGACGTGGGGCTGCCGGGGCTCCCGCTACTCGGATACGTGGTTCCGTTCATGAACCACTCGTAGACCTGCTGCGTGCTGGTGTTGCGCCACAGAATGTCACTCTTGCAATCGCCGTTGAAGTCGCCCGGGTTGGCAAACGACGCCGGATTTGGATTGGGATTCGGGTTCGGATTCGCACACGGCAAGGTCGAGTTCACGACCGTCACAGGAGCCGAGCCGGTGGCACTGTTGTAGGTCATGGAGCTTCCCGAGTCCGGGGTGTAGGTGGCCGTTAGCGTGTCGCTGCCCACGGCTAATTGTCCCGCTGGTATGTTGATATTCGCCGAGCCGGCGCTCAGCGTTTTGGCGGACGAGGTGTAGCCGCCGCCGCTCAGGACGACCGAGCCGGTTGGGGTTGGATTACCGTTGCCACCGCTCAGGGTCACCGTGACCGAGAGCGCCTCTGACGTGGTGATCTTCGAGGAGGCTGGCGAGACCGTGACGGCCGGGGTGATCAACGCAGCCAGCCCGGTGCCGCTCAGTCCAATGCTCTGCGTGGCATTCGCAACGTTCAGGTTGTTGTCGGTCAGAACGGCGGATCCAGGAATTGACCCGGTGCTCCTGGGAATAAAGTCCACGGCCAGGCCGCAACTGGCTCCCGAGGCGAGCGCGCCGGCAGAACCCGAGCTCAGAACCTCAGGGCAGGTCGTCGCTGGGTCCAGGGTGAAGCTGGCGGAGACGCTGGGATTCTCGCCGGTTCCCGGAACCGGGAAGACGAGTGACTGGTTGCCGATGTTGCGCAGCGTCACCGTCTTTGGGCTGTCGCTGCTTTGCGTGCCCATGTTGGCATTGGCAAAGCTCAGGCTGGGCGGGGTGGCGAGGGGCAGCTCCTTCACCGCGTTGTGGCCGAAATCGCCGACATAGACGTTGCCGCTGGAGTCCAGGGCCACACCGCCGGGAAGGGCAAAGCCGCTGCCCAGCGTCGTGACGCAACTGGCGGAAGGACAGCCCGCCGGCATCTCCTTCACCAGGCTGTTGCCGTAATCGCCGACATAGACGTTGCCGCTGCCGTCCACCGCCACTCCCGAGGGCTGGCTGAATCCGCCGCCCAGCGTCGTCACGCAGCTGGAGGTAGCACAGCCGGGGGGCATCTCTTTCACCGCGCTGCTGCCCGTATCAGCGACATAGACGTTGCCGCTCCCGTCCACCGCTACCGCCTGCGGACTGGCGAATCCGCCGCCCAGCGTCGTCACGCAGCTGGAGGAAGCGCAGGCAGGAGGCATCTCCTTCACCTTGCTGTCGAAGGTGTCCGCGACGTAGATGTTGCCGGCACCGTCGACGGCAACCCCAAAGGGCAAGCTGAAGCCGCCGCCCAGCGGAGTGATGGCCGGATTGCTCGGGAACTGGATCTGCGGCCCCTGGCCGGTGCCGTAAATGAGTGCGGTCGCGATCACGCTCCGC
>Ga0187887_10000628_pt1 | contig 34137 bp, 31 predicted proteins | sample June2016WEW_7_10_FD_132977 | JGI IMG/M metagenome (GOLD analysis project Ga0187887, IMG submission 132977) | Peatland microbial communities from SPRUCE experiment site at the Marcell Experimental Forest, Minnesota, USA - June2016WEW_7_10 | ecosystem: Environmental > Terrestrial > Soil >... | reverse complement strand
GTGCGAGTTACCTCGTAAAACTACTTGCAAACTTATAGTTGCCAACGAAGACAACTACGCTCTAGCCGCCTAATCGCGGCTGAACCCTGACCGGCCTGTGCTGGTGCGAACGGCTCAGGGGTAGCGCTCATCAGCTAGCGGGATACACGTGTCTGGGGTGTATTTTGCGAATCGTTACCGGGCTGGCTGTTCGCTTTCCCTGCCCGTCGGGTAGTGAGCGGCGAGACCAATAGACTGTGGCTACGTACGTAGGTCTTGAAGCGTAGGACTTATGGACGGGGGTTCGATTCCCCCCGGCTCCACCATTTGGGCGATCTGATAACTTCCGATAAGGTCCGAAGACTTCCACTAAACCCGCATAAAACGCGGGTTTTTTTTATGCTTTTAGGATCCTGGGAGCGGCGGAGCTATCTGTGCGGCCTTCGCGGCGCGGCGGTTTTCGCTGGGATCGACGATATTTGAGCCAGCTTGATGCGCTGCGGGAACCGTCCTTCCGCCTGCATCAGGTAGATCACTGAGCGGCCGAGCCCAGTGAGCTGGGTGACCTGTCTCAGCCTCAGCGCCCGTTCATTGGGGTCGCGCAGGGGCTTCACTGGAGGCTCCAGGTTGAACGCAAATTGATTCTTTGATTCGTACTGACTCGAGCACTCGAAGGAAGGCCTCCGCGCCATTGACCAACGGCGGCCGTGACCGTACAGCGTCCCGCTAATCTGGTGTCTGCGGCTGTTGTACCCTCTATAGCGGGTGCCGAGCGGACCGGTCCCCTCAGGGTTCGGTACCATTGCAGGCATGCGGACGATTCAACAGGCGATCCAAGAGGCAGCCGACTTGCTACGCCGCGGCCGCTGGGCAGAGGCGGAGCGGGTATGCCGTATCGTCCTCAACTCGCAGGCGGATCATTTCCAGGCGTTGAATCTTCTCGGCATCATCACGGCCCAAACACGCCGCACGGCTGAAGCCGCTGATCTTTTTCGACGTGCCCTGGCCGCGAAGCCGGACGATAGCAGCGCGGCGGCGAATTACAGTAGAGCTCTGACCGAACTCAACCGCTTCGATGAAGCGCTGGCGATCTGCGAGCGGCTGTTGAGGCTCGCGCCGGATCATTCCGAATTCCACAAACATCGCGGTGCGCTGCTGCAGAAGCTGGAACGGCCCGAGGCGGCGCTTGCCAGCTACGAAAGCGCGATCAAGCTTAAGCCTGAAGATGCCCAGGCCTACTTCAACCGTGGCGTGGTCCTGCGAGCGATGCAGCGTGTCCCGGAGGCGCTCAACAGCTACGAGCGCGCGCTCGCCATCAAGCCGGACCACGCGGCGGCCCACCAGAACCTCGGCGCCCTCCTGCACGAGCTAGGCCGCTCGCTCGAGGCGCTCGCGAGCTACGAGCGGGCACTTGCCGTTAATCCCGGCGACGCCGGCGTCCACCGCAACCGCGGCGATGTGCTGGAGAGGCTGGGGCGCCTCGAGGACGCACTCGCGAGCTACGAGCAGGCGATCGCTCTCCGACCCGCAGACGCCCATGCCCACGCTGGGCGCGGCAGGGTGCTGCGAGAGCTCAGACGCCCCGATGAGTCGGTGATGAGCTACCAGCTGGCGCTTGCGATTAGGCCGGGCTACGCCGAGGTCCATAACGACCTGGGCGTCGTGTTGCAAGAGCTCGGGCGTCCGGACGAAGCGCTCAAGAGTTTCGAGCGAGCGCTTGAGATCAAACAGGATGACGCCGATGTCTACTCCAATCTCGGCAACGCACTGGTGCGGTTGCGACGCTGGGAAGAAGCGCTGGACCGCTATCAGCGTGCGCGCGAAATCAAGCCGGATCTCAATTGGCTACACGGCAACTGGCTGCACTCGAAGATGCAACTGTGCGACTGGCGAGACCTCGATTTCGAGGTGACCCAGCTTCTTCAGGAGGTCGCACAGTCGAAGAAGGCTGTGTTGCCTTTTCAGGTGCTGGCGCTCACGGATTCCCCGGCCCTACAACTGCAGGCCGCCGGAATATGGGTGAACCACAACGGCAGCTTGCCCAGCCCCTGGTCCGCGGCCCGTGAGCCGGAGAAGGCCGGCAAGATCCGTGTGGGGTACTTTTCCGCCGACTATCATGACCACGCCACGGCGTTTCTGGCTGCAGGCTTATTCGAGCAGCACGACAGGTCTCGTTTCGATTTGACCGCCTTTTCCTTCGGACCTCCGAGGCAGGACGAGATGCGGCGGCGCCTGACCGCGGCGTTCGATCGTTTCGTGGACGTGCGCGCGAGGTCGGATCAGGAGGTCGCCCAATTGTCGCGCGAGCTCAAGATCGATATTGCAGTGGACCTCAAAGGCTTTACCGAAGGCGCGCGGATGAGGATCTTTGCGCACCGCGCCGCACCTATTCAAGTCAGTTATCTGGGCTATCCAGGGACGTTGGCCGCACCGTATGTAGATTATCTGATCGCCGATGAGACCCTTATACCGTCGGAGTCGCGCGAATTTTACACCGAGCAGATCGCCTATGTGGCCCACAGCTACCAAGCCAACGATCGCAAGCGCCCCATCGCAGATCAGAATTTCACACGGCAGGAGCTCGGATTGCCTCCCGAGGGTTTCGTATACTGTTGCTTCAATAGCTCCTACAAGATTCTACCGGTCGCATTCGATGTGTGGATGCGGATCTTGCGGCGCGTGGAAGGGAGCGTGCTCTGGCTTTTATTTGACAGCGATCGGGCAGCCGCAAATGTGCGGCGCGAGGCCGAGGCAAGGGGCGTGAGCGGTGCCCGCTTGGTGTTTGGGCGGCGCATACCGCCGCCCGAGCACCTGGCTCGTCACCGCGCGGCGGATCTTTTTCTTGATACGTATCCGTACAACGCGCATACCACGGCCAGTGACGCGCTTTGGGCCGGTTTACCCGTGCTGACGCGTAGCGGCGAGTCGTTTGCGGCCCGAGTGGCAGGCAGTCTGTTGAAGGCCGTCGGCTTACCGGAGCTGATCACCACCACGCCGCAGGCGTACGAAGCGCTGGCGATAGAGCTTGCCGAGCATCCCAGTCATCTCGCCGAGCTTGCTGGCAGGTTGCGCCGCACGCGCCTTGCAGCGCCGCTGTTCGATAGTGAACTCATCGCCCGCAATCTTGAGGATCTGTACGTGCAGATGTACGAGCGCTTCACGCGCGGGTTATCTGCTGCGCACCTTCGAACCCGGGGGCCCTAATCTCATGAAAATCGCCGTCCTTTTTGGTGCACCGGCGCCAATGCTCGTTTTTGGGAGAGTTCGAGGGTTGATTGCTCGAAAGTGGCCGGTCGCATCCGGCTGTTTGGGGCCCGGGAGCGCAATTTCGCTGCTGATCGCGACGCAGGCCGCCCACCCGGGCATACATAAACGCAGAAAGGCCGCCCGGAAAAACCTTCGCGGGCGACGACTGAGCCTAGAGGGGCAACTCCGGGGGCAACTGCCATGCTTGGATTTCGGATACCATAGTGCTATCAAGAGGTTCCGGGGATTTTTAGTTAGTCCCCGGCCCACCATTGAGCGCTCCTGCACGGCCGTGCAGGAGCTTTGCCAATCGTAACAAATTGAATTATAAAGCTTTTTAAGCACACGCTGATCGTGGGCCACGCAATCGAGGGATCCGGATGTTTGAGCCAGAGGATTTGATCACGTACCGCAGACGTGGGTTGGCGTTTTGGCGGTCGCGCGACCGCATGTTGAAGGACGGTGGCGCAACCGCGCTCGTCCGGTCCAGGCCGTCGAAGCATTCCATCTCCGAGCCAACGCGAACGCAGCAGTATTTCATCGACTGGAACGCGGAGCGTCTCGGCATCACTCCCGCGGAGAGCCGCGAGCGCTACGTGCAGTCATGGAATGCGATTCCGAATGGCCACAGCGGAAAGGCTTTCGGGAAGTTCCACGGCCACTGTTACGATGTGTTCAAGGTATTTGCGGATGACAGCCCGCGCGAAGTGATGAGTGCCTATCAGATCCACGGGCATGTGCATTTCTTGACCATGCTGACGTACCCCGAACCCCGCTGGTTCGACGACGATGCCATCGTCAAGCGACTCAAGGGGCGCGAGCAAGTCTCGATCGTCGATTTTGGCTGTGGCCTCGCCCAACAGTCTCGAACTCTTGCAGAATACTTGCGCGATCAGGGAATCAAGGTACGCCTGGCTCTGGCGGACATTCCAACGGTACGCAAGGATTTTCTTCTTTGGTGGGGGCGACACACCGGAATACCGACCACGTTTCTCGAGTGCACCCTCGAGCGGCCGATCCCGGATCTGCCGAGGATGGATGTGTGTTTTGCACTGGAATTTTTCGAGCATGTTTATGACCCGGCGGCGTATTTCACCCGCATCGATGCGGCGATGAACGGCGGCGGTCTGCTGGTGACGAATATCGGCGACCATCACAGGGATTTCATGCACGTGTCACCGAAGCTCGGAGCGCTTCGCGATGCAGTCGCCGCCAGTCATTACGAGGAAGTGTTTGCGACCTTCATATATCAAAAGCCAATGCACTCTTGATCCGTGGCTGCGCAAATCATTGATTTAACTTCGGATTATGGTCCATTTGGCGCCCGGCTCATGCCAGCTTGCCTGCTCTGACGCTCAACGACGGCTGGCTTTCATGATCCGGCTCTTGTCGCGCTGCCAGTCGCGGTCCTTGTCCGTGGCACGCTTATCGTGCTGCTTCTTGCCCTTGGCAAGTCCGACTTCGAGCTTCGCCCGGCCTTCCTTCCAATAGAGTTGCAGCGGCACCAGCGTGTAGCCGCGCCGCTCCACCGCCCCCACGAGATGGTCGAGCTGTCGACGGCTCAACAGGAGCTTGCGCGTGCGTGTCGGGTCCGTGTCCACATGCGTCGAGGCGGATATCAGCGGGCTGATATGGGCGCCGTACAAAAAAGCCTCGCCGTTCTTGAGGTACACATAGGCCTCGGCGACTTGAGCCTTGCCGGCACGCATGCTCTTGACCTCCCAGCCGAGCAAGGAGATGCCGGCTTCGTAGCTCTCCTCGATGAAGTAATCGAAGCGCGCTTTGCGGTTCACCGCGATAGGGGGCAGTTTGTCCGAATCTTTCGCCATGTACGCTGGATCCCTTGCTGGGCGTCGAAGTCTACAAGCTCATCGGAGTCTGTGCCTCTCGATTCATGGGCGAACCGGGTGGCCTGTGCGAGAATCCGGCGCTGGCCGGCGCGGCGCCGCGCCGTCGAGGAGTCTCAAAATTGCCGATCGTCGAACGCAGCGCCCTGGTGACGTTTACTCCCGCGCAGATGTATGCGCTGGTGAACGATGTCGCGCGCTATCCGGAGTTTCTACCGTGGTGCGTGAGCGCTCAAGTCGAGCAGATCGCACCGAACGAAACGCTGGCGGCCGTCGAAGCGGCCAAGGGCATGGTGCGCATGCAATTCACCACGCGCAATAGCTCGCGGCCGGACTCCGAGATTCTCATGCAGCTTGCCGAGGGCCCGTTCAGCCGTCTCACCGGCCGCTGGAATTTCGATGCGGTGGGGGAGCGGGGGTCGCGCGTGCTCTTCCGGATCGATTTCGAATTCAAGAGCCGCATGTTGGCCACCGCATTCAACCCCATTTTCCGCTCGGTCTGCGATTCCATCGTGGATGCCTTCGTCCAGCGCGCGCAAAGCATGTACCGCTGAGCGCCGATTTGGATCGCCGTGGCCACCACCGACCCCTTCATCGTCGAGATCATTTGCGCGCTGCCCGACCGGGCGATCATCAAAGCATATCGACTGATGCCGCCCGCGACCGTCGCCGATGCGCTGGCGCTCGCGGCCGCAGATCTCGATTTTGCAGCCATCGACGTGGCCGGATCCACGGTCGGGATATTCGGAACGGCGGTGCCGATGGGGCGGGTGTTGCAGCCAGGCGACCGGCTCGAGCTGTACCGCACCCTGGCTGCCGATCCGAAAAACGCACGCCGCGAGCGTGTGCTGCGGGCCCGCTCGCAAAAGTCGGCGCGTCAGGGCGCAACCGCTCCGCGCCGCCCGCGCTAGCGCGGCAGGTCCCTGCGAGCTAGTAAGTGCGGCCGTTCTTGAGTCTGGCGGCCGAGGCGGCTTGCTCGGCGGCCACGGCATCGCTCGGCTTGTCCAGACGGGCGACTTTCTCGCCATCGAAGTACACCGTGACGCGGCGCGAGTCGATATGGCGGGTACGCCCCTTCCTGAGATAGTAGATGTAGTCCCAGCGTTCCTTGTTGAAGCTGTCTGCCACCATCGGGGTGCCGAGCAGATAGCGCACCTGGCTTCGCGTCATGCCGGCTTTCACCTGGTCCACGGCGGCTTGATCCAGAAAATTGCCCTGCTGAATGTTGATGCGGTAGACGCAGCCCGTCGCGGCGAGCGCGAGGCCCGCTGCGAGGAACAAGGGTCGAAGAATCTTCTTCAAGGTGGTGCAGCGCTCCCAAATGATCGATAATCCGCCCCTATCATACTGGATGCCGCATTATGCCGCAGCGCCTAAGACCCCCTCCCACCGCCGAAGGTAACGACCTGCGCAATGCCGGCCTCAAGGTCACGTTGCCGCGGCTCAAAATACTGGACATCCTCGCGGACTCAACGGCCCGCCATATGAGCGCCGAGGATATCTACAAGAAGCTCCTGGTCTTGAACGAGGACATCGGTCTTGCGACGGTGTACCGCGTGCTGACGCAATTCGAGGCGGCCGGCCTCGTGACCCGCCATCACTTCGAGGGCGGCATGGCGGTTTTCGAGCTGAACCACGGCGCTCATCACGATCACATCGTCTGTGTGGACTGCGGTCGGGTGGAGGAGTTCATGGACGGCGGCATCGAGGAGCGGCAGCAGGCGGTCGCCAAGCGCCTCGGCTTCGAGATCAGCGATCATTCGCTGATCTTGTACGGACATTGCCGCAAGCTCAACTGCCCGAATCAGAAGCGGCCCAAGTAGCCCGTCCTATCTGCGTCCGGCGGGCGCGCGCCTTCTCTTCGGCGGGGATTCCCGGCCGGCGCGCGCGAGCATCTCGCGCGCATGCGCGCGGGCCTGCTCGGTGATGTCGATCCCACCCGACATGCGCGCGATCTCATCCACGCGCTCGTCGGTGCCGAGCGGCTTCACGGCTGTGCGGGTGGTCTTGCCATCGGTCAACTTGGTGACCCGGAACTGCCCGTGCGCCTGCGCGGCGACCTGCGCGAGGTGCGTCACGCAAAGCACCTGACCCCGCTCGCCGAGCGAGCGCAGCTGGCGGCCGACGATCTCGGCCACCGCCCCGCCGATCCCCGAATCGACCTCGTCGAAGACCATGCAGAGCGAGGTGGCGCCGAGCGCGGCGGCGGCCACCTGGACGGCGAGACTGATTCGCGACAGCTCGCCGCCCGAGGCCACTTTGGCGAGGCTCTTCAGCGGCTGGCCGGGATTGGCGCTCACCAGGAACTCGATGTCGTCCCGTCCATGAGCGCCGACGCCGTCGCTTGCCGTGGTGACGCTCACCGCAAACCGGCCGCCCGCCATCCCGAGCTCCTGCATCAGCGCGCTGATCTCCTCTCCCAGCGCATCCGCCGCGAGCTTGCGCGCCTCTGTCAGGCGTTGCGCGGCCGCATCGAACTCGCGGCGAAGCGCCGCAACCTCTTGCTCCATCGCCGTCAAGCTGGTCTGCGCTTCGGCGAGCCTTGCGATCTCATCCTCGGTGCGTGCGAGCTGCGCCGGCAGCTCGGTCACGCTCAGGCGATGCTTGCGGGCAAGCGCCTCGAGCGCGGCGGCCTTGCGCTCGATCTCTTCCTGGCGCGCGGGATCGACGTCCAGAGCCTCCAGGTAATGGCGCAGCGACTCGGCGGCCTCGCGCGCCAGAATGGCCGCCTCGCCGATCAGATCCGCGGGCTGTTTGAGGCCCGGATCGGTATCCGCCGCGCCACGAAGCGCCGTGGACGCCTTGGCCAGCAGGTCGTGCGCGCTGGCATCGTCGCTTTCGTACACCGCGGCGAGCGCCGCGCCCGCCGCGGCCGCGAGCCGACCTCGTCCGGCGATGCGCTTTTGTTCCGTGAACAGCTCTTCGATGGCGCTCACGGTCGTGACCTCGCTCCTGAGCTCGGCCAGTTGGTAACGCAGGAGGTCGAGCCGGGCATCGCGGTTCTCGACCGCCGCCGCGAGCGCTTCATGCTGGAGCCGGCAGACGCGATAGCGCTCGTGGATTTCCGCGACCGTGCCGGCGAGGCTTAAGTTGGGGAGACGCTCATCGAGGAGTTCGCGCTGCGCGCCGCGCTTGATGAGATGCTGATACTCCTGCTGGCCATGAATCTCGATCAGGAATTCCGCCAGCTCGCGCAACGACTGGAGCGGAACGAGCTGACCGTTGATGTAGGCACGCGAGCGGCCGTCCGCGCCGATCACGCGCCGCACGATGACCTCGCCCTCGTGCTCCACCGACTGCGCATCCAGCCAGGCGCGCGCGCCGGCGGACAGGCGCGAAAAGCCCGCCGCAACTTCCGCGCGTTCGGCTCCGTGGCGCACGATATCGCCGGCGCCGCGGCCGCCGGCGATGAGCATCAAGGCATCCACCACGATGGATTTGCCGGCGCCGGTTTCGCCGGTCAGCGCGAGAAGTCCCGGGCCGAGTTCGAGCTCCGCCTCGTCCACGATCACCAGATCGCGCAATTTCAGGTGAGTCAGCATGAAGCCGGTCCCTTCAGTCGCCGTTGCCGTTGTGGCCGCCTCTGCCCCAATGCAGCTTCGAGCGCAACAAGCGATAGAAATCGTACGCCGGCGGATGAATCAGGGTGATTTGAGCTTGCGCTCCCTCGACGATGAGCTCGTCGCCGCGCTCCATGTCGCCGAGAGCGGTTCCGTCGCAGGTAACCTGCGCGCGCGCTTCCGGGCGGTCGGAAAGCCGCAGTTTGATGGTGCTCCCGGCGCGGACCACGATCGGACGGTCGCTCAAGGTGTGGGGGCAGATGGGCGCCAGCACCCACACGTCGAGGTCGGGCTCGACGATGGGCCCGCCGCAGGAGAGCGCGTAGGCGGTCGACCCCGTCGCCGTGGCGATCACGATGCCGTCGCCGCCGTGGGAATTGACGAAGCGTCCATTGATCGAGGTCTCGAAGTCCAAGGTGCGTCCCGTCTCCCACTTGTTGAGCACCACATCGTTCAGACCGAGCGCGTGCACCGGCGCCGCGCCGCGCCGCTCGAGGCGCGCCGACAGCATCGAGCGGCGATCCTCGCTGTAGCGGCCGGCCATGACCGTCTCGATATCTTCGAGCATCGAGGTCGGACTCACGTCCGTGAGAAACCCGAGGCGCCCTCGATTGATGCCGAGCAACGGGATCGGACGCCCGGCGAGCAGCCGAGCGGCGTAGAGCAGCGTTCCATCGCCGCCGATGGCGACGATCAGGTCCGCTTTATCGGCAAAGGACTGCTCAGGGCAGGGGACCACCGCGCCCGGGGGAAATTCGATGCCGACACCCGGGTCGACCAGCGCGCGCTGGCCGCGGCCCATAAAATATCCGGCAAGGCTCAACATGCACTCGGCGACCCGCAGATCCTTGGCGTTGCCGACCAGGGCGATTGATTTGAATGATTGCGGCACGTCGCCCTTGTAGCATGTTCGCCGCAAGCCGGTCACTCGCGCAAGGCGGGTGATTTGACCGATTCTCGGCGGCTTGACTTACCCCGGGGGCGAACGGAGGTATCGGAGTATTCCCTAAAGCCCCAAACATGTTATATGAATCATACGATGAACGAGGGTGCCGACGAATCGCTCAGTGAACGGGCGCAACTGCTGCTCAAGGCGCTCATCGAGAACTATATTCGGGACGGTCAGCCGGTCGGCTCGCGCACCTTGTCGCGCGACTCCGGCTTGAGTCTGTCATCGGCCACCATCCGCAACGTCATGGCGGATCTGGAGGATCTCGGATTCGTCGTCTCCCCGCACACCTCCGCCGGGCGCATACCCACCGATAAGGGATACCGTCTGTTCGTCGACAGTCTGCTCAAATTGAAGCCGCTGCAAAACGAGGAGATCGAGGACATCGAGCGGCGGCTGAGAAGCGATGCCACCAATGGGCGGGCGCTGGTGCAGACCGTCTCCCAAATGTTGTCGAGCGTGACCCACATGGCGGGTCTGGTGACGCTCCCCAATCCCAACTACGTGGCGCTCTCGCAGATCGAGTTCATCGGACTTTCCGAGAATCGTGCGCTCGCCATCATGGTCATGAACAACCGCGAGGTCGAGAACCGGGTGGTCCAGCTCGACCGCCATTACTCCTCGGAGGAGCTCAGGCGCGCGGCCAATTACCTGAACGAGGCCTTCTCGGGCCATTCGTTGCCCGAAGTGCGGTCGCTCCTGCTCAAGCAACTCCAGGAGACCCGGCAGAGCATGGACCAGCTCATGCAGGACGCCATCCAGGTCGCGCAGAAGGTCTTCGAGACCAAGACCGAGGGACAGGTCGAATACGTCATCGCCGGCGAGACCAACCTCATGGGTTTCGCCGAGCTGTCGAACGTCGACCGGCTGCGGCGGCTGTTCGAGGCCTTCAACGAGAAGCACGACATATTGAGGCTCCTCGACAACTGCCTGCGCGCGGAGGGGATCCAGATCTTCATCGGACAAGAGTCGGGCTATGGGATCCTGGACGACATCAGCGTGGTCACGGCGCCCTACACCCTGAACAACCAGGTGGTGGGAGTGCTCGGCATCATTGGACCCACCCGAATGGCCTACGAGCGGGTGATCCCGATCGTCGATGTGACCGCAAAACTCCTCGGTTCGGCCTTGAACGCGCGTAAATAGCCCCCAGCTTTGGCGCTTCGAGCGGGATTACCCGCCATCTTCGAGGGCATTGCCAGTGAATGAGACCAACCAGCAGCAAGCGGGGGGGGAGACCGTACACCCCGAGACGGCGGCCCGTGAAGCGGCTGTCGCTGACGCCCTGGCCGCGGCCGAGGCCAAGGCACAGGAGAACTGGAATAGCTACATGCGGGCGGTTGCGGAACTCGACAACTACCGCAAGCGCACCGAGCGCGAGATCGACAATGCCCGAAAATTCGCCATCGAACGTTTTGCGCAAGAGCTGCTGACGGTCGGGGACGCCCTGGAGGCCGGCATCCGCGCCGGGGCCGCAAGCCCGGGCCCCGTGCTCGAGGGCGCCCAGGCGACACTCAAGGAGTTGAACCGGGCCTTCGAGAAGGGGGGCATCAAGGTCATCGACCCGTCGGGTCAGCCTTTCGACCCGAATTGGCACGAGGCCATGGTGGCTCAGGAGAACCGCGAAGTGCCCGCCAACACGGTGCTCTCCGTGATCCAGAAGGGGTATTCCCTGAACGGCCGGCTGCTCCGTCCGGCGCGCGTCATCGTCAGCAAAACGGGCTCCGAATCCAATTGAAATTATTCGAGAACCCCCCAACTTAACGGGCAACGTTCGAATTCTTAGAGGGTACATACAATGGCAAAATTGATTGGCATCGATCTGGGCACCACCAATTCCTGTGTCGCGATCATGGAAGGCGGCAAACCCAAGGTTATCGAGAACAGCGAAGGTGACCGGACGACGCCGTCGATCGTTGCCTTCACCAAGGATGGCGAGGTGCTGGTGGGGCAGTCCGCCAAGCGCCAGGCCGTCACCAATCCGCAGAACACCGTCGCGGCGGTCAAACGCCTGATCGGACGGAAGTTCACCGACGATGTCGTGAAGCGCGACATGAGCATGGTTTCCTACAAGATCGTCAAAGCCGACAACGGCGACGCGTGGGTGGAGGCGCAGGGCAAGAAGATGGCGCCTCCCGAGGTGTCGGCCCGCGTGCTCATGAAGATGAAGAAAACCGCCGAGGATTACCTGGGCGAGCCGGTCACCGAGGCGGTGATCACCGTCCCGGCCTATTTCAACGATTCGCAGCGCCAGGCGACCAAGGACGCCGGCCGCATCGCGGGCTTGAACGTCAAGCGCATCATCAATGAGCCCACCGCGGCGGCGCTGGCCTATGGCCTGGACAAGGACGGCGGCGACCGCAAGATTGCCGTTTACGACCTGGGCGGCGGCACCTTCGACATTTCCGTGATCGAGATCGCGGAGGTGGACGGTGAGCGTCAGTTCGAGGTGCTCTCGACCAATGGCGACACCTTCCTGGGCGGCGAGGACTTCGACCTGCGGGTGATCAATCACCTCGCGGACGAGTTCAAGAAGGAGAGCGGCATCGACGTGCGCAAGGATCCGCTCGCCATGCAGCGCCTTAAAGAGGCTTCCGAGAAGGCGAAAATCGAGCTGTCCTTCAGTGAGCAGACCGAAATCAACCTGCCGTACATCACGGCGGACGCCGCGGGCCCGAAGCACCTCAACATGAAGCTCACCCGGGCCAAGCTCGAGTCGCTGGTGGAAGATCTGGTGCAGAAGACGGTCGAGCCCTGCCGCATCGCGTTGAAGGATGCGGGGCTTTCCATGAAGGATGTGGGCGAGGTGATTCTGGTCGGCGGTCAGACCCGCATGCCGATGGTGCAGCGGGCGGTCAAGGATTTGTTCGGCCGCGAGCCGCGCAAGGATGTGAACCCCGATGAGGCGGTGGCGGTCGGTGCGGCCATCCAGGGCGGCGTGCTGTCGGGCGATGTGAAGGACGTGCTGCTGCTCGACGTGACCCCGCTGTCGCTCGGCATTGAGACCTTGGGCGGCGTCATGACCAAGGTGATCGAGAAGAACACCACCATTCCGACCAAGGCGGCGCAGACGTTCTCGACCGCGGACGACAACCAGACGGGCGTGACCATTCACGTGCTGCAGGGCGAGCGCGACCGCTCCAGCGACAACAAGTCGCTCGGCCGCTTCGACCTGACCGACATCCCGTCGGCACCGCGCGGCATGCCGCAGATCGAGGTGACCTTCGACATCGATGCGAACGGCATCCTGAACGTGTCGGCGAAGGATGTGAAAACCGGCAAGGAACAGCGCATCGTCATCAAGGCCTCGAGCGGTTTGTCCGAGGCCGAGATCAAGCGCATGGTGTCCGATGCCGAGGCGCACGCCGAGGAGGACAAGAAGTTCCGTGAGCTGGTCGGTGCACGCAACAAGGCGGATGCCACGGTGCATGCGGTCGAGAAAGCCCTGGTCGATGCCGGCGATAAGGCCTCGGAGGACGAGAAGAAGTCGGCGAACGATGCGATCGCGGCCGTGAAGGCGGCGATGGCGAGCGACGATCAGGACGACATCGAGCGCAAGACCCAGGCGCTGGAACAGGCCTCGACGGCACTCATGCAGAAGATGTACGAGCATCAATCCGCTGCCGGCCAGGGCCCGGCGGGCTCGTCGGGAAGTGCGGGCGGCGGCGACAAGGGCGGCAAGCAGGAAGATGTGCTCGACGCGGAGTTCGAAGAGGTCAAGGAAAGCGATCGCAAGAAGGCTTGAGAGGCCGGCGCGGGTCGCGCGATGAAGTCAACGAACCGCCGGTATGCATGTGCCGGCGGTTCGTTTTTATGCGCGAGTCGAGCGGCGCGGCCCGTAGGGTCGCTGGCTGGACTCGATTTAGGGCCGGTAGGATTGGGATGAGCTCGAGTTTGGGGTGAGGTAGATTCAGGGTGGGGTAATGGCGAAGCAGGATTACTACAAGCTCCTCGAAGTACCGCGAAACGCGTCCGAGGCCGACATCAAGAAGGCCTACCGGCGTCTGGCCATGAAGCATCACCCGGATCGAAATCCCGACGATCCCGAGGCGGAACACAAGTTCAAGGAAGCGAAAGAGGCCTATGAGGTGCTTGCCGATGCGCGCAAACGCGCGGTGTACGACCAATTCGGTCACGCCGGGCTGGAAGGCGGAAGATCGGGCGGCTTCAGCGCGGGCGAGGCTTTCGGAGACATCTTCGGGGAGATGTTCGGCGATATATTTTCCGGTGGACAGCGCAGCCGCTCCCAGGTGTTGCGCGGCGCCGACTTGCGCTACGAGCTCGAGCTGGATCTGGAGCGGGCCGTGTTCGGCACCGAGACCGAGATCAAAATTCCGTCGCTGGCTGAGTGCGGAACCTGCAAGGGGACGGGAGCCGCCAAGGGTTCCACTCCCAAGACCTGCGAGACCTGCCACGGGCAGGGTCAGGTGCGCGTGCAGCAATCCATCTTCACCATTCAGCAGCCGTGTCCCCGCTGCAAGGGCCGCGGCAAGATCATCAGCAACCCGTGCGATACCTGCTACGGCCAGGGGCGGATCCGGCAGGAGAAGACCTTGGCGGTGTCCGTTCCCGCGGGGGTCGATACCGGGGATCGAATCCGCCTGAACGGCGAGGGCGAAGCCGGCCGCAACGGCGGCCCGTCCGGAGACCTGTACGTGGAGATTCGCGTGCGCGAGCACGCCATTTTCGAGCGTGAAGGGAGCCATCTTTCCTGCGAGGTGCCGATCAGCTTCACCACAGCGGCACTCGGCGGATCGATCGAAGTTCCAACCTTGGAAGGCGAAGTGGCGATCAAGATCCCGAGCGAGACCCAATCCGGACGCGTCTTCCGCGTGCGGGAGAAGGGCGTGAAGCCCGTTCGCGGCGGCAGCGCCGGCGATCTGTTTTGCCGCGTGGTGATCGAAACGCCGGTCAGTTTGAGCGCCGAGCAAAAGGAGCTTCTGAAGAAATTCGAGTCATCGCTCCAGCAGGGCAGCCACAAGCCGCGCGAGCAATCGTTCTTCGAGGGCGTCAAGAAGTTCTTCACCGGCGCGGTCGACTAGGATGCCGCGCGCACGCTGCATCCGGAGGGAAGGGTAAGTGCCGGGCGTGGCGGTGTTCGGAGTCACCGGACGGATGGGTCAATCGCTGGTGCGGGCGCTGCGCGACTCCCCGCTCCGTCTCTCAGGTGCACTGGCTTCGCCCTCGAGCGGCCGGCTGGGGCTGGATGCGGCCGAACAGGGCGCCCCCTCCGGTGTGCAGGTCACCGCCGATGCCGAGACGGCGCTGCGCGATGCAGCGGTCGCCCTGGACTTCTCGACGCCGCAGGGGCTCGGCGCCCATGCCGGTGCCTGTGCCGCGCGGGGCGTGCCGCTCCTAGTCGGCACGACCGGCTTCGACTCGCACACCTGGTCGATGCTTCAAGCGGCGGCGCTCGTCGTGCCGGTGCTGATCGCGCCGAATACCAGCGTCGGTGTGGGCGTGCTGCGGCAGCTCGTGGGCCTCGCCGCGGCGGCGCTCGGCGAAGGTTTCGATGTGGAAGTCGCTGAGGCGCATCACCGCCTGAAACGCGACGCTCCCTCGGGGACGGCGCTGGCCCTCGGAGAGGCGGTGGCGCAGGCGCGTGGCACCGCTCTCGCGGACGTTGCGGTGTACGACCGGCATGGCCTGTCCGATGCACGCAAGCCGGGCAGCATCGGGTTTTCGGTGGTTCGCGCGGGCGACATCGTCGGCGAGCACACCGTGACATTTGCCTGCGACGGCGAGCGGATCGAGCTCACTCATCGCGCCACGGATCGGATGGTGTTCGCGCGCGGGGCGCTCAAGGCGGCGGAATGGCTGATTGGCCGCCCGGCTGGTGTTTACGGCATGCGGCATGTCCTTGGATTGTGAATAGCATGGACAGGCGCGGCTGCCACCGCTAATATTCGCGCCCGGAAACATACCGCGATTTGATCAACGAAGCGGGAGGTCGTTCTTGAGAGCGCCTCCCGCTTTGCACATCTGCGACGGCCGCGCGTGTTTGCGCGAGGAGAGGAAACCGGAGTGTCGACCCCAGCAGTGCTAGCTCTCGAGGATGGCACCGTGTTCCGTGGCGTCTCTGTCGGCGCAAAAGGAAACACGACGGGTGAAGTAGTTTTCAATACTGCGATGACCGGCTATCAGGAAATTCTCACCGATCCCTCCTATTGCCGTCAGCTCGTCACTCTCACGTACCCCCACATCGGCAACACCGGTACCACCCCCGAGGATTTGGAGTCCGGCGCGGTATTTGCGGCCGGACTCGTGATTCGGGATCTGCCGCGGTTGCATTCCAACTGGCGCTCGACCGAATCGCTCGGCAGCTTCCTGCTGCGCTGTAAGGTGGTGGCGATCGCGGACATCGATACCCGCAAGCTCACGCGTCTGTTGCGCGAGAAAGGCGCCCAGTCGGGCTGCATCATGACCGGCGACAACATTGATGAGAACGCCGCCGTGCGGGCCGCCAAGAAATTCCCCGGCCTCAAGGGCATGGATCTCGCCAAAGCCGTGTCGACCAAGAAGGTGTATCAGTGGAACGATGGGGTGATCTGGAAGTCGACCGCCAAGCCGCCCCGTCCGCAGAGCCGGCTGCACGTCGTCGCCTACGACTTCGGCATCAAACGAAATATTTTGCGAATCCTGGCCGAGCATGGCTGTCGCATGACCGTTGTGCCTGCACAAACATCAGCTGATCAAGCGCTTGCGATGAATCCTGATGGTATTTTCTTAAGTAATGGACCGGGCGATCCCGAACCCTGCGACTACGCCATCGCCGCCATCAGCAAGTTCCTCACCACCGACATCCCGGTGTTCGGCATCTGTCTCGGTCATCAGCTGCTCGGTCTCGCGAGCGGCGCGAAAACCGTCAAGATGAAATTTGGGCATCACGGCGCCAATCACCCCGTCTCGGAACTCGATTCGGGCCGGGTGCTGATCTCCAGCCAGAACCATGGCTTCGCGGTGGACGAGTCCACGCTGCCCGACAATCTGCGCCCCACGCATCGCTCGCTGTTCGATGGCTCACTCCAGGGAGTCGCCCGCACCGACCGGCCGGCTTTCAGCTTCCAGGGGCATCCCGAGGCGAGCCCGGGCCCGCACGATCTGAAGCTGCTGTTCGAGCACTTCATGTATTTGATGGTGAAACGCATCCAGTCCAATTCCCGCGGGCGCACCGCTGTCCGGTCGAAGCCCGCCAAGGAGGGCAAGGGTGCCGACGGCAAGGTGGTCGAGGGCAAGGGCGCCGAGATCAAGCCTGCGGAGGCTAGGATGGCGGATTCGCCTGGGGCTGCGAGCCGCGCGGCGGACGGCGCGACGGCAGCGGCCAGCAAGCCGGCGGACGAGAAGGCTGCCGACGGCGGCCCAAAGACCGCGGAAGGCGCGGGCTGACCGTGGCCAAACGTACCGACCTCGAGAGCATCCTCATCATCGGCGCCGGGCCGATCATCATCGGTCAAGCTTGCGAGTTCGACTATTCCGGAGCTCAAGCGTGTAAGGCTCTGAAAGAAGAGGGTTATCGAGTCATTCTGGTGAACTCCAACCCGGCCACCATCATGACCGATCCGGAGAGCGCGGACTCGATCTACATCGAGCCCATCAATTGGCGCACGATCGAACGCATCATCGACAAGGAGCGGCCGAGTGCGCTGCTGCCCACCATGGGCGGCCAAACAGCGCTCAACACCGCGCTCGATCTCGTGCGTGAAGGCGTGCTCGAGAAGTTCAACGTGGAAATGATCGGTGCCTCGCAGCGCGCCATCGACATGGCGGAGGACCGCGAGCTGTTTCGCCGGGCGATGTCCGACATCGGCCTCGAGACGGCGCGGGCGCGCATCGCGCATAGCATGGAAGAGGCGCTCGCCGTGCAAGCCGAGATCGGCTTCCCCACGGTCATCCGACCTTCGTTCACCTTGGGCGGGAGCGGTGGGGGCATCGCCTATAACCGCGAGGAGTTCGAGGCCATCGTCGCGCGCGGGCTCGACGCATCGCCCACCAACGAGGTCTTGCTGGAAGAATCGGTGATCGGCTGGAAAGAGTACGAGATGGAGGTGGTGCGCGACCGCAACGACAACTGCATCATCGTTTGTTCCATCGAGAACGTGGATCCGATGGGTGTGCATACCGGCGATTCCATCACGGTGGCGCCCGCCCAGACGCTGACCGACCGCGAGTATCAGCGCCTGCGCGACGCCTCGATCGCCGTGCTCCGCAAGATCGGCGTCGACACGGGCGGCTCCAATGTGCAATTCGCGGTCAACCCGGACGACGGACGGGTGCTGGTGATCGAGATGAATCCGCGCGTCTCGCGCTCCTCGGCGCTGGCTTCCAAGGCGACCGGGTTCCCCATCGCGAAGATCGCGGCAAAGCTCGCGGTCGGCTACACGCTCGATGAGCTCAAGAACGAGATCACGGGCGGCGGCACGCCGGCATCGTTCGAGCCGACCATCGACTACGTGGTCACCAAGATCCCGCGCTTCACCTTCGAGAAGTTCCCGGGCGCCAACACCCGCCTCACCACCCAGATGAAATCGGTGGGCGAGGCCATGGCCATCGGCCGCAACTTCCAGGAGTCCTTCCAGAAGGCGCTGCGGAGCCTGGAACTCGGCTACGACGGATTCGACGAACAGGTCTCGCTGCCTCTGAACGAAGAGGCCACGGACAAGCTGGCGTACGAGCTGCGCTGGCCCGGGCCTGCCCGGATCCTTTACGTCGCGGACGCGTTCCGGGCCGGCTGGAGCCTCGAGCAGGTGTTCGACGCCACCAAGATCGATCCCTGGTTTCTGTCGCAGATCGAGGATTTGGTTCGGGAGGAGGCAAAACTGCGCGAGGAGGGCTTCGACAGCCTCGAGCTTCCCCGGCTTCGAGCTCTGAAACGCAAAGGCTTTTCCGATGCGCGGATCGGGCACCTGGTGGCGCGCGAGGAGCATGACGTGCGTGCCAGGCGGCGCAAGCTCGGACTGCATCCGGTCTACAAGCGCGTGGACACCTGCGCCGCGGAATTCGCAACCTCGACCGCCTATCTGTACTCGACCTATGAGGAGGAGTGCGAGGCGAATCCCACCACGCGGCGCAAGATCATGATTCTGGGCGGCGGCCCCAACCGTATCGGTCAAGGGATCGAGTTCGATTACTGCTGCGTGCACGCGGCCATGGCGCTCTCGGAAGACGGCTTCGAGACCATCATGGTGAATTGCAATCCAGAGACGGTCTCGACCGATTACGACACCTCCGATCGGCTCTACTTCGAGCCGCTGACCTTCGAGGATGTCATGGAGATCATCGAGAAGGAGAAGCCCGAAGGGGTCATCGTGCAGTATGGCGGCCAGACGCCCTTGAAATTGTCGCGGGCGCTCGCGGCGGCGGGCGCACCGATCGTTGGAACGACTCCCGACAGCATCGACGTTGCGGAGGATCGCGAGCGGTTCCAGAAGCTGGTCGCGAGCTTGAAGCTGAAACAGCCCGCGAACGCATCCGCGCGCACCGAGGAGCAGGCAGTGATCATGGCACGCGAGGTCGGCTTCCCACTGGTGGTGCGCCCGAGCTACGTGCTCGGCGGCCGCGCCATGGAGGTCGTGTTCAACGAGGACGACCTGCGTCAATACATGACCGACGCCGTGAAGGTGTCGAACGACAGCCCGGTGCTGCTCGATCGATTTCTCGACCTGGCCATCGAGGTCGACGTGGACGCCGTGAGCGACGGCGAGAACGTGCTCATCGGCGGCATCATGGAGCACATCGAACAGGCCGGCGTGCATTCCGGAGACTCGGGATGTTCTCTGCCTCCGAACGGGCTGTCGGCGGAAACGCAGGACGAACTGCGGGCACAGACGCGCAAGCTCGCCAAGGCCCTGAACGTGGTCGGCTTGATGAACATCCAGTTCGCGATCCAGAGCGGGGTCATCTACATCCTGGAGGTCAATCCCCGCGCCTCGCGCTCGGTGCCGTTCGTGTCCAAGGCCACGGGCATTGCTCTCGCCAAGGTTGCGGCGCGCGTCATGACCGGCAAGTCGCTCGCCGCGCAGGGACAGACGGTCGGGCGCGTGCCGCCGTATTTCTCGGTGAAAGAGGCTGTGTTCCCGTTCATCAAGTTTCCCGAGGCCGATCCGATCCTGGGGCCCGAGATGAAGTCCACCGGTGAGGTCATGGGAACGGGCAGCACCTTCGGGGAGGCCTACGCCAAGGCGCAGGCAGCCTCCGGGGTGATCCTGCCGACCCGCGGCTTGTGCTTCGTGAGCGTTCGGGATCGGGACAAACCGGGGGCGGTGCAGCTGGCGCAGATGCTGATCGCGCGCGGCTTCGAGATCGCCGCCACCGGGGGAACCGCCCAGGTGCTGGAAGAGGCAGGAATCGTCTGCCGCCGGGTCAACAAGGTGCGCGAGGGTCGCCCTCACGTCGTCGATATGATAAAAAACGACGAAGTGGCCCTGATCGTCAACACGACGGAGGGCAAACAGGCGGTGCGCGAATCGCGCTCCATTCGCCGCGAGGCCGTGGCACGCAGGGTGACTTACTACACCACCGTGGCCGGCGCCCGCGCCACCTGCGATGCGCTCGATCATTTGGGCGACATCGAGGTCAATCGACTGCAGGATCTGCACAAGGAATTGGCGTGAAACGAACTCCGATGACTCTGCGCGGCGCCGAGCGCCTGCGCCAGGAGCTCAGGCAATTGAAGAGCGAGGCTCGCCCGAACGTCATCAAGGCGATTGCCGAGGCCCGCTCGCACGGCGATCTGTCCGAGAACGCCGAGTACCATGCGGCCCGCGAACAGCAGAGCTTCATCGAGGGGCGCATCAACGAGATCGAAGCCCGGCTGTCGAACGCGGAGGTCATCGACGTGACCAAGCTGAACGCGACCGGCCGCGTGGTGTTCGGCTCGACCGTCGAGGTCGAGGATCAAGGGGGCGGTGCGAAGCTCGTCTATCAGCTGGTGGGCGATGACGAGGCGAACATCAAAAACGGGCTGCTCTCGGTCTCCTCGCCGATCGCGCGCGCGCTCATCGGCAAGTCCGAGGGCGACGTCGTGGACGTGACCGCGCCCGGCGGCACCAAAAGCTACGAGATCGTCTCAGTCCGCTACGTGTGACACCCCCGAGTGATTCGTAACCTATTTCGCGTGCTTCTGGTGCTGTGGGCGGGGAGCCTCTGGTCGCTCGCGATATGGGTGGCCCCCACGTTGTTCTACGCGCAGAGCGACCGGCACCTGGCGGGGTTTCTGGCCGCCCACCTGTTCAGCATCGAGACCTATCTGGGCATCGCAGTGGCGGCGATGGCGCTGCTCTTGCCGGGGCGAAGCCGCATGGGCGGGGTGTATGCCGCCGCGGCGTTGCTCGCGGTGAACGAATGGGTGCTGAAGCGCTTCATGGAGTCGGCTCGTGCCCAGGGATCGGCCGGCGGATTGAGCTTCGGCGCCTGGCATGGCGTGTCAGCAATTCTCTACGTCGTCGCCTGCCTGGGAGTTCTTCTAGTGATCTGGAAGCAGCACTTTCGCTAGGCCCTGGCCGCGACGATAGAACACGCCGACATTTCCAATGCGCTGCACGATGGCGGCCGAAGTACGTCGCGCCAATTCGTCCAATGCGGTATCGCGCACCGACCGCTCACCGACTCGGGCGCTCACTTTCACGAGCTCGTGGTCCGTGAGCGCCCGGTCGAGTTCGTTCACGACGCCGTCGGTGAGCCCGGCGTTTCCCAGCAGAACCAGGGGATGCAGGGGGTGCGCAAGGCGGCGAAGGTGCTTCTTTTGCTTTTCGGACAGTGCCATGGCCGTCATTATAGGGGGTCTCGATCAACCGACATGCCCAAACGAACCAAGAGTAGTGCGCGTTGGCTCGCCGAGCATGCGAGCGACGAATTCGTCAAACGGGCGAAGGCGGAAGGCTGGCGCTCGCGCGCCGTGTTCAAACTGGCCGAGATCCAGGAGCGGGAGCGGTTGCTCAAGCCCGGAATCCGCTGCGTCGACCTGGGGGCCGCGCCCGGAGGCTGGAGCCAATATGCCGCGCGCATCGTCGGGGGCAAGAGCCGCATCGTGGCTACCGACATCCTCGCCATGGACGCGATTCCCGGGGTGCAGTTCGTGCAGGGCGATTTTCGCGAGGAGAGCGTCTTGGAGCAGGTACTGGCCGCCGTGGGCTCGGAAAAAGTCGATCTTGTATTGTCCGACATGGCCCCCAATATGGCTGGAATCGATGCGGTTGATCAGCCCAGATCCATGTACCTTGCGGAGCTGGCGCTGGAATTTGCGGATCGAGTGCTGACCCCCGGGGGCGATGCCCTCATCAAGCTCTTCCAGGGGGCAGGTTTCGATGAGATCGTGCGCGCGGCACGGCGACGGTATGGCCGGGTGGTGACGAAAAAGCCGAAGGCGTCACGAACTCGGAGCCCCGAGATCTACCTGTTGGCGCGGCAGTTTGGGATGGTGTAAGTTCGATGAGCCATTCCAGGAGTTGAGGAATGGAACGCGAGACGGGTTCTTTTGTCGTAATATGATTGCGGCCGTAGGTGAAACTTGAACGATTTGACCAAACAGATTCTCTTGTGGGTCGCATTGGCCGTCATCCTGCTCGCGATTTTCAGCCAGTTTGGGATGCGTACAGGCCAGCCGCAAACCGTCGATTACTCGCAGTTTCTGACGGACGTCAAGAGCAATAACGTCGACTCCGTGGTGTTCAAGGGCGAGATCATCGAGGGCAAGAAGCGTGACGGCAATCAGTTCGTCGTCTATAACCCCGAAACCAGCAATAGTGCGCTGATCGGCCTTTTGAGCGGCCAGGGCGTCAAATTCCGCGGCGAGCCCCCGAAACAGCAATCCGTGCTGCTGCAGCTCCTGATATCCGCCTTTCCCATCCTCATCCTGATCGGCTTCTGGGCTTATTTCATGCGCCAGATGCAAGGCGCCTCCGGCGGCCGGGGAGCCATGTCTTTCGGTAAGAGTCGGGCGAGGCTCTTGGGCGAGGATCAGGTCAACATCACGTTCGCCGACGTGGCGGGCGTCGAAGAGGCCAAGCAGGAAGTGGTCGAAATCGTCGACTTCCTGAAAGATCCCGGCAAGTTCCAGAAACTTGGCGGCAAGATCCCGAAAGGTGTGCTCATGGTCGGGTCGCCCGGCACGGGCAAGACCTTGCTCGCCCGTGCCATCGCCGGCGAGGCCAAAGTGCCGTTTTTCACCATTTCCGGCTCGGATTTCGTGGAAATGTTCGTCGGCGTGGGCGCATCGCGCGTGCGCGACATGTTCGAGCAGGCCAAGAAGCATGCCCCCTGCATCATTTTCATCGATGAGATCGACGCCGTCGGCCGCCATCGCGGTGCCGGCTTGGGCGGCGGTCACGACGAGCGTGAACAGACGCTGAACCAGCTGCTGGTCGAAATGGACGGCTTCGAGGGCAACGAGGGCATCATCGTCATTGCGGCGACCAACCGGCCCGACGTGCTCGATCCGGCGCTGTTGCGCCCGGGCCGATTCGACCGCCAGGTGGTGGTGCCGCTGCCCGACGTGCGCGGTCGAGAGCAAATTCTCAAAGTGCATATGCGCAAGGTGCCGCTGGGCGACAACGTCAAGCCCTCGGTGATCGCGCGGGGTACGCCGGGCTTCTCCGGCGCGGATCTTGCGAATCTCGTCAACGAGGCCGCCCTGTTCGCGGCGCGCGGCAACAAGCGCTCGGTGACCATGGAAGAGTTCGAGCGCGCCAAGGACAAGATCATGATGGGCGCGGAGCGCCGCTCCATGGTCATGACCGAGGAAGAGAAGCGCAATACCGCTTACCACGAATCGGGCCACGCCATCGTCGGCCTGTCCGTGCCCGAGCATGACCCCGTTTACAAGGTCACCATCATCCCGCGCGGCCGTGCGCTGGGCGTGACCATGTTCCTGCCGGAACAGGACCGCTACAGCACAAGCAAGCGCCAGCTCGAGAGCCGTATCGCGACGCTGTTCGGCGGCCGCGTGGCCGAGGAGCTGGTGTTCGGACCCGATGCGGTCACCACGGGTGCTTCCAACGACATCGAGCGCGCCACGGAGCTCGCCCGCAACATGGTGACGCGCTGGGGATTGTCGGACCGGCTCGGTCCGCAGACCTACAGCGAAGAGTCCGGCGAGGTGTTCCTCGGACGCAGCGTCACGCAGCACAAGCAAGTGTCCGATGTCACCGCCCACGTGATCGACGAGGAAGTGCGCCGGGTGATCGACAGCAACTATCAGCGTGCGTACAAGATCATCCAGACCAACATGGACAAGCTTCAGATCATGTCCGAGGCGCTGATCAAGTACGAGACCATCGACGAGGAACAGATCAAAGACATCATGGAGGGCCGCGTGCCGCGCCCGCCTCGCGATTGGGACGATTCGGCGACGCCGACCGCGCGCGGTCAGGGCCCGGCGGCGGAAAAGCCCACGACGCCGCTCGTGAGTCCCGCAGGGCAGCACTAACCCGCGGGGAGCGGACAGCGTCGCCGCGCCTCGGAGCCGGGCGCGCACCGCAAGTGGCCGATGCGCTGGCAATGCCGACAGAAAACCCTCGACTTGACGCGCCCGGCGGTCATGGGCGTGCTTAACGTCACCCCTGATTCCTTCTCCGACGGCGGCCGTTATACGGATATCGAGGCCGCGATGGAGCGCGCCCGCTGCATGGTGGCGGAGGGCGTGTCGATCATCGATGTGGGCGGCGAATCCACGCGTCCTCGTTCCAAGGGTGTCGACGCCGCGACCGAGCTCGCCCGCGTGGTTCCGATTATCGCAAGCATCGCGGCGGCCTTCGATGTCGCCATCTCCATCGATACCAGCAAGCTCGAAGTGATGATGGCGGCGGTGGATGCCGGCGCGTGCATCGTCAACGACATCCGTGCGCTGCAGGTGCCCGGAGCGCGCGAGTGGGCGGCGCAGGCCGGAGTCGGCGTCTGCCTCATGCACATGCAGGGCGAGCCGCTCACCATGCAGGACAACCCGGACTACCACGACGCGGTCGGCGAGGTCATTGCCTTCCTGGTGGGACAGCGCGCGGCTTGCCTCGCCGCTGGAATCGCTGCCGAGGCCGTGGCATTCGATCCAGGCCTGGGTTTCGGCAAGCGCCACGAAGATAATCTGGCGCTGCTGAAAAACTTGTCGCATCTTGCCGCCTTGGGCTCGCCGCTTCTCGTGGGGGTCTCGCGCAAGAGCACGATCGGCCGGGTGTTGGGGCGTCCTCCCGACGAACGGCTGGCCGGCGGATTGGCGCTCGCCGCCTGGGCCGTGGGCGCGGGGGCGCGCATCGTGCGAACGCACGATGTCGCAGCGACGCGCGATGCGATACTCATGGTGGACGCAGTCATGCAGGGGAGAGGCCATTGAGCGATTATTTCGGGACGGACGGCGTGCGCGGCCGGGTGGGTGAGCCGCCGATGACGGTGGATTTCGCGCTCAAGCTGGCGAGCGCCGCAGCCCGCATCCTGGCGCCGAAAGGCGGCCGCGTGCTGATCGGCAAAGACACGCGCGTCTCGGGCTACATGTTCGAATCCGCGCTCGAGGCGGGGTTCGTTGCGGCCGGGGTCGACGTGCTCCTGATCGGTCCGCTGCCGACGCCGGGCATTGCCTACATGACCCAACGGTTGGGGTGCAATTTCGGGGTCGTCATCTCGGCCTCGCACAACGGCTACGAGGACAATGGCATCAAATTCTTCGACGGCAACGGCAGCAAGCTGTCGGACCATCTGGAGAGTCAGATCGAGCGCCTGCTCGACGGTCCCGTGGTGACCCGCGAGTCGCAGCGTCTGGGCAAGGCGGTGCGCACCGATCGGAGCCGTAACCAATACCAGGAGTTCTGCGCCTCGACGATCCCGGCCGGCATGACGCTCGAGGGCTTCAAGATCGTGGTGGATTGCGCGAACGGTGCGGGTTACAAAGTGGCGCCGCGGGTGTTCGCCGATCTGGGTGCCGAGATCGTGCCCATCGGTTGCTCCCCGAACGGCCGCAACATCAACGATGGATGCGGATCCACGCACACGGAGCTGTTGCAGCTCACCGTTCCCGGAGTGCGTGCGCACGTCGGCGTCGCGCTCGACGGCGACGGCGACCGGGTCATGATGGTGGATGAATTGGGTCGTTGCGTGGATGGCGACCAACTCCTGTATGTGCTGGCGCGGGCCCGGCGCGACGCCGGGATCCTCCAGGGTCCGGTGGTCGGCACGGTGATGAGCAACCTCGGTCTGGAGCAATCGTTCGCCGAGCTCGGCATCCCGTTTCGCCGCGCACAGGTCGGCGATCGCCATGTGCTCGCCATGCTGCAGGAGGTGGGCGGCACGCTCGGCGGGGAGACCTCGGGCCACATACTGTGCCTCGACAAGACCACGACCGGCGATGGCATGATCAGCGCTCTGCAGGTCCTGGCGGTGATGAAAAGCACCGGAGCAGGGCTCGCCGAGCTCTGCGCGCCCATGCCCAAATATCCCCAGGTGCTGTTGAACGTGCGGGTGGCCCGACGCTTCGACCCCATGGAGAACCCGAGCGTCGCAGAGACTGTCGCTGCGGTGGAGCGATCGTTCAAAGGGCGAGGTCGCATCGTGCTGCGGGCCTCCGGCACGGAGCCCGTGATTCGCGTCATGGTCGAGGGCTACGATGCCAAACTGGTCAAGCGAGGTGCGAGCGAGATCGCTGCCGCCGTGGAGGCGGTGGCCGCCAAGCCCGCGGCATAAGCTGTCCTGCGGGGCTTGCAGTTACCGGTCCGCGCGGATACTCTTCGCCGCCTTTCCGGCAGGACCTTTAGGTCCCATGGGAGTTGGCTATGCGTCGTCCGGTTGTCGCGGGTAATTGGAAAATGCATGGATCGCGGGCCGCCAACGAGACGCTGCTCGCCGACCTTGCGGAACGCTTGAATCCGGACTGGCAGACCGATGTCGTGGTGTTCCCACCCTACGTCTATCTCGCCGAGGCCGTACGCACGCTCGAGGGTCTGGAGGTCGGGGTCGGTGCGCAGGATGTGTGCGCTGAGCCGGCGGGCGCCTTCACCGGGGAGGTCGCCGCAGCCATGCTCAAGGATGTCGGGTGCAAATATGCGATCGTGGGGCATTCGGAGCGCCGGCGGCTCTACCACGAGGACGACGTGCTGGTGGCGCGAAAATTCGGCGCGGCGCTCAAGGCCGGCCTGACGCCGGTGCTCTGCGTGGGTGAGACGTTGGAGGAGAGGGAGGCGCACAACACGGAGGCGGTGGTGGCGCGGCAGATGGATGCGGTGATCGCGATGAACGGGGTGTCGAGTTTTGCCGAGGCCATCCTCGCCTATGAGCCGGTTTGGGCTATCGGCACGGGACGCACTGCCTCGCCGCAACAAGCACAGGACGTTCATCAATACCTGCGCATCCGGATTGCAGCGCAAGATGCTAAACTAGGAAGTCGTGTCCGCATTCTGTACGGTGGAAGCGTCAAGGCATCGAATGCGGCTGAGCTGTTCTCGATGTCCGATGTGGACGGCGGGTTGGTGGGCGGCGCGTCGTTGAGCGCCGATGAGTTTCTTCAGATATGCGCGGCGGCTGCCGCGCGACATTGAGAGATCGATAATGCTGCGTGGTTTCATTTTGTCGGTGCACATACTGCTGGCGCTGATGATCATCGGTCTCGTGCTCATGCAGCGCGGGAAAGGTGCGGAGGCGGGTGCCGGATTCGGTTCCGGCGCGTCGGGCACCGTATTCGGTGCACGCGGCACAGCCACCTTGTTCTCGAAGCTGACCGCGGTGTTTGCGGGGTTGTTTTTCGTGACCAGCTTGACGCTTGCGGTCATGGGGACGCGCTCGCCGGCCGAGGCGACCTCCGTGCTCGAACGCGCTGCCCAAGCCGCGGCGGCCGCAAGAAGCACCGCGCCGGCTGCGACCGCTCCCGCCGGATCGGCACCGACGGCCGCGCCGGGAAGTTCTGCGCCTGCAGCCTCCGCAGCGCAGGGCGCGGAGCCTGCGACATCGGCACCGCCCGCGAGCAGTGTGCCGGCGCCGCCCGCGCAGCCGTCGCCGCCGACCGACAAGAAATAGCGATTTTGACGTTACACTCAGTTACAAAAGCCGACGTGGCGGAATTGGTAGACGCGCTAGTTTGAGGGGCTAGTGGGGCAACCTGTGCCGGTTCGAGTCCGGCCGTCGGCACCAGATTTGATGACGATGAACATCCCTTTCGGGTGAACGCAGACGCGCGTGCCTGATATAATTGTTGGCTACCGCCCAAGCACCGATACCGACGATGTTGCGACAGTACTTGCCGATACTGATTTTCATGGGGTTGGCCGGGGGCCTGGGCGTGGTGCTGTTCACGCTCGGTTGGATCGCCGGCCCGCGCCGCCCCGATCCCGAGAAATTGTCGCCCTATGAGTGCGGCTTCGAGGCCTTCGAAGATTCGCGCATGCGCTTCGACGTGCGTTACTACCTGGTGGCGATCATCTTCATCGTGTTCGATTTGGAGATCGCCTTTTTCTTTCCGTGGGCGGTGTCGCTCAAGACAACCGGGTCGTTCGGCCTGATCGCCATGCTGATCTTCGCGTTGGTGCTCGTGGTCGCCCTGGTATACGACTACCGTCGAGGAGCGCTCGAATGGGATTAGAAGCGGCGACTGCCGATGCCGGCGCGGTGCGCGGCTTCGAGGTCACCACCGTCGACCAGCTGATCAACTGGGCCCGGACCGGCTCGCTCTGGCCGATGACCTTCGGGCTCGCCTGCTGTGCCGTCGAGATGATGCATGCGGGCGCCGCACGCTACGATCTCGACCGCTTCGGGGTGGTATTCCGCCCGAGCCCGCGTCAGTCCGACGTGATGATCGTCGCCGGCACCCTGGTCAACAAGATGGCGCCCGCCTTGCGCAAGGTGTACGACCAGATGGCCGAACCGCGCTGGGTCATCTCCATGGGGTCCTGCGCAAACGGCGGCGGTTATTATCACTATTCCTATGCAGTGGTGCGCGGATGCGACCGCATCGTGCCCGTGGATGTCTACGTGCCCGGCTGCCCGCCCACGGCGGAGGCGCTGATCTACGGCATCATCCAGCTTCAGAACAAGATCCGGCGCAACAAGGCCATTCTCCGATGAGCGACGACGGTTCCGCGGTTGCCCCGGCAGTTCCAACGCGGCTGGAGCGTCTCGCGGCGCTCGTCGAAGCTGCCTTGCCGGGAAAGCTCGTGCGCACTGCAAACCATGCCGGCGAGCTCACTTATGAGGTCCGCCCGAGCGATCTTTTGGACTCGGCGACGCTGCTGCGCGATCGATCCGGCCTCGAGTTTCAGATGTGCATGGATGTCTGCGGCGTCGACTACCTTCAGCACGGGCGAGCGGAATGGAAGACCGAGCATGCGACCGTGTCCGGCTTCAGCCGCGGTGTCATGCGCGGCATGTCGAGCGGCGGGGACGAGAAGCCCGGCCGCCGCTTCGCCGTGGTGTATCACCTGCTCTCGATCGCGCAGAATCAACGCCTGCGGTTGAAGGTGTTCTGCGAGGATGACACACAGCCCGCGGTGGATTCCGTGGCGCCGATCTGGGCGGGAGCCGATTGGTTCGAGCGCGAGGCCTTCGATCTGTTCGGAATCATGTTCAAGGGTCACCCGGACCTGCGGCGCCTGCTCACGGACTACGGGTTCATCGGCCATCCTTTCCGCAAGGATTTTCCCTTGTCGGGCAACGTCGAAGTGCGCTACGACCCGGAGAAGCGCCGCGTCGTCTATCAACCGGTGACCATAGAACCGCGCGTTCTGGTGCCGAAGGTGATCCGCCACGACAACCGCTACGATCCGCAGCTCACCAACGCCCCCGTCGATGCGCAGGCTGCGAAACCGAATGGCTGAGACCTAAAGTGGCAGAGATACGCAACTTCACCATGAATTTCGGGCCGCAGCATCCGGCCGCGCACGGCGTGCTGCGTCTGGTGCTCGAGATGGATGGTGAAGTCATTCAAAAGGCGGACCCGCATATCGGCCTTTTGCATCGCGCCACGGAGAAGCTCGCCGAAAGCAAGCCCTTCAATCAATCGATCGGCTACATGGACCGGCTCGATTACGTCTCCATGATGTGCAATGAACACGCCTACGTCATGGCGATTGAGAAGCTCCTCCACATCGAGCCCCCGATTCGCGCGCAATACATCCGCGTGATGTTCGACGAGATCACCCGGATCCTGAACCACCTGATGTGGCTCGGCGCCCACGCGCTCGATATCGGGGCGATGACCGTGTTCCTTTACTGCTTCCGCGAGCGTGAGGACCTGATGGACTGCTACGAGGCGGTTTCGGGGACGCGCATGCATGCGACCTACTACCGGCCGGGCGGCGTGTACCGCGATCTTCCCGACGTCATGCCGAAGTATCAACACTCGCAGTGGCGCAGCAACAAGGATGTGGACCGTCTGAATGAGCGTCGCTCCGGCGGTTTGATCGATTTCATCGCTGATTTCGTGGCCCGGTTTCCGGCCTGCATCGATGACTACGAGACGCTTCTCACCGACAACCGCATCTGGAAGCAGCGCACCGTCAACATCGCGGTGGTGAGCCCGGAGCGGGCCATGCAGCTCGGGTTCTCGGGCCCCATGCTGCGCGGTTCCGGGGTCGAGTGGGACCTTCGCAAGAAGCAGCCCTATGATGTTTACGATCGGGTGGACTTCGACATCCCGGTCGGCCTCAGCGGTGATTGCTACGACCGCTACCTCGTGCGCGTCGAAGAGCTGCGCCAGTCGACCCGCATCATCGAGCAATGCGTGAAGTGGCTGAAGGCGAATCCCGGACCCGTGATGATCGACGATCGCAAGGTGCGCCCGCCGCTTCGCGAACAAATGAAGGGCGACATGGAGTCGTTGATTCACCACTTCAAATTGTTCACCGAAGGCTACTGTGTTCCCGAAGGTGAGGTGTACGCGGCCGTCGAGGCGCCCAAGGGCGAGCTCGGCGTCTATCTGGTATCGGACGGGGCGAACAAGCCGTATCGGCTGAAGGTGCGTGCGCCGGGCTTTGCGCATCTGGCGGCGCTCGATGAAATGGTGCGCGGACACATGCTCGCGGATGTGGTGGCGGTCATCGGAACGCAGGACATCGTGTTCGGCGAGATAGACCGATGACTGCAAAGTGGCGGCCGTGGTGCCCCGAATGAAGGCGCAATTGTCAGCTTCCGGCTCTGGAGTGATGGCGCGATGAGTGACTACGGAGTGATGGCGGTGGTGGCGTGATGAGTGTGCAGTTGTCCGATCACGTCCGCTCAGAGATCGATCACTGGCTGGCCAAGTTCCCGCCGGATCGGCGCCGCTCCGCGGTGATCTCCGCCCTGCACGCCGTACAGCACGAGAACAACGGCCACCTCACCCCCGCCCTGATGGACGCGGTCGCCGAATACATCGGCCTGCCGCCGATTCAGGTCTACGAGGTTGCGACGTTCTACTCCATGTTCGAGACCAAGCCCGTGGGTCGCCATCACGTCTCGGTGTGCACGAACATCTCATGCATGCTGCGCGGTGCGTTCGACATGGTCGAGCGGGTGGAGAAGAAGCTCGGCATCAAGACGGGCGAGAGCACGCCCGACGGCCGCATTTACCTGAAGCGCGAGGAAGAGTGCCTGGCAGCCTGCATCGGTGCGCCGATGATGATGGTCGATCACGTTTATCACGAGAACCTGACGCCCGAGAGCATCGACAAGATCCTGGATGAACTGAAATGAGCTACGAACAGAATTTCGTGTTGTTCGAGGCGCTCAAGCACGAGCGTTCCTGGACGCTCGAGGGCTACCGCAAGTTCGGCGGCTACGAGGCGTGGGAGGCCATTCTCCGCGACAAGACTCCGCGCGAGAAGATCATCGACGAGGTCAAAGCCTCGGGCCTTCGCGGCCGCGGCGGCGCAGCATTCCCCACCGGGGTGAAATGGAGCTTCATGCCGAGGAGCTCGCCGGTACAGAAATATGCGGTATGCAATTCGGATGAATCCGAGCCCGGCACCTGTCACGACCGGGACATCCTGCGCTACAACCCGCACTCGGTGATCGAGGGGATGGCGATCGGCGGCTACGCGATGACCGCGACCGTCGGCTACAACTACATCCGCGGCGAGTTCATGGCCGAGCCCATCCCGCGCTTCGAGGCGGCGCTGAAGGAGGCCTACGAGGCGGGCCTGCTGGGCAAGAATATCAAGGGGTCCGGCGTCGACTTCGACTTGCACATGTTCGTCGGTGCCGGCGCCTATATCTGCGGTGAGGAGACGGCGCTGCTCGAGTCGCTCGAGGGCAAGCCCGGCAGGCCGCGCTTCAAGCCGCCGTTTCCCGCGAATTTCGGCCTGTTCGGCAAACCGACCACCATCAACAACACCCAGAGCTTCGCCTCCGTGCCCACGATCCTGCGCAAGGGCGCGGCCTGGTTCGCGGGTCTCGGGCCTGCGAACTCGGGCGGCACGCTTATTTTTTCCGTGTCGGGACACGTCGCGAATCCCGTGAACATCGAGCTGCCGCTCGGCATCCCGTTCAAGGACCTGCTCGCGCTCGCCGGCGGCGTCTGGAAAGGCCGTAAAATCAAGGCCGTCATCCCGGGCGGATCGTCCTGTCCGGTGGTGCCTGGTGAGGTGATGATGGCGACCAACATGGATTACGATTCGGTCAAAAAGGCGGGTTCCGCCATCGGCACCGGCGCCGTGATCGTGATGGACGAGACCACCTGCATGGTGCGGGCGCTCGAGCGCCTGGCCCGGTTCTATTACTCCGAGTCGTGCGGCCAGTGCACACCTTGCCGCGAGGGCACGGGCTGGCTCGATCGGATGCTCAACCGGATCATCGCGGGCCAGGGACGAAGCGAGGATCTCGGTCTGCTTCTGGACGTTGCGAATCGCATCGAGGGTCACACGATCTGCGCGCTCGGCGACGCGGCGGCATGGCCGGTGCAAAGCTTCCTGAAGCATTTCCGGCATGAGTTCGAGTACATGATCGAGCACAAAGGCCGCTCGATCGTCGAAGGCCAGCCCGCGGCGGCAACGCCGGCGGCGGCCTGAACCCGAAGGGCGCAAGATGAGCGACGATCTGGTCAATATCGAAGTCAACGGCATCCCGTTGAAGGCCCGCAAGGGCGCGATGATCATGCAGGTCACGGATGCGGCCGATGTGTACATCCCGCGGTTCTGTTATCACGCGAAGCTCAGCGTCGCCGCCAACTGCCGCATGTGCCTGGTGGAGGTGGAGAAAGCACCCAAGCCACTGCCGGCATGCGCAACGCCCGTGATGGAGGGCATGAAGGTATTCACGCGCTCGCCGAAAGCGGTCGCCGCGCAGCGTGCCACCATGGAATTTCTGCTCATCAATCATCCGCTCGATTGCCCGATCTGCGATCAAGGCGGGGAGTGCGAACTGCAGGATCTCGCGATGGGCTACGGACGCGACATCTCGCGATTCTCCGAGCGCAAGCGCGTGGTCAAGGACAAAAATATCGGGCCGTTGGTCTCGACCGACATGACCCGCTGCATCCAATGCACGCGCTGCGTGCGCTTCGGTCTCGAGGTTCAGGGATATCCGCAGCTCGGCAGCACCGGTCGCGGCGAGCAGATGCAGATCGACACCTACGTCGAGCAGAGCCTCGATCACGAGCTTTCCGCCAACATCATCGATCTGTGCCCCGTGGGCGCGCTCAACAACAAACCGTTCCGCTACCACGCGCGCGCGTGGGAAATGACGCAACGTGCGTTGGTGTCGCCGCATGATGCCTTCGGCACCAACCTCTACGGCCACGTGCTTCGCGGCAGAATGATGCGCGTCGTGCCGCGGGAGAACGAGGAGATCAACGAAACCTGGATCGCCGACCGCGACCGATTCGGGTTCGAGGGCATGTATTCGCCCGATCGCGCGACCCAACCGATGGTACGTGTCGGCGATGTGCTGCAGCCCGTGGATTGGGAGGTCGCGTTGACGGCGGCGGCGGAAGGGCTGCAAAAGGCGAGTGCTGCCCACGGCGCATCCAGCTTGGGGTTTTTGAGCTCGCCGAGTGCGACCACCGAGGAAATGTATCTGCTCTCGCAGATCGCCCGCGGCCTTGGCAGCAACAACGTCGATCATCGGCTGCGGCAGCTCGATTTCCGGGCGGACGGTGACGATGCCGTGTTTCCGAACCTGGGTCTCGCGATCGCCGACGTGGATGTGCTCGAGGGCGTGCTCGTGGTGGGCTCGAATCTGCGCCACGAAATGCCGCTGCTCGCGCACCGCATCCGCAAGGCGGCGATCAGCCGCGGCGCCAAGGTGGCGTTTCTCAATCCTCGCGAGTTCGAGTATCTGTTCCCGCTCGCGGGATACCTTGCCGACCAGGACCTCGTCGGCGGATTGGCGGGCATCGTGCGCGCGGCCGCGGCGGCGGTGGGCAAGCCCGTTCCGTCCGGCGTGCGCGAGGCGACGGTCAGCGATGCGCATCGTGCCGTGGCGGGCACGCTCAGCCACGGACACCGCCATGCCATATTTCTCGGAACCCTCGCGCAGCGCCATCCCGCCTACGCCGAGATCCGCTCGCTCGCGGCCGCTCTTGCGCAGGTCTCGGGGGCGAGCTTGGGGTTCATCACCGACGGTGCGAATTCGGCGGGTGCTTACCTTGCCGGCGCCGTGCCGCATCGTGAAGCCGGCG
>Ga0187887_10000625_pt1 | contig 34213 bp, 29 predicted proteins | sample June2016WEW_7_10_FD_132977 | JGI IMG/M metagenome (GOLD analysis project Ga0187887, IMG submission 132977) | Peatland microbial communities from SPRUCE experiment site at the Marcell Experimental Forest, Minnesota, USA - June2016WEW_7_10 | ecosystem: Environmental > Terrestrial > Soil >... | reverse complement strand
GTCGGCTCGCTGGCCGCTTCCAACTTGTTCGGCCCACAGGTGGCCGGAACCTTTTCCGCGTTGATGGCGCTCTCGCTGATGGCGACCGTGAACGCCGAGGTGACTATCGGACCGCGGGTCTACTACGCCATGGCCAATAACAAGGCGTTTTTCAAGGCGGCGGCCAAGGTGCATCCGGAGTGGCACACCCCAGTGACGGCGATCCTAAGCCAGTGCCTTTGCGCGATGGTGATGACCTTGACGCCGTTTCCGCAGCTTGTGTACTACATCGGATTCAGTCTGACGTTTTTCTCGGTGTTGTCGGTGGCGTCGCTGTTCGTGTTCCGCCGCCGGCCGGGATGGCAGAAGCTGCGTCCGGTGAGTTTCTGTTTCCCGGCGATTCCCCTGGCTTATATCCTGGTGGGCGCTTGCATGATCGCTTATGGCATCGTGTGGCAGCCGGTGGCGTCGGTCACCGCGCTGGCCACGATTGGCACGGGAGCGGCGGTGTATCATGTGTGGCTGCGTCCGCGGGAAGGGTAAGGCCCTCGTGGCGCAGGCCCGTGGCCTGCCGGCGGCCTCTCAGGCCGCCAGCGCGTCAGCGCTTGCCTGTGTCGGCAAGAGCACCGGCGGGCCAAGCTCCGGGGCGGGCGGCCTACGAGGCCGCCGCAGGCTGCGAGCCTGCCCCACTTAGCACGCCGGGAGTTCCAACGGCTAATCGATCGTAAATGTCAGCGCGTTCGACGTGCCGCCCCCCGGAGCCGGGTTCTTTACTGTCACTTGGGCGGTCCCCGCAGTGGCGATGTCACTGGCCGGAATCTTAACGGTAAGTTCACCGCTGTTGACAAAAGTGGCCGCGTGACTGGCGCCGTTCCATTCCACAACCGCGCCCGAAACGAATTTCGAACCGTTGACGGTCAGCGTAAACGCCTTGCCGCCATGCGTGGCATTGGGGGGCACGAGCGAAATGAGCGACGGCACCGGATTCGGCTCGATTACCTTGACGCTCTCCGTGGCCGTCGCTGAATTGCCGGTGCCATCGATGGCGGAGGCGGTGATGGTGCGCGTTCCTACGGCTCCGGACAGCGCCGGAAAGCTGGCCTTATACGTGGTACCGCTTAGCTTGGCGACGAGGACCTCCCCAGGGTCGATAGTGCCGTTGCCGTTCACATCGAACGACACGGTCACTGAGGCCACCGGGTTACTATCCGTGGCGTCCACGACCACTTGCAGCGGCAGGGTCAAGCCCACATTGGCGTTGGCCGCCGGTGTCTGCACCTTTACCGTAGGCGGCGTATTGACGGGCGGACCGTTCAGATTCATGTAGTCCAGCCCGTTCTGCTCCGGGGCTTGCTCCCCATATTCCGGGTCCGATCCAAACTGCAGACCCAAGGTATTGCCCAAATGGATCGCGACGTTGGGGAAGTCGCCCTGGAGATTGGCCCAATCGTCGAAGGTCGGATCCCCGGCGACGGAGTAACTCTGCGGCACCGGCGTTGTCTTGAAGTCCGGATTGGGACCGTTACATTGCACTTGCCAGCTATAACTCATGAGGCTAAGATAGGCAGGGCCAAGGTCAGTCGTGTTACTGGTGCCGCCATGCCGCAGCCCCAGAGTGTGGCCTAATTCGTGCGCCAGTGTCCGCCATTGCATACAAGGCGTTCCCAGTATGTAGTTGTATGCCAGGTAGCCCATGTTGGCGGCGCCGCCCATGGCGATAATCAGATCGTTGCCGGGCATGGAATTAAAGTCCGGGCTGGGCTGTTCGAACATCTCCGCGAGGCCCGTGCTCCCGGCCAGGATCGCGAAACTGCTGGTTGGGTCCGGGATGATCGACCAGGTCGTCGGGTTTAATAGGTTCAGGGTGTTCGTCCCAAAGTTAGGCGCAATACCTGCATACTGGCCGGCTCCCGTGCCGGAAACGATTTTCACCACGTCGCCGCCCGTTGCAGACATAGCAGGCGGAAGCGGTGAGACTGAAGTCAGGCTAAAGGGAGTGGCGCTGGACACCTTCCAACTGTTCGCTCCGGTGCAGGTCGGCGGACAGGTCCCGCCGTCGCTGTAGAATCCCCAATAATCGCCGAAAATAGCGAAGTGGAAGGCTAACTCCCGGCCATCCTTATCCTGGGAACTGAACAGAGTGCTCTTCACGGACTGAAACGCAATTGAACTGGTCCACGGGGCGGTGAACAAATTCGGCGCCCCGAAGTAAAGTACTTCCGCCACCGTGTTGCCCGGACCCGTCACCAATTTGCCGCCGTCGAGCGGTCCACTGTTCATGTTGACGCTGAATGGATTCCCGGCTATATCGTTACCGGATCCGCCATCTATATGCAGAGTGATCCCAGTCGGGATCGGTTCCGGAGTCCCCCCGCCGGACACCAGGCCGTATGCAGGTCCCGTAAGCGCGGGCGCGTTATCGAACATGTATACCAGAAAGGAAGCGGGCAGCCCGCCTACTAAATATAGCTGTCCTTTGATCGGGCTAACTACTCCGGGCGATGGCTGGAATACACTGAGATCCGTCAAGTCCGACAGCCAATCGATTTCCAGGAAGAGATCGCGCTGGTTCGGATTTGCGCCCATGGCAGGCAGGTTCAGATCCACGATGCCATCCTGGTCCATGTCGATTCCCGTGGTCTCCCAATGGTCCAGCAAGCCGTCCTGGTCGGAGTCCAGATGGTCGCCGCGCACGATGATATCGGCACCGGTGCTGGTGATGGCCTGGAACACGACGCGGTGGTCGCCGCGCCGCATGGTTCGAAGCGTACCGCTATCGTCCTGCGCCGCATTGGCCAACTGGTCGAATACGTTAATCGCCGAAATCACATTACCGCCGATCGTGTCGCCGATCTGCACAACCTTAAGGGCTGTTCTTGGATGGTAAACAACCCCGAAAGGCGATGAGAGCTGTTTTTCTTGATCGACACGGATGGTCCACAACCCCTGCTGATCGGAAAAGAACAGCGGAAACCCGGAGATATACGGGTTGGTGCGGCTGGCGGCGACCGGTGTGGCCATGAATGAGACGACGAAGCTATTGATGTCGCCCGCAAGGTTGACGACCGCCACGCGGCTATTGGGGACATACGAATAGAAACCCAAAGCGACGTTCTCGTCGGAGTATCCCAGTTCCGCATTAATCCCAGTCACGCGAACGGTAGTCCATGTGGACCCGTTCTTGGCATATGCAAAGATGCCCGGGTTCGAGCCATAGAGGACGGCTCCGGCCGCGTTCGGCTCGCCGTAGAACGCGACCACATTGCCGTCGGGGCTGATGCCCGGCTCGGTGCCGATAGCGCTGAAGTAGGTGCTGTTGGCGACCACCGTCTGTACCGAACTCAGAGTCTGATTGTATATTTCAATCGGCGAAGTCGCGGTCCCGCCGTCTACCACCAGGATGCTGCCGGTGTCCGCTATTTGCGGGTAGGCGGAAGTGCCGGCCGGCAGTTGAAGCTGGCCCGCCACCGCGCCGTCCTTTATGGAGACCAAAACATAGGCGCTCTGCTTGTTGAGAGCGGGCATCACGGCGTCGCCATTGTTATTCACACTGCCGTTCGACAAAATCGCGGTAAAGGATTGCCCCGAGCCGCCCTGGATCAACGTCGTGAAGTTGCCAGGCTGATAAGCCTGCCAAAGCCGGCCATAGTACAGCCCGGAAAAATCGTCGGCCGCCAGGACCTGGTCCAAGTCGTCGATCTGAGCGTTTGTGCCGAACGTGCGGCCGCTGGCAGGATCGGCAAAACTGACCAGGGTTTGAGCCAGCGTCGGATCCACGGCGGATGGGATGGCGGCCACCACACCCTGGCCCCCTCCATCGAAATCGGCGACGAACGCGACCGCGCCATTGTCGGCGATCGATGGGGGCGATAAATACGTCAAGGGTGCGTTCGCATCGATGGGCGTCTGGCCGGTCATGGACAAGATCCGCCACTGATACATCATGCCGGGGATCGTGCCTGGGGGAGCCTGCGCGAACGATGGAAGGGCTACCAGCATTGCCGCGGCCAACAGCCGCAAACGTACGATCGTCATTTCCGTAACCTCCAAATCGACAACTCCAGGCGCGCGCGAGTCCCACCCGGAGCAGCTTGCTACGGCGTGTGTGAGTCGGGTGTAGACTGTTAGGGTGCCCAGCCGAGCGGCCAACCATCCTCTCACACCTGGGATATTGGCCCAAAAGGCTCTTGGCGGTCTTTAAGCTGGCTTAAAGTTTTTCTAATGTTTTTTTGAATGCACTTATGTCCTTGCAGGCAAAGGCGGTTTTCGAGTTCGGTTTGTTCCGCTTGAATCCCGCCGAGCGGCTTCTGCTGCGCCAGCAAGTACAGGTGCGGCTACCGCCGAAGGCCTTCGACGCGCTGGTGGTTCTGGTGGAGAATCCAGGACACTTGCTCGAAAAAGAGGAACTGCTAAGAAGGGTCTGGCCGGGTACTTTCGTCGAAGAGTCGAATCTCGCCCAGCATATCTCGATCTTACGCAAGGCGTTGCAGGACGGGGAAAACGGCTTTCGATATATTGAAACGGTCCCCAAGCGCGGTTATCGGTTCGTGGCGGAAGTTCGGCAACTTGGCGGCATCCCGGCGGATACCGGCACTCCGCCGGAACGAATGCCCCGCGAACGGCGGCATAGCTTCCGGAGCCTGACCTTCGCCATCGCCGTACTGGGAGTACTGATGGCGGCTCTGATCCTGACGCCGCCAGTGTGGAAGAGACTGCGCAGTTTCGGAACGCAGCCCATTCAGTCGCTGGCGGTTTTGCCCCTGCGCAACCTATCCGGCGATCCCGAGCAGGACTACTTTGCCGAAGGTATGACTGAGGCGCTAATCACCGATCTGGCCAGGATTCCCGGACTAAAAGTAATCTCTCGCACCTCGATCGTGCAGTACAAGGATTCGCACAAGCGGCTGCCGCAGATCGCGCGGGAGCTGGGCGTAGATGGTGTGGTGGAAGGCTCGGTGCTGCGATCGGGGAACCGGGTCCGCATTACGGCGCAGCTTGTGCGCGGAGCGACCGATCAGCACATCTGGGCGCGGTCTTACGAGCGCGACCTGCGCGACCTGGTGACTCTGGAAGACGGAGTTTCGCGCAGTATCGCGGAACAAGTCCGGAGGCAAATCGCACCTCGGGCGCCTCAGCCGCCGGCGAGTTCCGCGGCGGTCAGTCCGCAAGCTCGGGAGGACTACTTAAAGGGACGCTATTTCTGGAATCGCCGTAGCGAGGCGGGATATTTGAAAGCCATCGACTATTTCCAGGCGGCCGTAAGCGAGGACCCACAATATGCGCAGGCGTATGCGGGCTTGGCCGACGCTTACGCCCTGCTCGGATCGCTTCCCGATTCAAAGACGCCGCGCGACAAGGTGATGCCGAAAGCAAAGGAGACGGCGCTCACGGCGTTGAACCTCGACGATTCGCTCGCGGATGCGCACACGTCGCTGGCATTCGTCGAGATGCATTACGAGTGGAGGTTTCCAGAGGCCGAGCAAGAATTCAAGCGCGCCATCGATCTGGACGCCAATTATTCCACCGCGCACCAGTGGTACGCATTCGACCTGGCGGCCATGGGCCGGCTGGGCGAAGCCGTGGCCGAGTTAGAGCGTGCGCGGCAGACGGATCCGTTTTCGGCCATCATCAATACGGACGCGGCGGAGATGCTGTATTACGATCGCAAGTACGACGAGGCGCTGCGGCAGGCGCGCGCCACTCTTGAAATAGATCCGAACTTCGCGCACGCGCACCGCGTGATGGAGCGCGTCTACAACCAAAGGCACATGTTTTCCGAAGCTATTGCCGAAGGGAGGCGGGCGCTCGAACTCTCCGGCGATAACCCCTGGATGCTATTGGAACTTGCGCACACCTACCAGTTAGCGGGCAAACAGACGGAAATGCAAGACTGTCTGCGGAGAGTGGCAAACATCAGCCCCGGCGGTAGGTTGCCCGAGGAAGCCACAATGGCGGGAATCTATGCGATGCAGGGCGACGCGGATCGCGCTTGGAAGGTCATGGAAAACCTGTACCGGCGGCGCGACGGTGGACTGATCCTGCTAAATGTCGATCCCTGCTTCGAGGTTCTGAAATCCGACCCTCGCTTTCAAGAGTTCTCGCAGCGTGTTGGTTTGCCCCATTGATGGAGATTGGCCTTTTAGTGGGGCAGGCCTCCAGGCCTGCGCGGGTTCTCCAGAACCCGCTCTTCGGCCAGCGTAGCTCGCCTCTTGAGCTTCTACATTTTGTCCGCCGCAGGTGGGGCAGGCTCGAAGCCTGCGCGGGCCTTGCAGGCCCGCTCTTGGTGGGACAGGCTTTAGCCTGTCGAGGGCGAGCTACGCTCGCCTTCCGCGCGGGGCTTTGGCCCCGCGCTTGGCGGCGCATGGCGCCGCCCCGCCCCACTCGGTCATACCGCGGTAAGCGACGCGCCGCAGTGCGCGCAGTGGGTCCAGCCGGGCTCGACGGCGCGGCGGCACTGCGGGCACGCATGCGCCAGCGATCCGCCGCACTTCGGACAAAACGCAAACCCCGGCCGCACGTGCGCGCCGCAACTTGTGCAATTCAACAGCAGCGGTTCGCGCAAAACGAAGTACAGGATGATCCCGATGGCGTTGGGTATTAGGGCCGCCAACCAAGTCCACAGAACATAACGCATGCCGCGCCGTTTGGCATCGCTGTAGACATAGCCCACCAACAAGACCATCACGAACAGAGGCAGCCCAGGCAGCACGGAAACGGCCAGCTTACCCGCCAGTGGCCAGTTTCTGCCTTCCGGATCGATCCGGAACGGCAGCAGCATCATCAAAAGGAAGAACGCCAGCCACACGCACACCGCGATGGCGAATGCCGGGCGCGGCACAATCTCCACTTCTTCTCGAAAGCGACTCATAAAGCCCTCCTCAATTCGCGGCGGCGCCTGCCAAGAGCTACGGCCGCCACCGCCGCGGTCAGCCACACTAGCACAGTCGAACCCGCCGTCCAGGTTCCAAAGCGGACCAGATTGGCGCCCATAATCACCAGCTCGCCGCCGGTCACGATGCGCGCCACAAACCAGAAAGTCAGTCCCACGGTCCAGGCAAACAGCGCCAGCGCACCCAGTGTCAACTCATCCCACCGGCGCTCGGCCGCCGCGGCCCGCTCCTGGACCAGGCGCGTGCGCGTGCGCTCCATCAACTGCGCGGGGATGGGCGGCTGGGGAAGTTGCCGCAGTCCCTGCGAATAGCCGTTCCAGATTTCCAGCTCGCGCCGGCAGACGAGGCATTCGCGGGCATGCTCTTCCAGGCGCCGTTGCTCCTGGATATCGAGCGCCCCGGCGGCCGCCAGCGGCAACAGCCGGGCGATGGACTCGTGCGATTCGTGCTCGCTCATATTCCCTTTCTCCCTGGCGCCCGCGCGTCCATGGCCGCGCGCAACCCTTCCAGAGCCCGCTTCAGACGGCTCTTCACAGTGGAAAGCGGTATACCGGCCACCTCCGCGATGTCTTCCAGCTTCATATCTTCCTCGAAGCGCAGCGTCAGCACCTCGCGATGGATGGCCGGCAATTCGTGCATGCAAGCCGCCAGCATGGCGCCGCGCTCGAAATCCAGCAGGCGCTCCAGCGCGTCCGGATCGCCCGTGCGCAGTTTTGCGCTGGGCGGCTCGCCGGAATCGCCCGCGTCACCGGCATCGTCCAGGCTTTCGCCGCGCTTGCCCCGCCAGGCGTCGATAGCCAGGTTGTGGGCCACCGAAAAAAGCCACGACTCAAAATTGCGGCGCGCATCGTAGCGGCCGATCTTCTCCATCACGCGCAGCCAGGTTTGCTGGAACAGGTCGTCGGCTGCCGCGGGTTCCCGCACCAGGCGCAGCAAATAGCGGTACAGCCTGTGCTGGTAGCGCGAGATCATGGCCGCGAAGGCGTCGGGATCGCCCCGCCGCATGCGGGCGATAGCATCTTGCGCGCCGCTGAAAGCCTCCGGATTCATAGTCGCCGCGAGGATCATACCACCAATCGGTATACGCAGGGCCCCCGCAAAAAGACCCATCCGGCATATACTGGTGGGGGACAGCGCTCCATGGCACTGGAAATCAATCAAAAGGAAGTTGCGCCGGGGACGGTGGCGATCTCGCTCGAGGGCAGCGTGATGCGCGGGCCCGATGGCGAGCGAATCGAGGCGGCGCTGAACGACGCGCTGGAACAAGGCGTGCGGCGCATTGTCTTCGACATGACCGGCGTGAAGCGCATCGACAGCACCGGTATCGGGCGGTTCATCTACTGTCTGAATAAAGTGCAGGAGAGCGGCGGCCGGCTGTGGATGGCGGGCGCGCAGGGGTACGTGCGGGAATGCTTCCGGGTCACGCGGCTGGACACCATTTTCCAGTTTTGCGGGACGGTGGAGGACGCTTTAGCCGCCAATCAAGGCTGAATTGCATAGTGGGGCAGGCTCGCAGCCTGCGCGGGCCTCGTAGGCCCGCTACCGGGGGTAAATTGAACTGGAGAAATCGGACGTATGCCGTTTTCACGCTGTGCGCGGCGGCCGCGATGGCCCTGCCTGCCCAGACCTTCACCACGCTGCACAGCTTCGACGGCGCCGACGGCGAATATCCCATCGGAGCTCTGGTCCAAGGCGTTGACGGGAGCCTTTACGGGACAACCTCGTACGCCGGGACTAAATGCAACTACCCATGCGGTGGCACGGTCTTCAAAATCGCCCTCGGTGGCACTCTGACAACGCTTTACGACTTCTGCGCCAAGAGTGAGTGCCTGGACGGCGATGGCCCCAACGCGCTGTTACTCGCCAGTGATGGCAGCCTCTACGGTACAACCTTTTATGGCGGGGCCAACGGCCTTTCCACCGGCCCTTACAGCGGCTATGGCACGGTCTTCAAGATTACCCCGGCCGGCAAGCTGACCACGCTGTACAGCTTCTGCTCCCAGAGCGGATGCGCGGACGGCCGCGATCCCGAGGGGTTGGTCCAAGCCGCCAATGGAGACCTCTACGGCACCACCGGTTTTGGCGGGATCTGTCCCTCAACCGCAGGCTGTGGGACGGTCTTCAAACTCACGCCCGGCGGAACCCTGACCACGCTATACAACTTCTGTTCGCAGGTTGCATCCAACGGCATATGCACGGACGGCGAATACCCCAATCCGGGACTCGTTCTGACCGGCAATGGGGATCTCTACGGAACAACCGGGTTTGGCGGAGCCAACATCGGACCCGAGGGCGTCGGCGGCGGCACAGTCTTCAAAATCGCCGCGAGTGGCGCGTTTACATCGCTACATAGCTTCTGCGCCCAAGAGCCCGACGGCCTTTGCGCCGACGGTTCCTACCCCAGGGCGGGGCTCGTTCGCGCCATCGATGGAGATTTCTACGGAACCACCTGGGGCTTCCCTAGTAACTCTGGGACGGTCTTCAGAATTACCCCCCGCGGCACATTCACGACCCTCTATACCTTCTGCTCCGAGAGCGGTTGCGCGGACGGCGATCACCCCCTAGGGGGTTTGGTCCAGGCCACCGACGGCAACTTCTACGGCACGACCACAAATGGCGGCCCCAACACGGGATACTACGGCCTCGGCGGCGGCACAGTCTTCAGCATCTCCCCCCACGGCACGCTGAAGACCCTGTATGGCTTCTGCTCCCAAGGCGTGAATTGCGCGGACGGCGAGGACTCTTTCGCGCGGCTGGTCCAGGCCACTAATGGGGATTTCTACGGGACAACCGCTATCGGCGGCACGAACGACTCCTGCACCGACGCGCAGAACGGCACCTGCGGCACGGCCTTCAGCCTGTCTGTGGGGCTCGGCCCCTTCGTCAGAGCGCTGCCCCATTCCGCCAAGGTGGGAGCGGTCATTAGTATTCTCGGATCGGATCTCGCGGGTACCACCGGTGTCAGCTTTAACGGGACGCCGGCCGCATATCATATCGTCTCGCCTGCCCAACTAATGGCCACCGTACCAGCCGGCGCCACCGTCGGCGAAATCGACGTAGCCACTCCCGGCGGCTTGCTCCGCAGCGCCGGCCCATTCCTGGTTCTGCCATAGCTCAAGCGGGGCGCGCGCTTGCCAATCACGCGCCGCTCGCCGCCTCCTGCAAACTGAAAACAAACGCGCAACGCCAAACGGTCCGCCGGGTTTCCGCCGCCGCTATGCTATCCTCACTCCGCGTGGGTAAGGGCGCGGATGTCCGCGCGGCCAAAAACCATCAGTTCGGACTGGATGTTACAAAATGTTACACGAAATCAAGAAAAGCACGGCCGCCTTGGACAGGCGCCAAAAATTTCCAAACAAACCCAATTTGACCCTTTGTTTTCAACAAAAGGCCCAATCGAAAGCCAATTCCAGGGCCCACCGGCAAGCGCCTGCCGGCCGAACCCCCCGTTCCCCGGGGTGATAATAGTGGTTTCATGAGACCCATCACCCTGGCCGCTGTCGTCCTGCTCCCGATGCGCTGGCTGGCCGCCGCCGACGGCCCTCACCAGTATCCTTTCCAAAACCCCGATCTGCCGATGGAGCAGCGGGTAGACAACATCGTCTCGCTCATGACCCTGGACGAGAAGGTCGCTTGCCTGGGCACGCGTCCGAACGTGCCGCGGCTGGGCATCCAGGGAACCGGTCATGTGGAGGGCCTGCATGGCCTCGCGCTGGGCGGCCCGGGCCATTGGGAACGGCCTGGGAATACGCCGGTTCCCACCACGCAATTCGCGCAGGCGATCGGCATGGGCGAGACTTGGGATCCGGACCTGATCCGCAAAGCAGGCGGCGTGGAAGGGAACGAGACGCGCTACATCTATCAGAGCTTGCATCGCGGCGGACTGGTCGTGCGCGCACCCAATGCCGACTTGGGCCGCGACCCGCGCTGGGGGCGGACCGAGGAATGCTTCGGAGAAGATCCCTTCTTCAATGGCACGATGGTGACCGCCATGGTGCGGGGCCTGCAGGGCGACGATCCGCATTATTGGCTCACCGCTTCGCTGATGAAGCACTTCCTGGCTAACAGCAATGAGAACGGGCGCGGCGGGTCGTCATCGGACTTTGATGAACGGCTGCTGCGCGAGTATTACTCGGTCCCGTTCCGCATGGGCGTGCTGGATGGCGGGTCGCGCGCTTACATGGCGGCTTACAATGCGTGGAACCACATTCCGATGACGGTGAACCCTATCCTGAGAGAGATCACGATGAAGGAGTGGGGCGTGGATGGGATCGTCTGTACCGACGCGGGATCGTTGCGCAACTTAGTTACCTTGCATCGGTACTACCCCAAATTGAGTGAGGGCGCGGCGGGCGCGGTGAAGGCCGGGATCAATCAGTTTCTCGACCGTTTCCAGGCGCCGGTCAACGATGCGTTGAAGGAAAAGCTGCTGACGGAAGCGGACATCGACGATGTGATCAAAGGTGAATTCCGGGTCATGATCCGGCTGGGGCTGCTGGATCCGCCGGAGCGCGTGGCCTATTCGAAACTGGTGGGCGAAGCGGATGCCTGGAAGACGGCGGGTCACAAGGAAGTAGCTCGGCAGGTGGCGCTGGAGTCAGTGGTACTGCTGAAGAATGCCGGCGGCTTCCTGCCGCTGGATAAGTCGAAGCTGAAATCGATCGCGGCGATCGGGCCGCGCGCCGACCAGGTCCTGCTGGATTGGTACAGCGGGACGCCGCCTTACACGATTACTCCGCTCGAAGGTATCAGGGCCAAGCTGGGCTCCGGCGTCACTATAAACTATGCCGCGAATAACGACAATGACGCGGCGGTGAAGGCTGCGAAAGAGTCGGACGTGGCACTGGTATTCGTGGGGAACCACACCACGTGCGATGCCGGCTGGGAGAAGTGCCCGACGCCTAGCGACGGCAAGGAAGCGGTGGACCGGCGGGCCATTAATCTGGAGATGGAAGAGCTCGTGAAGCAGGTGTACGCGGCCAATCCGAAGACCGTGATGGTGCTGGTGGCGAGCTTCCCGTTCGCGATTAACTGGAGCCAGGAGAATCTGCCGGCGATTCTGCACATGACGCATAATTCGCAGGAAATGGGTTCGGCCATCGCGGATGTGCTGTTCGGCGACTACAATCCCGGGGGGCGGCTGGTCCAGACTTGGCCTAAGTCGCTCGACCAGGTGCCTGAGATGATGGATTATGACGTACGGCACGGGCGCACTTATATGTATTTCAAGGGCGATCCATTGTACGCGTTCGGGTATGGGCTGAGTTACACGACCTTTAAGTATTCTAAATTACGAGTCAGTGCCGGGCGATCGGTGAGCGTGGATGTCCGCAATACCGGGAAGCGGCTAGGCGATGAAGTCGTCGAGCTCTATGTGAAGCATCTGAAATCCGCCGTGGACCGGCCCGCCAAGGAACTGCGCGGTTTTCGCCGCGTGACACTGGCGCCGAACGAAACTAAGACGGTGGAGATCCCCTTGCCGGCGGACTCGCTGCGTTACTGGGACGTAAGCGCGAAGCGCTGGGTGCTCGAGCGGGATGAGGTGAAAGTAATGGTAGGCGGCCTGACTAAGTGACATAGGCCGTGGCGCAGGCACTCGTGCCTGCCGCGACCGCACTCTTGCGGTCGCCGGCGAGCAAAGCTCGCCGTGCAGCCGCCCTACAACGCCGCGAGCACCTCTTCCGCGTGGCCGGCCGGCTTGACCTTCGTGAAGATCTTGCTGATCTTGCCCCGCTCGTCGATCGCGAAAGTGGTGCGCTCGATGCCCATTACCTTCTTGCCGTACATGTTCTTCTCTTTCCATACACCGTAAGCTTCCACGACCTTCTTGTCCACATCGCAAAGCAGTGTGTAAGGCAGTTTCTGGTTAACCTTGAAGGTAGTCTGAGCCTTCGGCGTATCCTTGGAAATCCCGAGCACCACAACTCCCTTCTTATCGAACTTCTTATAGGTGTCCCGGAACTCGCAGGCTTCCACCGTGCAGCCCGGCGTGCTGGCTTTGGGATAGAAGAATAGTACCACCTTCTTGCCTCGCGCACTGACTAAGTCGAACGGTTCGCCGGAGTCGGTCTGTAACCGAATGTCAGGAGCTGTATCGCCTTCTTTTAACATAGCTTGTTCTTTAGTAAGTCGTTCACTACGCCGGGATTCGCCTGGCCGCGGGACGCCTTCATTACCTGGCCGACCAGGAAGCCGAGTACCGTCGCTTTGCCGCTTTTGTACTGCTCCACCTGTTTGGTATTCTGTTGCAGTACTTGGTCGACGATCCGCTCGAGAGCGCCAGTATCGCTGATCTGCCGCAGTCCCTCTCTCTCGACGATTGCCGCGGCCGATTCGCCGGTCGAAAACATCTTCACGAAGACTTCTTTGGCGATCTTGCCGGAGATCTGGCCGTTGCGGATCAGGGCCACCAGCTCGCCTAGGCGCTCGGGCGCCACGGGCGAGTCCGTAATTTCCTTGCCTTCGGCGTTGAGCGCGCCCATCAGGTCGCCCATCACCCAATTGGCGGCGGTTTTGGGTTCTCCGGCCGCGGCGGCGGCCCGCTCGTAATATTCGGCGATGCCGCGGCTGGCGGTCAGCACGTCCGCGTCGTAAGGACTTAGGCCGTAGCTCTCCATGAAGCGGGCGCGTTTGCGCGTGGGCAACTCGGGCATGCGCGACCGGATTTCGTCGAGCCACGCGCCGGCGATGCGCAGAGGCGCGAGATCCGGCTCGGGAAAGTAACGGTAATCGTGCGCATGTTCCTTGCTGCGCATGGTGGCGGTCTCGCCGGTTTCGGGATTGAAAAGGCGCGTTTCCTGCGGGATCGTGCCGCCGGCTTCCAGAATGCCGACTTGGCGGGCGATTTCGTGGTCCAGCGCCAGTTTGAGAAAGCGGAAAGAATTCAGGTTCTTCACTTCCGCCTTCGTGCCGAACTGGGCCGCACCCTTCAGCCGCACCGATACGTTGGCGTCGCACCGCAGGTGACCTTTCTCCATATCGCAGGTGGAGACATTCAGAAATTCGAGCGTCTGCTTCAGACCGGTCAGGAAATCGTAGGCCTCCGCGGAATCGCGCATATCCGGCTCGGTGACGATTTCGATCAGGGGCGTTCCGGACCGATTGAGATCCACATAGGTGTAGCGGTCGGAATCGCGAAAGCCCTCGTGGATGCTCTTGCCGGCGTCGTCTTCCATGTGGACGCGGGTGATGCCGATGCGTTTCGGCGCGCCATCCACGGAGATTTCGGCCCAGCCATGCTCGGCGAGAGGTTCCTCGTATTGGGAGATCTGGTAGCCTTTGGGCAGGTCGGGATAAAAATAATTCTTGCGCGCGAAGCGGGAAACCGGACGGACCTGGCAGTTCAGGGCCAGGGCTGCCTGAATGGCCAGTTCGACGGCCGCGCCATTCAGCACCGGCAGCGCGCCCGGCAGGCCCAGGCAGACAGGGCAAACGTTGCTGTTGGGCTGCGCGCCGAAACTGGTAGGGCAGCCGCAAAAGATTTTTGTCGCGGTGGCCAGTTGGACGTGCACTTCCAGACCGATCACCGGCTCATATTTAGCGATCGAATCCGGACTGGCGAGGTCGATGGACAGCGAGGACATGCTTATTTATTATAAGTGAGGCGGGCGGGGAGCATTCTCAGTTTCGCGGGGCGAACTTCGCTCGGAGGGTGCCCGGCATGGGCGGAAAAACGCAGGTCCGATAGTGTTGGAGGGTGGCGGGGCGCAATCCATGCGGCTCACTACTTCCGTGAGGCCGGCTCCGTAATCGCCGATTCGCGCATGACTTTGCCCTGTTGCGCCTCGGCCAGCGACACGTGATTGGCCGCTAGGATGGCGCCCGTGGTGCGGTCCAGAGCGATGCGCGCGCTAACGTAGGCGACCAGGGACGCCATCTCCGAGCTTTGGGCCGTCATCAGATCCCGCTGCTGTTGGGCCACGTTGTACGGGATGGACGCTCCCAATTCGAACCGCTTCCGCTCGCTCGCATACAATTGTTCCTGCAGCATCCGGTTGCGGACGGCGGCATCGTAGCGGGCGCGCGCCTGGCGCAAGGCGATGACGAAGTTCTGCACATCCACCTGCACTTGATTGAGGTCCTTGCGGTTGCTCAACTGGGTCTGGCGGAGAGTCAACTGGTCGATGGCATAGTCGGACTGCGCTTGCCTGTTTCGGACAGCCATTTCATACCCCGCGGTGATGTTTTCGGAGGGGAAGTCGCGGCGGAACACTTGGCCGAGGGCCGTACCTATACCGCCCTTGAAGACGGGAAAGGACGTCACCGGCGTGCCATTGAAGAACACCGTCCTTTCGGTTCCGGCTAAGCCCGCCTGGCTCTCGCTGCCGAGCACCTCGGCGAACGGCAGGATTCCATTCTTGGTCCCCAGGTTGCTGACCACCTTGGCAGCTTCGTTTTCCCGTTCACTCGCCAGGTCCGTGCGGTTCGTAAGAGCCTGCTTCACCAGGTCCTCCAGCGGCGGGAAGTCGTCATGCTCTGGGATCCGAATGGGATCGACGGGCAGAATACGCGCGCCGGCCAGAACCGGATCGGCGGTCCCGTTGCGGCTGAGCAGGTTCTTCAATTGAATCTCCTGCTGTTGCACGGTGGTTTCGGCATCCACCAGAGCCTGTTGGGCGGTAATGGCCAGACTCTCGGCATTGATCGTTTCCGAAGGCGCCAGCGATCCGATGCGCACTTGTTCCCTCACGTTTGCCAGAAACGTGGTAGCGGTCTCCGCGGCGTTTCTCTTGGCTTTCACGTCTTCATAAGCCGCTTCGAGGGAGTAGTAGGCATTCAATACCTGGGAGACGGTGTTGGTGACCGTGGTTTGGAAAGCCAGGTCCGAGGCGTCCCGGTTCATTTTGGCTACATTAATGAAGCGCGCGTTGACGGCGATGCCGGCGCTGTTCAACAGGTACTGCGATACGGAGAGGGACAGTGCCGGGGCCGAAGTCGGGTTTAGCGTATCGGACGGGGAATTCTCATTCAAGTAGTGGTCGCTGTAGGTCAAGTTTACGGTGCCGCCGGTAAGTATGCCTTGCTGAATGCTGGCGGTGGAAGTTCGAGTCACGTCGACCACGGCCGGCGAGATGCTCACCTGCGCGTCCGGATACACGGTGGTGATGTGGCTGAAAGTGCTGGTCTCCTGAACAATAGGATCCAGGGTTGGGGTGATGGGTCCTATTTGCGAAATGGTGGCGTTAGTCGACCCGGCGCGCGCCGCGCCGGTTCCCAGTATGCTTTGGCCGGCGGCCTGCAAGCTGCCCGCCACGCCCTGCCCGGAGGCCACCGATCCGGCCTGCGAGGCGCTGCTGGGCACGCCGGGCAATGCGCCGCCCGCTTCGGAACGAGTGACGTTCCACGATAGGATCAGCGGATTGTAGCGGGCGACCTCGATGTCGATATTGTTCTCCAGCGCGAGCGCAATGGCATCCTGCACGGTGAGATAAAGGGTTCCGGCGCGGACCAGTTCGCTCAGCCGCGGGGAGTTAGCCTCGCGCACCGGCGGAACCTCCGGCGCCAGGTACGGGCGCAGGATGGCGGGAGCGCGCGGCGCGGTGGGAGCGATGGACGTCTGTTGCGCGAAGGCGGCGGAGGCGCACAGGACGGCGGCGAGTATTATTGGGGCGGGCGGAAACCCAAAGCCTTGGGGGGCGGGATTGATCCCGCGCGGGGCTTTAGCCCCGCACCTTGCAAATCGACAGGTTGGCGAGTGGGCTTCCGGAGAGTCCTGCGGCCGGCGTCCACGCCGGCCAGGAGCGGGTCCTGGAGCACCCGCGCGGACCCGGAGGTCTGCCTCACTATTAAGTGGCATTGGCCGGGTCATGGGCGCTCCTCCTTGGGCAGATCCGCGGGCAGCGCCGATGGCTGGGAGACCTGCCCCTTCAAGGCTTCGTCGATGGACACCTCATTCACATCCAGCGTGGCGCCCAGCGCCTGGTCCAAGGCAATGCGGGCATGCGTATAGTTCGCCATGCTCTGCACTTCGCTCGACTGCGCGTTGGCCAGATCGCGCTGGTCCTGTACCACCTGGAAGGCCACGGTGGCGCCCAGCGCGTACCTCTTTTGATCGCCGGCCAGGGTCTGCTCCTGCAGCACGCGGGATTTCACCGCGGCCTCATAGCGCGCGCGCGCCTGTTGCAGACCGACCATGCCGTTCTGCACGTCCACCCGGATCTGGTTGATATTCTTGCGCAGGTTCAGCTCGCTGGTACGCAATTGCAGGAGACTGGTCGCATAGTCCGCCTGTGCGGCCCGATTGCGCAGCGGTATGTTGAGCGAGACGCCCGCGGAATAGTTCGGATAATCCCGGCGAAAGATCTGGGACAGCAGATCGCCATATCCGCCAACCAGCGGACCACTGCCGCCCAACGCGAGTCCCTGGGCCGTAAGCGCTCCCGCCAGACCGTTGTTAGTCACTTCCGCGAAGGCTTGCAACGTAGGTTTCAGAGAGTTCTTGATGCCCACCAGGTTCATCTGGTTGCTCGCCAGGTTCAGACGGAGCTGCTCCATCTCGGGGCGTGCGGCCAGAGCCTGGTGGATCAAGTCTTCGAGCGGCCGGGCTTCATCCTTCTCGGGAATCCGGAACTTATCGAGCGGCACGATATGCAAGTTGGTCAAGCCGGCGTCCGCCACACCGTTGCGGCTCAGGTAGTTCTTCAAAATGGTTTCCTGCTGCATCAGGTTGGTCTGGGAAGTGACCAGGTCCTGCTGGCTGGCATACAACTGGGACTCGGCGCGCGTGATTTCGATCGGCGCCGCGGTTCCGAACTGCACCAGCTTCTTGTTGTCGTCCAAGAGTTGCTGCGCGGTGGCCACCTCCCGCAATCGGGCGCGCACGTCGGCGTCGAAACTGACCAGGTCCCAATAGAGGTTCAGCGCGGCGGATACGGTGGAGACGATCTGCTGCTTGAATTGCAGCGCGCTGACTTTCACGTTATTCCTCTGCACCCGGATGTTCCGGCCGTTCACCGCCCGTCCGAAGCCTTGCAGCAGGTTCTGCGTCAAAACCAGGTCGAGATCGCCGGAGGTATAGGGATTCAAGTCGAAAGTCGGGCTATTCACCCCCACGCGCGTGCTGACGTAAGTCAGTTGGGCGGTCAGACCGAATTCGAAGTTCTGCACATACTGGGCCTCATAGAAGCGCGTGGTTTCCACGAGTACGGGAATTGCGGAGACTACTTCGTTGTTCTCCGGAACGGTGGTATGTCCGAAGCTGGCGACGCCCAGCAGCGTTGGATCCAAGGATGGAATAGCGGGGCCCAACTGGGTGGTGATACCGCCGCCGGAGCCGACTCCGCTGCCCGCGCTGAGACCGACGCCGCCGGACGCGTTTATACTGACGCCTTGCAGGCTGACGCTGGAGGGACCGGCGGCCACCGCCAGACCGACATCGCGCAACGCGCCGCCGGCTTGCGCGCGGCGGAGCACTTGCTGCGCCAGCAGGGGGCCATATCGCTGGATTTCCACGTCGATATTGTTTTCGATCGCCAGCGCCACCACATCGTGCGCCGAGAGATAAAGATTGCCCGCGCGGATCAGCGATGCCAAGCGGGAGGAGTTCTCCAGCCGGATGGACGGTACGCTTCCGGCGCGGTAAGGGCCGGTGACGCGGCTCCATCCTCCGGTGGGCGGTTGGATGCTAATCTCCTGCTGGGCTGCCGCGCACCCGCATAAGACCAGAAGAATAACCAATACTCGAAGCGGCGTTTGAAATAGTTTCATTGAAATCAACCGTTTAGATGAAGGCGGCACCGATGGGCTGGCGCGCGCCTGGGTCGCGCTAATGGTGACGCGCGAACCACTAGTTTATTACGCATGCGCGGCGGTTTTGTTCGATGGAAGGGCGGAGGGCGCCGCACCGGCGCGGAGGGAGGCCGGCAAACCAAGGCTTTCCGGAACCAACAAGGCCATTTTGGCCTTTGTTTTCTTCGTCCGTTGTAACTTGAAAGCCAATGCGGCGAAGCGCTGGGGGATAGCGGTATGGGGTGCGGTGGACAGATCGGCTCCTCCATACAAGCGTAGCATTCCGATGGCGGACTGCCGGACGGCTTAACAGTGCTGGCTGATAGGAAACCGCGCCCTGACTCCAGGTCTTGGGCATAGCCTCAGGCTTCAGGAAACCCAAAGCCTTGGGGGGCGGGATTTATCCCGCGCGGGGCTTCAGCCCCGCACATCGCAAATCGACAGGTTGGCGAGTGGGTTTCTGGAGAGAGCCAGTCAGAGCCGCGCGCTGCTCGCCATGGCGGGCGGAGCCGCCTGTCCCATCTGGCTGGCTTGGTCCGCGATAGCCAGGGCGCGCAACTCCCTGCGCAGAATTTTGCCCACCGGCGTCTTCGGCAATTCATTCCGGAACTCGACCATCCGGGGCACCTTGTAATTGGTCAGGTTCTGCCGGCAGGAGGCCACAATCTGGTCCGCCGAGAGGCTTGGGTCGCTCGACACGACGAAGGCCTTGACGACTTCGCCCGCGATGATATCGGGTACGCCAATCACTCCGCATTCGACCACGCCCGGCACTGCGGCGATGACGTTCTCGATTTCATTCGGATAGACGTTGAAGCCGGAAACCAGAATCATGTCCTTCTTGCGGTCCGTGATGCGCATGAAGCCGTCTTCGTCCATCACGCCGATGTCGCCGGTGCGGAGCCATCCGTCGGGCGTGAAGGCGGCCGCGGTTTCGCTGGGCATCTGCCAATAGCCGGCCATCACCTGGGGACCCTTGATGCAGATCTCGCCCTCGGCGCCGGTCGGCAGTTCATGGCCTTCATCGTCCATGATGGCGATTTCCGTGGATGGCAGCGGCAGGCCGATGGTTGGAGAGTATTTCGTATCCAGCGGCGTGCACGAAACGAAGGGCGACGTTTCGGTCAGCCCATAGCCCTGCAAAATGTGCTTGCCCGTGACCGCCTGCCACCGTTCGGCCACCGTGCGATGCACCGCGGCGCCGCCGCCCAGCGCAAATTTCAAACTGCTGAAATCCAACGCCGCGAATCCCGGCGTGTTCAGCAGTCCGTTGAATAGCGTGTTCACGCCCGTAATGACCGTCCAAGGCGTTTTGCTCAACTCCTTCACGAACTCGGGCATGTCTTTGGGATTCGTAATCAGCAGATTGATGGCGCCAAGCTTGATAAATAGCAGGCAGTTGGTGGTCAAGGAAAAGACATGGTACATGGGCAGCGCCGTCACCACGATTTCGCGGCCCTCTTCGAGGATGCCGCGAGACCATTCACGCGCCTGCAGCATATTCGCCACCAGGCCTCCGTGCGTCAGCATGGCGCCTTTGGACCTCCCCGTGGTGCCGCCGGTATATTGCAGGAAGGCGATATCGGCGTGCGACGGCGTGGCTTCGTCGAGCGGCGCGCGGGAGCCCCGTTCGAGTGCGGCCCGGAATCCGATGGCGCCCCCGATGTGCCATTCCGGCACCATCTTCTTCATGTGCTTCACGGCGAAGTTCACCAGCAGCCGGCGGTGCGGCCGCAGCAGGTCGCCAACCTGCGTGGTCACCACATGCTGGACGGCGGTGTTCGCCACCACTTTCTCCAACACGTGCGCGAAGTTCTCCAGGATGACGATCGCCTCGGCGCCGGAGTCCCTAAGCTGGTGCTCCAATTCGCGCGCCGTGTATAACGGATTCACGTTCACCACAATCATGCCCGCGCGCAGCGCCCCGAACAGCGCCACGGGATACTGCAGCAGATTCGGCATCATCAGGGCGACGCGCGCTCCCTTCGCCAGGCCCAGGCTTTGCAGCCAGGCGGCGAAGTGGCGGCTCAGCCGGTCGAGTTCGGCATACGTGATGGTGGTGCCGAGATTGCGGAAGGCCGGGAGATCGCGGAACTTTCGGCAACTTTGCGCGAGCAGATCGTTGAGGGAAGTATATTCATCGAGGTCGATTTCTGCCGGAACACCGGCCCGGTAGCTCTTGAGCCAGATCTTCTCCATTCGTTAAACCTCCTCCGGAGCGGGGCAGCCGGCTGGCGGGAGCGCGCTCTCGTGCATGCCATCGCGGGGCGCTCCCCGAGAAATCGTTCAGGGGCGGCGCGTGGATCGCGTCATCCCGCCCATGCGCGGATGCCGCCGTCGCGGATACCACTCTGAATAGATAGTTTAATATCCGATTACTATGAAACGCAAGGGCCAGGCAAATAGCGAGACGCGGGAAGGGACCCTACGGCGCGGCTCGACACCCTGGTCCGAAAACGTCCAGTCCTCCCGCGGGGAGCGGCTATCATGGATTGAATGATTGATTGAAACATGGATTGAAACATGGATGGAAAGCGTGGTGCAGGACATGGAGATCGATTGGCAGGTATGTTCCCGCGCGCGGCTGTCGCGGGATGCCCGTTTTGACGGCAAGTTTTTCATCGGCGTGGTTACCAGCGGGGTTTACTGCCGTTCGATTTGTCCCGCGCCAACCGCCAAGGAGAAGAATGTGCGCTATTATCCGAGCGCGGCCGCGGCGGCGGAGGCGGGTTTTCGTCCCTGTTTGCGTTGCCGTCCGGAATGCTCGCCCGGAACTCCAGCCTGGCTGGGCACGCCCAATACGGTTTCGCGGGCCTTGCGGCTGATCTCGGAAAGTGGCCTGGCGGACGGCGGCGTGGAGGCTCTGGCGGAACACCTGGGAGTGGGCTCGCGCCATCTTCGCCGCCTCTTTCTGCAACACCTGGGAGCCACGCCCAGCGCGGTGGCGCAAACCCGCCGTCTGGACTTCGCGAAGAAGCTCATCGACGAAACGGCTTTGCCCATGAGTGAAGTGGCGCTGTCCTCCGGTTTCGGTTGCGTGCGCCGGTTCAACGCCGCGATCCGGAAGGTGTATCGCCGCACGCCGACGCAAATCCGGCGTCTCTCGCGCCAGACCGGTGTCCCGTTGGAAAACGAGTACTGCTTTCGCCTGCGTTTCCGGCCGCCTTACAACTGGAATAGCATGCTGCGGTTCCTGGCGCCGCGGGCCACGCCCGGCGTGGAAGAGGTTGGGGCCGCCGGCTACCGCCGGTCGATTTCCTTGAATGGCAATCACGGTTGGCTGCAGGTCGCGCTGGACGGGGCCCATGACGGCCTCGCGGCGCGTGTTCAATTCGGCGATCCGCGAGCGCTTTTCCTGATCGTCGAGCGCATACGGGCGATGTTCGATCTGAACGCGGATTGGGCGGCCATCGCGCAAGGTCTGGCGGCCGATCCGGTACTGGCGATGCGCATGGAGGCAAACCCGGGGCTGCGTGTACCGGGCTGTTGGAATGGTTTTGAGCTGGCGATTCGTGCGATTCTCGGCCAGCAGATTACAGTACAGGGCGCTACGGCGCTTGCGGGCCGATTGGCGCGAACGTTTGGGCAGCATCTCCCCGCGGCGGGCGGTCTTACCCATGTCTTCCCGTCAGCCGAGGTTCTGGCCGATGCGAATCTGGCCGGCGTGGGCCTGACTAAGGCTCGCTCCGAGACTATTCGCGCTCTCGCCCGAGCCGTTTCGGATGGCCAGATCCGCTTTGAGGGAGTGGTCGACTCCGCGGATTTATTGGCCCGCATGTGCGAGATTCCCGGCATTGGAAAATGGACGGCACAATATGTGGCGATGCGCGCGCTGGGCGAACCCGATGCGTTCCCATCCGGCGATCTCGGTCTGTTGCGCGCGCTGGATTTGAAGAACCCTGGCGAACTGGAGCGGCGCGCCGAAGCCTGGCGGCCCTGGCGGGCGTACGCGTCCATGTACCTGTGGGCGGGCGCCGGCGAAAAGCATGCGGTGGCCGCGAAGCCCGCCGCGCGGCTCGCGATCCCATAAATCGGTTGCGGGTCGGACCCCCAGGCTTCGGGGGGGCGGGATTTATCCCGCGCGCGGCTTTAGCTTAGCCCCGCCCCTCGCAGGTCGACAGGGTTGGCGAGGCCATCCGGACTGGAGTCCGGCCACTTTGGCATCCCAGTCAGGCGGGCTGCGCGCCGCCGGGACCTGGAACGGCTTTTAACCTGGGAATGCGGCTCTCCGCGGACGGCAGCTCCGGGAAATCCGTATAGGGTCCGGCCTGATACCAATAAGCCACGGAGAAGTAATTATCGGCCCGGTGATTCGCATGGCCGTGCTCGATGGTGTACTTCAGATACTTGGTGAACACGATCGGATTGTCGGCGTGCCAGCGGTACAGGCAATACCGGCCGCCCGCGCGCTCCGGTTCGACGATGAAGGGCGCTCCGGTGTAGAGATGCGCGAAGGGCACGCCGTCGAAATCCCATGCGCCGTTGAAATAATCCTCAGTCCCGGTGCCCGTGATCACGGGGTGGTTCTCGTCGTCCACGAAGATCATGTCATCGCCTTCGCCCATCCAGTAATCCTGATTCTGCAGGACACCCAAGGTCACTCCCATCAGGTGTCCGCGCCCGCGTGTTTCGGCAAAGACGTAGTTGTCCTCTCCGTCGAGGTTTTTCAGCTTGTTGGCGTCCCCGTTGGTCCGCCAATCGTTGGTGGTGGGCTTATTCGGCGCAGCTTGCCGGTATTGCGCATGGAAGTAGAGCACCTCGTCGGGAAGCGCGGGCACGATCTGGTAATCGATATTGGAATAGAATGCGTCCACGCGCCGCGCGCTCTCGTTGGTGGCAGTGATGCGCGCCGATCTGCGGAAGGGCATGGCGAAGTAACAGTTCAGGGCTTTAACCGAGGAACAATTCAGGAAGGCCGACTGATAGACGAAGTATTGCCCCAGGTTCAATCCGAAGAAATCGCCCACGGGTACCTCCACGCTGGGCTTGGCCTGGCCGTCCCAGTAGATGCGGATGACGATCTCTTTCAGGTGATTGTCACTCCTGGCGGCAATCGTAAACCAGATATGCGTGATGACGCCGGGGCCTTCGGAGGCGAATAGCTCGCGCGTGGCGCCGGCCTCGATCGGCCAGGCGTCGGCATTGCCGCCGGTGCGGTCGAAACTGGATTGTTTGAGCGAACGGTAATTTTGGGCGCGCGCGTAACGCGGCAGGAAGGGATAATCGCCGGCGGCGTTCGGGCCGGTCTGGGCGCTGGCGGACGATGCCGCGGCCGAGAGTCCCGCCAGTCCGGCAATACGTTGCAGGAATCCGCCGCGCGGCGCTATTTCAGATGACATAGCCGGATTATAGCGTGGCGCGCGCTTCTTAGTGGGGCAGGCTCGCAGCCTGCGGCGGCCTCGCAGGCCGCCTTTGGCTAACGAAAGAAAAGTGACGTATACTTCGTTATGGATTTGCTAACGAAAGGATGGCTCCGCTAGTGCCGGGTAACCGGTCCGCGCGGTTGGGCACGTATATCGTCACTGCGGTGGCCGGTGAAAAGGTGCGCGCGTTTGTGCCTCCGCCGCTGCCGCCAAAACCGCCGGTGCGGTTGGCGGACCTACAGGTCAGACTGGAGCGGGCTAATCAGGCCCTGGGCCGGCTCGACGGGCTGGCATCGGCACTGCCCAACTTCCCCCATCTCGTTTATATGTACGTGCGAAAGGAAGCCGTGCTGTCGTCTCAAATCGAGGGCACCCAATCTTCCTTATCCGACCTTCTGCTGTTTGAGAACGCCGGGGCGCCCGGTGTTCCGCTCCACGATGTGCAGGAGGTCTCCAACTACGTGGCGGCCATTGAACACGGGCAACGGTGGCTGCGCGAGGGGTTCCCTCTGTCGTTGCGGCTGATCCGGGAACTTCTTGAGATATTGCTGGCCAAGGGACGCGGCAGCGACAAGCTACCGGGCGAGTTTCGCCGCAGCCAGAACTGGATTGGCGGCACGCGCCCCGGCAACGCCCATTTCGTTCCGCCACCGCCGGACAAGGTGATGGAGACGATGGGCGCGCTTGAGCTGTTCCTGCACGCCGACAGGCCGGATTTGCCGGTGCTGGTGAAGGCCGGATTGGTTCAAGTGCAGTTCGAATCGATCCACCCGTTCCTCGATGGAAACGGCCGTGCGGGACGCCTCTTGATCGTGTTTCTGCTATGCGCCGCCGGCGCATTGCGGGAGCCGATCTTGTATCTCAGTCTGTATTTCAAGACGCATCGGCGGCGATATTACGAATTGCTCGACCGCGTGCGGACCGAGGGCGATTGGGAAGGCTGGCTGGAGTTTTTCCTGGATGGGGTGAAGGAGACCGCCGATCAGGCTGCCGCCACAGCCCGGAAGATTGTGGACCTCTTCAGCGCGGACGAACGACGCATAGAGGAATTGGGCCGGGCGTCGGCGTCTGTGCGGCGAATTCACGAATTCCTGCAAACGAGCCCAATTTGTTCGATACCGGGCGCCTCGGAAAAGCTCGGAATTTCGGCGCCAACGGTGGCGAAGTCGTTTGCGCATATGCAGCGATTGGGAATGCTCCGGGAGATTACGGGCAAGCAGCGGCGGCGGTTATTTGCGTACGACAGGTATCTGGCGATTCTGAATGCCGGGCCTGTCTGAGGCTGGCGAAGGCTTTTACTCTTTTTCTTCCACGTCGCGGCCTTCGCGTGCGGCGCGTTCGCGTTCTTCCTTGCGCTTGGCGCGTTCGGCGGCGCGCTTGACCAGTTCGGAGCCGACCAGCTCGATCATAGCCACTTCAGCGCCGTCGCCTTTGCGGGGGCCCAGGCGCACGATGCGCGTGTAGCCACCGTTGCGCTGGCCGAAACGGGTGGCCAGCGTGTCGAACAGCTTCTTCACGGAAGCGGGGGTGAAGAGCACCCGCGCGGCCTCGCGGCGGGCGTGCAGCGTGTCTTCCTTGCCCAGCGTGATCATGCGGTCCACCAGCGGCTTGACGGCTTTGGCCTTGGGTACGGTGGTGATCACACGCTCCTGCTCGATCACGTTGGTGACCAGTCCCCGCAGCAGAGACTTGCGGGCGCCTCCGTCCCGTTTCAGTTTATATCCGGCTACTCTATGTCGCATTTCAGTTGAACCCTTCAGGCGGCCTACGAGGCCGCCGCAGGCTGCGAGCCTGCCCCACTATCCGATTTCTTCGTTGCGCAGCTCTTCGTCGTCGAACTCCGGCATACTGCCGGCGGGTTGCGGCGGCGGCGCCACCAGGCGGCCATGCTGATCCACGCGCATGCCCAGCGAGAGACCCATGTTGGCCAGAATTTCCTTGATCTCGTTCAGCGATTTGCGGCCGAAATTCTTGGTGCGCAGCATTTCGGCTTCGGTCTTCTGCACCAGTTCGCCGATGGTTTGAATGTTGGCGTTCTTGAGGCAGTTGTACGAGCGGACGCTGAGCTCCAGTTCTTCGACGGAGCGGTTCAGGATCTCGCCCATCTTGTCCATACCGTGTTCGGAGATATCCTCGGCGGCTTCGGGCAACTCTTCGAAGTTGATGAAGATGGACATGTGGTCCTTGAGCAGCTTGGCGGCATAGCCGATGGCGTCCTGGGGAGAGACCGCGCCATTGGTCCAGACTTCCAGGGTGAGCTTGTCGTAGTCGGTCATCTGGCCGAGGCGGGCGGCTTCGACGGCGAAGTTGACCTTGCGCACGGGCGAATGCACGGAATCGATGGGGATGTAGCCCAGGGCCAGGTCTTCGTCGAAGTTCTTGTCGGCGCTGACGTAGCCGCGGCCGCTCTTCAGACGCATTTCGACGTTGAGCTTGCCGCCTTCGCTGACGGTCGCCAGGTGCAGATTGCGGTCGAGCACTTCGACGTCCTGATCGGTCTGGATCTGGGAGCTCATGACTTCGCCCGCGTGATCCACGGAAATGGTTACGGTCTTGAGGCCCTCGCCCATGATCTTGAAGGGGATCTGTTTGAGGTTGAGGATGATGTCGGTGGCGTCTTCGACCACACCGGGGATGGGGCTGAATTCGTGCTCCACGCCCTCGATGCGGACCGCCGTGATGGCCGCGCCCTCGATGGAACTGAGCAGGATGCGGCGCAAGCTATTGCCGATAGTCGTGCCGAAGCCGCGTTGAAACGGCTGGGCGGTGAACATGCCATACCGCTCCGTGAGGGTTTCGGTATTGGCAACCAATCTTTTGGGTTTCTGAAAGCCCTTGAACATAATCTCCTTTTAGGGCGGGCAAGAGTGCCCGCCGGCAGGCACGCGTGCCTGCGCCACGTTACTTTGAATATAATTCTACGATTAACTGCTCGTTGAGTTGAATCTGGACCAGTTCTTCGCGTTTGGGCAGGCTGGTAATTTTGCCTTTGAGCGCTTCCCGATCCACATCCATCCAAGCCGGTGACGGCGCATGCGCGGTGGCATCGCGAGCCGAAAGGATGGTGGGGTTGTTCTTGCTGGGCTCGCGCACGGCCACTTCGTCGCCGATCTTCACCATGAACGAAGGAATATCCACCTTGCGGCCGTTCACCTGGATGTGACCGTGCCGCACGATCTGGCGGGACTGCGGGCGGCTGGTGCCGAAGCCCATGCGGTAGATCACGCTATCCAGGCGGCGTTCCAGGTTGGACAGCATCACCTCGCCGGTGATGCCTTTGGACAGCGAGGCCTTCTCGAAGTTGTTGCGGAACTGGGTTTCGAGCAGGCCGTAGATGCGGCGGGCCTTCTGTTTTTCGCGCAACTGCAGGCCGTAGCCGACCAGCTTGGCCTTGCGGTCTTTACCATGCTGCCCGGGAACGAAATTGCGCTTTTCGATGGCGCATTTTTCGGTATGGCAGCGCTCGCCTTTCAGGAATAGCTTCATGCCCTCGCGCCGGCAGAGCCGGCATACAGGGCCAATGTATCTTGCCAATTTACTCTCCTTTACCTTCGTTACTCAGGTGCAGTTTACGGTCTTGGCGACCTTCGTCCTGCTTATTTAGGAGGCCGGCTGAAAGCCGGCTGCGGGCAGAATTGCCCGCCCTCCAGTTACACTCTGCGTTTTTTCGGCGGCCGGCATCCGTTGTGCGGAATCGGGGTGACGTCCTTGATCTGGCGGACTTCGATTCCGGCTGTGGATAGCGCGCGGACGGCCGATTCGCGGCCCGAACCGGGACCGCTCACCCGTACTTCCACCGTACGCAACCCGCTTTCGGTCGCTTTATTCGCCGCCGTCATGGCGGCCTGTTGCGCGGCGAAGGGGGTGCCCTTGCGGGATCCGCGGAAGCCCAGCGATCCGGCGCTGGACCATGAAACCACGTTGCCTTCCTGATCCGCGATGGTCACGATGGTGTTGTTGAACGTGGCCTGTATGTGGACAATGCCCGAATGGACAACGCGCTTTTCCTTCTTCTTGAAGCTTTTCTTCTTGGTCGGTTTTGCCGGTGCTTTTGCCATACGCCTCTACTTGTGTCCCGCTATGTTTTCGATGTGGCTTTCTTCTTATTGGCCACGGTGCCGCGCCTTGGACCCTTGCGGGTGCGGGCGTTGGTATGCGTGCGCTGGCCGCGCACTGGCAGGCCGCGCCGATGCCGCAGGCCACGATAGGAGCCCATCTCGATGTGGCGCTTGATGTTCATCGAGATTTCCTTGCGCAGGTCGCCTTCGACGGCGCCTTCTTCTTCCAGGATCTGGCGGACGCGATTGACTTCGTCTTCAGTCAGATCGGCCACTTTTTTATCGAAATCGACGCCCGCCCGGTAGAGCAGCGACCGTGAACGGGCGCGCCCGATGCCATAGATGTAGGTGAGCCCGATTTCCGCCCGCTTTTTGGGCGGCACTTCCACGCCGGCGATACGTGCCATAACTTTACCCCTGCCTCTGTTTATGTTTCGGGTTGGTGCAGATGACCCGGACCACGCCCTCGCGGTGGATGATCTTGCACTTATCGCAAATCTTTTTGACTGATGCGCGCACTTTCATAATGTTCTCGATGGCGGCCTACGAGGCCGCCGCAGGCTTCGAGCCTGCCCCACTTAATCCCACAATCCGGCCCCGCGTAAAATCGTGCGGCGATAGTTCCACTCGCACTTGGTCGCCGGGACGCAGCCGGACGAAATTTCTCTTCACACTGCCCACCGGGTGGGCCAGAACCTGCTGCTTGTTCTCCAGCTCCACGCGGTAAAGCGCGCTGGGCAACTCTTCCAGAACCGTTGCCGTTACTTCATTCATGCAATCGTCACGGCCGTGTCAACACCCAGGGACCGTTTGAGGTCACCGCCACGCAATGCTCGAAATGGGCCGAATACGACCCATCCTTGGTGACCGCCGTCCACTTATCCTTCAAAACCTTGGTATCCGGCTTGCCGGCGTTGACCATCGGCTCGATGGCCAGCACCATGCCTTCCTTCAGCCGCGGATTCTCGTTCTTCCGCTCCACGTAGTTCGGTACTTGCGGCTCCTCATGGAGCTGCGTCCCGATACCGTGGCCCACATATTCCCGCACGATCGAAAACCCATTGGCGAGCACATGCTTTTCAACAGTGCCGCAAACGTCAAACAAGCGGTTGCCCGCCCGGACCTGCTCGATGGCCAGTTCCAGCGATTCCTGGGTCACCCGCATCAGCTTGCGGGTCTGCTCGCCGACTTCCCCGATCGCCACCGTGGTGGCCGAATCCCCAAAGTATCCGTCGAGCTGCACGCCCGTATCGATCGAAACGATATCGCCCTTCTTCAAGATCCGCTTGGCCGACGGCATGCCGTGCACGATCTCGTCATTCACCGAGGTGCACAGCACAAACCGGAAAGTATCGCCGGCGGCCGGCACGTAGTATCCCTTAAAAGCCGGCTTTGCCCCGGCATCCTTCATCATGCGCTCGGCGGCAACTTCCAGATCCAGCGTGCTGACGCCCTCTTGAGCCATCTTCTCCAACTCATGCAGGATCTGCCAGACCAGTAAACCACTGCGCCGCATTTTCTGGAGTTCCGCGGCAGTCTTTCGAATAATCATCCTTCCACAGCCGGACTCTTAATAGTCCGGCAGACCTGAAACAATAGCGCCTCCGGAGTCTGATCGCTGGCATCGATCTCGAAGAGGCGGCGGCCCTTCTCCCGGAAAAACTCGATCAGAGGCCGGCTTTGCGATTCGTACTCCGCCAGCCTTTGGCGAATCACCGACTCCCGGTCGTCGTCGCGAATCACCAGCGCCTGTCCATCCAGGTCGCATACCCCATCCACCCGCGGAGGGTTGGAAACGATGTTGTAAAGGGTACCGCAGCGGGGGCACTGCCGGCGTCCGGTCAACCGGGTAACAATAACATTATAATCGACAATCAGGTGAATCACCAACTCGCGAATCCCCCGCGCATCCAGCCAGCCGATCAGATGCTCGGCCTGTTGCCGGGTGCGCGGATAGCCGTCCAGAATAAATCCGGCCTGGGCATCCGGCTCGGCCAACCGCTCCTCTACAAGCTGGTCGACCACTTCGTCACGGACCAAATTTCCCGATTGCATGCTAGCGGCAACCCGCACGCCCAAGGCGTTGCCGTCTCGGATATGCTCCCGGAGCATATCCCCGGTGGATATGTGCGGCACCTTCAGGCAATTCTTAAGAAGGTTGGCCTGCGTACCTTTTCCCGAACCTGGGGATCCGAATAAAACTACAGCTTGCATCATGGAAAGCTGCTTGCGTCAGAATGTGCTACGGCGCCCGCGAATCCTCCCTGCCCGGGGCGTAAAGCCCTCGTAATGGCGCATGATCAATTGCGCTTCCACCTGGTTAATGGTGTCCATGGCTACGCCCACCACGATCAACAGCGAGGTGCCACCAAAGTAAAAGTTGACGCCCAGACCTTCCAGCAGGAAGCGCGGGGCGTACGCGTCCATGAAATTGCCCAGCAAGGGCAGATGTTGCAGCTTGATGCCCGAAATCATGATGTCCGGAATCAGGCAAAGGATCGCGAGATAGATTCCGCCCACCACCGTGATCTTGGTCAGGATGGCGTTCATGTACTCCGCGGTATTGCGTCCCGGACGGATGCCGGGGATGAATCCACCGTACTTGCGCATGTTGTCGGCGGCTTCATTGGGGTTGAAGATGATCGACACGTAAAAGAAACAGAAGAAAATGATACCCGCCACGAACAGCACGTAGTAGAGCGGCTCGCCGTGCCGGATGGAGGCCAAGGTGTTGCTCAGCCAAGTCATGTTCTTGACGAACGGCACACCCGCCAGGGTTTGGGGGAAAGCCAGAATCGAAGAAGCGAAAATCACCGGAATGACGCCGCCGGCATTCACTTTTAGCGGCATGTGGGTGGACTGGCCGCCCATCACCCGCCGGCCGACCACGCGCTTGGCGTATTGCACCGGGATGCGCCGTTCGCCGCGCTCCACCAGGACGATGAAGGCCACCACCGCCACCATCATGATCAGGATGAGGAGCATCTGCAGAACGCCCCATTCGCGCGTGATGAAGGTATTCCGGTAGATGTTGGAAATGGCGTTGGGCAACCCTACCACGATACCGGCGAAGATGATCAGCGACATGCCGTTGCCGATGCCGCGATCGCTGATCTGCTCGCCCAGCCACATGATAAACGCGGTGCCGGTGGTCAGCGAAATGATGGTCATCAAGACGAATCCCCAGCCCGGGTTGATGACAAAACCGCCGTTAGAGTGCTGCAATCCTTGTGCAATACCGAACGATTGGACGATGGAGAGGGCAATGGTCAGATAGCGGGTCCACTGGGTGATCTTGCGGCGGCCCAACTCGCCTTCTTTTTGGAGCTTTTCGAGCGTGGGCACGACCACCGTGAGAAGCTGCAGGATGATGGAAGCCGTGATGTAGGGCATGATGCCCAGGGCGAAGATGGTGAACCGCCGGATGTTGCCGCCCGCGAACAAGTCGAAGAATCCGAAGATGCCGCCGGCGTTGCGCGTGAGGAAGTCTTCCCACCGGCCCACGTTGATGCCCGGCGTGGGAATGTGGCCGCCCAGGCGGTAGACCGCCAGCATGGCGAGAGTGAACAAGACTCTCTTGCGCAGATCGGGGATGCGAAATACGTTGCCCAACGCTTCGAAAAACTTCATGGTTCCTTCGCCTCTAAACCGCTGGCTGACGCGCGCGGCTCAGTTTGCCAAAACCGCTTGCTTACGCGCGCGGCTCAGTAACTTCGTTACGCGCCCGGCTCGGCAGCGCCGATTACGACCGCTTCGCCGCCGGCCGCTTGGATCTTATCCAACGCGGATTTCGAGAACAGGTGCGCCTCGACCCGCAGTTTGCGTGTCAACTGGCCGGTGCCGAGCACTTTCAACCCCTCGTGGAGCTTCTTGATCACGCCGTGTTCCAGGAGGTGGTCCGGGGTGAACGTGTCCCCCTCCAGCTTCTCCAGTCTATCCAAATTGACGATGGCGTATTGCTTCTTAAAGATATTCGTAAAGCCGCGCTTGGGCAAACGGCGATGCAGCGGCATCTGCCCGCCTTCGAAGCCGCGCTTCTGCCCGAATCCGGTGCCGGCGCGCTGTCCTTTGCTGCCGCGGGTGGCGGTCTTGCCGTGGCCCGAGCCCATGCCGCGCCCGATGCGCTTGCGCACGTGTTTCTGTCCGGCGGGAGGTTTCAATCCGCTAAGATTCATGTCGCTCGACTCCTTATTCCACAATCTTCAGCAGGTGCGGGACTTTGTTCACCATGCCGCGGAAGACGGGCGAATCCTGCCGCACCACGACTTGATTGACCTTGCGAAGCCCCAACCCCAGCACCACGCGCTTATGCTTCTCGGGCGTGCAGATCGGACTGCGATACAGCTTGATCTTAATCATGCCATCCATAAAAATCTCCGGTGGCTGGTGGCTGGTGGCCGGTGGTTGGTGGATTAGTCAAAACCACCAGCCACCAGCCACCAACCACCAGCCACTGCTTTTCAAAGCTTCTCGACTGCCAGGCCGCGCATCTCGGCCACTTCGTTCTTATCGCGCAGTTGCTCGAGCGCCACGATGGTGGCTTTCACCACGTTGTGCGGGTTGTGCGTGCCGATCGATTTCGTCAGCACGTTGGGGATGCCCACCGATGTGATCACGGCGCGCACCGGCCCGCCGGCGATCACGCCGGTGCCTTCCGGAGCCGGCTTCAACAGCACCAGGCCGCTGCCGAAACGGCCCAGCGACTGGTGCGGAATGGTGGTACCCAACATATGGATTCTGCGCAAATTCTTCTTGGCGGCTTCGATACCTTTGCGAATGGCCGAGGGCACTTCCTTGGCCTTGCCCACGCCGAAGCCCACCACTTTGGCGGCCGGATCTCCTATGACCACCAGCGCGGAGAAGCTCAGATTCTTACCGCCCTTGACCACCTTGGTCACGCGATTGATCGATACCACCTGCTCCTTCAAATTGAGCGACTGCGGATCGATGCGTTTTACGATTTTTGCTGCCATCAGAACTCCAGTCCGGCTTCCCGCGCGGCATCCGCCAGGGCTTTCACCCGGCCATGATAGATATAGCCGCCGCGATCGAACACTACCTTCTGAATTCCCTTTTCCTTGGCGCGCTCGGCCACCAGCTTGCCGATGGTCTTGGCCGCCGCCAGATTGCCGCCGTTGGTGCGCTTGCCCTTTTCGATGGTCGAAGCCGAGACCAGCGTGGCGCCCTGGGTATCGTCGATCACCTGCACGTAGATGTTGGCCACGCTGCGGAACACAGCCAGCCGCGGACGTTCGGCGGTGCCGTGTACCTTGTGCCGGATACGCTTATGAATCCGGTGCCGGATTTCGTTCTTTTGCGTTACGTGGATCATTTTGCACTCGCTCCGGTCTTGCCGACCTTCTTGCGCAACTGCTCGCCGGTATAGCGGACGCCCTTGTTCTTGTAGGGATCCGGCTTGCGCAGCGCGCGAATATTCGCCGCCACCTGGCCCACCATCTGCTTGTCGTGTCCGCTCAGCACCAGGTGCGTCTGCTTTTCGATCTTCAAATCCACGCCATCCGGCAGCAGGACTTCGATGGGGTGTGAGTAGCCCAGCGTGAAGGTAGCCACTTTGCCCTTGACGTCGGCGCGATAGCCGATGCCGACGATGTCCAACTCCCTGGTGAATCCGGTGGAAACGCCCTGCACGGCATTGGCGGCCAGAGCGCGGGTCAGCCCATGCAGCGCGCTGTACTTGTCGCCGTCGCGCACCACGTCCAAGCGGCCATCGGCCTGCTTCAGGTGGACGCCACCCGGGATCGGCACCGTCAAAGTGCCTTTGGGACCGGTCACTTCCAGTTGATCGCCGATTTGGATTTGGACCCCTTTCGGCAGGGGAATCGGCTTTTTACCTATTCTTGACATAGCAAAAATCCTTCGGATTTTGTGTCCCCAAGAGTGGGGACACGGCAGGCACGAGTGCCTGCGCCACGGGCTACCATACCCGGCACAGCAACTCTCCGCCGATCTTCTCTTTGTGCGCGTCGCGTCCGGTCATCACGCCGCGCGGCGTGGTGAGGATGTTGATGCCCAAGCCGCCCAGCACTCGCGGAATATCCTGCTGCCCCACATACACGCGGCAGCCCGGCCGCGAAATGCGCTCGATATTCGAAATCACCGGCGCGTTGCCGGTCGAGTATTTCAAATAGATCTTGATGGTCTTCTTGGGGCCTTCTTCGGCGACCTTGAAGTTCTG
>Ga0187887_10000624_pt1 | contig 34284 bp, 28 predicted proteins | sample June2016WEW_7_10_FD_132977 | JGI IMG/M metagenome (GOLD analysis project Ga0187887, IMG submission 132977) | Peatland microbial communities from SPRUCE experiment site at the Marcell Experimental Forest, Minnesota, USA - June2016WEW_7_10 | ecosystem: Environmental > Terrestrial > Soil >... | reverse complement strand
TCGGACATCTTGCGCAGGTGCGTGGCGCGTGGGTCTTCGGTGCGGTAGACGCGATGGCCAAAGCCGAAGACTTTTTTCTTCTGTGCGAGCAGCGCCTTCACGTACTCGACGGGATCGCCCCCCGACTTGCCGATTTCGAAGAGCATCTTCATAACGGCTTCGTTGGCGCCACCGTGCAACGGGCCCTTGAGCGCGCCAATGGCGCCGGTGATGGCCGAGTGCATGTCCGCCATGGTGCCGGCGATCACGCGTGCCGCGAAGGTGGAGGCGTTCAGCTCATGATCGGCGTGGAGGATCAGGGCCATGTCGAACGCGTTCGTGGCGGCGGGGATGGGCTTCGTCCCGTGCAGCATCCAGAGAAAGTTGCCAGCGTGCGTGAGCGAGGGATCGGGGTCGACGACCGGCTTGCCTTTGCGAATGCGGTCGAAGGCCGCGACCAGCATGGGCAGCTGCGCGGTCAGCGCGAAAGATTTTCGGACGTTGGAATCATGATCGACGGCGCTTTCGTCCGGATCGTAAAAGCTCAGCGCGGAAACCGCGGTGCGCAGTACCTCCATGGGCGTCGCAGTCTTCGGCACGGAACGAAAGAGGTCGTAGATGTCCGCAGGAAGGCGGCGGGCTTCGGTCAGCTTGCTGGTGAACTCCTCGAGCTGCGAGCGGCTCGGCAAATGACCATGCCACAGCAGGTAGGTGGTTTCCTCGAAGGTGGATTGTTCCGCCAGCTCGTGAATGTCAATGCCGCGATACGCCAGCACGCCCGCGTATCCATCGATCCAGCAGATGCCGGAGTTCGCCGCCACCACACCTTCAAGTCCCTTGACCACCGTCGCCGTTGCCATGCGCTGCCTCTCCTCCGCCCGGAGATGTGCTGTTGAACGGAATGCCGCGATGCAGGGGGCGCCCGGTTCCCGCGGCTCCCGGCGCGTCGCACAGAACGCCAGGAATCCTTCTTATAGCTTACGCGATGATCGCCTGTCATTTGGCGCGGATCGTCGCCGCGCCGTCGATTCTCTGCACCGGGCCGAAGGGCCGCGGAGACTGCGGGGATAGCCGCCGGACAGTCAGGACGAGGCCGGCGACGGGGCGAACCGTCCGCAGCGGAAAGGCGACAAATCGATCTCCGGCTGCCGGCCTGTCATCCACTGGCCGAGCACGCGCCCGGTGCCAGGGCCGAGCAGGATTCCATTCCGGAAGTGCCCCGTGGCGACCCAACAGTTCTCACTGGTCCGGTCGATAATGGGCAGACCGTCTTCCGATCCGGGGCGGAATCCGACCCAGGTTTCGGCAATGTTGGCTTCCCTCAGCGGCGGCCACAGGTCCATTGCTCGGAAGAACAGTTCCTGAATACGCAGCGGATCGACGGTGCGGTCAAAGCCGGCGTCCTCTACCGTGGACCCAATGGTGTAGCGGATCCCGCCCCGAGGGACGACATAGACGCTCGGCGATCGCAGCACACATTGCATCTGCGCCTCACCGGGCAGTTCCACGGTGAGCAAGTGGCCCTTGCGCGGGCCTACAGGCAGTGCATGGTCCAGTATGGGCGCCCACGCTCCAGTGGCGTTGAGGAAGGCGCCAGCGGAAAAAGTACCGGTCGTTGTGACGAGATCCACGTCGGATTTTCCGGCCCGGACGCTCAGAACCGCTGTCCGCTCGCGCAACTGGATGCCTGCGGACCGTGCCGCGGCGGGCAAGGACTCCGCAAGGTCCCATGCGTCGAAGCTTTGCTCCTCCAGAAGCAGGAACGAGCAGCCGCTGGTGTTGGCGCCGGGCGCGAGCGCCTGCAGTTCTGTTGCGGTGAGCACTTTTGCTCCTGGCGGCAAATGGTGCACGCCCTGCACCGTGCGGGTGGTTCGGATGGGAATGCTTTTGCCGGAGAGGCTCTCGACGCGCGCGAGAAATTCGGAATAGAGCGTGAGACTGAGGCGAGAAAGTTCTCGCAACTCCGTGGGATTTTCCGGATCGGCGCCCGCCAGCATCCCGGCCGCGGCCCGCGACGCCTCCGACATCGCTTCGTTCTGATCGAATACCGTAACGCTGCAGCCTGTGGCCGCGAGTTCAAGGGCTGTCGTCAATCCGATGATGCCGGCCCCCGCGATCGCGACATCTCCACGGTTCATCATTTCATTCTATTTTGCGCGCGCCGATGCTGACGAGGAGTAGTTCGATACTGCCGTATTACTTCGAGTACCGTCGAGCGTAACTTTCGTGCGACATCGCGCAAAGGTGCGTCATTATTGGCGATTCAGCATGTGCAAAAGATCGTTGGAGATTTCGATGCAATTTGTTTTGAGGAAGAATATTCCTGCGTAGCGCGCATTTTTACCGAGCGCCGTCGCGCGGCTTGCGCACACGAATTGTGGAAATTCTCCACGCACACTCGGACGAAGTGCGCGCAGTTCGCGGTCATTCGCGAACCAACATGGAGGTAATCGAGACGGAGCCGAAGATGGACATCGACGTGCACACGCGACGGCTAAAATCTCGCAGGACTGGCAACAGCTCTGAGCAGATTCGACAACGGTGTCATCCGCGACGCGGTTTCCTGCGTGTGATTCCCGTTGAGATTCAGGCCTTCCACCCCCCTAAGAAGCGCAAGACTCGAAGTGTGCCCCACCGCGGGAACGATTATTTGAGGTGAGGTAGATGTACCCGATGCGTTTCTCGTCCGATTCTGGATCGGACGTTGGCGGCGGTCGTCTGCGCGATCGCCGATTCAGGACGGGTCAATCGCTGCTGCGCTCTCGGCGCGGCAGATCCCGGCGCTTCCTCCTGTACTTCGGGCTGGTCGTCGGGGCCTGCGTCCTGCTGGCGTTTGTCGGTTGCGGGTCGAACACGCCGATCGGTGAGCTTACGCCCACGGAGAGCACCTTCAGTTTTGGCGCTGTGTCGTTGGGGCAAACCAGCAGTGCGACCGTGTCGTTCCTGAATACCGGCGTGGTCGCAGTCCAGATCACACAGGTCAACATCACCGGCCAGCCCTTTAAACTGACGAGCCCAGCCAGCCTCCCTGTCACCGTGGCCGCGGGATCTATGTATAACGTGCAGGTGCAGTTCAAACCTTCCAGCGCTGGGGCAGCAGCCGGCCAGGTGACCTTGACCAGCAACGTGGACGCGGGTGGATTGCCGACGGCCACTCTGAGCGGACTGGGCGTGCAAGCGGCGACCTCACCCTCCGCTACGGCGAGCGTGCTGAGCGGGGTTTCCTGCAACAATTCCACGATGATCGGCGCAGGAACGGACAACTGTTTCGTTGCCCTGAACGGACCGGCGGGGAGCGGTGGATTGACGGTCGATCTGAGCAGCAGCAATCCAGCAGTTACGGTTCCGGGTACGGTCACGATCCCGGCAAATACCACCGGCGTCGGATTTGCGGCGAAGGTGGCAGCCGTCAGCTCGTCGCAGAGCGACGTGCTCACGGCAACGGAAGGAGGCGTGTCGGAGGCATTCGCTGTTCAGCTGGATGCGGCCCAGCGCATCCTCAGCGCCAGCGCGGTCAATGTGTCGTTCGGCTATGTCGCGATGAATTCGCCGGCGATCCAGTCCGTGATTCTCACCTCTTCGGGGACGGAACCGGTAACCATCGCCTCGACCTCGCTGAGCGGCAGCGGTTTCAGCATCGCGGGACTCGCGGCCCCGGTCAGCCTGAATCCGGGGCAGGTTATCGTCCTGAACGTTGAGTTCGACCCAACCAGCGCGGGGAGCGCGACCGGAAAGCTCACGATCAACACGAACGACTCGTCAGGGGGAGCGATTGTAATCAATCTCAGCGGGAATGGGGCAGCAGATGGCTCGGGCGGAGGCTCTGGAGGGAGTGGGTCCGGCAGTGGTGGCTCCGGCGGTGGCTCGGGCCCTGTGCCAACGCCTGCCCTCAGCGCGTTTTCCTGCAGCAACGCGTCGATGACCGGCGCGGGAGCGGATAACTGCACTGTGACACTGACCGTTGCTGCGTCTGCAGGGGGCGTTGCGGTGACGCTGTCCAGCAGCAACCCTGTGGTGACGGTTCCCGCAACCGTGACGATTCCGGCCGGAGCCGTCAGCGCCGGATTTGCCGCTTCGGCATCCGCGGTCACTTCCGCGCAGACAGCGACCCTGACCGCTACCTTTGGCGGCGCTTCCCAGTCAGTCTCTCTGCAGCTGAATGCGGCGGGTGCATTTCTCAGCGTCAACGCGACCAGCTTGACGTTCGGCAGCGTATCGCTGAATACCCAATCCGCGCAGACGTTAACTCTGACGTCAACGGGTACGGAGGCGGTTACCATAAGCGGGGCAACGCTGAGCGGAACGGGGTTCACGCTGTCCGGGATTACGTTCCCGGTTACCCTCAACCCGGAACAATCGGTGTCCCTCGATCTCGTATTCATCCCGACTGTGGTGGGGGCAGCGTCGGGGCAGCTGACCCTCGCCACAAACGCCACGACCGGCGGTTCCGCGGTGGTCAGCCTGAGCGGAACCGGTGCCACTGCCTATTCCGTCGATTTAACCTGGGATGCTGGGGCCACTTCCGTGGATCCGGTGGAAGGATACAACGTGTATCGTTCCGCGAGCGGCGCCTCGGCATACTCGCTGGTGAATACGGGCGTCAATCTCACCGCTGCCTTTACCGATAGCACGGTGCAAGGCGGCAAGGCCTACGACTACGTTGTGACGAGCGTCGACAGCTCCGGAGTCGAAAGCGCTCCTTCGAACACTTTTGCGATAACGATTCCTTAACCAGATACCTTTGCCATGAACCTTCACAAACCTGAATCGTCGGCCGCAGTCAGCAAGGCACAGAGACCGTGCGATAGCGCGCGCATGGATTCCGGGTCCCCGTCGGAACTGTGGATATTCCGGTTTTTTCCACCTCGACTTCATGCTGTAGCAAACTTTCCCCGCGATATAATGACTCTCGGGTCGGCTGCGTCAGCGAGCAATCCGTCCGAGAATCGCAATACACCATACATTCTGATTCGAAGCGGGTATGCGGGCTCCATCCCCTGGAGCCGCCGAATACCCACGGTTAACGTCTTGCGAGGCATGGCTCCGGCATTTTCGGAGCTGTTCCGGATCCGGACCACCAGGCCCGGCATGGATATCCGCAATGGTTTCTTTGCCTAACAGCTTTCCGTCGCCGATCCGCATTCTGATCGCTGACGACCATCCGCTCTTCCGGGATGGCCTTCGCCGATTGCTGCAGGCGGAACCCGGTTTTGAGGTGGTTGGAGAAGCTTCGGATGGAGACGTGCTCGTCGACCTGGCACGTAAGACCAGACCGGACATTCTTCTGCTCGATCTCTCGATGCCGCGCCAGGATGGAATGGAAGTACTGCGGGAGCTTTCGCTTTCGAAGATCCCGGTGCGAACTCTGTTGCTGACCGCATCCATCGAAAAAGCGCAGATCGTTCAGGCGCTGAAGCTGGGAGCCTACGGGGTGATCATGAAGGAGGCGACCACCCAGCGGCTGTTCGACAGCATTCAGTGCGTGATGGCCGGGCAATATTGGATAGGCCGCGAGAGCGTAAGCGACCTGGTCAGGGCACTGCGCAGTATCGCACCCACTGAAAACGGCGTGCGTGGCAAGGACTACGGGCTCACCACTCGGGAACTCGAGATCGTGACCCTGGTTGTCGCCGGATATTCAAACCCCGACATCGCCCAGAGATGCTCGATCAGTGAGCAGACGGTGAAGCACCATATCAGCAACATTTTTGACAAGCTCGGCGTCTCCAACCGGCTTGAGCTCGCCCTCTTCGCTGTCAATCACCGGCTGACCGCGGTCGCATCGTGACACGAAATCCACAGGGCCGTTGAAATTCTCTCCCTCGGAGAGAAACGGCACGCGCTGGCGCAACACCACTGGGAAGGCCCGTCCTGCGCGGGTTCGGAACCTCAGTAACACACAATGGTTCTAGAAAACTAGCACTATGCAGTCATATGACGATAGTACTGTCGGGCCATTGCTGCCACCTGGGAACTGGCCTAACCTAAAGCTCGCAAGTCGGGTTGGCGAGTTTACGTGTGGGTGCAGTGCCAGGAGAAGGGATGGATCCGGAACGGGTCTTGAGCGCGGCGAACACGGAAATCTCCCGGGCCCGGCGATATGAGATTGGGACGGTTATCCGGTATCGGGCACGAGGAGAGCGAGAGTGGCATGAGGGGCTGACTGAGAACATCAGCATCTCCGGTGTGCTGATTCGCAGCGAGCGCTCCCTGGATCCCAAAACCGCAATTGAAATGAGGTTCTTTCTTCCTGTTGAACTGGACGGCGAATGCGCCGCTGAAGTCTTCTGCCGAGGGTTCGTCATCAGGTCATCGAAATGCAGAATCCCGGTCGGTACTTTCACTATCGCTGCCAAGATTATGCATTCGCGGTTTCTTCGCCAGATGGGCAGCAGAGACTACGTAGCCAAAGATTCAATGAATGGCAATCGACGGTTGGCGCTTTGATCAATTTCTCCTGTTAAATCCGGGCGATGCAGGCGACAGGACGCCCCGAGTTTTACCGCTCGGCGCCGGATGCTCGAAGTTTGAGCCTGGTTGTGGAAAACGGGCCAATGTAGCCCACAGGGCGGAGCTACGGGCTGAAGTCAAGAACTGGACACGGAGCACGCAGGCAGAATGACGGCCCCCACCATCATCGAACGCGACGGCCCGGATCAGCCAGCCTGGTGGGCGGTATACACCCGGCATCAGCACGAGAAAACTGTTGCGGAGATGCTGTCGACCAAGGGGTTCGAGGTCTTTCTGCCCCTCCATGACTCGATGCGGCGCTGGAAGGACAGGCAAAAGGTTCTCTCGCTGCCGCTTTTCCCCTGCTACGTCTTTGTCCGGGGGAGACACAGCCGGCGATTGCAGGTTGTCACCACGCCGGGAATTCACATGATCCTGTCCCGCGGAGAACAGATTGCGGTCGTTCCGGAAGAGGAGATTCTGGCCATTCGCCGGGCGGTCAACGGCAACTATCGCGTCGAGCCGCATCCTTTCCTGAAATGCGGCGAGCGAGTCCGAGTGACTCGGGGTTCGCTGGAGGGAGTGGAAGGGATCCTGGTTCGCAAGAAGAATCTTTTTCGCCTGGTGCTGTCGGTGGATATGCTGGCCCAGTCCGTGGGCGTGGAAGTCGCTGCTTCCGATGTGGAACCGGTGGGAGTGGTCAGCACCAAAAGTTCGTTCTCCGGGATACCGGCCGCAGGAATTGCAGATATCCAGAAGAATTTTCCTACCGCTGTCGCCGTTTACGATGCAAGATTAGACAGCACCCATTAAAGTTCAACCGAATCCCAAAGCCAGGCCAGCCGGCATTTCTGGTTGCAAGAACGCGCAGCCGCCAGGGCAGCCGGTGCGATGGGGTTTCCCCGTGGGGTTGTTGCGGTTATGAGACTCAAAGCTGATTACGCCATCGTGGCAGGAATACTGCTGTTTGCTGCTTCCGGTTCTCTGCTGGCCCAGACGGTGTCCGGCAGCTCGAATCCGGAATCGGTTCGCGCCGCAGGCTCTGCGCCCGATCAGGTGACGCCTCCGGCCAGCCGGGTTCACAACAACGGCTATGTGATCGGCGACGATGACGTGCTGGAGATCAACGTCTGGAAAGAGTTGGAGCTGAGCCGAACCATTCCAGTTCGCTCGGACGGGAAGATTTCGCTGCCTCTGGTGGGCGAAATCCAGGCCGCCGGTCGTACTCCGGTGCAACTGGAAGAGGAAATCACGGACCGGCTGCGGAACTTCATTACCGAACCGGCCGTCACGGTCATGGTCCAGAAGATCAACAGCCTCAAGTTCAACGTCATGGGCGAAGTGAGCAAGCCGGGAGCGTACCCGCTGACGACGTCGCTGACGGTGATGGATGCCATTGCTGCGGCAGGCGGTTTCAAAGACTTTGCCAAGAAGAAATCCATTTATGTGCTGCACACGGGTCCGGATGGCAAAGAACTCCGAGCTAAGTTCAATTACGAAGATTTTGTGAAAGGGCACAATCCGCAACAGAACGTCAGGCTCCAGCCTGGAGACACCGTCGTGGTGCCGTGAGCTCGATATGACCACGAGATTCTGCCTGATCTTCGCGCTGCTGGCCGCCATCCCGGTGTGGTCTCAGACAACCGGCACGGGCACTGGAACGGGCACACAAACGGGCACCGGCACAGGGACAACGACGAGCACGGATGAAGAACCGGACAACTCGGTGTTGAACGGCGGCATGCTGACGCCGCCTCCGGTCAGCGGCCAGGCATACCCGGTCGCCACCGGCGACGAAGTCCGGGTCAACTATATGAGCCTTGGCCTGACCGGCGAGGTCGCCTACGACGACAACGTGCTGGCCGGCTACAGCGCGACACCGGAGGGCGATGTCATCTATTCCATCTGGCCGACGGTGACCCTCGACAAGAGCACGCTGCAGCTTCGCGAGCAGTTCAGTTACAGCCCGGGGTTCAGTTTCTATCAGCCCACTACCGACTTCAACGAGACCGATCAGAACGCGACCATGAACTTTCAGTACCACCCCGGGTCGAACGCAACCCTGGTCGTGCAGGATTCCTTCCTGCGCAGTTCCAGCTTGTTCAATCAGCCCTTTGCCACTTCGCAAGGGGACATCGGCGGAGGGACGCCGCTGCAGGCCAGCGGCGTGATTGCCCCGTTTGCCGACCGAATTTCCAATGTTGCCAACGTGGGGATCAACGATCAGGCCGGCGAAAACGAAATGTTCGGTGTGAGCGGGCAATATGGTTTGCTGGACTACCCCAATTCATCGCAGGTGCCGGGCCTTTATAACTCGACATTGTGGGGCGTCACCGCTTTCGCGAGCCAGCGCATCGCCAGCCGGCAGTATCTGGGAGGAGAAGTTGAGCACTCACGAATCGTCAGTTTCCTCAAAGGGACTGACAGCGGGGTGCAATCCGACAATATCTTCCCCTTCTACACGATCTATCTCAGAAACTCTGAGACCAGCACTCTTTCTATATCCGTCACCGGCGGGCCCGAGCATTATATAGCGTCGCAGTCTCCTGAGACCGAGGTTCAGGCATGGACACCGGCAGGGACCATTGGGGTTGGATGGCAGGGACATCTTTCCACCGTGGCCGGCAGCTATTCACACAACGTAACCGGCGGAGGCGGTCTTCCCGGAGCGTATGAGGAAGACAGAGCCAGCGCTGCTTTCCGGCGCGAACTGACCCATACGTGGGAGATCAATTTCTCCGGCTTCTACGCGCTCAACAAAAACAAGACTCCGTTTTTTCCCTTCTCCGAGCCGGGAGGGCACACCATCACCGCCAGCGCCTCCGTGCAGCACCAGCTGAGCAAGAGCCTGAAGTTCCTCATCGGGTACGACCGGATGGAGGAGAGTTACAGCGACATCGGGGCACTGGCCAAGCTCCCCAACAGCGATCGGGAGTACGGCCAGATTTCCTGGCAGTGGGCCCGGCCCATAGGAAGATAACGATGGCAGAAGTCTTCGAAGCAGAAAATAACGAGAAACTCGATGTCGCGCGCTATCTGGATATAGCCCGGCGCCGCCATATCCACTTCCTCATCCCGCTTCTTGTCGGCTGGATGCTGGTGTGGGGCAGCAGCTGGCTTCTCTCGCCGCGCTACAAATCGAGCACGCTCATCCTCGTCGAAGAGCCCTCGTCGAAGAACTACGTCACGCCCAACGTCGACGACGATCTGCAGGCTCGGCTGCAGAGCATGCAGCAGCAAATCCTCAGCCGCACCCGCCTGCTGATGATCATAAACAGCCTGCATCTGTACAACGATGGCCATCACGCGATATCCGAAGACGACAAAGTCACGCAGATGCGGAAGGAAATCAATATCGAACTGGTGCGCGACACGCAGAACGCCGGCATCACGGCGTTCCGCATCGACTACTCGGCGCAGGATCCCCGCGTCGCCCAGCAGGTGACCGGGCAACTGGCGGACCTGTTCATCAGCGAGAATCAGCAGACCCTCCTGCAGCAGTCGGGAGACACCACCAAATTCCTCGAGGGCGAGCTGGAGAAAGCCAGTGCCGACCTTGCCGACATGGATGCAAAGAAGAAGGCATTCGAAGCCGGTCACCTGGGCGCATTGCCCTCGCAGGAGGCCAGTAACCTGCAGATCATGACCGGGCTCCAGGCTCAGCTGACCAATGAGCAGGATGCGCTCAATAACGCCTCCTCGCAGCGGGCCTTGCATCAGACGATGATCGAGCAACTGCGCACCAATCCCACCCCGGCGCCGCGCACCGGCGAGGTGGACCCGAACGGCGTGGAGGCGATCGATACCCAGCTTGCCAAGCTGCGCGACCAGCTGACCGATCTGCAGTCTCGTTATACCGACAGCTATCCGGACGTGGTGAAGGTGAAAGCGCAGATCGCGCGGACCGAAAAGCAGAGACAGGCCGCAGTTGCCGCGGAGAAGGCCAAAGGAACCCCCAACACGGCCAACGACACGATGACCATGTCGCAGCTGCAGGGGCAGCTGGAATCCGATCAGGTCGAAATTCAGAATCGCGGAAAAGAGATTGCCTCTCTGCAAACCAGAATCGCCGAATATGAGGCGCGCATCAATGCCGAGCCGGCGAGCGAACAGCAATTGGCCGATCTCAACCGCGGATACGATCAGTCGAAAGCGCATTACGACGACCTGCTCAAGAGAAAGCAGGATTCTCAGATGGCGACCAGCATGGAGCAGAATCTGCAGGGAGAACGCTTCAAGAAGCTGGATGCTCCAAGCCTGCCCACCAAACCGGATTTTCCGAATCGCCTGAAGTTCTGCGCCGCCGGCCTGCTGGTCGGGCTGGCCCTGGGAGCCATTTCGGTGGCCTCGTTCGAGTTTTCCGACGATCGCATGCACAGCGACGCCGACATTAAGGACCTGCTCCCCGTCGCCGTCATCTGCGAAGTTCCGCAGGTGATCAACCCAACGGACGAACAGAAGGCGCGCCGGAAGACGATCCTGGGATGGGCAATGACGGCAACCGTTGTTGTCATCATCCTCGTGGGTTCCGCTGTCAGCTTCATCCATGGTTAGGGTGCAATGTACAAAGCCTTTTTCAAGCTCGCCCGCAATCCGTTCGATCTGACGCCTGACCCGACCTATTTTGTGTCCACCCGTCGGCACAACGAAGCCCTGGCCGCGCTGCATTACGGTATTCGCCGGCACAAAGGATTTGTTGTGGTTACCGGGGAGGTCGGGACCGGGAAAACCCTTCTGCTGCGCTGCCTGCTGCGCCTGCTGAAGGAGAGCAAGGACATCGCATACGCCTATCTGTTTAACAGCCGGCTTTCTCCAACCGAGTTTCTGCAGTACATCCTGTCTGATTTCGGTCTTCCCGCGTCGGGCAAGAACAAGAGCGAGCTGTTGCTCGATCTGGGGCAGTTCCTGGTGTCGCGCGGATCGAAGGGCCTTACCACCGTTCTAATCGTGGACGAGGCGCATCACCTGTCCGAGGAGTTGCTGGAAGAGGTTCGCCTCCTCTCTAACCTGGAGACGACTGACGATAAACTGCTGCAGATCGTGCTGGTCGGGCAGCCGGAACTGGATCAGAAGCTGGACTCCGTCGGGCTCCGTCAACTCAAACAGAGAATTGCACTCCGCGCGCAGCTGGGACCCCTCGACGCCGCAGAGACAAAGGAATATATCGAACATCGGCTTCGCGTTGCCGGAGCCGAGGGAGATCCGAACGATCTGTTCTCTCCCGAAGTCATTCAGGCTGTCTATCGCCACTCCAGAGGCTTTCCCCGGCTGATCAACACCGTCTGCGAAAACGCGCTGATCATTGCCTACGCGCGACAAATACCCAAAGTGAGTGTCGATATCGTCGAAGACGTCGCAAGAGAGTTCCGCCTCGATATGAATTTCTTCGGTGAAGCCGAAGGGAGCGGGACCCACGGCGAGATGGATGTCCAGCAAGCCGCGAAGGTTCTTCGCGATCTTTATTCAGCTCTGCGCAAGCCTGTAGCGCGCAGCGCCGATTTGAATGTGCCTGTTTCTCTCGAAGCGAGTGAGTATGAGCCGAATATTTGATGCTCTGCAAAGATCAGAAGCTGAAAAATCAGGAAGTAAACCAACGCCGGTACCCGACGCAACCGAACTGCTGCGCCATGCCGAGCGCCGGGCAGCCTCCGAGTTTGAGGCAGTCGCTGTGCCGGAAACCCAGGCTGCGCCTCTGGAGCACTCCGTCCAGGGGAACGGGCGCCTTGCCGCGCCGAGCGCGGTGTCCACTTCAAAAGGGAACGGTACTCACCGGGCCGCAGCGGCCCCGGTTGAAGAGCCGCGCCCCCAGCCACGTCCCGAGATCTTTGATCACTTCAAGACCCTGAAGCTCGCCCTTCCCGCGCAAAGCCGTCTGGTCAGTGTTTCTGACAAGGACAGCCCGGCGGCGGAGGCTTTTCGGCTGCTGGCAGTGCGGTTGCGGCACCTTCGCCGCGATCGCCCGTTGCAGAAACTTCTTGTCACAAGTTCGATACCGCAGGAAGGCAAGAGCACCTGTTCTGCGAACCTGGCATGCTCTTTGGCATTGCGGGCCCAGCAGAGGACCCTTCTGCTTGAGGGCGACGTGCGGCGGCCGTCCCTGTCGCAGATTTTCGCGCTGGCGCCGCGACCGGGGATCTGTGAGTGGCTGCGCGAAGAACGCAAGCTGACCGACAGTATCTACTTCCTTGAGGGCTCGGGCCTGTGGTTCATGCCGGCAGGCAGCTCGCCGAGCAATCCGCTGGAGTTACTCCAGTCTGGCAAGGTGGCCACCCTGCTGGATCAGTTGGCTGAACTGTTTGACTGGATCATCATCGATTCGCCCCCGGTTTTACCTTTGGCCGATACCAGCGTGTGGTCGCGTCTGGCCGATGGCATCCTGCTGGTGGCGCGCCAGGGCGTTACCGAGAAGCGGCAGCTGAAGAGAGCAATGGATGCAGTCGAATCGCAAAAGCTGGTTGGAGCCCTGCTGAACTCCTCCAACAGTGCGCCGCACACCGACTACTACTACACACCGCGTCCGGAATAGAGTGCGACGGGGTCAAGATGGGTTAGAAGCGCTGCAATCACGTGTAAGTGCTCCGGCGCATCGGAACGCCGGATGTTCAAATCTGTGAAAAAGACAGGGCAACAACGAAGTAGTCATAACGAGTCAAAAGAAGTCAAGGATTAGTTAATATTTCGCACCCGATGTTCGAACATTCACTAATGCTCGAGAGGAGCGAGTTGTGACTCTGCCAAGGATCAATAAGATTTCAGACATGGTGGACCCAATATTCGATGCGGCCGCCTACGGGGAACGCGACGTCCTGATAGAAGAGGCCTTCAGGCGACGGATCGCGATCGAACGAAAGCGGACGGAGCGGTCCAGAGAGCCATTTCTGCTGATGCTGCTGGAAGCCGGCTCCACACAAAACGGTGATGGTCTGGATAAGACCCTTACCGGTATCGTGTCAGCGATGCAGTCGTCCACTCGCGAAACCGACGTAGTTGGCTGGTATAAGGACCGCAATACCGTCGGCGTGATGTTTACGGGACTGGTGGTCAGCGATAAAAACTCGGTCCTGAGCACGATACTGGGCCGGGTCAGTGCTGCGCTGCAACAAGAAGTTTCGCTGGAGAAATTCAACGAGATCACCTTCTCATTCCATTTCTTTCCCGATGACTGGGATGGTGACAGCTCAGGTCGTCCCAGCGATCCCGTTTTGTACCCTGACCTGTTCAGCCCAACCAGAGACCAGCGCTCCCTGCTGCGCGTCAAGCGGGAATGGATGTTGCAGGGAGCATCCTGGCGCTGGGCATATGCCTGCCTCTGTTTGCGATCATCGCCCTCGCTGTCAAAGCGACCTCCCGGGGCCCGATTCTTTTCAGACAGGATCGCATCGGGCAGTATGGCCGCCGCTTCACGTTTCTGAAGTTTCGGTCCATGCGGGTCAACAACGATGAATCCGTGCACAAGGAGTATGTGAAGCAGCTCATTGCCGGCGTGGCGGAGCGCGTCCCCGCAACCGCGACTGGCGAGGGGGTCTATAAGCTGGCGGGCGATAAGCGAATTACGCCGATCGGGAAATTCCTGCGCAAGACCAGCCTCGACGAGCTGCCCCAGTTTTTGAACGTACTCAGGGGAGATATGTCGCTGGTCGGTCCGCGTCCTCCGATTCCTTACGAGCTGGCAGCCTATCAAACCTGGCACCGTCGCCGCGTCCTGCAGGTCAAGCCCGGAATTACCGGCCTGTGGCAGGTTACGGGCCGCAGCCGGGTACGCTTCGACGATATGGTTCGTCTCGATCTTCGCTACGCGATCTCCTGGTCTCCGTGGCTCGACGTCAAGATTCTCATGCGGACCCCGGCTGCAGTCATCAAGGGAGCCTACTGAGGCCCTTCGCTCCGCGAATAACTTCCTTCCAGAATTCCATTGTTTCGGTTGAGCGCCGCTCCCTGTGGGGCGGTGCGCGACTTTGCCTTGAGCAGCGCTGAAAGTGTGGTGATAATCCCGTGAATTTCGGTGTGATCGGCTACGGTTATTGGGGGCCAAACGTGGTACGGAATCTTGCCAGTCTGGAGGGTTCCCAGGTTCGGGCCATTGCAGAGATGAGTCCGGCCGCGCAAAAGCGCGCCCATAAGGCCTATCCCGGCATGCACATCACCGCGGACGCGATGGAGGTCATCACCTCGCCCGATATCGATGCCATCGCCGTCATCACTCCGGTGTGGACGCACTACGAACTGGCTAAAGCTGCTCTTGAAAACGGCAAGCACGTCTTTGTCGAAAAACCGTTCACCAGCAATGTCGCGCAGGGTGAGAAGCTCATCGACCTTGCCATCCAGAAGAACCTCAGGGTCATGGTGGATCACACCTTCCTCTTTACCGGCGCGGTAAGGAAGATTTCCCAGCTGCTCAGAGAGGGAACTCTGGGAAGGCTGTATTACTACGATTCCACCCGCGTCAACCTGGGGCTGTTCCAGCATGACATCAATGTTCTGTGGGATCTCGCTCCCCACGATCTTTCCATCATGGATTACGTCATCGATGGGAGTCCGGAGGCCGTGGTTGCGACCGGGCAGAGCCACCTGAACTGCCATGAAGACGTCGCCTTCATGACCCTGTATTTTCCCGAGAATGTCATCGCCCACATCAACGTGAACTGGCTTTCCCCGGTGAAGGTGCGCACGACCCTTATCGGCGGCGAAAAGCGGATGCTGGTATGGAACGATCTGGAAGCCGATGAAAAGGTCAAGGTCTACGACAAGGGCGTCAACATCACCAACAGTGAAGGCCTTTACTCCCTGCTGGTGAATTACCGTTCCGGCGATATGTGGTCGCCGCAACTGGAGCAGGTCGAGGCGTTGCGGCAGGAGCTGTCGTATTTCGTGGACTGTATCTCGACCGGCAAAGACCCGTTTAACGATGGATGCGCAGGACTGCGCGTGGTGAAGATGCTCGAAGCAGCCAGCGAGTCCCTGAGCAAGCGAGGCTCGCTCGTCTATCTATGAATTCGTACAACTGCATCGCGGCTGACGTGAAGCTGGGCGCCAATGTCCGATTGGCGCAGTTCATCAACCTTTACGGATGTGAAATAGGCGACGAGACGAAAATCGGCGCGTTCGTCGAGATTCAGAAGAACGCCACAGTAGGGAAGCGCTGCAAGATATCCAGTCACAGCTTTATCTGCGAAGGAGTCGTGATCGAAGATAACGTGTTCATCGGTCACGGTGTGACGTTTATTAACGACAGCTATCCTCGGGCCACAGCCGCTGCCGGGAAACTGCAAACCGAGGCTGACTGGAAAGTTGAGCGCACCGTCATTCGCAAGGGTGCATCCATCGGTTCCGGAGTCACGATTCTGTCCAATACCACCGTCGGTGAAAACGCGATTGTCGGCGCTGGCAGCGTGGTCACCAAAGATGTCCCACCCAACACGATCGTCGCGGGAAATCCGGCCAGGATCCTGCGTCACATAGAAGAAAGACAAGAGGACCCCCATGTACGCATCTAACGACATTCCCTTCCTCGACTTAGTGACTCCCCATATGGAATTGGAAGAAGAGCTTACCGCTGTGTTTCGCCGTGCTCTCTTCACCGCCGGATTTGTCGGTGGCCCGATGGTTGAGGAATTCGAGCAGGCGTTCGCAGCGTTCTGCGACACGAAATCCTCTGTCGCCCTCAACAGCGGAACGGACGCGCTCCGCTTCGCGATCATGGCCTGCGGCATCGAACCCGGCAACGTGGTCGTAACTGTGCCTCACACCTTTATCGCGACCACGGAAGCAATCTCTCAGGCAGGCGCGATTCCGGAATTCGTCGACATCGACGAGAACACGTACAACATGTCCGTCGAGCGGCTGCAGGAGTATCTGGAGCAGGGCTGTACGCGCAATGGGTCCGGGCGGCTCATCAGCAAACGGAGCCAGCGGCCGGTGGCCGCCATTGTGCCGGTGCACCTCTACGGCCAGATCGCCGATATGGATTCAATTCTGCGCCTGGCGAATCAGTACGGCCTGACGGTGATCGAGGATGCGTGCCAGGCGCACGGCGCGGAATACTTCTCCGGCAAGCTGAATCGCTGGATGAAGGCCGGGACCATGGGCCGCGCGGCCGCATTCAGTTTCTACCCCGGAAAGAATCTGGGCGCTTGTGGCGAAGCCGGCGCCGCGGTTACCGACGATCCCGTCATCGTCGCGAAGATCAGGATGCTGCGCGATCATGGACAGGCCAAGAAGTATTACCACGACATCGAGGGCTATAACGGCCGTCTCGATTCGATTCAGGCCGGACTGCTGCACGTGAAACTGGCGCATCTGGCCGCCTGGAACGCGCAGCGCCGCGACCGAGCCGCTGAGTACGATCGGCTGCTGGCAGGGAACGATGCTGTGACCTGTCCGTACGAGCCTTCCTGGTCTCGCGCTGTCTATCACCTGTACGTGATCAGCACCGACGACCGCGACGGCATGATCCGTCACTTGAAGGAGGCGGGGATCGGCACCGGTATTCACTATCCCGTGCCTCTGCACCTTCAGAAGGCCTACGCGCACATGAATTACGGCCCGCAGGACTTTCCCGTGGCCACTCGCGTTGCAGGCAGAATCGTCTCTCTGCCCATGTTCCCGCAACTAAGGGCCGATCAGCAGGCGCGGGTCGCCGACGAGATCTATGCGTTCACGTCCAAAACCGCCGGCAGCCGCGAAGCTTCAGAAAAGGCAGTCCTGTCCTAGGGCGAAGTGGTCCCGCTTTGCCACGTCATCGCTCCTGACCTGGCATTCTCTGCTTTGTGCTCCTGCATCGGTCCCCGTCCCGCAAATCTCAGCGTACGAAATGATGAGTGAGGTTCACTCGTGTTGAAGCCCCCTGTCTATGTGCTTATCAGTCCGGCGCGCAACGAGGCGCGATCCATCGAGCTGACCATCAAGTCGGTCGTGGCGCAAACCGTGCGCCCGCTGAAGTGGGTGATCGTCAGCGATGGTTCGACCGACGGCACCGATGACATCGTCAGGAAATATGTGGCTCAGCATGACTGGATCGAGCTGCTGCGCATGCCGGAACGGCGGGAGCGCAATTTTGCCGGCAAGGTGGGAGCCTTCCGCGCCGGTCTGGCTCGCGTTCAGAATTTGCCTTACGAAGTGATGGGCAGCCTGGACGCGGACATTACATTCGACGAGGACTATTTTGAGTTTCTGCTCGGCAAACTGGCTGCCGATCCAGCGCTCGGATTAGTGGGGACGCCGTTTCGTGAGCTGTCGGGCGAGGTCTACGACTACCGCTTTGTGAGCATTGAACACGTCTCGGGAGCCTGTCAGATCTTCCGCCGCGAATGCTTCCAGGCCATTGGTGGTTATGTTCCGGTCAAAGGCGGCGGCATCGATCACATCGCGGTGATCTCCGCCAGAATGAAGGGCTGGAAGACGCGGAGTTTTACCGAGAAAAGCTGCCTGCATCATCGGGACATGGGCACGGCGCAGCGTGGGCCGGTAGCGGCGCGGTTCAGGCTTGGCGCCAAGGACTACGCGATCGGCAATCACCCGCTTTGGGAAGTATTCCGCAGCCTCTACCAGATGAGCCGGAAGCCTTTCGTGGTGGGAGGGCTCGCGCTGGGATCGGGGTATTTCTGGGCTCTGGTGCGCCGCAGGGAAAGGCCGGTCACGGCTGAGTTCATCGCATTTCATCGCGGCGAACAGATGCACCGGCTCAAAAGGTTCTTCCGCCGCTCGAATAAGAAGTCGGCACGGCCAGCGCCGCCGCGCGAGAATGGCCCGGAATCGATGCGGCACTCGGAAAGCGTCTGATGCAGGCGGTGGTTCACGAAGTGACGTTGCACGATCCTCCGGCGTGCGCCGCGGAGAAGGCGGCCGTGATTATCAACGCCGACGACTGGGGACGCGACAAGGACGTAACCGATCGTTCCTTCGAATGCGTGTCGCAGGGCGTTCTTTCGTCGGTCAGCGCCATGGTCTTCATGGAAGATTCGGAGCGTGCGGCCGCACTTGCAAGGCAGCACAGCGTGGATGCCGGCCTGCATCTGAACCTGACGACAGTTTTTTCAGGGGCGAATTGCAGCCCACGGTTGAAGGAGCATCAGCAGAAGATCACCCGCTTCCTGCGAGCGTCACATTTGTGCCCCGCGATTTACCATCCGGGACTCTCCGGTTCCTTTGAATACGTTGTGAACGCGCAGCTTGAGGAGTATGAGCGGCTCTATGGCGTTGCGCCGGGCCGTGTCGATGGCCACCACCATATGCACTTGTGTGCCAACGTGCAGGCTCAGAAGCTATTGCCAGCCGGAACCATTGCCCGGAAAAATTTTTCATTTGCGCCCGGCGAAAAAGGTGCTCTCAATCGCCTCTATCGCCGCTGGCAGGACCGCCGCCTTGCGAAATACCATCGCATGACGGATTTCTTTTTTTCCCTGCCCCCGATGGATCCGCCTGGGCGGCTGGAAAGGATCTTCGACCTTGCCAACCGCTGCAGTGTCGAGGTGGAGACGCATCCGGTGAACGCGGACGAGTATCAGTTTCTGACTGGCGGCGAATTGATGCGCCGCGTTGGCGATGTCAAAATCGCGCGAGGCTATGCGCTATGAGCGCTACGGCGGGGACAACAGCGGTTATCGAGACGAGTAAGCCTGCCGAGCCGCAGGTCGCTCACATTGCGGTCTGCGTCTGCACGTACAAGCGAGCGGCGCTGCTTCGGCGGCTTCTCGATGAACTGAGCCGGCAGGAGACGGCCGGTCTGTTCACCTGGTCCGTCGTCATCGCCGACAACGACGAAGGCAGATCGGCGGAACCGGTAGTGGACGCGGCTCGCTCGGAGCTGGGACTGGCCATCAAATATTGCATGGAGCCGAGGCAGAACATAGCTCTGGCTCGTAACAAAGTCGTCGAGAATGCGGATGGAGACTACCTGGCGTTCATCGATGACGATGAGTTTCCCTGCCGTGACTGGCTCTTGACGCTGTTCAAAACATGCAGGGAGCACAAGGTTGACGGAGTCCTCGGGCCTGTGCTGCGCCATTTCGATCAGACTCCGCCAAAATGGCTCGAGAAGAGCAACTTCTATGTGCGGCGCGTGAACCCGACGGGCATGCCGGTCGATTGGCTGGAAGCGCGTACCGGCAACGTGCTCCTGAAAAGGGAACTGGTCGCCGGGGATCCGGCCCCGTTCCGGCCCGAGTTTCGCGCCGGAGAGGACCAGGATTTCTTCCGGAGAAAGATCGCAGAGGGACGCAGCTTCATCTGGTGCGCTGAGGCAGAGGCTTTTGAGACGGTTCCTCCCGCGCGCTGGAACAAAGAATATCTGCTGCGCAAAGCGCTGCTGCGCGGCGCAACCGCCGGGCTGCACACGAACGCGGTCGGAGTGGTCAAGTCTGTGGTCGCGATTCCGCTGTACGCGCTGGCGCTGCCCTTCGCGCTGGTCGCCGGCCAGCAGTACTTCATGACCCTTCTGGTCAAAATCTGCGATCACCTGGGCAAGCTGCTCATTCTGGTTGGCATTAACCCGGTGCGCGAGGAGTACGTACTGGATCCGCCGAGTTAAGTCGACCCCGCATCGCGGCAGACAGAGATTTTCAGGAGCAACAGTTCTTCCATACGGAGAGGTCGCCGTCGGTAAGGCAGCGGCCAGTCTATCGGCTGCGGTGGGCAACCACCCGGGGGTTCGAATCCCTTCCCTCTCCGCCACATTTCTTACCGGCTGTCGTGCGCGGCAGCCTGCAGGGTAGCTCAGCCATGATGGATGTAGGCGGGACCGGGATTCAAATTCGCGGTTCACTGGTGAAGATTGCGCGTCTTGATGGGGAGAAATTCCTTTTCGCGAATGATCCGGAGGCGATCATTCAAGCGCTTCGGAAGTCGAAGAGCCGCGTCGACCTGTTTACCTTCATCCAGAAAGTTTCCGAGACTACGCCGAAGTACAGCTATCCCATGGAATGGGATAACCTGGCGGTGCTGCCGATATCGACCTTCGATCACTGGTGGAACCAGCAGCTTGGTTTCAAAGCGCGCAATAAGGCCAAGCAGGCCGAGAAGAAGGGCATAGTCCTCCGCGAAGTCCCCTTCAGCGACGAACTGGTCAGGGGCATCTGGGAAATCTACAACGAGACTCCGATTCGTCAGGGAAGAAAGTTCCCGCACTATGGGAAGGACCTGGAGACGGTTTACAAAGAGGAAGCAACCTATCTCGACCGCAGCATTTTTGTCGGTGCCTGGCTCGGCGATAAGTTGGTCGGCTTTATCAAGTTGCTCTGGGATTACGATGGCTCGCAGGCGGGATTGCTGAATATTGTTTCTCTCATCGAGCAGCGCGACAAGGCGCCGACCAATGCTCTGGTCGCGCACGCCGTGCGCGCCTGTGCCGAGCGCAAGACTCCTTATCTGGTCTATTCGAATTTCGCTTACGGCAAGAGAACCAGTGATTCGCTGAGCGACTTCAAGGAGCGCAACGCTTTTCAGCGCGTCAATCTGCCCCGCTACTATGTTCCGCTGACCCCCGTCGGCTCGATCGCGCTGAAGCTCGGGCTGCACAAGAAGCTCGCCGAGCACATTCCTGAATGGATGATCCTGAAGCTGCGGGAAATCCGTAAATCATGGCTGGGCCGGAACATGCAGTCCGCTCCGGAAAGCACCTAGAGCCATCGCACACGACGCAGCAGACAGAAGGACAGACGGGTCAGGAAATGCCAGGCATTGTTGGTCTGATTACAAAGATTGGGCGTGAGCGCGCCGAGCCGCAGTTGCGGCAGATGGTCGAGGCACTCCGCCACGAAGCGTTTTACGACACCGGTACGTGGATCGATGAGGCTGCCGGCGTCTACGTAGGCTGGATCGGGAAGAGGGGCATCTTTCCTGGCGGGCGTCCGCTCGAGAGCGAACGCGGCGACAAGGTGCTGTTCCTCTCAGGGGAAGAGTTCTCCGGTCCAACCGTCATGCCCTTCTACGAGCGGAATGGCCACGCCCCCGCTGCACGGAAGGGATCGTATCTCATCGAGCGGGCGGAGAAGAGCGGTTTTCCGGCATCCCTGAATGGCAGATTCCAGGGCCTGCTGGTGGACAGGACGGCGGGAACGGCACTGCTGTTCAACGATCGCTACGGCCTGCACCGGCTCTACTATTACGAAGCCGCAGACGCGTTCTATTTCGCGGCAGAAGCCAAGGCAATTCTGGCCGTGTGTCCGGATCGGCGCACGATGGATCCCCAGGGTTTAGGTGAGCTCGTCTCCAACGGCTGCGTGCTTGAAAACCGGACGGTATTCAAGAAGGTCAATGTGCTCCCGCCGGCGTCGGCGTGGACTTTCATAAAGGGAGCGATCGAGCGCAAAGACCGCTACTTCGAAGCGGCCGAGTGGGAAGAGCAGGGGCCGCTTGACCTCGAAGAATATTACCAGCAGCTGCGTGCGATTTTCTCGCGCAATATCCCGAAGTATTTCGGCGGAGATGGGCGGGTCGGCGTTTCTCTGACCGGCGGCCTCGATTCGCGCATGATCATGGCGTGGCTCAAGGCGCCGGCCGAGTCGGTTCCGTGTTTTTCGTTCGGTGGCCCTTTCCGCGACTGCCAGGATGTTTCGATTGCGCGCAAGGTCGCCCACGTGTGCGGGTACCCGCATCAGACCATTCCTGTCGGCGACGAGTTTCTGTCGAAGTTCGGGCATTATTCCGAACGCACTGTCTATCTCACTGACGGCTGCGTTGACGTGATGCACTCGCCCGATCTCTACATCAACGAGATCGCGCGCCAGATCGCGCCGGTTCGCATGACCGGCAACTACGGTGGCGAGGTCCTGCGCAGCATTCGCGCCTTCAAGCCCGCGGAACCGCCGCCGGGATTGTTTACCGCGGGGTTCATGACGTATATCGCCCAGGCGAAACGGACCTACGCCAGCCTGATCGACGTGCATCCGCTGTCCTTCTCGGTATTCCGGCAGGCACCGTGGCATCACTATGGTCTTCTGGCGCTCGAGGAAACCCAGCTCGCGCTGCGCTCTCCTTATATAGATAACGAGCTGGTCAGGACGGTCTTCCGCGCGCCGAAGAGCACGCTCAGCAACAACGACATTTCGCTGCGCCTGATTCAGGACGGCAATCCGGCGCTCTCAAAGATCCCGACCGACCGCGGTCTGACCCAAGACGCAGGGCTCTTCGGGGCGCTGCGCCACGAGTACCAGGAGTTCACCTTCAAGGCGGAATACGCGTACGATTACGGCATGCCGCAGTGGGTCGCCCGCGCCGATCACGCCTTCTCGGCCCTTCGCCTGGAACGTCTTTTTCTCGGTCGCCACAAGTTCTATCACTTCCGCGTCTGGTACCGTGATGCGCTGGCCGCTTATGTGCGCGAGATGCTGCTCGACTCGCGTGCATTGTCGCGTCCGTACATCGAAAAGAAGACGCTGGAAAGCATCGTAACCGGGCACCTGAAGGGTGACCGCAATTACACCACCGCCATTCACAAGCTTCTGACACTCGAGCATCTGCACCGTCTGTTCGTTGACACGCGATGAGCCCACTGCTGGCCACTCTGGTTTACGCCGTCGGGATCGGCGTAATTTTCTATTTCGACCGCGACGAGAAGGATCGCACCTCCGGATCTCTCTGGGTTCCGGTGGTGTGGCTGTTGATCAACGGCTCCCGGCCTGTTTCGGCATGGTTTCAGACCGGCACTCCAGCCGGGGAAGTTTCCGCGGATGGCAGTCCCATGGACGCCGCCGTGTACGGAGCCGTTATCGCTGCCGGCGTAGTGGTGCTTTGCACACGAGCCAGACGAGTCCTTGATTTTGTCAAGGCCAATCCCGTCATCCTGCTGTTCGTTGCTTATTGCCTGATCAGTTGCTTATGGGCCGACGACGGCTTCGTCGCCTTCAAAAGATGGATCAAATCCGCCGGTGACGTGATCATGATCGTCATTGTCCTGACGGATCCGAATCCGCTGGCCGCGATCAAGCGATTTCTGTGCCGCGCCGGATATGTGCTGATTCCGGCTTCCATTCTGTGCATCAAGTACTACCCGCAATGGGGGCGTGCCTACAACCCGTGGACCTGGGAGCCGATGTATACCGGGGTCACGACCTTCAAGAATTTGCTGGGCATGACCGTGCTGGTTGGCGCGCTGGCAACCGTGTGGTGCGCGATTCGCAGCTGGTATGAGTTGCAGGGAATGCGGCGCTGGCAGCATCTGGCGGCCGAAGCCGTCATTCTTGCCATGTCGGTGTACTTGTTGCTGACCGCCGATTCGATGACATCGTTTTCCTGCCTTATGCTCGCGGGGACGGTCATGATCGTTGCCAGCCGCTCCTTTGTGATGAACCGGCCGTGGATCCTGCACCTGACCGTTGCCGCCGCAATCAGCGTCGCTGTGGTCGCGCTGTTCTTTGACAATTCCGGCGGCATGGTGAAGGAGCTGGGCAGGAACTCCTCCCTGACCGGGCGCACAGCGATCTGGTCGGAAGTCATCGTCCTCAGCCGGCAGTTTCCCTGGTTCGGAGCGGGATTTGAGAGCTTCTGGATGGGCGATCGCCTCCTCATCATGTGGAGAGTCGTGAAGGGCATTCAGGAGGCGCACGACGGTTATCTTGAGGTCTATGCGAACCTCGGATGGGTCGGCATTGCTCTGCTCGGCGCCCTGATCGTCGTCGGGTATCGCAATGTGATGGACGCATGGCGCCGTAATGTCACCATCGGCACTGTAAAAATCGGGTTTTTTGTGACGGCCCTGATTTACAGTCTCACCGAAGCAGGATTTCGCATGATGTCGCCGGTGTGGCTTGGTTTTCTGCTCGCCACCATTACCATTCCTCCCCGTCGTTTGAAGAGGAAGCCGGCGTCAGTTGCCTCCAAAGTTGCCAGCCTGGAGCCGGAGCCGTACCCGTCACTCGCGGCGACCTATAAGGCAGGGTTCTGAGCAATTCGCTTGCAAACCGTATGAGTGTGCAGCATTCCTCCCGCTGGGAAGGAGAGCATCTTGAAGATCAGTGTTTTCGGACTGGGGTACGTCGGCGCTGTCTCGGCCGGTTGTCTCGCACACGATGGCCATGAGGTCATCGGTGTCGACCCGGTTCAGCTCAAAGTCGATTTCATCAACCAGGGTCATACGCCGATCATCGAACCGCAGATCGGGGAACTCATCTCCGAGAATGCGAAGTCGGGACGCCTGCGCGCCACCACCGATCCCGTGGCCGCGGTCCGGGACACCGAGCTGTCGTTCGTCTGCGTAGGCACGCCCAGTCAGCTGAACGGCAACCTCGATCTCTCGCATATGCGCCGCACCTGCGAGCAGCTCGGCGCCGCGCTGAAGGCCAAGAACGAGCACCATACCGTCGTCATCCGCAGCACCATCCTTCCCGGAACGATGCGCAACGTCGTCATCCCCATTCTTGAGGAGTTCTCGGGGAAAAAGGCTGGCGACGATTTCGGCATGTGCAACAACCCGGAATTTCTGCGCGAAGGCTCCGCGGTCAAAGATTTCTATGGGCCGCCCAAGACGGTCATCGGCGAGGTGAACCGCTGCAGCGGCGAAGTTCTTGCCGGTCTCTACGCCAGTCTCGACGCTCCGCTGATCCGGACCACTCTCGAAACCGCTGAGATGGTGAAATACGTCGACAACTGCTGGCACGCCCTCAAGGTTGGTTTCGCCAACGAAATAGGCAACCTGGCCAAGGCCGTGGGTGTGGATTCGCACGAGGTGATGAAGATCTTCATCCAGGATACGAAGCTCAACATTTCGCCAACCTATCTGATGCCCGGTTTCGCCTTCGGCGGCTCGTGTCTGCCAAAGGACCTGCGCGCCCTGACCTATCAGGCAAAGTCGCACGACCTCGAGTTGCCCATCCTTTCCTCGATTCTTCCCAGCAACGAGATCCAGGTCAGGCATGGCCTGCAGCTGGTGCTGGAGGGCGGCCACAAGCGTGTCGGCATTCTCGGATTCAGCTTCAAGGCCGGTACAGACGACCTGCGCGAGAGCCCCGTCATCGACCTGATCGAGCGTCTTCTTGGCAAAGGGTTCGACCTGCGCATTTACGACAAAAACGTGAACCTCGCCAGTCTGGTCGGCGCCAATCGCGACTTCATCCTCAATCGGATTCCGCACATCTCCAGGCTCATGATGCAGGACATGGATTCGGTTCTGCAGCATGCCGAGACCGTCGTTGTCGGCAACCGGGATCCCGATTTCAAAGAAGTGCCGAAGCGGCTTCGCGATGACCAGCGCCTCGTCGATCTGGTCCGCATCAGTGATCAAAGGAGCGGGAATGGCAACTATAGCGGCATCTGTTGGTAGTCCGTTGGCAACCGGGGACCAGAACAAAGCAGCTTCGGCCGAGGTTCTCGATTCGATCCAGCATCTCTTTTCCTGGCTCGAGGCCAACGATTACCGCGGCTACGACACCTTCGACGGCCTCAGTGCCTGGGTGCGCCCCCTGACCTTCAGGACGAAGTTTCTCCAGACGGTGCTCCAGCAGGGCGTACGGAGATTCCCCGTCAACCTGCGCCCCGTACTCGGCATTCCGCGGGCGCAGTCCAGTAAAGGAATGGGTTTCCTGGCGCGCGGCTTTATGCGCCTTCATCAGGCCACCGGCGATCCGGTGTGGGCGAACAAGGCCGAATTTTGCCTGCAGTGGCTCATCCACCATCAGTCCCCCGGCTATTCCGGTGCTGCGTGGGGCAATCACTTCGACTACATCTCGCGGGGATTCTACCTCCCCAAAGGAACACCGACCGTCGTCTGGACCTCGCTCATCGGGCACGCCTTCCTGGACGGCTACGATCACTTCCACAAACAGCAGTACCTCGACGTTGCTATCAATGCATGCGAGCACATCATGCGCGATCTGCAGGCGTCGCCGGACGGCGAGGGCACCTGCATCAGCTACATTCCTCTCCAGGACACGCGCGTCCATAACGCCAACACCCTCGGCGGGAGTCTGCTGGCGCGCACCTGGAGCCACACCGGCAAAGAAACTTACCGAGCGCTCGCGGAGCAGTCCATGCGGTACACCGCGCAGTACCAGCGCCCCGATGGCTCCTGGTACTATGGGGAACCCCCCAATATGCACTGGGTCGACAATTTCCACACCGCCTACGTGCTCGACTGCTTCCAGCACTACCTTCTCAGCACAGGCGACCATCAGTTTGACCGCAATCTCACCACCGGCTACGACTTCTGGAAGAAGACCTTCTTTCTCGAAGACGGTACTCCCCGCTACTACGACCACAAGACGCTGCCGCTCGACATCCAGTGCAGCGCGCAGGCCATCGACACGCTCGTCTTCTTCTCCGACCGCGATCCAGAAGCAGCCGCTCTGGCCCTGAAAGTTGCCCGCTGGACTATCGCGAATATGCAGGACCGCACCGGCTACTTCTATTATCGTCGCTATGCCCGCGGGTTCATAAACAAGACGCCGACCCTTCACTGGGGACAGGCGACGATGATGTGCGCGCTGGGTGGGCTGTACCAGCAACTCCAGTCGCGAGAGCCTGCGGCATGAAGAGAAAAGTCCTTATCATCGTCGAGAACCTTCCGGTTCCCTTTGACGCTCGGGTATGGGGCGAAGCCGTGTCGTTGCGCGCTCATGGATACGACGTCACCGTCCTGTGTCCGAAGGACAAGAAGAGCAAAAAGGGCTACGAATTCCTGGATGGGATTCACGTCTACCGTCATCCCATGTTCGGGGAAGGGAACAGCATTTCCGGCTACCTCGTTGAGTTCTTTTGCGCGCTGATTTTCGAATTCCTTTACACCGCGTGGATTTTTCTGCGCAGAGGCTTTCACGTAATCCAGGGGTGCAACCCGCCGGACGACATTTTTCTCGTCGCTCTGCCCTTCAAGATCTTCGGCGTGAAGTACATCTTCGATCACCACGACGCCAATCCGGAGCTCTATCTCTCGAAATACGAGAAGAAGGGTCTGCTGTACAAATCCCAGGTTTTGCTGGAGAAACTCACCTATCGATTTAGTGACGTGGTCATGGCGACCAACGGCAGCTACCGCAATCTGGCGATCGCGCGCGGAGGCCACCAGCCGGAAGACGTTTTCGTCGTTCGCAACGGACCGGATCTGGAGCGCATGCGTGCAGTCCCGCCGGATCCAGCCCTGAAACATGGCAAAGACTACCTCGTCGGCTATGTCGGAAATATGAGCGTGCAGGAGGGCCTCGACATTCTGCTTGAGGTCGCCCTGCACATCCGGAATATGGGGCGCCGTGACATTCACTTCACCTGCGTCGGCGGCGGACCGGGACTCGCCGGCCTCCGCCAGATGGTGAAGGACATGAACCTTGAGGACACCGTTGACTTCACCGGCAGAATCCCCGACGACCAGCTGCTGGCCATTCTTTCCACCTCCGATGTTTGCGTAAATCCCGACAAGCCATGCGAGATGAATGACATTTCCACCATGATCAAAATCATGGAGTACATGGCGCTGGAAAAGCCCATCGTCCAGTTCGACCTGAAAGAAGGCCGCTTCAGCGCGGGAGAAGCCTCCCTCTACGCCAGCAAGGACGACATGGTGGCTGATTTCGCAGCCAGGATTCTCTGGCTCCTCGACCATCCGGAGGAGCGCAGGAGGATGGGCCAGATCGGACGCAGGCGCGTCGAAACGGAACTGGCGTGGAAGTACTCCGTAGAGCACCTGCTCGCCGCTTACGAGCGGGTCTTTCCCAAGCGTGAAACGCCCGATTTCCCTCTGCAGAACCGGAAAATCGGCCCAAAAGCTGGGATCCCGGAGGACCGTTTTTCGGGTCCGAACGACGCGTTTCCGGCATAGGTTACCTAGCCCGAGAATCCCTAGTACTGAAGTCACCAAAATCTACACAGTGCATGTAGATTTTTCTGCATTTTCTGGTTAAATTTTCCTGGCCCTTTCGTACCCTTGACAATAGTAATGCTATTGATGACAAATGGCTTATTGAAAATGGGTACGACGGCGCAGTTCGCCAAGAATCGCCAGGTAACCTCGGCCTCAAGAATAGTAACTTTAGTGTCTTGCTTGTCGCGTCCTGGATGGCTATACTGCCCCTACCATCGTCACCAGACAATGACATCGGCGGTTCGCCTTGATCGCTTGTCGCTAGCACGCAATCCCGGAACAAGGCCCGAAGATTTCAAAGATCACAACAGGGCTAAGCGAAGGAGGACGGATGAGGACATATGAAGCGCAGTGCTGCAGGAATTTCCGTATTGTTGTTTGTGTTTTCGCTCTATAGCCATGCCCAGTCGTGGTCCTCAATTTTAAGCGCCACGCAGGCGATTAACTGGTCCAACTCAGGAGTGGGTGGTATCCCGGCGCGCGCGACCAATTGCGCCAGCCTTACCTCTTCCGCAACCGTATCCCAGATCAACTCGGCTCTTGCATCCTGTCCCAGCGGTCAAACCGTAGCCCTGGCGGCGGGCACTTACAACATCAGCGGCACCATTCAGGTTCCGTCAAACGTCACCCTGCGCGGCGCTGGCGCCAACCAGACGATCCTCAACGCAACTGCCGGCGGCGGCGGCTACGTTGTGGCGCTCGGTTCCGGTGGCCCCAGCGACAACCCGGCCAACATCACCGCGGGCGCGACCAACGGCTCTACCAGCATCACCCTCAGCAATGCATCGGGCATCACCACCAACTCGTACCTGGTGATCGCCGAAACCAACAATCCCGCCTTCGTCTCGTCCAACGGCAGCGAAGGACAATGCACATGGTGCGACGGCTGGACCAGCAGCGGAAGCCTTGCTCGCGGCCAGATTGTTCAGGTCACCGCTGTTAGCGGTTCCACCGTCACCATCTCGCCGGGATTGTATGGCGCCTATACGCAATCGCCCATCGCCGTTCCCTTCAACATGTCGGCAACTTATGCCGGTGTGGAGAACCTCCAGGTCTACGCCAACAACAGCGGGTATGCGGCCGATTTCGGACTCTCCTCCTGCGCGTATTGCTGGGTGAAAGGCGTGGAAGGGAACTACACGGACGGCGATCAGCTGGAAGACTACTGGGGTTATCGCGACGAGATCCGCGACAGCTACTTCTCCAATGCCTATCTGCACGAACCGGGCACCTACGATTCCGATGTTGACCTCGCGTACAAAACCAGCGCCACTCTGGTCGAGAACAACATCGTGGAACGGACCCACGTCGCCATCATGATGGAGTGGGGCGCGGCCGGCAATGTGATCGGCTACAACTACACCGAGGGCGAGTTCGACGCCGGCTCACCCAGTTTCCTGATTGGCGGTATCAGCTTCCACGGAGCCTCGCCGCAATTCAACCTGCTCGAGGGCAACGTCCTCACCCAGGTCTATGCGGATTCCGTGTGGGGCACCTCCAGCCAGACCACGGCCTACCGCAACTGGGTCGTCGGCACCAACCACATCTGCGCTCCGGCCAGCGGCCGCGGTACGGTCAGCTGCTCCGGCGCCGTTTATGGATTCCAGGCCGTCCGTGCCATGCAGTGGTCGTATCTCGCGACCCTCAACAACATGATCGGCAACGTCGTGGGCAGCTCCCAGATGCAGTCGCTGATTGCCTACGGGACCTCGACGATGGGACAGGTAGCATCGGTTGAATATCCTACGACACGCAGCTATGATGCTGATGCCTATGGCTGGTCGTTTGGTTATGGCGAAGCCAGCGACGACGGCTCAGGAACGGGATGCGACGGAACCTCGGGCGAATGTCACCTGGCCGGAACCTCAGCCACCGATTTGATTACCGGCAACTTCAGCAACATCGGTGCAACCGTCGCGTGGGCCGCGGCCACACTCACCTTGCCTGCATCCTTCTACCAAACCAGCAAACCCTCCTGGTGGGGCTCGATTGCCTATCCTGCAACCGGTCCTGATGTCACCGGAGGCACCGGCCCCGGAGGACATACGTACGGGAATCCTGCTTACCAGTGCTTCGTGAACGTCATGCACGGAACCGACGGCGGAGCCGGTGGACCGTATAACTTCAACGCCAACACCTGCTACGGGAACGGTGTGACTCCAGGGTCGCCTACCAACCTGACCGGAACCGTGGTGCCGCAGTAAGCCGATAGAAGTGTGCTGAGAACGATGGGTGAAGGGGCGCGTCAGAGCCCCTTCACAAGGGCTCTGACGCGAGGGGCTGCGTCCCCAGGATTCTTTGGTGCCTCCTCCGGCGCCGGCCGCGGATGTTAACCTGGTACCCGTGGCGATGAAACAGCTCGATGATGCAAACCTATGGCACGCGGATGCGCTCCGAACTCGACGGTCGGCGCATGCTGATTGGCGCAGTTTGCGTCTGCATTCTGGTCGTTATCCTGATCGCCGGACTTTGGCCGTTTCGTACGCAAGAAAACGATGTGGCGTGGCTGCGGGGTGAGAACGGCATTCGCTTCGGCCATCGCGGCATTGTCGTCAGCGCCAGGCCTTTTCGCAGAGATATGCCCGGCGGCCCTTGTACTCTTGAGATCTACCTGCGACCCGCACGCGCATCCGGATCGGGCACGATCGTCGCAGTCGATGACAACCAGGACCCGAAATATGTCTTCGCCCTGCGCCAGTTCGATGCGAGCCTTGCCGTGCAACGGCCTGCGCTCGATGCGCGCGGAAATTTAGCTCGGCAATGGTGGAGAACGGGCAGCGTATTTGAAGAAGGCAGGAGCGTCGTCCTCACCATTACCAGCGTTCAGGGCAGGACGACCCTCTATCTCGACGGCGTTCCAGCCAGTTTCTCATCGGATTTTGGGCTCAGTGACGCCGACCTCACCGGGAAGATGATCCTCGGCAATTCCGCGCTCCAGGACAGCTGGCACGGCGACATTCTGGGGCTCGCGATCTATGATGCAGCGCTCACGGCGTCCGAGATCGACGAGCATGCCAGTCGTTGGTCGCGCGGACAAGCGCCGACGATGAACAGCGATCACCCGCCGTCTGTGCTGTACAAGTTTGACGAACACAGCGGGAACATCGTCCATGACCAGGGTGCCGTCGGAAACTCTCTGCTGATCCAGCCGCGCTATTTCATTCTGCATCCGGCATTCCTTGAGCCAGTGTGGAAGCCGTTTCGCAGCCGCTGGGATGGCTGGATGACCCGGAGCTACTGGTCCGACATGGCCGTCAATATTGCCGGCTTCGTCCCGTTTGGATTTTTCTTTGCGCTCTGTTTTTTGCTGACGCCGAGTATCGCGAGGCCTCGCCTGACTGCGATTCTTCTTGGATTCGCGATCAGCCTGGTCATTGAAACCCTGCAGTATTTTCTCCCCACACGGGACTCCAGCATGACCGATCTGCTGAACAATACGATCGGCACCGCGCTTGGAGTCGTCTTGTGTCCGCAGGTGCTGGTGCAAAGGCTGAAAGCCAGACGCTTCGCGGCGTCAGCCGCCAACCCGATAGGGAACGGCGCCGTGGGAGCAACTCAACCGAGCCGGACGGGCAACGGCCGGGTGCATTGAATTCTTGCCCCAGACCCTGATAGGAACCCTCTAAAACCTGTATGAATAAATCCCCCAGTGTGTTTGAATTCGAATTGTCATCGTTGAGTTCGAACGGGTCCGCCCCAGCGGGGCGCGAGGTCGTTCAACCGCTCGCCAGCGATGAAAATCTCCCAACCTTGTCCATGCCATCCACCGACACAAGCGATCCCAAAATCGGCGCAGGCTCGAGGATCATGCGCAGAATCCTCAGCATGTATATCGGGCAGTCCGGCCGAGTCTGGAAGCATCTCTCTCCGTCGGTCCGCAATTGGCCGGTGACCCGCACCTGGGGCCACCACCTAGATCGGCTGGTTCGCCTTTCCGCCGATCGCAAGCAGTATTTCGCTACGTTCTTTCTGCGCAACCGTGCCGAGCTCCAGCTCTTGCAGCGTCTCGCCGATCAGAAACCCCAGGGCGCCCGCTTCGATATGACGGTGCTGGCCTGCAGCAAGGGCGCCGAAGTCTACTCGATGCTGTGGGCCATCCGTACGGCGCGGCCCGATCTGCAGCTGAACGTGCATGCCATTGATATCTCCCAGGAAATCGTGGACTTCGCCCACAGGGGCGTCTATTCGCTGAGTGGTTCCGACGCGATGGCCTCCGAAAACGAAGAGGCCGCTAAGCAAAAGGGTGACGTCAGCTGGAACACTTCGAGAGACCAGAATGCGTCGATGTTCGAGCGCGTGTCCGCCGAAGAAATCAACGCCATGTTCGAGACGAAGGGGAACCAGGCGACCATCAAGCCTTGGCTCCGGCAGGACGTCACGTGGATGTGCGGAGACGCGGGCGACCCGGGGCTTCTGGCCGCCATCGGCCCCCAGGATGTCGTCGTCGCCAATCGCTTTCTCTGCCACATGGAACCCCCCGATGCCCAAACCTGCCTGCGCAACATCGGCCGGCTCGTCAAGACTGGCGGCTATCTATTTGTGACCGGGATCGATCTCGACGTGCGGACGAAAATCGCTCAGGAGCAGGCCTGGAGCCCGATCACAGATCTGGCGCGCGAGATCCACGAAGGAGATACTTCGATCCTCGCCGGCTGGCCGCTGGAATACTGGGGTCTCGAACCCTTCGACGACCGCAGACCCGACTCGCAGATTCGCTATGCTTCCGTTTTTCGCGTAGGCGAGGCCTCTGACTCCACGGAACTGGCTGGCTCGGGACGCTCCGGAAGGTAGAAACGCGATGCGGTTCACCGAGACGCCAATAGCGGGAGTATGGGTGATCGATCCGGAGTTTCGCGGCGACGATCGCGGACGGTTTTTCCGCGCCTGGTGTTCGCGTGAATTCGCCGAGCACGGCATCGAGTTTCTGCCCCTCCAGGCGAATATGGGATTCAGCGCTCTGAAGGGCACGCTGCGCGGCATGCACTACCAGGTGGAACCCGCGCTGGAAGCCAAACTGGTTCGCTGCACCCGGGGGGCCATGTTCGACGTGGCGCTCGATCTGCGGCCTGGCTCCGCCACACACGGCCAGTGGTTCGGCGCCGAACTAACCGAAGAAAACGGGCGCATGCTCTACCTGCCCGAGCATTGCGGTCACGGCTACCAGACCCTTGTGGATGGGACCGAGATGCACTATATGACCTCGCAGGTTTACACGCCGAGTGCGTGCCGCGGCGCACGCTATGATGATCCCGCGTTTCGGATTCAATGGCCTCTGCCCGCCACTGCGGTTTCTGATCAGGACCGCGCCTGGCCGCTCACGCAGCCCCACCAGGCGCAGCAAAGTCGGGAAGCCGTCCTTACTGGGCATAAACCCGAAAAAGTTTGATCCAGGCAGTAACATTATTATCCCAGTCGTCTACGAAGCAATGGAAATGCAAAACCAGAAACCACGCGTCCTCCTGTTCTCACAGCGCAACGCCGCCAAACGGCTCCCGTTTCGCTGCGCCCATTTCGAATTCGAGGACGTCATCGCCGAGGTGGACTCCGCGGAAATGATCGCGCCTCGCTTCGATCAGTCCTCGCGCCGTCACCATTACGCCAAACAGCTTGCCTATCACACTCCATTCGTCCTGAATCCCGGAATGGAATCAAAGAACTTCGACCAGACGTTCGACCTCTTCGTCGCCGTCTGTGGAGATCCCACGGATGTGCTTCGCATCAACGCCATCGGCAACTGGCGCGAACGCTGCAAAAAAGCGGTCATAGTGATCGACGAGCTGTGGGTCACGCAGATGATGGCCTACGGCAACTACCTGCGTCTGCTCAAGCAGTTCGATGTGGTTTGCCTCTACTACAGCCAGAGTCCCGGGCCGCTCAACGAGCGTATCGGCCCCAGAAGCATGTACCTGCCGCCCGCCGTCGACGCCATTCGCTTCTGTCCTTACCCGAACCCGCCCGAGCGCAGCGTTGATGTCTACAGCATCGGACGCAGAGGAGCGACGACCCACGAGGCGCTGTTGAAGCTGGCTGCCGAAGAAGGCTTGTACTACGTGTATGACACCACTTCCGCCGAT
>Ga0187887_10000620_pt1 | contig 34422 bp, 28 predicted proteins | sample June2016WEW_7_10_FD_132977 | JGI IMG/M metagenome (GOLD analysis project Ga0187887, IMG submission 132977) | Peatland microbial communities from SPRUCE experiment site at the Marcell Experimental Forest, Minnesota, USA - June2016WEW_7_10 | ecosystem: Environmental > Terrestrial > Soil >... | reverse complement strand
TCGTGCGGGGAGCGAACGAGGGGTGTGGAAGTGCTAACTTGAGGTTTTGGAATGATAAGCGAGGAACCTGCCGCAACGAGCTACCCTGGTCAATGAGCGCAATAGCGATTGCGCAACAGCTACGGGGACAGTGAACGATGCTGTCTCGTCTCCTGGCTTTCAAAAGCTTTTCGCTTTTTCAGGTCATCGCCTTTAAGCGCGCCATACGCGTCTGGGAAATAGAACCTCAAGCGTGCCAGCGCCGGATTAACAAATCGTTCCGTATATCCAGCTTTGGTAATTTGTTTTGGGCGATTCATTGCGTGAATGTCTTCTAGAAGAGACTGACGAAGAGTACCTGCATCCGCGTCGCCCCAGTCTTTTCTCACCTTTTCCGCGAGTACCGGGGCTTCAATAGGCGAGTTCACCACCAATCCCCCACTCGGCTGATAACGCACGGCCAGCAAACTGCGGTTCACGATTTGCCCAATGAGCGCAAAGCAGACATCTGCAACCTTAACTGTGTACCGGCCACTAAATTTCTTCTCCATTGGCGAAGGGCCGCGTATCGAATGTGGCACACGGGAGTCATATTCGTCACTGAAGTACATAAACATGAAGGCATCCATACCGACTTGCATGCCGGAGGGTTGATTGCCTACTTCAAGTTTGGTCGGCCTTCTGTCATCGAGATGCTTGATCAAGTCCGGCAATGCAAGAGGACCGCGTCGCACCAGTTCGCTCATTTGCGGTGGTACTCTGGGTGGTGCAACTCCCAGCACACCGCCCTGAAATGAGCCGGGGGAGCTATCCCCGATGAATCCTTCGTATATCGCGGCACTGTTAATCCCCGGCGATTGCGCGTCGATCTGGGCCAGGTCGTCAATGAGTTCCGTCACCGATTTGCGGGAGTAGTCACCGCCGACGGCAGGGATTCCATACGCGCTCATGGCAGAAGCGACAAGAAAAACTGCGGTCAACTTTGCGATACCGAGCTTCGCACCGGGGAACATGGGAGAAGTTTACATCGTAATCGTTGTTAACAAGGCGATGTCGTTCACGACCCAGCAATGCAATAAGTGACATGGCTCGCCGCCCTATCTCGGCCCCGTAATCGCCCCTTCCGATGCCGAACTCACCAGCGCCGCATACTTGGCAAACACTCCCGTCTTATACCGCGACGCCGGAGCCTTCCATTCCGCCATCCGCTTTTTAATCTCGGCGTCGGAAATCTCCACCTCAATTTTGCGAGTCTTGGTATCAATCGTAATCCGATCGCCTTCGCGAATCGCCGCGATCGGTCCGCCCAGCGCCGCCTCCGGAGCCACATGCCCAACCATCAGCCCGCGAGTGGCGCCGCTGAATCGTCCGTCGGTCATTAGCGCCACGCTCTCGCCAAGTCCTTCGCCGACAATCGCCGCCGTCACGCTCAGCATTTCGCGCATCCCGGGACCGCCCTTCGGACCTTCATAGCGAATCACGACGACATCTCCGGCCTTGATCTGCTTCGACGTCACCGCCTGCATCGCCGCTTCTTCGGAGTCGAACACCCGCGCCGGCCCGGTATGCGATGCCCGCTCGTGCCCGCTCATCTTCACCACTCCGCCGCCGGGGGCGAGGTTGCCTTTTAAGATCACCAGCCCCCCAGTCGCCTTCAGCGGCTTTGCCAACGGAGCGATCACCTGCTGCCCAGCCGTTTCTTTCGCGGCGCTCGCCTCTTCGGCAAACGTTCTTCCGGTTACCGTCATCGCCGAACCGTCAGCATGACCGCCGTCGAGCAGTCGCTTCGCAATCACCGGAATCCCGCCCGCCGCATCCACATCTGCCGCCACGTATTTTCCCGCCGGCTTAAGATCGGCCAACAGCGGAGTCCGCTCGCTGACGCGTTGAAAGTCATCGATGTCGAGTGCCAGGTCGTTCTTATTCGAGCCCATCTCGCGCGAGATCGCGAGCAAATGCAAAACCGCATTCGTCGACCCGCCGGTCGTCGCCACTCCCGCAATCGCGTTCTCAAACGCGGCGTGGGTCAGAATGTCGCTTGGACGAATCCCCTTTCGCAGAAGATTCATCACCACTTCGCCGCAGCGGAACGCGACCTCGTCCTTCCGCGGATCCATCGCGGGAATACCATTGAACCCCATCGGAGACAGCCCGATCAGTTCCATTACGGTCGACATCGTGTTCGCCGTATACTGGCCGCCGCACGCGCCCGCTCCGGGACACGCCAAATTCTCGAGTGCCAGCAGTTCCGCATCGCTCATCTTTCCCGCCGCATTCGCGCCGACCGCCTCGAACACATCCTGAATCGTGACGTCTTTGCCGTGATACTTACCGGGGGCAATTGTGCCTCCATAAAGAACCAGACCGGGCAGGTTCATGCGCGCGAGCGCCATGGCCGCGGCTGGAATCGTCTTGTCGCAACCGACGATGCAGACTGCCGCGTCAAATAATTGGCCGCGACAGACCAGTTCAATCGAGTCGGCAATCACCTCGCGGCTCACCAGCGACGCCTTCATGCCTTCGGTTCCCATCGTCTCGCCGTCGGAGATCGCGATGGTATTGAACTCCATCGGAGTTCCTCCCGCCGCGCGAATCCCTTCCTTCACCTTCGCCGAAAGCCGCCGCAGATGAAAATTGCAGGGCATGGTTTCGATCCAGGTATTGGCGACAGCGATGAGAGGCTTGGCAAGATCGGCGTCTGTGAATCCGATCGCTTTATACATGGCGCGGGCGGGAGCCTGGTCGCGGCCATCCGTGATGTTGCTACTACGGTGTTTTAGGTCCATAGAGGGTAGTTGTCAGTTCCTAGTTTGTTGGTGGTGAGATCGCGGCCATTCGCTAGCTAGATACTCTATCTGGGACAGACCGGCTCAAGCATATAGATAGAATCGCAACCTTTACTCCGTTTGTGTGAATAGTTAGTGGGAAACCTGATCGCCGGTTGAGGCACACCGTTCTTGTACAAAATAAAGGCCAGCGAATAATCTCCGTCACGTTTTCCATCGAAACAAAACGTCCGTTCTGTCGTTTTATAAGAAACCTTTGTCCCAGCCTGGTTCGTGCCTTCCTTTTCACGTGTCTCGACAATGACTTTCTTCGAATCAAGGATCGCCTTGCCCTCTTTATCCCGCAGCTCTACGGTAATGTCATCGTCGAGGTCGTAGCTCTCTGGACGACCGCATATGTCTCCTGAGCAAACCTGAACGGTGCCACAGAGGCATGAAACCTTGTGCCTAAGATATTTCAGCGTTGAGCAATCTGAACCGTCGGACGGAGTTTGGCAGACTACGAAAGAGTTGAGCACGAATATTAGCGCTGTGATGGTGAGTGAACGGTTCACGGTAAGCACTTTACGCCCAATCACCGAATCATTCCACGATCACTATTGAGTCGGCACAGACAATTGAACTGATTTCAGGCCGTTGCGCTGCGCGCACTCTCCGCCGCCACCGACTCCGGCGGAATCGCTACTCCCAGATGCGCTTGCTCCCACAGCTCTTTAATGGGCGCGCCCGGACGCACTTCCGTCACATCCACGATCGCGCGCCAGTCGCGGCAAAGCTGGCCTACCTGCTTCGCGTTGACTTCCATCAGCAGCGTCACCTTGTGCGCGTTGTCCGCGGGCTCGGCCTGCACGTAGGGCAACTCAATTCCGCGCCGCGCGACTGCCGACAAAATCCGCATCAAGGTTCCCTGTGTATTGCGATAGCGAACGTGGAATATATGCATGACCCTAACTCCTTATTGAATTTCTACTCTTTCTCAAACACCATTTCTGCCAACGATGCTCCCGCGGGCACCATCGGATAAACATTGGCCTCGGGATGGCATTGGAACACGAGCAACTCCGGCCGGTCAGACCTGAAAAATCTGTCCAGCCGCCGCGCGACCGTCGCACTCTTCGACGGATCGAGAAATTCTTCTTCCGTAATCAGAGACGAAGAAATCTTGTAGGCCTTGCCGATCTCGACGAAATCCGGGTTGTCGCTCAAATCGGTTTCGGCATAATTGCGCGAGAAGAAAAGCTCCTGCCACTGCCGCACCATGCCGAGAAATTTGTTGTCGATGATCACCATCTTGATCGGCAGCCCCAGCCGGTGCACGCTCGCAAGCTCCTGGATGTTCATCTGGAATCCGCCGTCGCCCGACACGCACAAGACGGCCGTGTCCGGCTTGGCCAGTTGCACGCCTACTGCCGCAGGCAAGGCGAAGCCCATCGCGCCCAGCCCGCCCGAAGTGATAAACCCGCGCGGCGACGACGTACGATACGATTGCGCCGACCACATCTGGTGCTGGCCCACGTCGGTAATGATCGTGCCCGATCCGTTCTCCGGCATGCGCGCGAACAATTCCTGCAAAAACATTTTCGTCGGATGCGCCAGCCCCGGCTTGCGCGGCTCGTCTCGTTCCGGACCGCCGGCTACCGCTCGCCAGGCGCTGAAGTCCGGCAGTTGGGCGCGCTCGGCTTCCTGAAAGAACGCGGGAACCGTCTCCGCCAGATTGCCGACCACCGCCAATTCGCACGGCCGCACGCGGTCAAGCTGTCCGGGATCGATTTCAAAATGCACGATCTTCGCATGCTGCGCGAAGCGTGAAGGCTCGCCAGTCACGCGGTCATCCAGACGAGCGCCGAACACCAGCAGCAAATCCGTCTCATCCAGCGCCATATTGGCCGCGCGCGTTCCGTGCATGCCGACCATCCCCAGGTAGAACGGCGAACTCTGGTGGATCGCGCCTAGCCCGTGGATCGTTGCAAATGCCGGAATATTCAGCAGGTCGAGCAGCTGTTGCAGCTCGTCCACGGCTCCCGAAAGCTTCACCCCCGCGCCGACCAGGGCAACCGGCTTCTTCGCCTGCTGGAGCAGCGCAATCAAAGTTGCTGCAAAGGTAGATTGCGGGCCCACATGCTCGGCCGGACGCGGCGGCGTGAACTCAACCGGCCCGCCGAACTCCACGCTCGCTCGCAAGATGTCGCCGGGGATATCAATCAAGACAGGCCCGGGCCGCCCGCTGCGCGCCCAGTGGAAGCCTTCCGCGATCGCCGGCGCCAATTCATCAATGGACTTAATCAGCCGGTTCCACTTGGTCAGCCCGAGCGTCAGGCCGAAAACGTCCGTCTCCTGGAACGCATCGCTCCCAATCAGCGGCGAACGAACCTGCCCGGTAATGCAGACGAGGGGGACTGAATCCATCTTCGCGTCTGCAATACCGGTGACCAGGTTCGTCGCGCCAGGGCCGCTGGTGGCGATTGCTACGCCAACCTTCCCCGTGGCCCGCGCATAACCCTCGGCGGCAAATACCGCTCCCTGCTCGTGACGCATCAGCACGTGCCGGATCCCGCTTCCCTCCAGCGCGTCATACAACGGCATGATCGCGCCGCCCGGATAGCCGAAGGCCAGATCCACGCCCTCGGCGCGCAGGCAATCTAAAACGATTTGTGCACCTTTGCGCATTGGTTACGCGTTGACCGCGTGTGGCTTTTCGGATTTCGCTTCGTCAGCCGACTTTTTCTTCTCCGTCGGCAGCCACGACATCATCTTCCGCAACTGCTCGCCCACCTTTTCAATCGGATGGTTCTTCGCCTGGTCGCGCAGCTTGGCAAAATTGTTGCCGCCCTTTTTGTTTTCTTCGATCCATTCGCGGGCGAATGTTCCATCCTGAATGCGCGCCAGCACATCTTTCATCGCCTTGCGCGTCTCGTCGCCAACCACCATCTCGCCGCGCGTCAGGTCGCCATACTCGGCCGTATTCGAAATCGAATACCGCATCCGGCTGAGCCCGCCCTCATAGATGAGGTCGACAATCAACTTCATCTCGTGCACGCACTCAAAATACGCGATCTCTGGAGCGTACCCGGCAGCCACCAGCGTCTCGAATCCCTTCTGCATCAGCGAGGTCAGGCCGCCGCACAGCACAGCCTGCTCGCCAAACAGATCGCTCTCGGTCTCTTCCTTGAAAGTTGTCTGCAACACGCCGGCTCGCGTCGAGCCGATGCCATGCGCATAGCTCAGCGCGAATTCATGCGCTCGTCCGCTCGCGTCCTGATGCACCGCCAGCAACGACGGTACTCCGCCGCCTTGCGCATATACGCGCCGCAGCAAATGGCCCGGGCTCTTCGGCGCAATCATCACCACATCCACATCCTTGGGAGGCTCGATGGTCTTGAAGTGAATCGCGAAGCCGTGCGAGAAGCCGAGTATCTTTCCCTTGTGCAGATGCGGCTTGATCGCCGATTCGTAAAACTCAGCCTGCGTCTCATCCGGTGTCAGGATCTGAATCCAGTGCGCTTTTTCAGCCGCTTCCGCCGGAGGCAGAACGATCATTCCATCCGCCTTGGCCTGCTGGGCCGAACCTCGCGCCGGGTCGAGACCGATGATGACGTTGCATCCGCTGTCGCGCAGGTTCTGCGCCTGCGCGTGTCCCTGCGAGCCGTAGCCGAAAACTGCGATCGTCTTGCCTTTCAGGGCTGACGGGTTGGCATCGTTCTGATAGAAAACTGTCGCCATTTCGAAACTCCTTTTAATAACCTCGAGTAAAAGTGCCGAGCTAAGAGCCCACCTACAACAGACCGACCGGTCGGTTCACACGATGCTACCGCCCCCCCCACTCCATGTCAAGCTGAATTTCCCCATCCTTCCCTCTAGTGGTCATTCCTGCTTCCCCAGAAAATACGAAACCCACCGGCCAGTCTCTCTGGCGGTGGGTTCGGAAGTAGCTGAAATCTAAGCTTTTGTTAGTTTCTAGCTGTCCATCCCCCGGCCAGAGATCTTAATTCGCACTCGTACACCGACGCTGTGCACGCTAATTCGAATCGAGTTCTGGCCGAGTCCCATAATCGCGAAAGTGTCATTCCACACCGTGGAATTCCGGTGAGAATAGCAACCGCAAGCCGTTAAGTCAAACGCAAAAGATGATTCGCCACACCTTAAATAATGCCGCCAGTAATCATGAGTCCGTTTACCCGCGGAGGATGATTTTAGGTGCCTCAACGCCTCAGCGCTACGATAAGTTCATTGTTTTGAAACCAGCTGGTTTAGCCGCCAAGGACACGCTTCACGGTCGGAAGAGACCTTTTCCGCAGCTTTCACACAACGCCCCAGTCCGCGCCCAACAAGAGGTCGCAAAAACGCCCAAATGGGCCGCCAGTGTTGGCCTTTGGTAATGGCACTCTTGGGTTGTGGAACAGGGCCTTTGGAAACCTTCTCCCATTTCGGGAAGGATTGCAAAATGGGACTTTACGGAACTTATAGGAGTTCATCAGCACTCATGACGACCGCCCTTGCATCCTCGTTCGCCACCTTTTTCGCCAACACCAGTGGCGCCAGCAATGTGGCCTTCCGGTCCGCGCCAGTCCCGGAATGGAAACTTCTGTTTCTCATCGGAGGCGGCCTGATTGTTCTCGCCGCCCTCGTGCGCAAGCATTATCCGCTCGGCCAGGTTGCGGCCCCTAAAAGCATGGAAGTGCTGGTCTGGATTTCCCCCGCTGAAATTGCAGAACATCTCTCAGGAGATTAGCGCGGAGGGACTCGCCCTGGCGAACTCAGGGCTCTGGGTGTAGGGGCAACCGAACTTCAGATTCAAAACTCCAAGTACGATCCCGGCCGCGGCGTGCCGCCTTCAGTCCCGGTAGCCGGCAACATTTTCTCATCAACCCCGTGCAGGGTTTCCCATGCCGCCTCGGTCAGCGCCGGATCCGCTCCCACAATGTCACGAATCATATTCCACGCCGCCAGGTTAAGTGCGCCCTCCGGAGCCGGCCCCATGGCCAGCGAAACCGAACACTGCGGACAGAAACTGATCCGCTGTGACGACGACTTCTGCCGCGGGCGTACTCCCACCGTCTGCGCGAACAAATACACCGCGACCGATTTGTCGCCCGTTTCGAGTTCCCGATTACAGCGCAGACAATAAGAATGTTCCAAACGGTCTCTCGCGTCCCGCAAATCTTGCCCGTGTGGCGTGGGCACTCTTGCCCGCGCGCGCCACCCTACTTTCTCCAATGCGTGCCCCGCCGAACAAGTATGTAGAAGGATTCCCGCCCTGCACGACCATCCGAATCAGATTTTGCCGATCCAATCTTCGCCACGAATCAATCTATTCTTCGCCACGAACCAATCTATGGTCTAGCCAAACCGCGAGCGCAGCCGCAATCTACTTCGGTGAGTTCGAGCGCGTCATCACGCCCAGCCAAGCGCGTTTCCGTGCAGCACGCATCTGGCGGACGCCAGTTGGTAGCCGCCGTTTGCTATCGCATGAGCAGCCGCGGCCTGGAGTTCCTGCTCGTGCAAACCCGCAGCGGCCGCTGGATCTTTCCCAAAGGAGGCGTCGAGCCCGGTCTCACCCAGGCCCAGTCCGCCGCGCTCGAGGCATTCGAAGAAGCCGGAGTCCACGGCCGCATCGAAGAAATGCCCTTCGCCCGCTACCACCTCGGAGAGTCAGATCGCAAAGCGCACCGTCACGCCGGCAATCGCAAAGCCGACTGGCACAACAGCAAAGATTCGCGCGAGGAAGCCCATTCCCGGCGCGAGTCCGTCACCGCCCACCTCTGCCAGGTTTCTCATCTCGAACCGCCCCAGGAGGCAGACCGCAACCCAACCTGGTTCTCTGCACAGAAGGCGAAGCGCCGCCTGCTCGCGGACCGCGCCCCCGATTTCGGAGAACAACTGGCCGCCGTGGTCGATCGCGCCATCTCAAGGATTCGTCGCATGCGCACCAGCGATGGCCGGGAAGCCCGCCAAGACGCCCTGCAAGAAGTGCGTTTCGAAGCCTCCGAGAGCATGCGCCTGCCAGACATTGCGCGCTTGCTGAGAGGAATCGACGCATCCCTGGTCCGCCGCCTCGTGCTGGAGCAGCGCAACCGCCGTCCCGCAAGAACCGTTGAAGCCAACGTTTTGCCGTTCGCCTCCCCGCGATTGTTGGTCCCCGGCACCGCCGCGCCCACCCTGCGCGTCCGGAAGAATCAACCTCGTTGATCGGCTCTCACCGCGCTTCTCCCGCTTAGAACACGACCGAAGACAATTCCGACTAGAGACAAACGCCCATTCCGCGATACCATCTCTGTGATGCTTCGCGAAGCCGCTCTCGAACCTCGTCAGGAACCGCGTCAGGAAATCCTGCGCACCGCCGCTCGCCTCTTTCAACAGCAGGGATACGACGCCACTTCCATGAACGATGTGGCCGCCTCCCTCAAGCTCTCGAAGGGTGGCCTCTATCATCACTTCCAGTCAAAAGACGAAATCCTCTACCACATCATGTCGCACGCCATGGACATCACCGAGGAGCGCGTCATCAACGTCGCGCGCCGCGTGGAAGATCCGACCGAGCGCCTGCGCACGCTGATCCGCCTCCACATCGGAGTGGTCCTCAGCGAAGAGGATCGCGAGATCACGGTGATGCTGCACGAAAATCATCCCCTGCCGCCCGCGCTTCGCCGCAAGATCAACGGCCGCAAAAAAGATTACGTGCACTTCGTCGAGAACCTGATCGCCGACGTCCAGCGCCAGCATAATTCGACTTCGACGGTGACGCCGCGCGCCGCCGCCTTTGCCCTCGTCGGCATGATCAACTGGATCTACCAGTGGTATAAACCGGGTGGCACGCTCAGTGGCGACGCAATCCTCCGTCAATTCACCGACATCTTTTTTAACGGAGCTGTGGGATAAGCACTTGTTAGTCGTCAGTTCCTAGCAAAAACTCGGCTCGTCGCTCCATCATGACCTTCTTCCACATCGTAGACGTTGGCCGCGAGCGCGCAGCCAGGGATCGACGCTATTATGAATTTCTACGCGTTCCCGCCATGAGCGCTGGCGTTTATGTTCTAGCCGCCGGCGCTACTGATCAACAGAAGCCCCACCACGAAGACGAACTCTACTACGTAGTCCGGGGACGCGCTCGCATGAAAATCGGCCCGGGACGAGACATTTCGGACGCCGATTTGGATGAAACTTTCGAGGACGGTTCCGATAACGAAGTCCGCGCAGGTTCGATCATCTTCGTCAAAGCGGAACGCGGGCACCGTTTCTACGATATTCAAGAAGAATTGGAAGTCCTGGTCTTCTTCGCCCCCGCCGAACAGGAATAACCGGAAATCTGAATCATCAACGATTCGATTTTGGGTGGCGCAGCGCTTCAGCGCTGCGAAAAACATCGCGTTTGAAGGTCGATTTGGCCGCTGCGGCTCTGGACGGGTGAAAGCGAATCCGCCTAGAAGAAGTTTTGTTAGTCTCTACCAGCTTGCCTCCACTTTTTACCTCCCGTTGACAACTCTCCCGGGGTACACTGCTACGCTGGCAACCGAACGCGTGGGGCGGCATTCTGCGCCCATCGCCGCAAGTGGGGGATTCACAAATGAAACAACCAACGAGCGCCGTCCAATCTCGGCGACTTTCTCTCTTTCTCTCCATCGCGGCGTGCGCCCTGCTCGGCGCCGCCAGCGCGTACGCTCAAACCGGAGCCTGGCTCACGCACTCCCATGACGATCAGCATACCGCTCTCTCGACCGTCCCGTCGCAACCGCTCAATACGATTCACTGGCACAAGCCTGTCGACCTCGATCCTCCGCAGGGAGAAATTTTCATCCACTACGGCTCGCCTCTCGTGACGGCCGCGAACACCGTCGTCTTCCCCGTCAAGACTGGCCCCAATAACTTCCGCGTCGAAGCCCACAATGGCGCGACCGGCAAACGGATGTGGCTGCTCGGGACCGGATGGCAAGCACCATCCGCCGACTTCACGCCGCCGCTCGGCCCGACCATCTTCGGCACGCAACTCTTCGTACCGGACATCGCCGGTCGCGTCATCGCGCGCCAGAATCCCGACGAAACGAAGGGCAAAGTCTCTCGCCTTTACTTCTACGGCCAAAAGAATTTCCGCAAGAATCCAGCGGCCTACGAGCAGAACATCCAGATCGATACGCCGCTCTCGACCGACTCCAGCGGCGACCTCTTCTTCGGATTCCTCGCCCTCGGTTCCACTCCGCTCAATTTGCAAAGTGGCCTTGCGCGCATCGACGCCAATGGCACCGGAACCTGGGTTTCCGCAGCCGCACTGAGCGGAGATCCCTCCATCATTGAAGTCTCCATCAGTTGCGCGCCGGCGCTCTCGCCCGACGGTAGCATCGTGTATGTCGCCGTCGACAACGGCACTTCGGGATACCTCCTCGCGGTCAACAGCACCACCCTCGCCCTGATCAACAAAGTCCCTTTGCTCGATCCGTCGTCCGGTTGGGACGCCTGGATCTACAGCGGAAGTTCAGCGACGCCGACCGTTGGTCCTGACGGCGACGTCTATTTCGGCGTGCTCGAAAATCCCTTCCCCGCTCACAATGATCGCGGATGGCTGCTCCACTACAACGCCGACCTCACCGTCACCAAGATTCCCGGCAGCTTTGGCTGGGATGACACGGCCTCGATTGTCCCCGCGTCGATCGTCCCGAGCTATGCCGGGACCTCGCAGTACCTCCTGATGACCAAGTACAACAACTACTGCGGCGTGGGCACTGGAACCGGTCTCAACAAAATCGCCATCCTCGACCCGAACGCCACCGAGCCGGACCCCATCGTTCCCGACACGCTGGTCATGAATGAGGTCCTCACGCACCTTGGCGAAACTCCCGATCCCGATTGTCCCGGCGGATTGAAGGAATGGTGCATCAACACCGCAGCCATCGATCCGTTTTCGAAATCGGTTCTCGCAAATAGCGAGGACGGCAATCTCTACCGCTGGGATCTGACGACCAACACCTTCACCCAAGTCATCACCCTTTCCACGGGCATCGGAGAAGCCTATACACCAACCGTGATCGGCGCCGACGGCACCGCTTATGCAATCAACCAGGCCATACTCGACGCGGTCGGAACAACAGCGCACTGATCATGGAGTCCCGATGATCTCTCGACCGTCGCACTCACCAAGTCAGCGTGCTCTGGTCGCCAAATGTTGCGACTAAAATCGAAAGCCCGTGACCTGCGGCTAATCCTGTGACTGGAGTAATGAAGACGCTGCCGTCGCGCTCGGTTCGCGTCGAAGGCAACTCTATAATTCCGCTGTGACCAAGCCATCCAGAGCGGGCGAAGCTGTCTTCATTATCTTTGGCATGGTTTTTGCCTCCGCCGGAATCTTCTTCGCAAGCAGCCTTTTATTCGGTGTACCCGGCCATGTCCAAGGGGATCGCTGGGTGGGAGCGCTGGTCGCCACCATCTTCATCTTCATCGGCCTTGGGATCGTTTTCGCCGCTGTCTACGGGACCCGCAAATTGAAGGAGCAAGCGGCTGCCGAACAAGCAAATCCCCAATCCCCCTGGCTCTGGCGCAAGGACTGGGCCGATCGGCGAGCCGAAAGCAAGAATCGCAGCAGCGCCATCGGCCTTTGGATCATGGCCATCTTCGCAAACACGATTGCGTTCACAGTCGCGTTCTCGACAGTTCCTTCATTCTGGCGAAACTCCGATCCGAAAGCTCTCTTCCCGCTTGTGTTCTGCCTGGCCGGGATCGTCCTGGCCGGTGCCGCCATCCGCGCCAGCATTCGACGGGAGCGTTTTGGCCAAACCTATTTTGAGTTGGCCTCGCTCCCGTTTTCTCCCGGCCAATCCTTGCGGGGCAACATTCACCTGCGCTTCAACACCGATGCCCGGCACGGCATTGACTTGCGCCTTAGCTGCATTCGTCGCGTGATTACCGGCTCGGGCAAGAATCGCTCCGTTCAGGAGAGCGTGCTCTGGCAAGCCGACAGCAACGTGCCGCAAGCAATGCTCGCGCCTGACCCCTTGGGCGATGCCGCCATCCCGGTTGATTTCACCATACCGAGCGACGCGTATGAGTCGTATATCGAGCAGCCCGACGATCAGGTTCTCTGGGTGTTGCACGCGCAGGCCGACGTTCCCGGCGTCAATTATTCGGACGATTTTGAAGTGCCGGTTTTCCGCTCCTCGCTATCTTCTGGCTCATCCACCGTATCAACCGCCTTCTCGTCCCAGCCCGCGCCCGCGGCGCCTGCCTTTGAATTCGATCCTTCCGACGTATCGGCTCCCCCGAACCCCAAAGTTGTGGTCTCGACCGGAATGAGTGGCGGCACCGAATTCTACTTCCCGCCGTTTCGCAACCCTGGCCAGGTTTTGCGTTTGCTCGTTTTCACCGCGGTGTGGACCGCTGTCGTCTATTTCATCAGGCATTCTCAGGCCCCGTGGTTCTTCGGCTTTGTGTTCGGGCTCTTTGACGTCCTTCTTATTTATGCGTTGATTCGGACCGCGACCTCTTCATTCAGTCTGGAACTGGGCAATGGGAAGATCGTTTTCCGTCGCACCGTTCTGGGCATCGGCTCAAGTCGCGAAGTTGCCTTTTCGGAAATCGCTCAGATCTTGACGGTGACGGCTGCTCAACTACAAGGCATGAAAGCTTCTTATTCAGTCTGCCTGTATACCAGGGACGGCCGGAAGCTGAAGCTTGCCGACGCGATCGAAGACCGTCAGGAGGCGCGTTGGGTTGCGGCTCAACTGGAGAAATTCGCCGGCCTAAAACTCGATACTCACGTCGCCGTCCAGGGCAGTTTCGGGCGCAACGGGCCGCCGCCGCAGCGCGGACGAGCGACATCACCCGCAAATTTTCGCAGCAACAGTCCAGTCGCATTCGCAATCGGGCTCGCATTGTTTGTCGTATGGATGGGTTTTGTCGGCTTCCAGATTTTTTCTCAGGCCCACCGTCAACCCAAGCGCGTTCCCAGATCCTCCGCGCAATCACGGCCCGCTCCTCTGCCGCAATCTCCCGTGCGGCAAGTGTCCTACTCGCCGCTCACCGCCCAGGACGTGCAGCGTCTGCAAGCGCTCCCCGATCAGGCGCAAGCCGAGGAATTGCTGGCACGCGCAATTCAGCACGATCCCCGCGCGCTCGAGTTATTCGAGCAGAACATCGGCGCGTGGCACAATCTCGAGCGCACCCCGCAAATCAACGATCTGGAGCAGCGTTCCTGTTTCTCCACCGACCTGCGCGTTCGCTTCGCCAACGCCGATCTCAACCTCGCCCTTGACGGATTCCCGAAAACTGAGCAATCGGCCGGACAACTCATCGCTCAGGCGCAGGCCGATCCCGGGCATCGTCCTTATTTCGCCTACCACATGGGAATGCTCGCAGGCCGGGGCGTGGCCTACGATCGCCTCTATCCCATGCTGGTCAACTACGCCCGCAATGACTCCAATCCGCAGGTGCGGCAATGGGCCGTCGAAGGCATGCGCTATCTCGGCACCGATGAGGCGCTCGCCGAACTCTTCGATTCCTTTACGCACGACCCCTCCAGCGCAGTTCGCGATCGTGCTGGATGCAACGTGTCTGACTGCGGCAACTTCACACGCAAGCAGCGCATGCGCATGGTGCCCGATCTCATCGAGTTAGTCGCCGATCCCCACACCTCGCCGCAAATGCGCAATTGGACTTTTCTCGCGCTCCATGAAATCACCGACCAAAACCTGCCCGCCGATGCCTCTGCCTGGCACGAATGGTACTTACAACACGGCACCGAAAAAATGATCGAGTTCGAACACTTGGACTGGTGGAGAGTCCGGGGCGATCAGTAACGCCATTTTCCTCTTCCGACACGGCGAAATGACTGGGCCAGCGCGAGGCTGGATTATTAACCCTTTTATACATAGAAACCTAGCGAGCGCTCGTGACTTTTGGCCAGTATGGTCGCGTTTCCACTTGAGGCGCAGGACCCGCTGTGATCCAATGTGACAGCGCTGTTTTGATGTGGATCGCCCTCTTATGCGTATTCCAGCCTCTCGATTTTCCACCGCTGCTAAGCGTCTGCCTCAAACAGTACCGCTATTTCTTGGTCGTGCCGCGGTCGTGTTGCTTGTCTTTTCTTTAGGATTCGGATGCTCTCGGGCGCTTTCGCAGGACTATCTGCTCACCAACGACGACTCAGACACCAACGGTGTTTCGTTTTACACCATCGGTCCCGGCGGTGCGCTCAACTTTGCCATGGAAGTTCCCGGTCCCGGTCTCGGCATCAACGGGGGATTATTCGGAATGTCTCGCGTGGTCGCTGTCAATAACGGCGACACGCAGTGCATCTTTGCATCCGAAGCATTTACGAACGACGTCTTCTGGATTGTGCCGGGCTCTGCCATGGCGGGCGGTTCGGCTGCCGGCTCGCAATCCGACATCGGCTCCGCGAATGGCGTCGGCCTCGCCGCCAACCCACAGTACGTTTACGCCAGTTTCAGCACGTCGAGTACGATCGCCACGTTTCAGGTCCAATCCGGATGCGCCCTTGTGTTCGTGAATGACGTGACCGCCGGCGGGCTCAACGGCGGAACAGTCGATGGGATGGCCATTCACGGCAGCATGCTCATTGCCTCCTACGCGGACGGCTCGATCGAGTCATTCAATATCGCCTCTGGAACTCCGATGTCGAACGGCGACAAGCTGATGTCCACTGCCTCGGCAGCCGGCAACACTTATCCCAACGGCATCGATATTACGCAGGACGGACACTTCGCCATCTTTGGGGATACGTCAACCTCGGACGTGGTCGAGGTTTCCGACATCTCCTCCGGCAGGCTTACTCAGACCGTCGTCTATAGCACTCAGTCCGGCATTAGCTCAAGCAATGTGCTGTTGAGTCCGGATGAAACCGTGCTCTACATCACCAACACGCAGGGCGATGTTATAACGGCCGCGTTCTTCAACAAGGACACTGGACAAATTACACGTGGCTGCACGTCAACCAGGATCAGAGATTATGTGCAGGCATGGTCTTACCTTGGTGGTATGGCATTGCAGCAGATCACGGGGAATGGTGGAGGCGTCTACGTAGCCGAATTTGGCGGGCCCTCGGGCATTGCGTCGCTGAACCTGACAGTGCGGGGCTCGACGTGCACGCTGAGGGAGGCAAAGGATTCACCAACCGCGGATGATTATAGCCAGGGCCTGCTCTCGATTGGCCGATTTCCACCGCGCTCGTTTTAGTGAGGCAATGGTAGAGACACATTTTGAGAATCCTGATGCGAGCTAGCCAGATATGAGCCTTATGCGTTTTTCAAATGACTGCCGTGCGGCCGTTCTTCTGCTCGCCTTATCGAGCGTCGTATCCGCCCAATGCCCGCCGCGCCCTGTTTCCGGTACCGAAGTTCAAGATCCCTATGCCATCACCCCGCAAAACGGCACATTGCAGGCGGATTTTTCTCTCGGCGAGTCTGTCGACCAGAAGGGATACACCCACTACTGCTACCAGTACCAGGCTCCCAGCGGCGTGGTCGAAGCGCCAACGCTGCGGCTTAATCGCGGCGACCAATTACAACTCAACTTGGCCGATGTGATCCAGGACAACGACGCCTCCAGGATGGAGATGCGTCATGCCGCCGCCGGCGCTGTCTGCGGAGATGGCGGAATTGCCACCGTGAGTTCGACCAACCTGCATTTTCATGGCATGCCTATTCCGCCCGTCTGCCATCAGGACGATGTGATCGACACCCTTCTTCAGCCCGGCGCGCCGGCATTCAACTTCAACATTCAAATCCCATCTGACACGCCCCCGGGACTTTACTGGTATCACCCGCATGTCCACGGCTTCACCGAATTTCAGGTCAATGGCGGAGCGGCCGGCGCTCTCATCGTCAACGGTATGGAGAAGTACAGGCCGGAAATAAAAGGCCTGAAAGAGCACGTCTTCATCGTGCGCCAGCAATATCTGGTTCCGTGGATTCCCGGCCCTTATCAATTAAGCCTTAACTACCAGGTTTCGCTGTTTCCGAATGGCAACTCTCCGTTCATCAACATGAAGCCCGGTGAGCGCCAGTTCTGGCGGGTGGCGAACGCCACAATCCAGGACTTCCTGCCGATAGAAATTGATATTAACGGCAAGGCGGAGAAACTCGAACTCATTGCCCTCGATGGCTACCCGCTGGCAAAAACGCGTGAGGTCAAATCGATCACCATCCCTCCCGCTGGCCGCGCCGAGTTCATTGCTACGGGACCACCGGCTGGAGGTTTCGGCGAGTTCGTCGTTGGCCCCTACGACACGGGCCCAACCGGCAATCCCGATTTGTCGGCGCTGCTGGCAGTGATCAACCCCGTCTCGGGCGCGGAAAATGCCCGACCTTCGCAGCCGCTTTCCAGCGATGACACATCGAGCCAGCCCGCCGTCAGACTGAAATGGTCAGATCTCGAGAATGTGCACGTCACGACCGTACGCAAGCTTTTCTTCTCCGAAGAGTTCGGCGGCACAAACGGGCCAATTCAGTTCTACATCACCGTCGACGGACAGCAGCAAAAGGTATTCGAACCCAACGAAAAACCGGTGATCAGAACCAAGGTCGGCGCAGTCGAAGACTGGACCATCGAAAACCGCGCGCTTGAGACCCACGCCTTCCACATACACCAGATTCACTTCAAACTCCTCGAGGTCGACGGTAAGCCTGCTCCTGATGGCGATATGCTCGACACGGTAACCATCCCCTATTGGAGCGGCAAGGGACCCTACCACAGCGTCAAAGTCCGAATGGATTTCCGCGACCCTACCATCGCAGGAACATTTCTTTTTCACTGTCACATTCTTCTTCATGAAGACCTGGGCATGATGCACAAGATTGAGGTAGACCCCTAACCTCTCCAAGGAGAGCTATAAGAAAATGACCATCCACATCGGCAATAAACCCCTGCTTACCGCAGCCGCTGTCATGCTGTTTGCCGCGGGTTGCATGGTTGGCGCGCACCTCCGCGCGCCACAAGTCGTCCGCGCCGCCTCGCCGAACGATGGCGTCGTCCCGAAATCGTACGGACATCTCGTCTCCGCCATCGCCGACCGCATCGGCACCGGCTTAGTCTTCGAAGACCAAAGCGGAGTCATCCGCTTTGTGAGCATCACGGGCATGAAAGAAGGCCAACTGAATCGCTATGACCAGACGCCAACCAAGGGAGGCATTCCTAAGTCCTACGGCCACCTGGTGGCAGCGGTGGTAAATGGGAAAGGCACAGGCTTGATCTTTGAGGATTCTGACGGAGTAATTCGCTTTGTGACGATCACGGGTGAGACGGAAGGCGAGCTAAGGCGCGAATAGGCCCCTCCTCGGCGACATGAAGAGCGTGCGATGGCTGTGCGATCGAATAACACATGCGCGTAATCGCGACATCTCCCCAGGCACGAGCTAGAATGTCGCATGCCCATCGAAATCGGACACGTGGAAGCGCTCTTCCGCTATCCCGTAAAGTCCATGCGCTGCGAGCGACTTGACGTCGCGGACCTGGGCTGGCACGGCATCGAGGGTGACCGTCGTCTCGCATTCCGGCGTCTCGATTACCATGCCGATGATCGCACTGGCTTCCCCTGGCTCACGGCAAGCAAGCTTCCCGACCTGATCCTGTTCGCTCCGCTTCGCCGTGAAGACGCTGTTCCCGCAGACCTTCCGGACCACATTCGCGTGCCCGATGGCAACGGCAATAGCAAAGAAATGGCTGTCTTTGGCGAAGACTTGGCCGCCGAGGTTGGCAGCCGCTACGGCTCTCCCGTGCAGATGATGAAGATGAACCATGGCATCTTCGATGACGCATGCATCTCCGTGATCGCCTCCGATACCGTACGCGAAATCGCCCGTCTCGCCAGCCTCAGCCCGGACGTGCGACGCTTTCGCCCCAATATTGTCGTTCGTTTACTGCGGCCCGTTCCCTTCCATGAGGACGAATGGTTGGGCGGCGCGCTCTCATTCGGCGAGGCCGACGACGCGCCCGCCATCGCCGTCACCATGCGCGACGTTCGCTGCGCGATGGTGAACCTTGATCCCGACACAGCAAGCCCTTCGCCAGAAGTGCTGAAAGCAATCGTTCGTGCGAACCAGAACAGTGCCGGAATCTACGGCGCGGTCACTCGCATCGGTCGACTAGCGGTCGGGCAGCCCATCGTCCTCCGCCCCGCAAGCAAAGGCAGCTTCGCATAGTCTGTTGACAGCCGATTACACTCCTCAACCTTTGGCATGCCAATGCACTCCCCGGAAGATTCCGGCACAGCGGCATTCTGGCAGGGCCTCACGGAAGCCCTAATCAGGGGTTCCATCTCAACCTGGCTGCACCTTCTCTCTGCGATTCCATCTCTTCCGGCATGACCAAGGATGCAGTCTCAAAGTTGGCCCGCGACTACGCTCTTCGGCTCGCCGATAAAGAACGGGAGACCAACAACTAGGTCTTCGAGGAACATGGTTCCCGGTGCGAGGTCTTTCTTGACAATGCAGGAACGGTGGTAAAGGAGAAGAAAACCATTGTCACCGACTAAGCTCGCTTAAACCCGGCAAGGGACGCGACGTTCACAGTTCCTCGTCGGCTGACCAAAGCAACAACTGCGCTTTGTGATCCGAGTCACAATCCGATGTTTGGCTGTATAATGCTTCCGCGTAAGAGGCCTTGTATGTTCTCATCGGTTCTCATCCTGCTGTCTGCGCTCTACGTTGTCCTCGGATTCGTTATCTTCCGAAGATTGCGCAAGCCGACGTGCAGGGTCTGCCTCCTCCGGCAATCTTGTCCGAATCGAGAGTTGGAGTATTCCGAACCCGCACGGACCCAATGCTGGCGCTGTGGCCAGACCATGGAATGCGCCCCCACCCGGCCAGACCGAATACCTTAGCAGGCTGCGGAAAAACTCACCGATGCTTGCGCTACCGTGGAAGAGCGGCCCTTCAGAGCCAGCCCTGAGCCTGCCGAAGGGGCCGCGTAATCTGCGTCGAATTAGTAGGGGCTTTAGCCCCAGTGGTCGTTCTTCGGACCGCTGAGAACAAAAAAAGAACAGCCCGCAGACTTTTTCAGCCTGCGGGCTGTCCGGTGGACTGGTTGGGATTGACTGAGGTGGTCACTCTCGTGGCCCCCCGCTCGCTCCGGTGCCGCACAACATGTGTGCGGCGGATCAGCCCATATTCACGGATTGTTTGCGAGAGATGTTCCCGATTCCCCCCGACCTAGGGTTCCTCGAGAACTCCGCTTAGAGCAACCGCCCTAAGTCTCAGCCACCTCACCTGGTCTGGAATTGCTACAACCGCCACTTTCTGAACTTGTCATCCGACCACCTCCTTTCCGGTGTAAGCCCACAGTAGCCCAATTCGATTTTCCGGTCAACGTGCCGTTAGGCACGGCTCACGAAAGACAACATTGCAAGCAGCCAACGCCCAATAATGCCAATAATTTGGCGTCGCGCAGGTACACTTGTCTCCTACGAATATGCAAGCCAGCAAACCGGCCGTCAGCGTGGTGAGCACCGTCCTGAACGAGCGTGAAGATATCGATGCCCTGCTTTCGAGTCTTACGGCGCAGACGCTCGCTGTTGCTGAGATCATCATCGTAGATGGCGGTTCGACCGATGGCACGTGGGAATATCTGGAAGCGGCCCGCGTAAAGTATCCAAATCTGATCCCGATCCGCGATGAAACCTGCAGTCTGAAATACACTCCCGGCCCAATTGCCCGTGGACGCAATGTCGGGACCACCGCCGCCACATCCGAAGTGGTCGCCTGCGCCGACGCCGGCTGCACGTACCATCCTGGCTGGCTGGCACATCTGACCAAGCCGATCGTCGATCCGGACTCCGCTCCGGCCGCGGAATATGCGGTTGGAGGATCGTACACGGACCCGGCGAATGCTACCGTCTGGGACATCGCCTCCGCCCCGTTTTTCGGCGTCAAGCTGAACCCCGAAGCCCCGACTAAATCCTGTACGGCGCGCTCGATGGCATTCCGCAAAGAACTCTGGCAACTCGTGAGCGGATTCTCGGAAGCCGTCTGGGGTGACGACAGCGAATTCGACGCCAAGGTTCGCAAGTTGGTAGCGCCCGCATTTCCGGAAGGCGCAAAGGCGATGTACCAGCCGCGCCATAGTTTCAAATCGGCCATACGGCAGATGGTCGCCTATTCGCTTGTCGATGGCGCTCAGGGAGGACGCTCGGCGCGCTTGTGGAGAAATATCGCCCGCTGTCTAGCTGAAATTCTGGCCGTGCTGGCGCTGGCTTATTTCGTGATCCCTCTGTTGTGCGTGATCGTCCTCGAACTTTATTTCGCGTTCCGGCTGGATTGGACTGACTTTCGCACATTCGCGTTGCGCAAAGCACCGCTGCAACGGCTCGCCGCGCGGCTGGCGTATTCGTTGCTGGTCCCGTGGATCGTGGCATGGTATCAATCCCTGGGAAGTCTGACAAAGAAAAGCCTTCCGAATCGACAGAATCGCGCAGCAGAATCGCGCAGCGGAATTGCGCAACATAGATAGTGGATAACTGACTTCGATCTCTATGGACCGTGTCCCCCTAGCGTCGCCCGGCAAGCCGAGTTCCCTGTTCCAACCGGGCGTGATGGAGATTCTGGTTTGCAGCATCACAGGACTCGTGTATGTCGCGACTCTGTCGTTTGGATTCGTATATGACGACGTTCCACAGATCCTGAAGAATCCGGCGATCCACAGCTGGCACTTTGTGCCGCAGTACTTCACTTCGCATGTGTGGGCTGCGATTTATCCGACGACCAGCGGAAATTACTACCGTCCCCTTTTTCTTTTGTGGCTGCGCTTGAACTTCGCAATTTTCGGGACGAAGGCGGCCGGATGGCACTTGACCAGCATCGCCTGCCACGTCTTGGCTACATGGCTGGTGTTCGGAATTGCTCGAACACTGTCCGGAGATCGGCTGACAGCATTTCTTACCGCCCTGATTTTCGGCGTGCATCCTGCGCACATCGAGAATGTTGCGTGGATCTCCGGCGTTACCGATCCTCTCGTTGCCTGCTTTCTGCTGGGAAGCCTTTCGGCCTTTCTCAGTTCTTGCGGGTTGCCTCAGGCCCCCGTCGAAGGCGCCCGCAAGAGATCGCTTTCGGCATTATCGCTCTCATTATTCGCGCTCGCACTGCTCTCAAAAGAAACCGCAGTTGTGCTGCCCGCGCTGATCTTTATTTATGTATTTATTCTTGGGCAGGATGAAGAAAGCGGCGCTGGTGTTGGCAAGCGATTCGCCGCAGCAATGCGCGCATGCGTTCCTTATTTACTGTTGGTTCTGATCTACGCCGCTATTCGCTTTCGAGCCTTGGGCGGATGGTCGCATCCCACCATCCCGATCAATTGGACAGCGGTCTTCGCCACATGGCCCGACCTCCTGTGGTTCTATGCGCGTCACCTGTTTCTTCCGCTGCAATTGAGTGAATTCTACCCGCTCGCGTATGTCACCCATCTCAGCGCCGCCAGCGTCTTGCTGCCGCTCGCAATGTTCGCAACGGTCGCCGTTGTAGTCTTCTTCCTGATTCGCTTCCTCCCAAATGCGATGCCGGGCTCTCCTGCAGAGATCGACGTCCGCTCGCCAAGAAACATCGCCTGGTTTGCAGTTGCGCTCATCGTCATTCCGTTGTTGCCCGTTCTCGACCTTCGATCGCTCACGGTGGGCGATATCGTTCACGACCGCTATCTTTATCTGCCCTCAGCCGGGTTCGCACTGCTGGTTGCAATTTTCATTCGGGAATTGGCGCGCGGTCTTCGTGAAGACCAACGCACAATTCTGCCCGTCGCCTTCAGCAGCGCCATAATCGTTGCCTTTGCGGTGCTCACCATTTCGCAACAAATGCAATGGGCCAGCGACATCTTGCTCTACAGCCGCGGCGTCGAATCCGCTCCTGCGAATATGACGGTCCGCGAAAATCTGGCGAATGCGCTCCTCGAAGCGAACCAGCCTGCGCGAGCCATCCCGCTCTATCTCGACGTCTTCAACCACGACCCCGCGTTCTGGGCTTCAAACTACAATTTGGGATTTGCCTACTACAAAATCGCTAACTACCAGGACGCGGAAACCTTCCTACGGCGCGCCATTGGGATTAATCCTGGCGATCCCGATCAATATATCTACATCGCGCTTGTGCAACTGCACCTGAACAAGCTGTCTGCCGCGGAAGAAAACGCTCGCCGAGCCATCGCTCGCAATCCCCACGCTCCCGGTTACCATTTCGGGCTCGGGCTGATCTACGAAGCTGAAGGAGATAACGACCGCGCGGCGGCAGAGCTCAAAGCCGAACTCGACGAACATCCTGACAATGCGCCGGCAGCCGCAGAAGTACGAAGATTGCGAGGAAACTCGTCCGCCCAGTGACTTTCGGTCGCGCCCCACTCGCAGTACATGCCCCGCAGATACCTACCTACGTGACTGCCTCGTCCCTAGAATCAATGTTTAGTGATTAGTGACTAGTCGTTGTGGCTTGAACAACTCTCGCCCGCAAACTACTCATCACTAACCACTGATTTTCCAATGGTATGCACCCGATTGGGGCAGGCCGATGTGAGCGAGTACGCGGTTTGCGAACTCCTGAGCCATGGCATCGGCGCTGGACGGATGGTTATAGAAAGTCGGGATCAGCGGAAAGATCGTAGCGCCCGCATCGGCGGCGAGCGACATGTTGCGGATGTGGATCTTGTTGAGCGGCGTTTCGCGCACGCAGAGCACAAGCGGCCGGCGCTCTTTGAGGGTGACGTCTGCGGCACGCTCGATCAGGTGCGAAGCGGTGCCGTTGGCGATCCGGCCGAGCGTTCCGACGCTACAGGGGATGACGACCATCGCGTCGGATGGATACGACCCGCTGGCGACATTGGCCCCGATATCGGCGTTCGACTGTGCCTGAATTTTTGCTGAAGCCGAGCCGATGATTTGACGTACGAGCTCTGAACGGCCTTCGATGGCGAGTTCTTCGGCCAGGACGCGCAGGCCGCTGTCGGAAGCGATGAAGTTGACCGTTTTCACACGCGCGTCGCGTTCGACGGTAAGTAGAAATTGCTTCAGAAACAAAGATCCGCTGGCGCCGGTGGTGGCAATAGTCAGATTTTCCGGCGGCAAAATGGGCAAGGCATCGCTCCCCGAGGTAAAGGCGTCAAATGGCCTCGAAGTTTCGAGGATAGGGACACGTTGTGGGCAAGTCAAGGCGGGCGAGGCCCACGAGCTGGCCACACGCGCCGAAAGACGCGGGCCACGTTTTACGGCCCCGGAATGACGCTCGGCGAGCGGCAGGATGAGACGCAGCAATGTGTGTCTCGACGAAATGAGTTCTTAATGGCGACTACCGGGATCCTACGATCGAGGCGCAGCGCGGCTCAACTCCATGCCATTGCCGGCGTGGAGCGCGAGATTCGCGCCACCGATCCTTCGGCCGGACGCAAGTATCTGCGCGACTTTCACGACGCATACCGTTCCTATCAGAGTGTCCTTACCAGTGCCCAGGTACGCGATGCAGTTGCCCGTGCTGGAATCGTGCTCGTCGGCGACTACCATGCGCTGCCGAATTCGCAACGGTACATGGCTTCCCTGCTGCGCGATCCCGAACTCTATCACCGGCCCGTGGTGGTGGGAGTGGAAACGATCTTTTCCCGAGATCAGCACATCCTCGACGAGTGGTGGCGCAGAGAAATTGGCGAAGACGAATTGCGCCAGCGGATACGTTTCGATCTCGACTGGGGATATGACTGGGGTCCTTTTTACGAAGTGCTTTCCGCCGCGCGCGAACAGGGCTTTCCGATCTACGGCCTCGACTGCATGCCGCGCGAGGATATGCGGAAGATTGCGGCCCGTGACCGGCACGCGGCCGACAAGATTGTGGAAATCAGCCGCCGCCATCCAGAGGCGCTCGTCCTGGCTCTGTTCGGCGAATCGCATCTTGCGCCCCAGCATTTGCCCGCGCTGGTTGCAAAACGGTTGGTGGAAATCAATTCGTCCTGTACCGGCGGATCCAATAGAAAATTGCTGACCGTTTTGCAGAACGTCGACGCACTCTATTGGCACGCCGCCGGAGAAGCGAGCGAGCGCATCGAAGCCGTCTCCATCAGTCCGGACGTGTTTTGTGTCTTCAATGCGACGCCGCTGGAGAAGTACGAGAACTACCGGCTATGCCTTGATCGCTGGGGACGGGATGATAAAAGCGCTCCCGACCTCGGCCCGACTTTTTACAACCTGATCGGGGGGCTCGTCCGCTTTCTCGGCATCAATCAGTACTCTCTGCACAATTCGACGCAGCCACGATTGCTGGTCGATGTGATGCCTGAGGTCTATTCGCGCGGATCTAATGCGCTGTTGCGCCGCCTGCTCTCGCGCAAGGGATTCACTTCCGATGCCAGAACATCGTTGCTGGACCGGGTCCGCGAACGTGGCAGCCTCTATCTCGCACCGCTGAATACAATTTATGTGAGCGAGTTCCGGATGACTTCGGCGGCGGAAGATGCTACGCGCTTTCTTCATCAGGCTTGTCGCGGATTGCCCTGCTTGAGCGGGACGGGGCGCGGCCTGCTGAATCGAAGCCTGGCAAAACGCGCTCATCACAAGAAGCAGCCTTCGGTGCTTTCGCTGGAAGATGCGTTTTACCTGGCTGTATTTGAACACGCACTTGCATTTTTTGGATCGCGCGTACTGCATCCCGCACGTCCCGCTTTTCACGATACCGATCTGGCGGAAATGTACGATTTGACCCGGGAAGATCTGGAGCAACAAACCGCGCTCCGATTCCCGGATGCTGTCGAAGCGCTGGACCTTCTGACCCGGCTTAGAGATTTCAATCATCGCGACGAAGGACGCGAGGATGGGCCGGGCAGTGATGTTGAACACTTCGGCGATGTCGATTGCCTGTCCTGGGCGGTTACGTTTACAGGCCACAAGTATGAATATGTGACCGAGCAGCTTGGATACCTCGCAGGCAACGATCTCTACGATGCCTACGTTCGGGGACGGCTCACTCCCGCAGCAGTGCGAAAACTCTTTCTCGCGCACATCGACGAACCCGGCGCCGCGCGAGGCGCATATTTCCAGCTGATCACACGCGTTAGATAAGAAAAGCACAAAGTTTCAAGGTTTCAGAGTTTCAAGGTTTCAAGGTGCCCATTCCCGTCGCGACGAAGAGTCAAACTCTGACCTTTGAAACCTTGAAACACTGAAACTTTAAAACCTTGCCTACGTGCGGTATCCTCACCTGTTCCCATGCCCGAAGATTTCCCACTACAGTCGCAAACGCCCGATTCGCTGATGCTGTTCGGATTCTGGTATCGCGCGTTGCCGGGCGACAAGGTCAAGCGCGGAGAACTACTGCCTGCGATGCTTCTGGAACAGCCGCTCGTCATTGGCCGCGATCAGCAAGGCCGGGCCTTCGCGCTGCGCGACGCCTGCCCGCACCGTGGCATGCCGCTTTCCTGCGGACGATTGGAAGCCGACCAGGTCGAATGCCCCTACCATGGCTGGCGATTCGACGTGCACTCCGGACAATGTACCGTGATTCCATCGCTGGTTGCCGACCAGAAACTCAAGATCGACCGCATCCACGCTGGAAGTTATCCGTGCGAGGAGCGCGACGGCTTCATCTGGGTTTTCATTCCCGAACCCTCACCCGCCGGCGCCGGATTCACCAAGCCCGCGCCCGCGCCAACTCCCGCGCCTGAGGTTCCAAAATTCAGCGAGCACTACAAGCTCGCCTACCTCACGGCCGAGCTTCCCTGCTCCGTCGACCACGGCATCATCGGGCTGATGGATCCCGCGCACGGCCCGTTTGTTCATCAGGCTTGGTGGTGGCGCACGCAGAAGTCGATCCACGAAAAGCAGAAAAACTTCGAACCCATCCCCTACGGATTTCGCATGAGCGCGCACACGCCCAGTTCCAACAGCGCGCCCTACAAGCTTCTGCGCCTCTACGCTGGCGCTGATTCCATCAACACCACCATTGACTTTGTTCTGCCCAACTTGCGCTCGGAAGTGATTCGCGCTGGCAAGTACTGGTTTTCGAGCATCACCACCGTCACGCCCATCACGCGCAATGAGTGCCGCATAGATGTGGTTGCCGCCTGGAATCTTTTCCGCTGGATTCCCTTAGCACCCCAGCTGCTGAAATTCGTCTTTGCAAAATTCGTCGAGCAGGATCGACACACGATGGAGCTGCAGTCCGAAGGCCTGAAGCACAACCCGCACCTCATGTTGATCGACGATGCCGATCGTCCCGCAAAATGGTATTTCGGATTGAAGAGTGCGTACCTGGATATGAAGAAGAATGGCTGCGAATTCCGTCATCCGATGAGCGGGCCCGTGACGCTAAGGTGGCGGTCCTGAAGATCTTTCGGGAGTTGAGAGAGGAAAGACCAATGGTCGGAGATTAACCGATGCCCCCCCGAATGACATTCGAACGGCTTTTAGAGAATTCGGTTTGGTTGCGAGTGAGTTTTGCAGCGTCGTCGATTCCACGCCAGCTCTAGACAGGGTTGTGCTACTCTCGCGGCTTTACGAAATCCTCCCTCGGTTGGTTCACCAAGGCGTCGCGCTGCCATCCATCTCAGTGAACGAAACCAATGCTGCTAGAGAAATCAGGCAGACTCGACTCAATAAAGCGGAATGGGGAGGACTGTACGAGTTGTTAAAGGCGAAATTGGGAGAATGGGATTTGTATTGGGAGGTGTTTGATCCGACTAAGGATTCAGAAGCAATTCGGGGATCCTTGGCCGATGACATCGCGGATGTGTATCGCGACATCAAAGAAGGGCTTGGCTGTCAAGATCTCGACTTGGCTCTACAGGGTGATGCGATATGGGAGTGGCGTGTTGGGTTTTACTCCCACTGGGGCAAACACGCGATAGACGCGCTCCGCACAATCCATTTTCTCTTAGAAAATGTCCTGAGCTAGGAGCTACGAGTTATTCTCCCACTAGCCAGTCCAGCGCCTCTTCCCGCGTCTTGAAGGTCACGATTTCGCGCTGGGAAAAAGTATGGAAGTTCTCCATGAAGGCGTGCGGGATGCGGTCGGCGCCAACCCATGCCGCCTTCTTAACAAACGGCCGGTCAAGGGCCAGCACTTCCTTGATTTTCATCGCCACCTCGTGGTCAACTTCCGCGCCCTCATAGTTGGCCAGAATGAGAACGGAGTTCGGGCTTTCCTTTCCCACGATGATCCGCACATAGGCGAGCAGAAGTTGCATCTGGCTGGCCGTGGCGTGTGAAAAATCGAGCACCAGAACTCGCTTCCCCTTGTGCTCGATGAAATGGATGCGATCGTCCATAGATCAAAAGCTGGAACCGCGGAGGACACAGAGTAACACAGGAGAGGCTCAGGTCAGCAGCGACTCCACAATGGCGTAAACATCGGCGAGCGCCGAGTCGAGTGCCGCAGCGTCCTTTCCGCCAGCTTCGGCGAGATCCGGGCGTCCGCCACCCTTGCCGCCCACTTTTTCCGCAACCTTGCCAACGATTTTGCCGGCTTGCACGCGGCTCGTGAGATCCTTCGTGACGCCCGCGATCAGCGAAACGTTGCCGTCCGATGCCGATCCCACCACTACGACTCCTGAGCCAAGCTTGTCGCGCAACTGATCGACCAGAGTCCGCATCTGCGGACGCTCGAGATTGTCCGCACGGTGCGCCAGAACCTTCACCCCGCGGACTTCTTTGATTTTGTCGCCCAGATTGGCCGCTCCCGACGATGCCGACTTCATCCGCACCTGATCGAGTTCGCGCGTCAGGCGCTTGATCTCGGCATCTTTCTTCTCAAATTCGGCTCTCAGGGCCTCTGCCGGCGACAGTGGCTCCTCGGAACCCGAGGGTGCCCCATCCTTGCGCGTTCTTTGCGCAAGGGTGGGTCCCGCGAACGCGGACACCACTTCTTCCAGTTCGTGATCTTTACGGAAGTGGCGCAGCGAACCTTCCCCGGTGACGGCCTCAATCCGCCGCACGCCCGACGACACACTGCCTTCTTTCAGGATTTTGATCAAACCAATTTCGCCGGTCGCGAGCGTGTGCGTGCCGCCGCAGAGTTCGGTTGAGAAGTCTCCGATCTTGATCACGCGCACCTTGTCGCCGTATTTTTCGCCGAATAGCGCCATCGCGTGATACTCGTTGATGGCCACATCAATCGGAACATTTTCGACGATTTCGACGCGCTCGTTGCGCAGGACTTCTTTGTTGATGAGGTCTTCGATGTCCTGCAATTCTTCTTCAGCGACTCCCGTGAAGTGGGAGAAATCAAAACGCAGATGATTGGGAGCTACCAATGATCCGGCTTGCTTCACATGCTTGCCCAGAACCTCACGCAGTCCGGCCTGCAGCAGATGCGTCGCCGTGTGATTGCGCATGGTAGCTTCGCGGATCGCGGTGTCAACGACGGCATCCACTTTTTGGCCGACGCGAATTGCCTGCTTGGCGACGACCTGGTGCGCGCGGACTCCCTGGATCGGGTAGTAGCAGCCGATCACCTCGGCAACCACGGTGTTGTGATCGTCAGAGTAGAGCCATCCGCGATCGCCCACCTGGCCGCCGGATTCGGCGTAGAAGGGGGTGTGGTCGAGGATGATCTCGCCCTGGTCTCCGGGCCTGAGTTCCTGCGCGCCTTGGCCAGCCTTGATGATGGCCAACACTTCGCAGTTATCGGAGCGCGTCTGGCAGTAGCCCTCGAAGGCTGACTTGGGCAGTTGCTGGTAGGCGGGATTGGCGGTTTGCTTGACTGCGCCTTTCCAGGATGCGCGAGCCAGCGAGCGTTGTTCCGCCATGGCCCGGTCGAATCCGGCTTGGTCAAAGTTGATTCTTTGATCGCGTGCCGCATCCTGCATGAAGTCGAGCGGCATCCCGAAGGTGTCGTAGAGCTTGAATGCTTCCTCACCGGCAAGTGTTCCCCCAGCCGACTTCAAAATTACTTCAAGCTTTTCGAGGCCAACGTTCAGAGTGTTGGCAAAACGAGTCTCCTCGGTTTGCACGGCCTTCGACACGCGATCGGCCGACTCGTTCAATTCAGGATACGCATCCAGCATCAGATCGCGCACGGCAAAGACCATCTCATGCAGAAATGGCTTCGTCTGGCCAAGCAGTCGTCCATGCGTAATTGCCCGTCGCATGATCTTGCGTAGGACGTAGCCGCGACCTTCGTTTGAGGGAATGACGCCGTCGGAGATGAGGAAAGTTGCTGCGCGCGAGTGGTCGGCGATTACTCGCAGGGAGGCTGCGCCGTGGGTACCACCTGTTTGGGCCGAGCTTCGCTCGCCTGGACGGGCAGGAATGCCCGTCCCCACACGGTCTGTTTCCACCGGGCTTCTCTCCACACCATCTTGTGTGGGGCGGGCATTCTTGCCCGCCTGGCCCGTCAGTTCTGCTGCTCGCTTGATCAGCGGAGTGAATAGGTCTGTTTCGTAGTTCGAAATCACGCCCTGCAGAACCGACGCCAACCGCTCCAGTCCTGCACCCGTGTCAATCGACGGCTTTGGCAACGGCGTCAGTTTGCCCGATGCGTCGCGGTCGAACTGCATGAAGACCAGATTCCAAAGCTCGACGTAACGCCCACAGTCGCAGCCAAACTTGCAATCCGTGTGTCCCTGGTCCGAAGCGGCTACACCCATGTCGTAGTGAATCTCGCTGCACGGGCCGCAAGGGCCGGTGTCGCCCATCTGCCAGAAATTATCTTTCGAGCCGAATTCAAAGATGCACTCTTTCGGCACGCCCTGTCCAAGCCACAGGTCGTAGGCTTCGGAATCGCGCTCCACTCCGTTTTCACCTTTGAAGATCGTGACGTACAGCTTGTCCTTCGCAATCCCAAACCACTCCGGTGACGTGATCAGTTCCCACGCGTAGGCGACGGCGTCTTTCTTGAAGTAATCGCCAAAGCTAAAGTTCCCCAGCATCTCGAAAAACGTGTGATGGCGGTTGGTGAAGCCTACGTTTTCGAGATCGTTGTGCTTGCCGCCTGCGCGCACGCATTTCTGCGAAGTCGTGGCTCGCGAGTAGTCGCGCTTCTCCAGTCCAAGAAAGACGTCCTTGAACTGGTTCATGCCGGCGTTGGTGAAAAGCAGTGTGGGATCATTCGCGGGAACGAGCGACGACGAGTGCACCTCGCGGTGCCCCTTCTGAATGAAGAAGTCGAGAAACTTGCGGCGGATTTGGGAGCCTGTCAGCATGGAAACTTAAATTCTAAATGATTCGGGCTTCGGATTCGGCAGTCAGGGTCTCTTCAGGAAAAGCGAAGGCGAGCAACGCAGAGGGCGCTGGGGAACACAGCATGAACCTTTGCCATCCCGAGCGGTGATCGCTCGGGATGGCAGGAAGGCTTTGAGCTTAAGCGAAGGACTGAACCGCGGGGGCGGTACTGTCTTATTTTTCGCTACTTACTTTGCTACTTCTTCCGTCTTCTGCGCGCCCTTCTTGATCCCGTGGCCGGTGGCTTTGACACCTTTCTTCACACCCTTGCCCGTATCCTTGGCAGCGGTCTTGGTCGCATCACCGGTTTTATCAGCAGCTTTTTCAGTAGCGTGGCCGGTTTTCACGGCTGCCTTCTTGGTAGCGTGCCCGGTCTTCTTGGCCGCTGTCTTGGTCGCGTGGCCCGTGTCTTTCGCGGCGGTGTCAGTTGCTTTCGCGGTGTCTTTGGCGCCCGTCTTCACATCGGTCCCGGCCTGGCCATAAGCGAATACAGCCAGACTCATCAGCGCACACATCAACATGATCGAAAACTTCTTCATTCTCTCCTCCAGAAACAACTAAAGATTTTTGATTGTCGAAAATACCCTTTAGGGTATCAAGCGTATTCGCAACCTGGGAGTGTCTCAATTGAGCACTACCACCGCCTACAAACCCCGTCCTCGGGAAAAGTTGCGGGGCTTACACTCAAATTTGTGTCAGCCCAAGATCTCCGGGACCTCTTCCTCCAGTTCACTTAACATTTCCTCATCCACGTCCCATTTCTTCAGAATCGTAAAGATCGTTTTTGATCCGAATCCGGCGCGCATGAGGTTCCGGAAAATACGCGCAGCCTGTTTTTGATCAACCGGCTTCTGCAACCGTTTGCGTTTCAGATAGGCTCGCGCGAGGTCCTCCTCTTTTACTCCGTCGTACACCGACGCGACGGCTTTTTCGATGACCTCGCCATGCACTCCCTTGGCTTTCAGGTCGGTAACGACGCGCAGGCGGCCGAACTTCTCGGTTTCACGGCGGTAGGAGGAATAGGCGGCGGCGTAGCGCGCGTCGTTCAGATAGCCCTGATTCTTCAGGCGAACAATGATGAGTTCGACCAGCGTCTTGCCGAACTCAGTGTCGGCTTCAACCCGGTTGCGGAGGAGGCGCTTCAATCCCGCGACCGAGCGACTGCGACGCGCGAGCGCACCGACGGCGTATTCGTACAGCTCCGCTTCGGTGAAGAGCTTCCTGGGACGCGCAAACGCCATGGCTACACGATAACGCCGACAGAGACGATTGTCAGGGGGACGTCACGGGAAAAAGAAACCAGCCACCGAATGTCATTTCGGTGGCTGGTTCCAGGCAACTCATCTTCCCGGGAGCGGTTGCGGGGGCGGCACGGGAGTCACCGCAGGCAATGCGCCGGCGGCCGATGCTGGAGTTGCCGCGGGCATGGGTGGCGCAACCAGCGCCGCTTTCGCCGACGGAGGCAGCTTGTCGGCATTGGCGATCAGCAGCGCCATCTGCCACATCTGCGTCTCGTTCAGCGATTTGCTGAAGCCCGGCATGCCGGTCAGACGAAATCCGTTGAATATCTTCCAATAGCTTTCGCCCGGCTCGTCGTCGGTCACGCCCTTGCCCTGAAACAGCTGCGGCGGCCGCGGATACATCCCAGTCGCAATGGCCGTTTTCGGCGCCAGCGGCAATCCGTGGCAAACCGCGCAGTGCTCTTTGTAGAGTTCGGCACCCGCCAGGTAATTGGCCTCGGTCGGCTGGATCGGGACATTCTTCGGCATGTCCTTATCAATGCGCAGATGCTGTGCTTTCCGCGCCAACATGGCTTCAAACGGCAAGTCCGAATCCGTCGTTGCCACCGGAGCGCTGCCGCTCGCGATGTAAAAATAGATACCCAATGGAACCAGAATGATCCCGAGAACCAAGCCCGCAATGAATTTCAAGAGTCAGTCCCGCCTTTCTTGAGGTTAGATAACTTTAGCATCCCGACCCTCCATTGATCTTTTGTCAGCATCTAACGGAGGAAACGCTTGCACTCCGAACTGAACCCGGAGCGGGTGTTTTACAAATTCTTGACAGCACACCGGCCCGGAAGACGTATGCTTTCTTTTAATCTTCGGGGGATGGCCGCGTGCTAAAGTTCAAGGACCCAATTCTAAATTATGCAAATCGTCAGCACAGCCAGCGCATTTCCAAAACACTACTACTCCCAGGAGATGCTGCTGGAAGCCCTTCAGCAATTCTGGGGAGACCGCATCGATAACCCGAATGTTTTGCGCCGCTTGCATCGTCACGTCGGCGTCGACGGCCGCTACCTCTCCATCCCCAAAGAAGAATATCTGACGATGAAGACCTGGGGAGAGGCGAACAAGCACTGGATCCGGACAGCCACGGAATTAGGCGAAAAGGCCGTCGCCGCCGCGCTTGCACAGGCTGGCTTAGATGGTAAGAACCTGGGTGCGTTTTTCTTTACATCCGTAACTGGAATTTGCAGCCCTTCGATCGACGCGCTGTTGATCAACAAAATGGGATTGTGCCAGAACATCCGGCGCGTGCCGATTTTTGGCCTGGGATGCGTCGCAGGCGCTGCTGCCATTTCGCGCGCCGCCGATTACGTGAAGGCCTATCCCAATCAGGCCGCCATCGTGCTCTCGGTCGAACTCTGTTCGCTCACGATTCAGCGCGAAGATATTTCGATGGCCAATCTTATCTCGTCCGGCCTGTTTGGCGACGGTGCCGCCGCGGTCATCGTCGCCGGCGCCGATTGCGGACTTCCGGCCACCGCCGGTCCGAAGATCCTCGCCACCCGCTCCGTTTTTTATCCCAATACCGAGGAGATGATGGGTTGGGATATTTCCGAAAAGGGCTTTCGCATCGTTCTCTCGCGAGAAGTGCCGAATCTGGTGCGGAAGAATCTCGCGCACAACGTCGACGAATTCCTAGCCACTCGCGGTCTGACGCGTGCTGATATCGGGAGTTGGGCTTTACACACGGGCGGACCGAAAATCCTGGAAGCCACCGCCGAAGCGCTCGAACTGAAGGATGGCCAACTCGACGTTTCCTGGGATTGTCTGCGGCGCACTGGGAACCTGTCATCAGCTTCGGTACTGGTTGTACTCGACGAGGTCATGAAAAATCGCCGCCCCACGCCGGGCACACTCGGCATTCTGGCCGCCATGGGCCCTGGTTTCTGTTCGGAATTCGTTTTGCTGGAATGGTAGAGAATTTGGTTGGTGGTTGGTGGTTAGTGGTGAGTAGCCGGTGATTGAAGGTTAGTGGCCAGTAGCCAGTGATCAGCAATAAGCGGATGGCCCTGATTAAACGGTCCTGGTCAAGGCTTGCACCACCGTGGAAGAGCGGCCCTTCAGAGCCTGCCCTGAGCCTGCCGAAGGGGCCGCGTTAGCCATCTTCAATCGCCAGGGCTTTAGCCCCGGTGGCATCAGATCCACAATGCGATTCATGACGATAGATTTGCAAAATCCGGCCGATGTTTTCGTAGTGGGCGGAGGCCCCGCTGGCCTCGCAACCGCAATCGCCGCGCGCCGCCGGGGGCTGAGCGTT
>Ga0187887_10000617_pt1 | contig 34491 bp, 25 predicted proteins | sample June2016WEW_7_10_FD_132977 | JGI IMG/M metagenome (GOLD analysis project Ga0187887, IMG submission 132977) | Peatland microbial communities from SPRUCE experiment site at the Marcell Experimental Forest, Minnesota, USA - June2016WEW_7_10 | ecosystem: Environmental > Terrestrial > Soil >... | reverse complement strand
CGTACCTTTGCGCCGCGGCTCATCGGCCCGACGTTTGCGAAATCGGCCGGCTATGCAAAGATGGCGCCCCGGACGCACCAGCTGCTGGATGAGGGTCTGCCGAGATGAAGCGCTGAGTTCATGGCCAAGTTCCTGTCGCGCCTGCCCTGGTGGGCGCTCTACGCGTTCTCCAATTTTGTCTACTTCCTCGCCTATTACGTGGTCCGGCATCGTCAGACCGTGATCCGCGATCAGCTGGCCCGCGTCTTTCCGGACATGGCAGAGAGGGATCGGATCGCGATCCATAAGCGATTTCTCGGGAACTTCTGCGACGTGCTGGTGGAGACATTGAAATCCCTCTCCATCGATCCCGCCGAGATGATTGAGCGGGTGCGTTTCGTGGATCCCTCGGCCGTGCGCAACCGGTTACAGGCGGGCCAATCGGTCATGTTGGTGACCTCGCATTTATGCAATTGGGAATGGCTTCTGCACGGCGTCGCCTTGCAGCTCGAGTATCCCGTGGACGCGGCATACAAGCCGCTGCACGACGCCTGGGCCGAGCGCTTGATGCTGAAGGTGCGCAGCCGCTTCGGCGCGAGGCTCGTCCCCGCCAAGGAGTTGCTGGCAGATTTCCTACGGCGTCGCGGCATCGTGCGGGTGGTGGCCATGAACGCCGACCAGGCGCCCGTGTCGACCGACAAGCGCTACTGGACGTCGTTTCTCGGCCAGGATACGGCGTTCTACGTCGGCGCGGAGCAGATCGCACGTGCGACCCGCCTGCCGATCGTCTACATGCTGATGCGCCGGATCAAGCGAGGCTTCTATGAAATCGAGGCGCGCGAGCTCTGGGACGGACGAGAGATCGTGGCACCGAACGGCATCACCGAGCGCTACGCGCGTGCCTGCGAGGCGGACGTGCTCGCACACCCGGCCGATTGGTTGTGGTCGTATCGGCGCTGGAAGCTGAAGAAGCCCCTGTATGGGGTGGATTGAGCACAGGGCGCCTCGATCACGCCGCAGGCTGGTTCAGTTTGCCCTCTAGATGCTTCGCCAATTCCTGGATGGTGGGATGATCGAACAGCTCGGTGAGATCGATCAGCCCCGGGTATTCCCGGTCGATGTTCTCGTGGATCTCGATGAGTTTCAAAGAACTCGCGCCGATCTCGAACAGATTGTCGGTCACGTCGATGCGCTTTCCCGGCAGTGCCGCTTCGCAAATCGCCTGAAGCTTCCCCTCGAGCTGCGAGCCGGACACCTGTGATCCGGTGTGCGCGTTGCGCAGCGCTGCGAGCTGGGCAAGCTCCTGGTCGAATTCGCCCTCAATATAGGATTTCTCGAGCAGATGCCGCTGCACCTTGCCGCTGGTCGTCTTGGGAATGCGTTTGACCGGAATGACCTGCGCGACCTCGATGCCGGTGTGTTCGTTGATGAGACGGCTGACGGCGTTGGCGGTCGCCGCGAAGTCCTCGATCGCGCCCCGGTGCAGCACGAACACCATGAGTTCCTCGCCCGGTGCTCCGGGTTTGGACACGCCCGCGGTGACCACCTTGTTCAGGTCCAGTCCCGGCGCGCGCTGCGCGATGTTCTCGAGGTCGTAGGGATAGTAGTTCTGGCCATTGATGAAAATGATTTCCTTGGCGCGACCCGTGATGTAGAGGTTGCCCTCGTGCATCACGCCGAGATCGCCCGTGTCCAGCCACCCGTCAGCGCCGAGGACGAGTGCCGTCGCCTCCGGATCGTCGATGTAGCCCTGGGTGACGTTCGGTCCGCGGATCAGTATGTGGCCGACCTGGCCCGGCGCGGTGGGCACCCGTGCATCGTCCGCAATGCGGATCTCCATGTTGGGAATACTCCGGCCAACGCACATCAATTCGATGACATCCCGTGCATCGACGGGATTCAACTCGATCGGCGAACCGATCCCGAGCTTGTGGCGGTTGACGCGGATCCAGCGGTAATCGGTGCCCGGTTCGGGGAATGCGACGGCGAGACAGGCTTCTGCGAGACCGTAGACGGGATACATCGCGCTTTTGCGAAGCCCGGTGTACGCGAGCGACTGCATGAACTCGTTGCAGAGCGGCACCGAGATGGGCTCGGCGCCGTTGTAGATGGCACGCAGGCACGATAGATCGACACCCTCGAGCTTGCGGTCGCCGAGCACTTTGAGGAAGTGCCGGTAGCCGAAATTGGGGGAGCAGGTCAGCGTCACCCGCTTGCGGGCGACGGTCTGCAACCAGAGCAGCGGCCGGCGCACGAACAGGTCCGTCGGCATGAGATTGATGTGCGAGCGGTTGGTGAACAGCACGAGGTAGAAACCGATGAGGCCCATGTCGTGCGTGAGCGGCATCCAGCTCAAGGTCACATCCTGCTCGCTGTATCTGCCGATGGCCGTGGCGCCCTCGATGTTGGCCATCAGGTTGCCGTGCGTCAACATCACGCCCTTCGGCTCGCTGGTCGAGCCGGACGAGAATTGGATGAACGCAAGGTCCGACGGGTCCGGCCGCTCGAGCCTGCCGGGGCGTGAGATGTCAGTGATCGATTCGACCAGGAAGCAGCGCGAGGCGAGATCGGCCATGAGTTCGCTTTCACCGGCCTCGGCCGCGAGTGCCCGCAAGCGCTCGAGATTCTTCGAATCCGTGTAGAGGTACGGCTTGCCGAGCTTGCGCGCGACGCGCAGAAGCTTCAACCGGTGCTCATCGCTGATTCCCACCGCGAGCGGCACGGGGATGATGCCGCCCGTGAGCGCCGCCCAGAATCCGTCCAGGAATTGCTCGTTGTTGTTGAGGAAGATGATGATCTTGTCGCCGCGCTGCGCGCCGAGCGCCTGCAGGTGATACAGGATCCCGAGCGCGCGGGCGTATACGTCCGCGAAACTCACGCGCCGCTCGGCGTTCTCGCCCTCCACGTAGGTGACGGCGCGATCGACATCGCGATTCGCCTGGAACATATCCATCAATGTCTTGTGCTTCATCGTTTTTCTACCGTCATCATGAGGTTGGAGCGCGGGCGCAGGTTGATCTGCGCCTCGAGCTCGATGGGTCGATCGTCCGCCCGCTTCAGGCGGAAGTGGCGCGACATTCGGTTCACGTGCACCAGCATCTCGAACATCGCCATGTTCTCCCCGATGCAATGGCGCGGGCCCACGGAGAATGGAATGTAGGCGAAACGATGCCGCTCCTTGGCGTCCACGCCCGCGAAGCGCTGCGGCTGAAATTCCTCCGGATCGCTCCAGAAATGCGGGTGCCGATGCAGCATGTAGGGGCTGATGAAAACATCCGTCCGAGGGCCGATCGGATAGCCGCCGAGCTCGTCGCCCTCGATCGTGCGGCGCGTGAACAACCAGCCCGGCGGGTACAGGCGCAACGCCTCCTGGACCACCTGATGGGTGAATGTCAGGGACTCGGCCGCATCCAGACCCAGGGCCCCGTCGGCCGTGCGGTCGGCCTCGGCCTCCAACTCCGCGGCGGTGCCGGGGTGCTGGCTGATCAGGTACCAGGTCCAGGTGAGCGCGGCGGCCGTCGTCTCGTGGCCGGCCACGATCAACGTCATCACCTCATCGATCAGCTCCTTATTGCTCATGGCGGCATGATTCTCCCGGTCCCGGGCCGCCATCAGCATGCTCAGGAAATCGTCCTCTTGGGCGGGCTCGGAGCGGCGGTGCTCGATGACCCCTTCGATGAGCTTGCTGAGCGAGCGGAAGCGGAACGCAAACTTCAAGTCGCGGTTCTGTTCCTTGGCGACGACCTCGAAGGGGTTGGCCCCCAATTTTCGCTCCAAGCGGTCGAGATCAGCGCCGAAAATCGAGCGCAGCACGATGTCCAACGTAAGCTCGCTCGTGTCGTCGGTGAGGTTGATCGGCTCCCCCCGCGATGCGTGTGCGGCCCAGCGGTCGGCAAATTTCTCGTTGACCTCGTGGATGAGACTTGAGAACCGGGCGATCACGCGACGGTGGAAGTCGGGTTGCATCATGCGCCGCTGCCGGCGCCAAAAATCGCCCTCGCTGGTCATGATGCCGTTGCCGAGCAGGATCTTGACCCGGTCCATGCCCTGGCCCTTGGTGAAATTTCGATGGTTCGACAACAGCACGTGCTTGATGTCGTCGGGGTGGTTGATGACGTAGTCGTAGACGCCGCGGGCGGGCGCAAATACCCGATAAACATCGCCAAATCGCGCAAAATACTCGCGCAGCTTCGACAGTGTCTCATCGCTCCCGCCGAGGTCGTAGCCCTCGGGCGGGCCGGGTGGAGTGGCCGTGGTGTGCATCCCAACATTGTAACGCAGGCGCTCTTTCCAAAGACCTGCCGAAGGCTTGCGCCGCTCTGCGCGCTTACCGACAATGACCGTCGTGGGGAAAAAACCGGCCGGCGGCCTTCGCAATACGCTTTACGACCAGCAAACACGCTCCGGCCGGCGGTTGAGTCGCGGGCGTTTGCTGCTCTACAAGCTGGCCGTGCCCATCGCTTTCGGGCTCGGACGCCTCGTCTGGCGCTGGACGCGCGTGGTGCGCATCGTCGGCGCCGAGCACATCGAGGCCGCGCTCGCGCGTGCCCCCTCGTTCGTCCCGGTCTACTGGCATCAGCATCAATTGTTCTGCATCAAGCAGCTCTCGGAGATGCGCGCCGCGGGCGTGAAGCTCGGCTTCCTGATATCGCCATCGGTGGACGGGGAGTTCGCGGCCATGATGGTCGAGAGACTCGGTGGCGAGGTGATCCGGGGATCTTCTTCGCACACCGGGGCGCGGGCGCTGCGTGACTACTACCAAGCGCTCGCGCACGATGGGATCTCACCGGCGATCACCCCGGACGGTCCGCGCGGACCGCCGTGGAAGTTCAAGCCCGGAGCGATCCTGCTGTCGCAAATGTCGCAGCGGCCCATGATCCCCATGGCCTATGCAGCCTCGCGTGCCTGGGCAATCCAGTGGGACCACTTCGTGATCCCGAAGCCCTTCGCCCGGGTCGCCATCGTGGTGGGGGCTCCCGTCTATGTGGGCAAGGGACTGCACGCGGAGGGCCTCGCGGCGCTGCAGCTTGAGATGGAGGAAAACCTGCGAAATCTGCACCGGGAAGCGCGCAACCTCATTACGTAAAATCCGCTTAACGCTCAACAATACAATCGCTTATCTTGTTTTCCTGATAACTTATGCGAGAATCAGGCTGTATGTGTCATTGAATAACCTGTGGGAAAACTGTGTGATTCATTCGCACTTCGCACCGGTTCGAGTGGCAAACTGTTGATCCAAAAGTGCAATTACTTCTCGGGGACCCTCGCACGCGCATGGCGATAGCACCCAACGACCCCCGGCATCCGGATCTCTCGGCGTCGGATGTATTGTCACCCAACTCCTGGCCGAAGCGTGGTATCCGCCCCCTTGTCGGTCTCGATGTCATTTGCACCAAGATAGCGGTGGATTTTCAAACCATGACGGCGCTGACGGCGGCCGAGTGCATCCACACGAATCTGGAGCTGCTGCGCGACGCGACGCGCGCGGATACGGCCTTCCACATGAGCCTCGACACCGAAGGCGGCGTCATCGTGGACGTTCAGGTCGCCCGCGGCCTGCTCGCGACCGGTAATGCCGAGCAGCTCAAAGGGCAAGCTCTGGACGCTTTGCCCTGGCTCAAGTCCCGGCTGGCTGCGCTCCGTGTATCGGAGCTGCGCGATACCGGGCACTGCCGCCCGGACCAGGCCGAGGATGCCGCCGTCTGGGCCAATCTCGGTATCGGCTCCATCCTGGTCATCGGTTATTTCATCGAGGGGCGACCCGCGGGTCTTTTGGGAATCGCCGGCGCCCGCCCGCGGGAGAACTGGGAAGTGCAGCTGCACCTGCTCATGAAGCTGGTGGGCTCGAGCCTCGCCACCGGACTCGAACGCATCGAGATCCAAGGGCATCTTCGCGATCTGGAGGAGCGCAACGAACTCGCGCTCTACAGCGCCAACGATGGGCTTTGGGATTTCGACACCCTCAACAACCGCGTTTATCTCTCGCCGCGCTGGAAGACCATGCTCGGCTACGACGAGGTGGACGTGGGGCAGGCGCCGGATTGGCGCACGCTCGTGCACTCGGACGACATGTCGCGCGTCCAGGCCGCAATCCGCGATCATGTCGCCGGCAAGACGCCGATCTTCGAGAGCTTGCACCGGATGCGCCATGCTACCGGCGAATGGCGCTGGGTGATCAGCCGCGCCAAGGCGAAGGTCGACGAAAAGGGGCGCTTGCTCCGGCTGGTCGGCGTCGAGCTCGATATCACGGAACGGAAGCTATACGAGGAAGCGCTGTTCCGCGAAAAGGAAAGCGCGCAGATCACGCTGCAGAGCATCGGCGACGGCGTCATCACGACCGACGCCAAAGGCGTGATCGATTACGTGAATCCGGTGGCGGAGGCGCTCACCGGATGGCGCCTCGAGGACAGCCAAGGTCGGGCGATCGAGGAAATCTTCCGCGCGTTCCATGAAGAGACCTGCGAGCCCCTGGAGAACCCGCTGGCCGTTGCGATCCGCCGCACCCGCTCGATCAAGTCCGTGCGCCCCATGCTGCTCATCCGCCGCGACGGCAACGAGATTTACGTGGAAAGCACCGCCTCGCCCATCCGCGACGGAAGCGGCGCCGTGTCGGGCGGCGTGCTCGTGTTCCACGACGTGAGCGAGGCGCGCGAATTGAACCGGCGGCTGTCGTATCACGCGAGCCACGACGTGCTCACCGGTCTCGTGAACCGCCGCGAGTTCGAAAACCGCATGGAGCGCGCGTTGAAGAGCGCCAAAGCGCGCGAAACCTCCTACGCCCTGTGCTGCCTGGACCTGGACCAGTTCAAGATCGTCAACGACACCTGCGGCCACAGCGCGGGCGATGCGCTGCTCGGTCAGGTCGGCGCACTCCTGAAGTCCAAGGTGCGGTGGCGCGACACGCTCGCGCGCTTGGGCGGCGATGAGTTCGGCATATTGCTCGAGAGCTGCTCGCTGGACGAGGCGATGCGCACGGCCGAGTCGCTGCGCGAGGCGGTGCGCAATTTCAAATTCACCTGGGAGGAGCGCACCTTCCGCCTGGGCGCTAGCATCGGCGTGGTGCCGATCTCGGTCGACAACGCCGACGTGGCCTCCGTGCTGAGCGCCGCCGACAGCGCCTGCCAGGCCGCCAAGGAGGCCGGACGCAACCGCGTCCACAGCTTCGAAGAGAACGACATCGATCTGATGCGCCGGCGGCGCGAGATGCAATGGGCTGCGCGCATCAATACCGCGCTGGAGGAGGGGCGGTTCGAGCTATTCCGCCAGACCATCCTGCCGCTGCAGCAGCAGAACGAGGGGGCGCACTACGAGCTGCTGCTGCGCATGCGCGACGAGAGCGGCAAGATCGTCGCGCCGGACAACTTCATCACCGCGGCGGAGCGCTACGGCATCACGCCGAGCATCGACCGCTGGGTCATCGAGAACGCGTTCCGCTGGCTGGTCTCGGAGGCCGACGAGCGCGAAAAGATGTCGATGTGCTCGATCAATCTTTCCGGTCAGAGCTTGGGCGACGACAAGTTCCTGCCGTACGTGATCGATCAATTCCATCGGAGCGGCCTCGACGCCACCAAGATCTGCTTCGAGATCACCGAGACCGCGGCGATCGCGAGCTTCTCGCAGGCGAATCGTTTCATCCAGGCGTTGAAGGAGCTCGGCTGCAAGTTCGCGCTCGACGATTTCGGCACCGGTCTGTCCTCGTTCGGATACTTGAAGCATTTCCCGGTGGATTTTCTGAAGATCGACGGCAGCTTCGTCAAGGAAATCCTGCACGATCCCATCGATCGCGAGATGGTGCGCTCGATCAACGAGATCGGTCACTTGACCGGCAAGCAGACCATCGCCGAGTTCGCGGAAAATGTCGAGATCATCAACATGCTCCGCAGTCTCGGCGTCGACTATGCGCAGGGCTACGGGGTGTCCCAGCCGCAGCGCGTCCTGAAGGCCGCCAACATCGCCTGAGACGATACGCGGATCCCGCGAGAGCCGGCGGCTACTTCAGTCTGACTACGATGCCCGCGGGCGATTGATCGACGATGAGCGCGGGGTCTCGCGCCAGAACCTCGATGAGCGAGTCCGCATCGTCGGCATCGAAGACCCCGGTGTAGGTTCGAGCGCTCACCCCGAGGCCTTCCAGGCGAATGGGATTGCTACGGTAGCGGTTGAACTCGCCGACTATCTGCCCGAGGGTCTGGTCATTGAAGATCAGCCGGCGTTCCCGCCAGGCCACGGAATCGGTCACGTTGTTCACCTCGCGAATGCTCACCGAACCGGCATGGCTCACGCGCGCTTCCTGGCTCGCCGCCAGCATTCGGCTCGGAGTTTTTTGAGGCAGCGCCGCCGAGGAGCCCTCCGATGCACTGGCCGGCGCGGAGACCGTGGATGGCAGGGCGGGCATCACGTTCACCCGGCCCTCGATCACCGAAATGACGGTTCCGTCCTCGCGTCGATACACGTCGAACTGTGTGCCGACCGCCTGTACGACCGCATCGTCGGTGGATACGCGGAACGGACGCGACGTGTCGTGATGTACCCGAAAGAGCGCCTCGCCGTCGAGCAGACGCACCTCCCGGGTGTGTGCCGTAAAGCGGATCGCGACGTGCGAATGGGTGTTGAGATAGACCACCGACCCGTCCGGCAGCTCGAACGTGCGCTGCTCGCCGGTGGCGGTCTCGAATTGGGTCCAACCCGAGCGTGTGTGGACGACCCAAGCCCAGGCGCCAACCGCCGTGACGAGGAGCCCGGCGGCAACGGCACAGAGCCGCCGACGTGAGCTCCGCGCGGCGAGCGCCGCGAGCGAGGGCTGCCGCGGAGCGCCGCTGTCAGCCGCCCGGGCGCCGTCGCGCAACGGCTGGAGGGCGCGGCGCGGATGCGCCTGAGCAACGAGGATCTCGATGTTGCGCACGCGGTCCGCGTCGATCTCCGACAGGGCATGATCGAGCGACAGCATGATCAAAAAATCACGCACGTTGCGTGGCGATTCCTTGAGCCACGAGACGAAGCGCGCCTCCGCCCCGGGATTCGGGCGTCGCAGGCTTTCGAGCCACGCCGAGGCCTGTTGGGCGTGGAGCGTCTCCAGTTGGCGGGTTTTGGGGTCCATGGAAGTCATGGCGTTTCCGCCAGAATGATTCGAAGCCGGGCCCGTGCTTCGACCACGTACTTTTCGATGGTGTGGATGGACAAGCCCGCAGCCGCCGCGGCTTCCGCGTACGACAGCCCGTCGCGCTTGACCAGCAGCAGCACCAATTGATGCGCCTCGGGGAGCTGATCCAATGCCTTGTCCAGCCGTTGACGGAGCTCGAGCTGTTCGGGGAAGTCCACGCCTTGGCGGGCATCATCGCCGTTGTCGCAGAGCTCGGCGGCGAGATCCGAGTCATAGAGGATCCGATCGTGCTGCTTGCGCTGCCTGAATTCCCGGATCACGTGCGCGGCGATCCCCAAAAGGTATGACAAGGGATTTCGGATCAGCTCGACGTTTCGAACCCGCAGCAGCCGGGCGAACACCTCCTGCGCGAGGTCGTCGGCATCCTCGACCCGTGTGACGCGACGCGCCAGGAAGCGGTGCAGCTCGCGCGAATGGTCGCGAAAAGCGGATCCCGCCAGGCTCGAGGAGGTTTCGGTGCGCTCTACCAGCATGTGTATATTCTAAGTGTTGTTTCGAGGGGAATCCCGGTAGTTCAAATCGACTACCGGTTTTTGCCAGCCGGACCACACTTAAGAGCAAAGGGCCGGCTGACGCCTAAGAGGGAGGGGATGGATGAGTTCTCGGACGACGCCTTTCGTGGCGGTCGGTGCCGCCGTCCTTTGGGCGACGGCTTCCGCGAGCGCGCAAGCGCCGGCCGCAGGAGAGCCCAGGAATCTCAGCATCCCGGCAGAGCCCCTGGCGAATGCGCTCAATGACTTGGCGCAGCAATCCGGCCTGCAAGTCATGTTCGCGTCGGAATTGGTGGCGCGGCTCAAGAGTCCGGAAGTCCGGGGATCCTTGACGGCCGCCGAGGCCCTCCAGCGGCTCCTTGGCAACACCGGGCTTCGGTTCGAATTCGTCAATCCGCACACCATCGCCATCATGGGTCCCGAGGTCAAGCACTCGACATCCGGTTCGAGTCCTGCACCCGCGGCCCCGCCCAGCCACGGCGTTCCCGCCAAAGAGATCACCCAAGCGCCGGTCAATTCAGGAGACAACACAATGCCTCGTCGAAGTTTCTTTGCACAATTATTGGGTCTATCCGCCGCTTGCGGCGCGGCGCTTCATGGGGGCGCGGCCTGCGGACAGGATGCGGCCACGACTGCCGCCGCCGCCGAGTCAACGACACTCGATACCGTGGTGGTCACCGCCCGCAAGCGCGACGAGTCCCTCGCGAAGGTGCCCGAGGCCATCACGGTGTTCACCTCACAGACGATCGAGGCATACAACATCCAGTCCTTCGACGACTACGCCACCAAGACGCCGAATATCTCATTTGCCTACGGCGGCGGTCCGACCGGCATCGCGGACGCCCGAACGGTCGCGATTCGCGGCATCACCGGCCAGAACCTGTTCGGCACCGCGGGCGCCACGGGCTTTTATATCGACGATACACCGGTGCCCGGCTCGGTGGATCCGCGAATCCTCGACATCGACAACATCGAAGTGCTCAAGGGACCCCAAGGGACCCTTTACGGGGAGAGCTCGCTTGGCGGCAATGTGCGCATCGTGACCAAGAAGCCCAACCTGAGCAGCGATGATCTCGGCTACATGGTGCAATCCGGCTGGACATCCCGAGGCGGCAGCCCCGACGCCGGCGCCGGTATCATCGGCAACATCGTCTTGAGTCCGGACATTCTGGCCCTTCGCGTGGTGATGTTCGGCAATCACGACGCCGGCTACCTGACACGGACATTTCCGACGGACTCCTCGAGTCCGGCGACCGGCAATCCGTTCCTCGTGGTGCCGCGCACCAGCGTCGGCAATCAAGGCGCTCAAACCACCTACGGCGGCTCGGTGTCGATGCTCTTCAAAGCCACTGACAGCTTCGATGCACGGCTTCGCGTGATGTACCAAGACACCGACATGCATGGGTTTCCAGCCACGTTCGCACCGTTGCCCGCTTTCCAGCCAGTGTATACGTTGGATCGCGCCTTCGACGTTCAGCCGGACGCCATGGACCGATGGGCTTTGCCCTCGCTCGATCTCCATTACCACGGCAACGGCTTCGACATCGTGTCGTCCTCGAGCTATTTCTACCGGCATACGCACGATCTCGAGGATTCGACCTATGGTACGGCGAGCACTCTGACGAGTCCCACCGGGTTCTATCAGGCGACGACGCTGCCCAATCAACCCTTCCTCTGGGATGGCGAGCGTTATCACAATCAGGCCACCGAGGAGCTGCGCCTGACATGGGATCCCATTTACAACCTCAGCGGCACCGTGGGCGCCTTCTATTCGCGCACGCGATCGCTCTTCTTCATCCCCAATACCTATGCCACGGGCCTGCCCGCCGCCTCGATCGGCAGCCAAGTGGGTCCCTGGCCGAATGATCTCATCTGGACGCAAAGTAATCCGGGTAGCCAGGACGACACCTCGATTTTCGGCGAGGTTTACTACAAGTTCCTGGATCAATTCACGTTGACTCTCGGTGCCCGTAAATACTGGTTGAAACAAACAACCGACTACACTGCGGATGGATTCTTGAATTTCGGTCCGACACCGAGCGCCCCGCAGGAGAACAAAGAGTCCGGCGTCGATCCCAAATACGGCCTCTCTTACCAAGCTACCGACAAAACGATGATGTACGCATCCGCTTCCAAGGGATTCAGGGCGGGCGGCGCACAGGCAAACTTCCCCGGCTGCCCACAACCGGGGCTCACGGTGGACGCAATCACGCACGTCAAATCGGACACGCTATGGAGCTATGAGGTCGGATCCAAAACACAACTCTCGCAGCCCGGCATACTGCTATCCGCTGCGGCGTTCCACATCGACTGGAGAAATCTCCAGCAGCAGGCCGCGCTGAGCTGCGGGTTCTACGTCCTGCTGAACGGCGGTGAGGCCAAGATCAACGGTGCCGAACTCGATATCAGCGGACATCTGGCGCCCCCCTTGGAGGTGCGTTTGGGCATGGGCTTCGAGAAAACCGAGATCAACGATCCCGGCATCTTGTCGGTCGTGGGAGTCACCGAGAACCAGCGCATTCCGGAAACGCCGGCGTGGACGGCCACGCTGGGTGCGGTCTATACCCGGCCGATCAACCCGCAGTACGACGGATTCATGTCCGCCGACTACAGCTACACGGGCGACAGTGTGTCGTTGCTCAATGGCGGCAGTGGCTCGCAAGCAGAGCGCTCACCTTACTCGCTGGTGAATCTGCGCTTCGGCGTGAAGCACGACAAATCTGAAGTTTCACTCAACCTGCACAACGTGACCAATGCCAAGCCGAACCTCGGCGACATCGGGTATCTCGGCTATGCGCAGTACAGCGCGGGCGGATCGGTCATACCACAGGTGGCGACCTTGCAGCCGTTCACGGTGATCCTGCAGTACAAAAACAACTTCTAGCACGCAATGGAGCGGGGGCGTCGCGCGCCGGTAACGGCGCGCGACGTTCACCACTCGAATCGCATCGACAAATCGACCGCGTGCACGTGCTTGGTGATGCCTCCCACGGAGATGTAATCGACGCCGGTCTCGGCGATCTTGCGGATCGTGTCGAGGCTCACGCCGCCGGATGCCTCGAGCTTGAGCGGCTGCGCCGCGCGCCGGTTGACGGCCACGCCTTCGGCCATGTCCGCCAGGGAAAAATCATCGAGCATCGCAATATCCGCACCGGCGCGGATCGCCTGGCTCAGCTCCTCGAGATTCTCCACTTCGACCTCCACCGGCACTCCGGCGCCACTCCCACGGGCCGCTGTGACCGCCTGCGCGATCGAGCCCGCAGCCATGATGTGGTTCTCCTTGATCAGGATCCCGTCAAAAAGTCCGATGCGATGATTCTGGCCACCGCCCACCCGCACCGCATATTTCTGCGCGGTGCGAAGTCCCGGGATGGTTTTGCGGGTGTCGAGCAGCCGGCATCCCGTGCCTTCGATCCGCTCAGCGTAGGCATGGGCAGCCGTGGCGGTGCCTGATAAAAGCTGCAGGAAATTGAGCGCCGTGCGTTCGCCGGTCAACAGTGCCCGAGCCGGGCCTTGGATTTGGAACAGAACCTGGTCCGCCGCGGCCCGGGCTCCCTCGCTCGTGTGCCAATCGATCCGTACCCGCCGGTCCAGGCGAGCGAAGACCGCCTCGACGTAGGGAACGCCGCAGACGATGGCCACTTCGCGGGTGATGACCGTGGCGCGACCCTGGGCGCCCTCTGGGATCAGGCCGGCGGTCAGGTCCCCGGTTCCGACATCCTCTTCGAGGGCACGATCGACTTGTTGCGGGAGGTCGCGGGGAAGCGGTACCGGCGTCATGGAGGCTGCCTCGGGCGCAAAAACACTGGAAGATTGGGGAAATAGCCCCAATACTACAACGACATGGCGGACCTCGCCCCGACATCCCCCTGCATCAACGTGTGCGTATTGGATGCGGACGGCTTTTGCGCCGGCTGTTATCGTACAATTGGCGAAATAGCCGGCTGGCGGAGCTTGTCCGCTGCGGAGCAATGGGCGGTGCTGCGCCAGTTGCCAAAACGCGTGGTGGCTCGTGCGCCCGGACCTGAATGATCAATTTGGAGATGGACATGAACGCGATTGAACGAATCAAGAGTCAACTGAGCTCGGCTCCCGTCGTCCTGTATATGAAGGGCACGCCCGATTTCCCGCAGTGCGGCTTCTCGGCCCAGACAGCGGGCGCTCTGAAGGCCTGCAAGGCGCAATTCGCGCACGTGAATGTGTTCGAGGATCCGGAAGTGCGCGAGGCGCTCAAGACCTATTCGAACTGGCCCACGTTTCCGCAGCTCTATGTCAATGGCGAGCTCGTCGGCGGCTGCGACATCGTCGTCGAGATGTACAAGAGCGGCGAGCTGAAGCAGCTTCTGGCTGAGGCCGGCGCGGTGGCCACCGCTTAGATCGATTCCGGTCCGGGCTCCGCGGCAATCGCGGGGTCTGGATCGACTTCCAAGGGGCCCATCGCGGCCAAGCGTCGGCGGCTCGCGTCGAACACTCCCTGAAACTGATTGCACACGGCGCAGAAAAGATCCGCGGTGCGCTCCGCGTCGTAGGCGGCCGAGTGCGCGGAGCCCGTGTCCCACTCCAGTCCCGCGGCCAGCGTCGCGCGCATCAGCACGGTCTGGCCGAAGGCCACGCCTCCCAAGGTCGCGGTGTCGAAGCTCGAGAACGGGTGAAACGGGTTTCGTTTGATCTGCGTGCGCCCGACCGCGGCGTTCAAGAAGTTCAGATCGAAAGACGCATTGTGACCGACCAGCACCGCGCGCGTGCAATCGGCAGCGCGCACCGCGGTGCGCACCTCGCGGAAGATCCGCTGCAGCGCGTCCTCTTCGGAGATGGCGGGGCGCAGCGGATGGAAGGGGTCGATGCCGGTGATGGCGAGCGAGGCGGGCTCCAGATTGGCGCCGGGGAAGGGTTTGACGTGGTACCGGTGGGTCTCACCTCGCGCAACAGAGCCGTCGCTGCGCATGTCGATGAGCACGGCGGCGATCTCGAGCAACGCATCGGTCTGCGAGTTGAACCCGCCGGTCTCCACATCAATCACCACCGGCAAAAAACCGCGAAAGCGCGTCGCAAAGGTGATGGGCGGCAGCTGTATCACGCGCTCTTCCCCGGCGCAAGGCGCCACGCGATCACCTCGCCCGCGCGGTACGGCACCACTGCGCCGCCGCCGAAGTCGTAGGTTGCCGCCGGTTTCCATGACTCTTGAATCAGCGTAATGCGCTCCTCGTGGCGGGCAAGACCGTAGAAATCGGCACCGAAGTGGCTTGCGAACCCTTCCAGGCGATCCAGGCGTCCCGCCTCATCGAAAACTTCGGCGTACAGCTCGATCGCCGCGTGCGCCGTGAACATACCGGCGCAGCCGCAGGCATTTTCCTTGGTCGAGCGCTCATGCGGCGCGCTGTCGGTACCGAGAAAATATCTCGGGCTCCCACTGACGGCCGCCCGCACGAGCGCCTCGCGGTCCCGCTCCCGTTTGAGCACCGGCAGACAATAGAAATGCGGCCGGATTCCGCCGGAAAAAATGGCGTTGCGATTGTGCAGAAGATGCTGCGGCGTGATGGTCGCCGCGACTCCCGCCCGGGCGCCGGCCACGAAATCGGCCGCGCGTGCCGTGGTGATGTGCTCGAACACGACCTTGAGCTCCGGGAATCGCTCAACCAGCGGCGCCAGCAACTCGTCGATGAACACCGTCTCGCGATCGAACACGTCGACTTCGGGACGCGTGGTCTCGCCGTGAACGAGGAGCGGCAGACCGAGGCGCTGCATGCGCTCGAGCACGGCATAGCTCTTCGCGATGTCGGTGACGCCGGCCTCCGAATGCGTGGTCGCCCCGGCCGGATACAGCTTCACGCCGTGCACGATGGCGCTACCCACCGCGCGGTCGATTTCCCCGGGCGCGGTGGAGTCAGTCAGGTACAGGGTCATGAGCGGCTCGAATCGGCAGCCCGCGGGCAGCGCGCCCAGGATGCGTTGTCGGTAGGCCGCCGCTTGATCGACGCTGACGATGGGTGGCTTGAGGTTCGGCATCACGATTGCGCGGCCAAATCGCTCCGCCGTGAACTTCGCCACGGAGGCGAGCCCGGGTCCGTCGCGCAGGTGCACGTGCCAATCATCCGGGCGGCAAATCGATAATTCCCGCATCGGTTTAAGAACCCGTCCGTGCAGCGCGCGTGCGCCGCTCGCCGGGCAGGGCTGGCCATCCGCCACGCAGCAGTTCCACGGTGTAGCGCACGCCGAAGCCCGTGATCTCGGTCGCAATGTGGGCGAGGCCGCCATGGCGTGTTCCGGCGGCGAGATCAATATGCAGCCAGGGCGTGGTCTTCGGCACGAACCGGCTCAAGAAGCGCGCCGCCAGAATGTGATCGCCCTTGGAATCGATGGAGCATTGCAGTACATCCGCGACGGAGCTCTCCAAATCCGAGTCGAAATCCTTGTCCATGGGGAAGCACCACACGCGTTCGCCGCTGGCCGCACCCGCAGCCTCGATGGCCTCGCGCCCCTCGGGGCGATTGGTGAAGGCGCCGCTGTAGCGCTCGGTCAACGCGTACACGCAAGCGCCGGTGAGGGTGGCGTAGTCGATGATCGCGCCGGGATTGGCTCTCGCGGCGAGGCACAGTGTGTCAGCGAGCACCATGCGGCCTTCGGCGTCGGTATGGATCACCTGGATGGTCGTTCCGTTCTGCGCGCGGACCACGTCCTGGGGCTTGTACGCGAGCGGGCCGATCCGGTTCTCCGTGATGGCCAGCCAGCAATCCACTGCCGCCGGCGAGCGGATCGCGTGCAGGGCGTAGAGGCTTCCCACCGCGACGGCGCTGCCCTCCATGTCTACGTGCATGTCCAGCATGCCCTTGTGCGCCTTGAGGTTGGTGCCTCCCGTATCGAAGCAGATGCCCTTGCCGACGAGGCTCACGGCCGGCGCAGCGGTGCCGCGCGGGCGGTAGGCCAGACGAACGATGCCGGCATCGCGCGTTCCGTTGCCCTGGGAGACCGCGAGAAACGCACCGGCGCCAAGCCGCTTCAGTTCGGGCTCGCCGTAAAAACGGTACGACAATTTCAAACGGCGCGCGAGGTCTTGAAGGAGCCGGCGGTAAGTCGCGGCATTCAAGGTGTTCGGCGGCAGCGCCGTGAGCCAGCGAGCGATGTTATTCCCGGCCGACGTCGCCGAGGTCGCCTCGAGATCGGCGAGTTTCCAGGCGAGCGCCAGATCGATCCGCGCGAGCGGCGTGCGTGACTTCGGTTTGCTCTTGAACGTGGCAAAGCGGAAGGCTGCCGCTTGAATGGCCGCGAGTGTCGCATGCACCGCCGGCTCCACCGTTTTGGGCTCGCAGCCCTGCTGCCAGATCAACAAGGTTTCCGGTTCCGAGTCCAGCGCGGCGCGCGCAATCTTCGCGGCGGATTGCAAGCGTTCGAACGTGCTTGCATTCGCGACGGGACATACCGCGATCAGCAAGGTGGCGGCGCCCGGACCGACGCGCAACTGGCAGAAATCCCCTTCCTTGCGGACCTTGCTCGCATAGAGTCCGCGCAGCGCGTCACCGTGCGGCAGCTCTGCCCAATGCTCGGCCGAAGGCTTCAAGGGCAGGAAAAGGATGGCCGCGCCGTGGCGCGTGAGCGTCGAAACCGAGACCCGCGCGCGCAGCGGGCGCACCGGGACGATCAATTTTTCAAAGGGCAAGCGAATCGGCATATCTCATGAACCGCCAGCGTTGAGCCTAAGGTGCGCCGCACGCGTGCTGCCCGGTCTGGCGAGCAATGCCGGCCGATTACCGCGCCTTGACCGATAAAAGCCAAACATCGAAGATAGTGCGCGCTAAACCGACTCGACGAAGATATAGCGGCAGTTCGCGCAGGGGCGCTGTAACGTGCCTGACATCTTAACAGGACCCGTGGGTACGTGCATGGGCGCATACCTCTACAGCAAGGCTTCCTTATGACCCCACAGTCACCGTTCGAAGACATCGACCCGACCGAAACGCAGGAGTGGCTCGAATCAATCGACTCGGTCATGCGGGCCCAAGGGCCTGAGCGTGCGCACTTCCTGCTCGAGAAACTGGTTGATTTCACCCGTCGGTCCGGCGCCTATCTGCCGTTCAAGCCGAATACCGCCTACCTCAACACCATTTCCAAAGCCCAGCAACCCGACTACCCGGGCGATCGGTCGCTCGAACGGCGCAATGAGGCGTACATGCGCTGGAACGCGCTCGCCATGGTGGTGCAGGCGAATCGCGCGAGCTCCGAGTACGGCGGACACATTGCCAGCTACGCCTCGGCCGCGACGCTCTACGAGGTGGGCTTCAATCATTTCTGGCGCGCCAAGAGCGCCGCGCATCCGGGGGATATGGTGTTCATGCAGGGGCATTCGAGTCCCGGAATCTACGCGCGTGCCTACCTGGAGGGCCGGCTGGATGAGGGGCAGCTGCTGCGCTTCCGACAGGAGGTGCGGGGCGACGGATTGTCCTCCTATCCGCATCCCTGGTTGATGCCGGATTTCTGGCAGTTCCCCACCGTGTCCATGGGCCTCGGGCCGATGATGGCCATTTTCCAGGCCCGCTTCATGCGCTACCTGGAGCACCGCGGCATCGTGCCGCCCTCGGACCGCAGGGTCTGGGCGTTCCTGGGCGATGGAGAAATGGACGAGCCTGAATCAATGGGCGCGCTCACCATGCCCGTGCGGGAGAAACTCGACAACCTGATCTTCGTCATCAACTGCAACTTGCAGCGCCTCGACGGGCCGGTGCGCGGCAACGGCAAGATCATCCAGGAGCTCGAAGCCGCGTTCCTCGGCGCCGGCTGGAACGTCATCAAGGTGCTGTGGGGCTCGCGTTGGGATCCATTGCTCGAGCGCGACCAGAAGGGACTGCTCAAGCGGTTGATGGAAGAGTGCGTCGACGGCGAGTATCAAAATTTCAAGTCCAAAGGTGGGGCCTACACGCGCGAGCATTTCTTCGGCAAGTATCCGGAGCTCAAGGAAATGGTCGCCAACATGTCCGACGATGAGATCTGGCGTCTCAATCGCGGCGGACACGATCCGGTGAAGGTGTATGCGGCCTACGCGGCTGCGGTCGCCAACAAGGGCGCGCCGACCGTGATTCTCGCCAAGACGGTGAAGGGTTTCGGACTCGGCAAGTCTGCTGAGGGGCTGAACGTGGCGCACCAACAGAAAAAGCTCGGCGACGAGGACCTAAAGGCGGTGCGCGACCGGTTCAATATCCCGATCTCGGACGAAGAGATTGCGGGCCTCACGTTCAGAAAGCCCGCGCTGGATAGTGAGGAGATGCAGTACCTGCAGAAGCGCCGTTCGGTCTTGGGCGGCTATCTGCCTGCGCGTTACTCGGCGGTGCCGCAACTCGAAGTGCCGGCGCTCGAGACTTTCGCTGCGCTGCTCGAAGGAACGCAGGACCGCGAGATCTCCACCACCATGGCGCTGGTGCGCATCCTCACCACGCTGGTCCGCGACAAGAACATCGGCAAACACATCGTGCCGATCATCCCGGACGAGGCGCGAACGTTCGGCATGGAGGGAATGTTCCGGCAGATCGGCATCTACTCATCGGTGGGCCAGCTGTACACACCGCAGGATGCCGATCAATTGATGTTCTATCGGGAGGATAAACAGGGTCAGATTCTCGAGGAGGGCATCAACGAGGCGGGGAGTCTGTGCTCCTGGATCGCGGCGGCGACCGCCTATGCGAATCATGGCGTCAGCATGGTGCCGTTCTATATCTACTACTCGATGTTCGGCTTCCAACGGGTCGGCGACTTCATCTGGGCGGCCGGCGACAGCCGTGCGCGCGGGTTTCTGGTCGGAGGGACGGCCGGCCGCACCACGTTGGCGGGGGAGGGATTGCAGCATCAGGACGGCCATTCTCAACTCGTGATGACGGCGGTGCCCAATTGCGTGGCCTACGATCCGGCTTACGCCTACGAGCTCGCAGTGATCGTGCATGACGGTCTGAAGCGGATGTACAAGGAACAGGAGAGCGTTTTCTACTACATCACCTGCATGAACGAGAACTACGCTCATCCGGCCATGCCCGCCGGCGCGGAGCGCGGCATCCTCAGCGGGATGTACCTGTTCAAGAGCGGCGGCCGGGGCAAAGTGCGCGTTACGCTGTTCGGCTCAGGGACCATTTTGCGCGAGGTGTTGGCTGCGGCCGAGCTGCTGGAAAAGGACTATGGCGTACCCGCCGATGTGTACTCGGTAACCAGCTTCAGCGAGCTGCGCAAGAACGCGCTCGAAGTGAATCGCTGGAACCTGCTACATCCCACGGAGCCACCCAAGGAGACCTACATACGCGAAGCACTCGGCGACCGGCAAGGACCGTTCGTCGCCGCCACCGATTACATGAAGATGGTCCCGGACCAAATCCGCCAATGGATTCCGGGCCGCTACGCCGTCCTCGGCACCGACGGTTTCGGCCGCAGCGACTGCCGGGCGGAGCTGCGACGCTTCTTCGAGGTGGATCGCCATTATGTCGTCGTGGCCGCGCTCAAGGCGCTTGCGGACGATGGTAAGGTGGACGTGCGCAGCGTCACCAAGGCGATGCAGGCTTTCGGCATCGACCCCGAGAAACCCAACCCGCTGTCGGTCTAGGCGATCATCGTGGCAAATCCCCTCAAGGTTCTGGTTCCGGACATCGGCGGCTTCAAGGATGTGAGCGTGATCGACGTGTTGGTGAAAGACGGCCAGCAGATCGACAAAGAAACGCCGATGATCACAATCGAAACGGAAAAGGCGGCGATGGACGTGCCGTCTCCCGCGGCTGGACGGATCGCCGAGGTCAAGCTCAAGAAGGGCGACAAGGTGTCGGAGGGGAGTGTGATATTGCTCCTCGAGAACGGCGGCGAAGCGCAAAAACCCCCCGCCCCGGCGAAGCAGGCTGAGAGCCCGCGGCAGGGTGGCGAGGCCAAGGAGGCCGGTGCGGCCAAGGGGGCTGGCGAGCCCAGCGGGGTTGGAGAGGCCAAGGGCGCTGGGGCCGCCAAGGCTGCTCCTGCGGTTAAGGCTGCCCCTGCCGCCAAGGCTGCCGGGGCGGCCAAGGCTGCGGGCGAAACTCCGAGCGGCAGCGCAACAGAAGGCGCCAGTAGTGCCCAGACCGCGAGCACAGCGCCGGCGCCAGCGCGCGCCGATCGAGATGCCGCCGCAGCTGTGCAGCCTACGGGGATTTCACATCCGGCGACGAACATCGACGAGGCAGCGTTTTCCAAGGCCTACGCCAGCCCTTCGGTCCGCAAATTCGCCCGCGAGCTTGGCGCCGACCTCGGCAAGATCTCGGGAAGCGGCCCCAAGGCGCGCATCACCCACGAGGATGTGAAGGCGTACGTCAAGACGCTTCTCACGTCCGGCGCGGGCGCGGCGGCGGGATCGCTGCCGAAAGTGCCGGAGGTCGATTTTGCGAAATTCGGTGCCATCGACGTTCAGCCCCTGTCACGCATTCAGCGGATTTCCGGGGCGCGCCTGCAGGCGAGCTGGATCAATGTGCCGCACGTCACTCAGCACGATGAGGCGGACATCACGGATCTGGATATCGCGCGTGTCGCGCTCAAGGGCAAGGCGGAGCAGGAGGGCGTTCGTTTGACGCCGCTCGCTTTCATCGTCAAGGCCTGCGTCGTCGCCCTCAAGGAGTTTCCGCGATTCAACGCCTCCCTCGATTCGTCGGGACAGAATCTCGTCTTCAAGAAATATTTTCACATCGGCTTTGCAGCCGATACACCGAACGGCCTCGTGGTTCCGGTGATCCGCGACGCGGATCGCGGCAATCTGTTCGACATCGCACGCGCGCTCGCGGCGATGTCGGAAAAGGCGCGCGCCGGCAAACTCACGGCTGCGGAAATGCAGGGCGGGTCGTTCACGATCTCGAGCCTGGGAGGCATCGGCGGCACGTCCTTCACGCCGATCATCAATGCGCCGGAAGTCGCCATTCTGGGGGTGTCCAAATCGAGCCAGAAACCGGTGTTCGACAAGGGCACGTTCATTCCGCGGCTGATGTTGCCGCTGTCGCTGTCCTATGATCATCGAGTCATCGACGGGGCGGAGGCCGCGCGCTTCATCGTCTTTCTGAGCAAAACGTTGAGCGATGTGAAGGCACTTTTGTGAGTACGGTCGAAGTCCGGGTTCCCGACATCGGCGATTCCAAGGACGTAGCGGTGGTCGACGTGCTGGTGGCGCCGGGCGCGCAGATCCGCGTCGACGATCCGCTAATCACGCTCGAGAGCGAGAAAGCGTCCATGGACGTACCCTCGACCGTGAACGGCAAAGTGACCTCGATCGGCGTCAAGAAAGGACAGCAGGTCTCGGTGGGGATGGTGATCGCGACCGTCGAGGTCGCGGATGCGGCGGCGCCAGGCATCGCCGACAAAAAGGCCGCCGAAGCGGCGCCAGCCCCGAGCGGACCCGCCGCAACAAAGCCTGCCCCGGCGAAGCCGAGCGCCACGATGTCCGCCGCGCCCGATGGCGCCCTCGATCTCGTCGTTCTCGGTGCGGGGCCGGGAGGCTACACCGCGGCATTCCGCGCCGCCGATTTAGGCCTCAAGGTCACGCTCATTGAGCGCTGGCCGGTTCTCGGCGGCGTGTGCTTGAACGTTGGCTGTATTCCCTCCAAGGCCCTGTTGCATGCCGCCAAGGTCATCGAGGATGCGGCGGACATGGCCGACTGCGGGATCGTCTTTCCGCCCCCTCGGATCGACCGCGCGAAGCTGCGCGACTGGAAGAACAAAGTCGTGACCAAGCTGACCAACGGGCTCAGCGTGCTCGCCAAACAGCGCAAGGTCGAAGTGCTGCGCGGCGAAGCGACATTCATTGGTCCGTACTCCGTGGAGCTGCGCTCGCCCGACGGGGTGCGTCGCGTGAATTTCAAGCAATGCATCATTGCGGCCGGATCAGAATCGGTGCGCTTGCCCGGATTTCCGGACGACCCGCGCATCATCGATTCCACCGGTGCGTTGGAGTTGCCGGAGGAGGGCAAGCGGCTCCTGGTGGTGGGCGGCGGCATCATCGGTCTGGAGATGGCCTGCGTGTACGATGCGCTCGGTTCCACCGTCACGGTGGTCGAATTGAGCGATGGGCTCATGCCGGGCACCGACCGGGACCTGGTGCGTCCGTTGCAGAAGCGGATTGAAAAGCGCTACGCCCGCATCATGCTCGGCACCCGCGTCTCGAAACTCGAGCCGCACACGAAGGGGTTGCGGGCAACCTTCGAGGGCCCGGACGTCCCTGCGCCGCAGGATTTCGACCGCGTTCTCATCGCCGTGGGCCGCAGCGCCAACGGAAATGCCATCAAGGCGGCGGCGGCGGGTGTCCAAGTCGACAAGCGCGGATTCATCGGCGTGGATCGGCAGATGCGTACCAACGTGGCCCATATCTTTGCCATCGGCGATATCGCCGGGGCACCCATGTTGGCGCACAAGGCGACTCACGAAGCCAAGGTGGCGGCGGAGGTGGCGGCCGGTCACAAGTCCTCCTTCGACGCGCGCTGCATTCCGTCGGTGGCCTACACCGACCCCGAAATTGCATGGGTCGGCCTCACTGAAACGGAGGTCAAGGCGCGGGGCATCGACTACGGGAAGGGAATGTTTCCGTGGGCCGCCAGCGGTCGCTCGCTCGCCATCAACCGCGACGACGGCTTCACCAAGCTGCTATTCGACAAGGAGACCCGCCGGGTGATCGGTGGCGGCATCGTCGGTACGAACGCCGGAGAGCTGATCGCCGAAGTGGGGCTTGCGATCGAGCTGGGCGCGGACGCCGCGGATATCGGACTGACCATCCACGCACATCCGACGTTATCGGAGACGGTGGCGTTTTCGGCGGAGGCGTTCGAGGGGACGCTCACGGATCTTTATATTCCCAAACGCTGATCGATGGCGGGTCAGGGGGCGGCCATGCAGTCCTTGACGTAGGCCGTGCGTTGAGCACCCACCAGCTTCTTGGTCTTCGCATCTTTGAGACAAGCGGTTCGCCGTGCGTGTCTCGCCGGCGCGTCGTTGTCGATCGACGATCCCGCGGCCGCGGGTTTCGGAGCGGCAGTCGACGGAGCGGATGCCGGTGCTGGTGTCTTGGTCGGGCTCGCGCCGGCCGCCGCCGCGGCGGCGATCAGCCAACCGCTGGCCACCGAAGCTAGCGCAAGGCAGGCGAGGACCGCCGGAAGAAACGTACGCATGATGTACCCTAGAGCATGATCGCCGTGCAGGCCGCGTTCGAGAATAGCGTTGGATTGCCCGCGCGCCGATGAAGCGCGCATGAAACTTCCTTAACCTTCGCTCGGTGCGGCTGCTCCGCGGTGCGGCTGCGCGCGCCTGCTGCGCGAGCGCCGCTCAGCGCGTGGCGGTGGAGTTGAGCCGGCGTCTGACAAGTTCCAGATAACGGCCTTCGTCGGGCGCACGACCGCTGCGTTGCGCTTCCCAGAGCGCCTCGGCGAGCGATTCCATCAGCGCGTGCTCAGCGTCGTGGGCATCGCCGAGACGGGAATTGAGCGACTCGAGCAGGGCTCGGACGCCGGGGGGGCGGTCGATCGAGACCTGTTCCCGGATGGCGAGGTGCAGCCCCATATGTAAAAAGGGATTCTCCTGCGCGTCGCCGGCCGCACGGTCGAAGGCCAGCGCAGCAGGGGCGTTCGAAACGAGCGCCTGGTACTCCGGATGCAGCACGAGCACATCCACGATGAGCGCCTCGAGAGGCGTCAGCGGGGAGCGCGCCAGGAATTTCCGCCATGCGTCCGCATAGCTGCGCCGCAGCTCATCCCGCGAGTAGCCGCCGAAGGAGGGCGGTGAGTCTGCGTCACTCACGGCGCGGCCACTCGGGTCTTGTGGCGATATTCGCACAGATCCTCGATGAAGCATCGTGGGCAGGCGGGTTTTCGAGCAGTGCACACATAGCGTCCATGCAGGATCAGCCAATGATGAGCGTCCTTCAAGAAATCTGCGGGCACGAACTTCATCAGCTTGTCCTCCACGGCACGCACGTTCTTGCCCGGCGCAAGCCCGGTTCTGTTGGCGACGCGAAAGATGTGGGTGTCGACGGCCATGGTCGATTTGCCGAAAGCCGTGTTCATCACCACATTCGCGGTCTTGCGGCCGACGCCTGGCAGCTCCTCGAGCGCCTCCCGCGTGCGCGGCACCTCACCGCCGTGCCGTGCCAGGAGCGCCTCGCAGGTTGCGAGGATGTTCTTTGCCTTGCTGTTGTAGAGGCCGATGGATTTGATGTAAGGCGTGATACCGGCGAGGCCCAATGCGAGCATGGAGGCGGGCGTGTTTGCGACTTCGTAGAGAACGGCCGTGGCCTTGTTCACGCTTTTGTCGGTGGCCTGCGCCGAGAGAATCACCGCGATCAACAGTTCGAACGGCGTGCGAAATTTTAATTCGGTGCGCGGGGCCGGGTTGTGCTCGCGGAGCCGCTCGAAAATTGCGCGCCGCTTTTGAGGGTTCACGGCTGCCGCATCACGACGGCGCGGCGCTGCGGGCTGCGGCCGAAGCCTTGAGCGCGGCCAGTTCCCGCTGCCGCTCTTGTGCGCGTTTCTGCAGGCGCCCCAAGTGGGCGTCATATCGTTCCCGGTTTCGTGCCGGCTGATCGGCGCCGGGCGCAGGTGCCGGCCGCATCTCGATGCAATCGACGGGGCAGGGCGGCAGGCACAGCTCACACCCCGTGCACCGATCCGCGAGCACCGTGTGCAGGAATTTCGGGGCACCCACGATGGCATCGACCGGACAGGGGGATAAGCAGCGGGCACATCCGATGCAGCGTTGTTCGTCGATCCACGCGACACTCGGCGGCGACTCGACGCCATGCGCGGGATTCAGCGGCTTGAACTTTCGGCCCAGCAACGCGGCGAGCGCACGAATCGTGGCGGCGCCCCCCGGCGGACATTGGTTGATGTCCGCCTCGCCGCGGGCGATGGCGGATGCGTAAGGGCTGCAGCCCGGGTACCCACAGCGAGTGCATTGCGTCTGCGGCAGCAACGAATCGATACGCTCGGCGATACGCGCGCCGCCTTCAACGCCCGTGGATGCCGCGTCCGGGCTCATGCGTCACTTGACCCGCATGCCGGGTGCCGCGCCCGAATCGGGGGATAACACGAAAATGTCCGATCCGCCGGGGCCGGCCGCGAGCATCATGCCCTCGGAGGTGCCAAAGCGCATTTTACGGGGCTGCAGGTTCGCGACCACGACGATGAGCCGGCCGATGAGCGCCTTGGGTTCGTAGGCCGAACGGATGCCTGCGAATATTTGCCGCTCGCCGAGCTCACCCACGTCCAGGCGGAGCTTGAGCAGCTTGTCCGCTCCCGTGATGAAGTCGGCCTCGAGGATTTTCGCCACCCGCAAATCGACGCGCAGGAATTCATCGATGGAAATGGACGCGGGAGGGGCGGTCTGCGCTGCGCTTGTGGTTGCCGCAACGGCCGGCATGGTCGGTACGGCCGGTGTTGTCGCGGAGGCTGCGGTTGCCGCGGAGATTGCAGTTGGCGCGGAGATTGCAGTTGGCGCGACACCCTTTGCCGTTGCGCCATCCGCCGCGGGAGGTTCGATCAGAGCCGACACCGCCTTGGCATCCAGCCGGGTGGCGAGCGGCTGGTAGGGCAGAATGGACGTGCCGAGCAGGGGTTTCGAGGCGCTCTCCCAAGTCCACTGCGACTCGCCCAAAAAAAGCCGGGCTTCGGCCGCCATCTGGGGGAGTACCGGCTGCAGATAGATCATCAGGACGCGAAACAGGTTCAACCCCTGCGTGCACACGGCCTGAACTTCGGCGGCCCGGTCCGGCTGCTTGGCCAAGGTCCACGGCTTGTGGGTGTCGATGTACTGGTTGGCGCGATCCGCGAGCGCCATGATCTCGCGCATGGCGCCCGCCGTGTCGCGCTTTTCGTACGAGTTTGCGATCGTCTCGCCGGCCGCCGTGAAGGCGGCCTGGAGCGATGCGTCCGCCAGCGCGGAGGAGAGTGCACCGCTCGAGTTCTTGGTGATAAAGCCCGCGCAGCGGCTCGCGATGTTGACGAGCTTGCCGACGATGTCGGAGTTCAATCGCGTCACGAACTCCTCGAGGTTCAGATCGAGATCGTCGATGCCGGGGCCGAGCTTTGCGGCGAAGTAGTAGCGCAGGTACTCGGGCTTCAAGACGTCCAGGTAGCGGCGTGCCGTGACGAACGTGCCGCGGGACTTGGACATCTTCTGGCCGTTGATGGTCAGAAAGCCGTGTGCGTGGACGCTCGTCGGCCTTCGCATGCCGGCGGCCTCGAGCACCGCGGGCCAGAACAGCGCGTGAAAGTACAGGATGTCCTTGCCGATGAAGTGGTGCAGCTCGGCCGCGGAATCCGCCGCGAGGAAGTCGTCGAACTTCAATCCCGTGCGCTCGCAGAGTTGGGTGAGACTGCCCAGATAGCCGATCGGCGCGTCGAACCAGACGTAGAAGTACTTTCCGGGCGCGTCCGGTATCTCGAAGCCGAAGTACGGTGCGTCGCGTGAAATGTCCCAATCCTTGAGTCCTTGTGCGAACCACTCATCGAGTTTGCGGGCGACACTTTCCTGGACCGCGCCGCTCTTCACGAACTCGACCAGCCGCTTCTCGAACGCGCTCAGCTTGAAAAAATAATGCTCCGATTCGCGCCACACCGGCGGGGTGCCGCTGACCACGGAAATCGGGTCCTTCAGATCCGCGGGCGTGTACGTCGAGCCGCAGTTCTCGCAGGAGTCCCCGTACTGGTCCGCGGTGCCGCACACCGGGCAGATGCCCTTCACGTAGCGATCCGGCAGGAACATCTTCGCGCTGTCGTCGTACGCCTGCCGGACGGTCTTTCTGTCGATCCAGCCGCTCTCGCGAATGCGCAGGTACATGCGGTTGCACATCGCCTGGGTCTCAGGGGAGTGCGTCGAGCCGTAGTTATCGAAGCCGATCAACATGTCGGCGAGGTCGCGCCGATGCTCGCCGTTGACCCTGTCGATCAGCGTCTCCGGAGAGATGCCCTCGGCCTGGGCCTTGAGCATGATCGGCGTTCCATGGGTATCGTCGGCGCCGACGTAATAGCACTCGTGGCCCCGTAATTTCTGGAACCGCACCCACACGTCGGTCTGCACGACCTCGAGGATGTAGCCAAGGTGGATGGGGCCGTTTGCGTACGGCAGGGCGCTGGTTACCAGGATTCGGCGTCGATTGGGCATGCGAAAATTATGCCACGGCGGCGCACCGGCAGGCGCCGCAAATGCAGCCGGGACGGCCGCGGCTCTAGCCGGCTTCGCGCAGCGGCTCGAATCGAGACTTGTTGATCGCCTTTTTGTAGGCTTCCTTGCCCGTAATGATGCGCTGATCGAGGAGCGACTGGATCGCCGCATCCATCAGCCGCATGCCGGAGGCGGACCCCGTTTGCATGCCGTTTTCCAGCTGATCCATCTTGCCCTGCCGGATCAGGTTGGCGATGGCCGGGGTATTGATCAGGATTTCGAGCGCCGCGACCCGGCCCGTTTTGTCGGCCTTGGGAATGAGCTGTTGGGACACCACTCCGCGCAGGCTCGTCGACAGCATGGTGCGTACATGCGGTTGTTTGTCCGCCGGAAACGCGTTGATCAAGCGATCCACCGTTGCCGCGGCACCGTTCGTGTGCAGCGTCCCCATGACGAGAATACCCATTTCGGCGGCGGTGACGGCGATGCTCATGGTCTCGAGGTCGCGAAGCTCGCCGACCAATATCACGTCGGGATCTTCGCGCAGAGCCGACAACAGCGCACTCGAGAATGTCGCGGCGTGCACGCCGATTTCGCGCTGGCTGATGAGGCAGCTCTTTCTCTTGTGGACGAACTCGATCGGATCCTCGATGGTGAGGATATGACCCTTCTCGCGCGTGTTGATGTCGTCGATCATCGCGGCAAGCGTGGTGGATTTACCCGAGCCGGTTTTGCCCGTGACCAGGATCAGCCCACTGTTCATCTTGCCGAGATCGCGCACCGCGGGAGGGAGCTTCAGTTCATCGGCGGTCTTCGCATTGGAGGGGATCACCCGGAATACCGCACCCATGCCGTTCAACTGGCGCATGACGTTGACCCGGAAGCGGGCAACCCCTGCAATGGCGTGGGCGAAATCGGTGCCGTCCTTCGACTCGAACCGCTCCATCGAGAGCTTGGGCATGATTTCGTAGAGCGTGGTCTTCACCATCTCGGCATCGAGGGGTTCGGGGCGCAGCGGCTTGAGCTCTCCGTACTGGCGCACACGCGGCACGTCCCCCGCCAGAAAATGCAGGTCCGAGCCGTCGCGCTCGATTACCTGCGTCAAAAATGCGTCGATGGCGGCCATGGCGTCAGGAAGCCGCGCTCTCGAGCGGCGGAGCGGCGCTCATGTCGCTGACGTATTGTTGGAATTGCTTCTTGTCGCTTGCGTAGAGGTAGGCCTGCTCCGGATCGATTTCTTTCGCCTTGATGGCCAAGAGCAGCGCCTGATCCATGAGTTGCATGCCGTACTCCTTGCCCATCTGGAGCTGGCTCGGGATCTGGTGCGATTGATCGGTCATGATGAGCTTGCCGATCGCCTTGGTGAGCACCATGACTTCGCAGACCGCGCGCCGGCCCCGGTGATCGGGTGTCTTGAGCAACACCTGGGTGATGACGGCGATGAGGCTCGAGGCCAGGAAGCTCTTGGTCTGCTCGCGCTCCTCGATCGGCAGCGCGTCGATGACCCGGTCGATGGTCTTGGTGGCGCTCGTGGTGTGGAGCGTCCCGAGCACCAGGTGTCCGGTCTCGGCAGCCGTCATGGCCATGGAGATCGTCTCCGCGTCGCGCATTTCGCCGACCAGAATCACGTCGGGGTCCTCGCGCATCGCGGCACGCACACCTTCCGCGAACGACGGCAGGTGGGTGCCCAATTCGCGCTGGATGACCTGGCTCGACTTGCTGCGGTGAACGAACTCGATCGGGTCTTCCAGGCTGATGATGTTGAGATTGCGGGTCGTATTCAAGTAATCGATCATCGAGGCGAGCGTCGTGGTCTTGCCCGTGCCGGTGGAGCCCGTGACCAGGATCATGCCCTGATGCTGATCGCAGAGCTTCTTGACGATCGGCGGTAGCGCCAGTTGGTCGATGCTCGGCATCTGGGTCGGAATCGCGCGGAATGCGGCGCCGATGCCGGTCTCCTTGCGGAATACATTGACTCGAAACCGTCCGCCCTCGGCGGACACGTAGGAGAAGTCCAGGTCGTGCCCCTCGCGCAGCGTCTTCAGTTGCGACTGGGTGAGCACCTCGGTGATATAGCCCTCGAGCTCGGCCTCCCCGAGCTCGCGGAACTTGATCGGCGCCAGATCGCCATGCATCCGCAGCATCGGCGGCACGCCGACCGCCAGGTGCAAATCGGAGCATCCCTGGGCGACACCCAGTTTTAGAAAGGCGTCGATTCTTGCCATAACGTCAAAGGCTACCCGTAAGCGCTTGGATTTACGAGTGTTTAGCCCTTCGAGGCGCCATAAACGTGAGCTGCGTCTAAGGCCGGCCGTCCATCAGTCGGTCAGAACGCGGCTGGAGCGGCCTGATCCGGGCGGAAAGGCGCATGGAGTTCACAGAAACTTCTCCAGCGAGAGGCGCAGCTCGTCCATCGTCTGCGCGCGCTTGGCCTTGTCCAGCGACATGCATTTCATCACCAGATTGCTGAGCTCGACGGGAAGAGCTTTGTTGATCTCGATCGGCGGTCGCGCTTTGCCCTGAACGTGCTGATACATGACGGACATGTGATCGCCGCGCGAGTAGGGCGGAATACCCGAGAAAAGCTCGTAGAGGATCACGCCGAGACTGTATATGTCGGCGCGCTCATCCACTTTCTTGCCGAGGATCTGTTCGGGCGCCATGTATTTTGGAGAGCCGATGACATAGCCGGTCTTCGTGAGCTGGGTATCTGTCTGGCTCTGCGCCGCCGCGACGCCGAAGTCGACGATCTTGAGGAGCCCGGAATTGTCGATCAGCACGTTGGCCGGCTTCAAGTCGCGATGCACGATGCCCGCCTGGTGAGCCACCGCCATGCCGGTGGCGATATCGATGCCGAATTTCACCGCGCGCTTGAGCTCGACCGGCTTCTCGTTGACGATCTCCCCGCCCAGCGTGTGCGAGGGGAAATATTCCATCGAAATGGCGTAAAGGCCGCGGATGTACAAGAAATCATAGATGCGGATGACATTCTTGTGCGTAATTTTGCGGCTGTAGCGCAATTCGTGCACGAAGCGCTTCATCATTTCCTCGTCGGAGGAGACGTTCGCGTTCAAGAATTTGAGGATCAGGCGCTCCTCGACCACGGTGTCCTCCATCAAGAGGACCGTGCCGAACGCACCCTTGCCGATTTTCTCGATGAACTTGTAGCGTCCCTCAATCACATCGCCCGGCTTCAAGGTCCCGATGTCGAGCTTGGCGGCCTGCGCCTGAGTCTCGTTATCCTTGAGGACGGCCGACAATTCCTTGTTGTCGATGAGCAGCGTCTTCGATGGCTCCTGCATCTGCACGGCGCGCTGATTGGCCGCCACCTGGGTGCTCGAGAACCGGTTGTCGAGTTCCGACATGGCGCGCGCGACGGCCTGGCTGATGGTGCCGTCGCCGCTCGAGATCGCCTGGAATCTGGTGCGAATCGTCTCGGCGCGGCGCTCGTCGGCCAGCTTGGCGAGCGCCGCGATGGCCTCGACCTTGATCTCGTTCTCCGAGCGCTGCAGCAATGGCAGCAGGTGCTCGATGCTTTTGTGATCTCCGACCTTTCCGATGGCGCGAACCACGGTCGGCAGCGATTTGGCCTCGCCCGCCTGCAGCATCTCGATGAACCGCGGCAAGGCCTTGGTGCTGCCGATCTCCGCGAGTGCATCCACCGCCCGCTCGCTCACCCACCAGTCCCGGTCTCGCGTCGCGTCGATCAACTGAGCCACCGCGCGCTCATCCTTGGTTTGGTTGAGAATTTCGATGGCAGCCCGGCGAATATCCTGATTCTCATCCTTGATCAAGGCCATCACTGCATCGACCACGCGCGGGCCGCCGATCTTGCCGAGCGCATCCGCCGCCCGGGTGCGTACCCACCAGTCGCTGTCGGCGATCACTTCCAGCAGGTACTTCACCGATTTGGAATTGCCGACGACATTAAGCACCTCGACCGCCGCGCGCCGTGCGTATTCGTTCTCGTCCTTCAAAACCTCGACCAGATGCTTGACCGTGTCCGGGTGGTTGGCCTTGACCACCACGTCGACCGCCTTGTTCTGCACTTCGATCTCGGGATCGCGGAGCATGCTAGTGAGCAACGCGATGTCGACGGGTCCGTCCATGCGGGCGAGCGCGGACAAGGCCGCCGAGCGGATCAGCTTGCTGTTGTCCTTGAGTTGTCGCTGCACCGCCTGTTGCACATCCGGGCGGTTGAAGCGGGACAGCACTTGAATGATGTGCAGCCGCGCCAATGGATCCTTGCCCTCGATGCGTGCCACCAAATCGTCGATCGATGATTCGTCGGCGATCTCGCCGATGATCTTGAACAGCCCCGAGCGTTCGGTGGCCTCTTGCTGATAGGCGGCGTTCAACAGCTCGCGCACCGTGAAGCGGGTTTTCTGTGCTGCGATCACGTCGAGGATGGCGGGCTTCGGCATGTCCTCCTTGGTCAAAGCGTCCAGCAGCGCACTCGGCGGATAGCCCCGGCTCGAGGAAAGTGCCCAGGCGATGCCGGAGACCGCCCGGCCGTTCGAATCGGCCATCAGTCTCAACACATGGGGCAGCGTCTTGGAGTCGATCAGCTTCGACAGGACCTCGACGTAGGCCATCGTTTCCTTCTTCTCGGCGGTGGTAAGGGCAGCGACGATGGAATCGATGGCGTTCGGCCCGAGCGCAACCAGCTTCTCCAGAGCCTTTTGGGCCGCCGGACCGCTTGGATTGCCGCTGGACTTGATATCGGCAATGAGCCGATCAGCGCGATAGTTGGCGAATAAACTCATTCGCTGCCTTAAATACTGCTCCCAGCAATGGCGCCCATTTTCGCTTCATCCGGGGCGCTGCCGGGGGTCTTATCTCTCACTTTCACGAATTATGCCATACCGCACGCCGAAGGCCGCCTGCGCTAGAATGACCCGATGACTGCATCTCAAGACGCCGCGGGGCCAATCCGCAACAAACTGGCCACTTATACCGATCCGTATCTGGGGCAGACCCTGGCCCAGGCCAACGCCATCGAGTCCGTCTCTGTGCATCGCAATGGGGCGCGAATCGAATTGAAGTTCGGCTTTCCTTGCGCCGACTACGGAGCGGAGCTTCTGCCGGCCCTCACCAGCTTCCTCGAGTCCGAACTGGGCGGGCTCCCGCTCGAACTCAAACTGCGGGCGGAGATCACCTCGCACGCCGTTCAGCGCACACTCAAGCCCTTGGCGCACGTCAAGAATATCGTGGCGGTGGCCTCTGGCAAGGGCGGGGTTGGCAAATCGACCACTGCGGCCAATCTGGCGCTTGCCTGGGCCGCCCAAGGCGCGCGGGTGGGACTGCTGGATGCCGACATTTACGGGCCCAGCCAACCGCAGATGATGGGGCTGGCCGGCACCAAGCCCGAGACGACCGACGGCAAGCACATCACACCGCTGCGTGCCCACGGCGTGGAGGTCATGTCGATCGGCTTCCTGATCGATGCCGAGCAACCGATGGTCTGGCGGGGGCCCATGGTGACCCAAGCCCTTACCCAGCTACTGGGCGAGACCAGCTGGGGACAACTCGACTACCTCGTGGTCGACATGCCTCCCGGTACCGGCGATATCCAATTGACGCTGGCGCAGCGCGTTCCCGTGAGCGGTGCCATCATCGTGACCACTCCCCAGGACATCGCGCTTCTGGACGCCCGTAAGGGGCTCAAGATGTTCGAGAAGGTGGAGGTGAGGGTGCTCGGCGTGGTGGAGAACATGAGCATCCATATTTGCAGCGAGTGCGGCCACGCCGAACACATCTTCGGCAGCGGCGGCGGCGCCCGCATGGCCGAGCAGTACGGGGTGAAACTGTTGGGCGAGCTGCCGCTCGACATCCACATTCGCGAAGAGGCCGACAGCGGCATGCCGACCGTCGCCGCGGATCCCGGCAGCGCTCGCGCGCTCGCCTATCGTCAGATGGCGAGGCGTGCGGCCGCGCGGCTTGCGACCTTGAACAAGGATTACAGCTCGGTGTTCCCCAAGATCACGGTCGAGGATACTTGACATCCTCCCCTCCCTAAATGGCGGGGATTCCCTCAGCAGGCGTTCGATGTCCCGAACGGAAGAGGATATTCCGAGCAGAGTTGATATCACGATCATGCGTGACTCCACACTGAGAACAGATCCAGCTTCTTATTCCGAGGTCTGCGACACCTTTCGGCCCCGTCTCGCTTGCACAAGACGAACAGACTCGGGAGGAGAACGATTCATTCACTTCCTCGTACCAAGCCCCGTGCGCAGTCGCTTTGTAGCGGAGCATGGATCGGAAGGAAGACCAGCCTGCATCGAGCACGGACTTCGCCAGGCGGGTTCTGGCGAGTCCGGCGGCGTTCACATTGCCGACCGCCACATAGTCGAACTCTCGCACGATGCGGGTCGAGAATTTATGGTGAAAGTCACGGCGGGCATGGGTGATGCGCGCGTGAATGCGGGTCGCCTGGCGCCGTTTGCGGGCGCGCTGCGCGGTGGCGCGTCTGTCGGCCAACTGCCGCAGAAGCCGCGGGTTCTCGATCTTCTCGCCGGTGGAGAGGGTAGCGAAGTCTTTGAGACCAAGGTCGATGCCGATGCCGCTGCGCACCGGTCGCGCCTGGGATTGAGGGATTTCAACGCAGACGTTCAAGAACCAGTGCCCGCACGCATCGCAGGAGAAGTTCGTTCCGTCCCTGATCTTGCCTTGCGGCAGCGGCCGCGAGTGAAATACCCGAAAGGTGTTTCCGGCGAAGCGAAAGGCCACCCCCTCGCGCTT
>Ga0187887_10000616_pt1 | contig 34524 bp, 32 predicted proteins | sample June2016WEW_7_10_FD_132977 | JGI IMG/M metagenome (GOLD analysis project Ga0187887, IMG submission 132977) | Peatland microbial communities from SPRUCE experiment site at the Marcell Experimental Forest, Minnesota, USA - June2016WEW_7_10 | ecosystem: Environmental > Terrestrial > Soil >... | reverse complement strand
CTGTCGATACACGAACACGAGATCACGGCGTTCATCGGCCCGTCTGGATGCGGCAAGACGACCGTCCTGCGGACGCTGAACCGGATGAACGACCTCATCGTGGGCGCCCGTGTCGAGGGCGACGTGGAGTACCGCGGGGCGTCCCTGTACGCCAAGGATGTCTCCCCGATCGCCGTGCGCCGGCGCATCGGCATGGTATTCCAGAAGCCGAACCCGTTCCCGAAGTCGATCTACGACAACGTCGCATACGGGCCGCGCATCAACGGCGAGCGCAACAAGGGCAGGCTGGACGAGGTCGTCGAGCGCTCGCTGCGCCGGGGTGCGCTCTGGGACGAGGTGAAGGACCGCCTGCACAAGTCGGCCCTGGGCCTGTCCGGCGGGCAGCAGCAGCGGCTGTGCATCGCCCGTACGCTCGCCGTCGAGCCTGACGTCGTGCTCATGGATGAGCCCTGCTCGGCGCTCGACCCGATCGCGACCGGGGCTATCGAGGACCTGATGCAGGAGATCAAGTCCAAGTACACCATCGTCATCGTCACCCATAACATGCAGCAGGCCACCCGGGTCAGCGATCGCACGGCCTTCTTCTCCGTGCTCATCAACGAAAACAGCGATACCCGGACGGGTGTGCTCGTCGAGTACGACCGAACCGCCAAACTCTTCCAGGACCCGCGCGACAGCCGCACCCGGGCCTACGTCACCGGCCGGATGGGCTGAGCCGGGGCCTATTCCGGGGCAGCCGGCGGATGTCCTCGTCCTCGTCTCCGGCCCATGAGGCGATGCGGGCTAGCGGGCTGCTGGGACGACCGTAACCGGGCAGGCCGCATGGTGGACGACCTGGCTGCTCACCGAACCCAGCAGGAGCCTGGTGAACGTGCCGGTGCCGCGGCACCCCACGACGAGCATGTCAGCGTCACGGGAAGCTGCCACGAGTTCTTCCGTCGCCTCCCCGGTAGCCACGCTCACGGTGACCTCAGGCACCGTCCCGCTGATTTCGCTCGCGGCCTTATCCACGGCTTCCTGGACGGCCCGCCGCGCGTGTTCGGCGTTGAAGCCCCCCTCGGGGAGGGTGCGCAAGCCCCAGAAACTCATGGTGGCGGGGCGAGCGGAGCCCGGGTACACGGTCATGACGGTCAGCGGCGCCTGGCGCAGCACGGCTTCATGCATCGCCCAGCAAAGGGCACGCTGCGAATGGTCTGAGCCGTCTACGCCAACAATGATTCCACGCATTTCTGGCCCCCGGACTTCACTCAAATTTACTTAGGAAAATCGTACGCCTGCGCGCGGCGGGAACACAGGGCTGAAAGACCTTGGCGGCCAGGACCCAAGACCTGGCCTGCGGGAACGCCTGCGTGCCTGAGCGACCCGCTATGCGGACTCCTCGCCATTCCAGATCGCTGAACTTCCCGCGCATCCCGCCGTGGCCCGGGGCGATTTTCCGGGTCCCTGGACACAGGATGGCGGGGACTGGGAACCTTGACCCGAGATGCCTGCCTCTGCGACCACCGCGGCGGAGCGCGACCCGCGGCGAGCCCGTTACCCCCTCCCGGGGGACACCCCACGGCGCGGTGAACTAGCCACCACGCTCGCGCTGGCCGGGCTCCTGGCCCACTTATTGCTGGCTCAGCTGACTCTCCTTCTCGCCGTCACGCTGGCCTTGGTCAGCCGGGTCGCGCGGTGGCGGCCGCTGTGGCTCGCCGCCCCGGCCGGGGCCGGGTTCCTCGTGGTGCTGGCCATCGGCCCCGCGCGGGCCCTGGCCGGCTTTACCGCCGGCCCGCACCAGGTCCTGGGCTACCTGGCCGGGACGGCCCGCCAGCCGGCCCGTCTGCTGCATCCGGCCCGGGCCTTCGCCGGGATCGGGCACTGGCTGCCGCGGCAGGCTCCGTTCGCGCTGATCCTGGCGCCGGCCGAGGCGGCGGTGGCGTGGTGGCTGCGCGGGCGGCGGGCGGGAGGCCAGGGATTACCGCCGCCGCGTCCTGGCCTGATCGTGGCGGCCCGGCGGCGGTTCACCATGGCCCGGGTCAGGTCCGGCGGAGTGGTCAGCCGGACCGGCGCCTGCCTGGGAGCCGACCTCCAGACCGGGCGCCCCGCCGGGATCAGCTGGAGCGCCGCGGAAGGCGGGGTCCTCGTGACCGGCGCGGTGCCCGCGGATGTGTCCGCGGCCAGCTTCCAGCTCGTCCACGCGGCAATCCGGCGCCGCAAGCCGGTTCTGGTGGTGGACCTCCGCGGGCTCGGGGGCCTGCCCGGGGCGCTCGCGGCGGTCTGCGCGGACGCCGGCGCCCCGCTGCACGTCTTCGGGCCGGCCGGCCAGGGCTGCTACGAGCCGTGGCGCGGCGGCGACCCGGCCCGCAAGGCTGCGCTGGTCATGGGGATGATCGACTGGGGCCGGGTGGCTGAGCACGCCCGGCGGACGTGCGGCGCCTGCCTCAACGACGTGTTCGCGGTGACGGCGGCGGCCCCCGGTGATCCGCGCCTGCCCGTGCTCGACGATGCCGCCGCGCTGCTCAGCCCGGCCGCGCTGCGGGCCCGGATGAGGCAGGTGCCCCCGTACCACCCCCGGCGCGGCCCGCTGGGTGAGCGGGTCAGGGTCTCCGCGAGCCTGCTGGAGGCCGATCCGGCTACGGCCACCTTCCTCGCCGGGGAGCTGACCGGGCTCCGGGCCTCGGCCCTGGGCCGCTGGCTGCGGCCCGCGGCGCCCCGCGCAGCCTGGACCGGGCCAGGCCAGATCAGCCCGGGCCAGATCTGCCCGGCCCAGATCAGCCCGGGCCAGATCAGTCTCAGCGCCGTGGTCCGCGAGCGCGGGGTGGCGCTGTTCCCGCTGGACCAGTCGCGGTGCGGCCGCGCCGCGAGGATGATCGCCAATCTCGTGGCCCTGGACATTACCGCGGTGTTCGCCGAATCGCGGCGCCTGGGCGTGGATGGTGACGGTCTCGCCTGGTTCGGCGACGCCGACGCGATCGCCGGGCCGGCCCTGGCCCAGCTGATCAGCACCGGCTCCCAGGCAGGCCTGGCCGCGGTGGCCAGCACCGTGCTCGCCGCGGCGTCGGCGCCGGCCGCGGGCCAGCTCGCGGCCCTGGCCAACGTGGTGCTGATCCACGGCCCGGCCGACCCCGGGCTCGCGGAGATCCCCCTGGACGCCGCGCTGGCGGGCGATGAGTTCGCCCTCCTGGTCAAGGCCCCGGAGCGTCAGGTGATGCCGCGGGGCCGTTTCGTGCCGGGCAGGATGCCGTGACGGCCCTGTCGAGGGACCGGATCTACGTCGGCTGGGAGTACGCGCTAGTGCACCCGGATCCGGGCCCGCCGCCGCGGCGCCCCATCCCACCCGTCCAGGAGCGGCTGGATCCCGGCTGGGTGCTGGCCCAGCATCGCGAGGAACGCCGGCTCAGCCTGCCCCTGAAGGCCGGCGCCGGAGCGGGCGCCGCGCTGGCCGCCCTGGCCGGGGCGCTGGACGCGGCCGGCGTGCTGAACCCGGCGCTGACCGCCGCCTGGATCGCGGGTTTCCTGGCCATCACAGTGCCGTGTGCGTGCGGCGTCTGGCGTGGCACCCGGGATCTGCGCACCCGGGTGGCGGCGGAAGAACGGCGCGTGGCCCGGGCCCGGGCGGCCCGGGAAATCCGGCTGTCCGGCTGGCAGGAGGAGCACGCCCGGCGGTTCCGTGACTGGGAGGCCCGCGGCCGGGCCTTCCAGGCGCAGCGGCAGTGGTACGGGGTGGCCCTGCCCACCGCGATCGACCGGCTCGATGTCGCGGGTGGCACGCTGGCCGGCTGGTCCGCGCTGACGGCCATGCTGGCCGGCCCGCGGCTGGCGGCGGGCGGCCGGGTCACCGTGCTGGACCTGTCCGAGCGTGCCGTCGCGCAGGACCTGCTGGCCATGGCCGGCCAGGCCGGGGTCAACCCGCTGGTCTGGGTGCTGCCCGGGGACCTGCCGCGGCTGGACCTCGGAGCCGGGCTGAGCGGCGACGCGCTGGCCGACGTGCTGGCCGTGGCCGCGTCGGCCGCCGGCGACCTGGGCAGCCCGCCTGACCCGGTCCCGGATCGCGCGATCCTTGAGCGCGTCGCCCGCGTCCTCGGCGGCCAGCCGGGCGTCGGCCAGATGACCGCCGGCCTGCGGGTCCTGGCCCAGATCGGCCAGCCGCGCGACGACACGCAGCGCGGCCTGATCAGCGCGGCGCAGGCCGAGGCGATCGCGGGGCTGTACGGCCCGGCCGCCAGCGACCGGGTCATCACCGAGCAGGCCCTGGGGCTCGAAGCCCGGCTCCGCACGCTGGAGACGCTGGGGTCGGCACCGGCCCGGCTGCCGCCCAGCGAGCTGCGCGTGGTGGCCCTGGACCGGGCGGCGGACGTGGCGGGCAGCCAGGTCGTCGGCGCGTACGTCACCGCGGCGCTCACCCATCTGCTGCGGCAGCAGCCGCGAGGGCCCGCCTGGCAGCACACGCTCCTGGTCGCCGGGGGCGAGAAGCTGCGGGGCGACATGCTGGACCGGCTGGCGGACGCCTGCGAGGCCAGCGGCACCGGGCTGGTGCTGGCCTACCGCTCGCTCCCGGCCCACGTCCGGGACCGGCTGGGCCGGGGCAACGCCGCGGTCGCGTTCATGCGGCTCGGCAACGCCGGCGACGCGAAGGCCGCCAGCGAGCAGATCGGCACCGCGCACCGCTTTGTGGTGTCCCAGCTCACCGACACCGTGGGTGACTCGGTCAGCGACACGGCCAGTTACTCCTACACGAGCACCGTGGGCACGGCGGATTCCCTGGCGGCGTCCTCTTCGGCCAGCCAGGCCACCGGCCAGGGCCGGGGCCGCGGGCAGGGCTGGTCGGGGTTCGCGGCTTTCGCGCCGCGCACCGCGTCCGGGCACCAGGAAAGCAACTGGTCAGAGGGGATCAGCGAGTCGTGGTCCTGGACCGGCGGCCGCAACGCGAGCACTGCGTGGGGGCTGCAGACCGCGCGGGCGATCGCGGCCAGCACGTCGGTCGCCCGGACCAGCCAGCGGTCCCGGGAGTTCCTTGTCGAGCAGCACGAGCTGCAGCAGCTCCCGCCGAGCGGGATGATCGTGAGCTACGCCTCGCCGGGCGGCCGCCGGGTGGTGTTCGCGGATGCCAATCCCGGCATCCTGGCGCTGCCGACGGCCACGCTGGCCGGCCTGGGGGAAGCCCGTGTGCCTGCCTCCTGAGCCTCCTCTGAAGCCCTCGCTGAGGGGATGAGACGGGAGGGATGGTGACCAGCGGGGTGGACCGGTGCCAGAGGGGTGGATGGGGGAGAGTGAGCGGCCAGGCGACACGGCCGGCCGAATGGCGGCAAACGGTACCGCTGCCCCCACGGCGCGCGGGCCGGATAGCATCGTCGGCCATGGGCAAGCTTCCGATGCGGGCGCGCGTCGCGACCACGCTGGGCGGAGCCGCGGGCCGGATGTCACGCCTCGCGGGCCGGGGCGACGGATCCGTCATCGGCGGGGTCATCGGACTGCGGGTGGAGCCGGGCCTGCTGTCGCTGCTCGCGGCCGACCGGCAGATCGTCCTGGTCACCGGGACGAACGGCAAGACGACGACCACGCGGCTGATCACCTCGGCGCTGAGCGCGCTGGGCCAGGAGGTGGCCTCGAACGCGTTTGGCGCGAACATGGAGGCCGGGCTGGCCGCCGCGCTGGGCCAGGCCCCTGACGCGCCCTACGGCGTGCTGGAAACGGACGAGAAGTACGTCCCCGCCGTCCTCCGGGCCACGAACGCGCGGGTCGTGACGCTGCTCAACCTCAGCCGCGACCAGATGGACCGGGCCGCGGAGATCTGGCTCGTCGCGCGACGCTGGCGGGAGGCGTTCGAGGCGGCCCCGGACTGCCGGGTGGTGGCCAACGTGGACGACCCGCTGATCGCCTGGGCGGCCAGCGGCGCCCATCAGGTGACCTGGGTGGCGGCGGGCCAGCGCTGGCACGAGGACTCCTGGTGCTGCCCGCGGTGCGGATCACACCTGCGGCGTGACGACATGGGCTGGCGGTGCCACGAGTGCGAGTTCAGCCGCCCTTCGGCGCGCTGGGTGCTGGACGGCTCCTCGGTCATCGACTCGTCCGGCCACGTGACCGAGCTGGGGCTGGCCCTGCCGGGCCGGGCCAACAGGTCCAACGCGGTGATGGCGCTGGCCGTCGCCGAGGTGTTCGGGGTCAGCCCGGCGGCGGCCCTGGACAAGATGCGGTCGGTAGCCTCGGTCGCAGGCCGGTACACCCAGGTGGAGCGGAACGGCCGCCAGGTCCGGCTGCTGCTGGCCAAGAACCCGGCGGGCTGGCTCGAAGCGTTCGACGTGCTGGAGCCGGCGCCGGTGCCGGTGCTGCTGTCGGTCAACGCGCAGATCCCCGACGGCCGGGACACTTCGTGGCTGTGGGACGTGGATTACCGGGTGGTCCGCGACCGGCCGGTGTTCGTGTCCGGGGAGCGCGGGCTCGACCTGGCCGTCCGGCTGGAAGCCGACGGGGTACGGTTCGAGATGGTCAGCGGGATCGACGACGCGGTGAACCGGGTGGGGCCGGGCGGGACGCTGGACGTGATCGCCAACTACACCGCGTTCCAGCAGATCCGCACGGCCGTCGGCCGGGCGGCGTGACCCCGGCATCACCCGCACGACCGCAGCCACCTAACGGCAGCCACCTAACCACAGGGGAGAAGCGGAATGGGAGCACACGCCCGCGGGCCCGGCAACCTGCGCCTGATCTGGGTCTACCCCGACCTGCTCAGCACCTACGGTGACCGCGGCAACCTGCTGGTCCTGGAGCGGCGGGCCCGGCTGCGCGGTATCGGGGTCGAGGCCGTCTCGGTGAACTCCGACCAGCCGGTGCCCCGGCACGGCGATATCTACCTGCTGGGCGGCGGCGAGGACCTCCCGCAGGTGCTGGCCGCCCGCCGGCTGCGCGCCGACGGCGGCCTGGCCGCCGCGGCCGCCCAGGGCTCGGTGGTCTTCGCGGTCTGCGCAGGCTATCAGCTGATCGGCGCGGAATTCGGCGGGGAAGAAGGCCAGCCCGTGGCGGGCCTGGAAGTCCTCGACATCCGCAGCGGGCGGGGCGAGCGCCGGGGGGTCGGGGAGATCCTGGCCGACGTCGATCCCGCGCTGGGCGTGCCCCGGCTGACCGGGTTCGAGAACCATCAGGGCGTGACCCAGATCGGTCCCGGAGCCCGGCCGCTGGCCCGGGTGCTCACCGGGGTGGGCAACGGGGACGGGACCGAGGGCGCCTACGGGGGCCGGGTGCTCGGCACCTACCTGCACGGCCCGGCCCTGGTCCGCAACCCCGGCCTGGCTGACCTGCTGCTGAGCTGGGCGGTGGGCGCGCTGCCGCCGCTGGATGGCGAGTACGACGCGTTGACCGCCCGGTTCCGCGAGCAGCGGCTGGCCGCCGTGCCGGTGAGTCAGGCCTGATGCACCCCTGAGTCAGGCCTGACACCCCTGAGTCAGGCCTGATGGACCCTGGTCAATAGACCAGGGCCTGCGCCCCGTCGGCCATGACCTCGGCGACGAAGGTGGACGCTCCCGAGATGCGCACCCCGCTGATCACATCCTCCGGGGCGATGCCGCGCCGCGCCGCGCACTGCGTGCACAGCGAGACCGTGCCGCCGGACAGGACGCTGGCCAGCAGGTCGGCGAGCGGGGGAGCATGCGGCAGGGTGAAGTCGCTGGCCCGGCCGGGCAGCGCAAACCAGGACGCCTCCCCGGTCAGCCACAACGACACCGGCACGCCGCTCACGATCGCGGTCGCCGCCACGTTGAAGGCCTGGTTGCATCGCTCCGGGTCGTCTTTGCCCGCAGTGATCTTGATAACGAGGCTCCGCGCGCTCATGCACGCACCTTAACGTGACGGGGCATGGCCGGCATGGCGGACGTCCGCCATTCCGGCGGGTCCGTACACTGCTCTGGTTGGGAGGCTGGTCATGCAGGGAATCGTCAGCGGGATCCTCCTCGTCGCCGCGTTCGCGGCGGTCATGGCGGCGGCCGCGCTGCTGTCGGAGCGGCTGTTGCGGGCTACCCGGGGGGAGAAGCCCCATGTCTGAGCAAGCCGGGCCCAGCGAAGCCGGACAGGCCCCGGAGCTGCATCCTGACCTGGCCCCGGTCAGCTTCCTGCTCGGCCGCTGGGAAGGTGCCGGGGTCGGCGGCTACCCGACCATCGAGAGTTTCCGGTTCGGCCAGGAGATCACGTTCACCCACAACGGCAAGCCGTTCCTGATCTACTCCAGCCGCAGCTGGCTGCTGGACGAGGACGGGAACCTGGTCCGGCCGCTGGCGACCGAGACCGGGTACTGGCGGCCGCGGCCCGGCGGCCAGATCGAGCTGATCCTGGCCCACCCGACCGGGATCGCCGAGATCTACGTGGGCGAGGTCACCGGCACCAAGATCGAGCTGCGCACCGACGTGGTCGCCCGGACCACGTCGGCCAAGGAGGTGACGGCCGGCCACCGGCTCTACGGGCTGGTCGGCGCGGACCTGGACCTGGGCTGGGCCTATGACATGGCGGCCATGGGCCAGCCGCTCCAGCCTCACCTGTCCGCGCAGCTCAAGCGGACCACGACGCTGGGCACCGGCAGCTGAACGCTGGCCCCGCTGGGCACCGGACGCCGAATACCGGGACGCTGAACGCCGGGAGCCAGTCCCGGAACCCGGTAGCCCCGGAACCCGGTCAGCTCGCCCGGAACCAGTAGATGCTGAACGCCTGCCCCCGGAACGTGGAGGTGGGCTGAGCCTCCAGCTCGTGGCTGGATTCGCCTACCCCGACGATCTGGAAGGTGTTCCAGTACCGGGAACTCAGGCCGCTGCGGCGTCCCCGCGACGTGGTCACCGTAATGGCGGAGTAACCGGCCGCCCGGTAGTCCGCCAGCGGCAGAATGCCTCCCGAGCCGTTCGACGGCGCTTCGCTGATCACCTCGGCCGAGGAGCGCAAGCATGCTTGAGCAGCGCATTTCAGGGTCCGGGAGAAATGCTGTCCGTCGGCGGTATCACGTAGCATCAGCACAAATTTGCGGGCGGACCGCTTGTAGGTCACGCTGGCCTGAATCGCATTACCCGCGCGTATCCGGAATGCGATGGACACGGGCTTGGGGTACATCTCGTACCACGCGTAGTACGTGGCCGAGGATCTCGAGCAGTCGGCCTCGATCCCCACCTGCTCCACGCTGGCCGAGCCCAGCCCGTCCAGTCCCACCCAGTGCGAGGAGTAGGACGGCGTGGTGGCCGAGCAGTCCACGTACGGCACCAGGAACGCGGCGCTCACGGACCGGAACGTGGTCCGCGCCCGGTTGGCCGCGTACCCGGCCCAGTTCAGCGAGTCGATGACCCGGTGTCCCGGGCGGGAGGTGCCGGCCGGCCCGGCCAGGCCGGAGGCGGCGACCATCGGGCCGCCCGGCGAGACCGTCACGGTGCGGGCCGTCGCCGTACGAGCCGTTATGGTACGAGCCGTCGTCGCGGGACTCCGCGTCCCTTCCCCGGTGAACGCGCTGACCGTGAGCACGAGGGACGCGGCCGCAACGGCGGCGCCGGCGCGATGGAGCTTCCGCATCTATCGTCCTTTCCTGTGCGGTGAGCCCCGACATTACGCGGGGGCAGGGCAGGAGAGGACGCAAACGCCGCCATAAGCTGCGCCATTCTGGAAGTAAATTCCCGGGCGCGCCCGATGAATTAACTTATGTCGGCATGATGGGGCGGCAAGCGGCTGGTGTAAGGTCAAAATAGGTCACAGCGCGCAGAATCCTGTGAACGGCCCGTAGCACGGAAACCCGGAAAACCCGTACCGCGGAACCCGGGAAAACGGGGAAAATTAAAACCCCCGGAAAACGGGAAAATTAAAACCCCCGGGCGGCTCCCAGGAGACTCGGTGTGAGTCACCAGGGGACTGGTTGGACAGGCCAGTCAGCCCGGGGGTCCGGTGTCTGCCGAGTATTCGCCGGCCGCCGCCTTCGCGCGCGGCACGCGGGGCCGTATCACCTCACGGTACAAACCGCAGGGTGAGGCCCTACGCACGGGCCGGTGATCGCACGACGAGCCTGCCGCAACGGGCTGGGCCACGCCAGTGCATCGGCGGGACGGCGGCTAGCGGACAGCCACCTCGCGAGTCCTACTGCTATGCATGCTGTTGGACCACCTCCTCTCCCGCGTTGGAACGAGGCTATGCCAGCCCCCCGGGCGCAGGCAAATGTGTTTGTTCGCGGTCCCGCCAGCGCGGAGTTAGTCTCGGCGCATGAAGCAGGCGTGGGACGAGGAGTTGCGGGCCCGCGGCTACCGTGTCACCCCGCAACGCCAGCTCGTGCTGGAGGCGGTCACCAAGCTGGAGCACGCCACCCCCGAGGAGATCTGCGCCTCGGTCCAGCAGACCGCGCGCGGGGTGAACATCTCGACGATCTACCGGAGCCTGGAACTGCTCGAGCAGCTCGGGCTGGTCACCCACACGCATCTGGGTCACGGCGCGCCGCGCTACCACCTGGCCGCCGAGGCCGAGCACGTCCATCTGGTCTGCTCCGAATGCGGCGGGGTCACCCAGGTCGGCCCGGATGCGGTGCAGCCGCTGGTGACCGCGCTGGCCGAGCATCACGGCTTCGAGACCGACGTCGGCCACCTGACCGTGTTCGGCCGTTGTGCCGGCTGCCGCGCCGCGGGAGCGGGTCCGGCGGGACATATCGCAGGAGCCCACGGCCAGACCGAATAGATTGAAGCCATGGACAGTCCGCTGCTGAACGCCCCTGGCGCCGTGCCCGCCGACGCCCCCGACGCCGGGGTCGCCGCGCACTACGGGAACCCCTACGCGGAGCAGCGGGCGCTGGCCGCCGGCACGGGGATGGTGGACCGCTCGCACCGCGGCGTCGTCCGGATCACCGGCCCGGACCGGCTGTCCTGGCTGCACAGCCTCACCACCCAGGATCTCGAGCACCTCGAGCCGGGCCAGTCCGCCGAGGCGCTGATCCTCAGCCCGCAGGGTCACATCGAGCATCACCTCGCCCTGACCGACGACGGGGACGCGCTGTGGGCCCACGTCGAGCCGGGCACGGCGGGGACGCTGCTGGCCTTCCTGGAGTCGATGCGGTTCATGCTCCGGGTCGAGCCGGCCGACGTGACGGACGACTACGCGGTGCTCACGGTGGCGGGCGCCCTCCCGGACGGGACTGTGCCGGACGGGACTGTGCCGGACGGCACGGCCGCGGCCGTGCATGGTGCGGTCGGCACCGACCTGCTGGTCGCCCGCGCTGACCTCCAAGCAGCCGCAACGAAATTCGCTGACGCGGGACTCACTCTGGCCGGGATGCAGGCTTACGAGGCCCTGCGGATCGCCGCCCGCCGCCCGCGCCTCGGGCTGGACACCGACCACCGGACGATTCCGCACGAGGTCGGCTGGATCGAGTCCGCCGTGCACCTGAGCAAGGGCTGCTACCGGGGGCAGGAGACCGTGGCCCGGGTGCACAACCTCGGCCATCCGCCGCGGCGGATGGTCTTCCTGCACCTGGACGGCAGCGAGGACCGGCTGCCCGGGCACGGCGACCCGGTCCAGCTTGGGGAGGCCACCATCGGGTTTGTGGGCTCGGCCGCGCGGCATTACGAGCTGGGCCCGATCGGGCTCGCGCTGATCAAGCGGACTACCCCGGTGGACGCGACCCTGGAGGCGGCCGGCCTGCCGGCGGCACAGGAGGTCGTGGTGCCGCCGGACGCCGGCGCCAACGTCAAGGTGACGCTGAAGCGCCGGCCCGGGCTGGTCCGCTAGCGGCCGCCCGCCGGGCAGGGGTGGTCCGTGACCAGAACTGGCCGTAACCAAGGCTGGCCGTAACCAGAACTGGTCTGACGGGAACCGGTACAGGGCAGGCCCGCGAGGACAGCGCGGGCCGGCCCGGTGCGAGAACTGGAGGTCCTCAACGGTGCTACGGCGCACGCTGCTGGCCGCCTCGGGTAGTGACCGAGCGCGGCGCCTGATCACGTCGGCTCCCCTCGCCCGGGACGTCGTGGCCCGCTATGTGGCCGGGGACACCACCGCCGAGGCGGTGCGGGTCAGCCGGGAACTGCTGCAGCGGGGCCTGCTGGTCAGCCTGGACTACCTGGGCGAGGACAGCACCGACCCGGAGCAGGCCGCCGCGGTGACCGCCGAGTACTGCGCGCTGCTGACCCAGCTGGGCGAGGGCGGGCTGGCTGCGGGGGGCCGGGCGGAGGTCTCGGTCAAGCCCACCGCGGTCGGCCTGGGCCTGGCCGAGCACGGGGTGAAGACCGCCACCGGGAACATCGCCCGGATCTGCGCCGCCGCCCGGGTGGCCGGGACCACGGTGACCGTGGACATGGAGGACCACACCCGGGTGGACCAGACGCTGCGGATCGCCGGTGAGATCCGGCCGGACCACCCGGACCTGGGCGTGGTCATCCAGTCCTCGCTGCGCCGCTCGGTGGCGGACTGCGCCGCGCTGGCGCAGGCCGGCTCCCGGGTCCGGCTGTGCAAGGGCGCGTACGACGCGCCAGCCGAGGTGGCCTACCCGGCGCGGCACGACGTGGACCGCAGTTACGCCCGCGCGCTGCGGGTGCTGATGGACGGGGCCGGCTACCCGATGATCGCCACGCACGACCCGCGGCTGCTCCGGATCGCCGCGGCGCAGGCCGAGCTGGGCGCCCGGACCCCGGACAGCTACGAGTTCCAGATGCTCCACGGGGTCCGCCCGGCGGAACAGCGCCGGCTGGCCGCCACCGGGGCCCGGCTCCGGGTGTACCTGCCGTACGGCCAGGACTGGTACCGCTACCTGGTCCGGCGGCTGGCCGAGCGGCCGGCGAACGTGGCGTTCTTCGCCCGCTCGCTCGCGTCGTCGCATTGAGGCTCGTGTCGTCGCACTGACGGGGGCGACCTCGCGGTGATGCTGCTGGGTGGTGCCGTCCAGGTGACGCGCCGGAAGCGTAGGCTCCAGACCGTGATCGGAATCTTCGGGGCCGGGAAAATGGGCGAGGCCCTCATTTCCGGGCTGCTGCGGGCCGGCCGCGCGCCCTCCGGGGTGATCGCGGTGGTGCGGCGGCCGGAACGCGCCCAGCAGCTCCGTGACGCCTACGGGATCGCCACCGCGGGGACGGCCGAGGCGGCCAAGAGCGCGGACACGCTGATCATCACCGTGAAGCCCCAGGACATGCTGCCGATGCTCGACGAGATCGCGCCGCACGTGCCCGCGGACAAGCTGGTCATCTCCGTGGCGGCCGGCATCACCACCGCGGTGATCGAGCGCCGGCTCGGCGTGGACGTGCCGGTGGTCCGGGTCATGTCCAACACGCCGGTCCTGGTGGACGAGGCCATGAGCGTCATCTCGCCGGGGGCGTTCGCCCGGCCGGAGCACCTGGCCCGGACCGAGGAGCTGCTCCGCCCGGTCGGCAAGGTGCTGCGCATCCCTGAGTCACAGCAGGACGCGGCCACGGCGCTGTCCGGCAGCGGCCCCGCCTACGTCTACTTCCTGGTCGAGGCGATGGTGGACGCGGGCATCCTGCTCGGCATGCCGCGCGGCACAGCGATGGAGATGGTCACCCAGGCCGTGTTCGGCGCGGCGACCATGCTCCGCGAAACAGGTGAGCATCCGGTGACCCTGCGCGAGGCGGTGACCTCCCCGGGCGGGACCACCATCGCGGCCATCCGCGAGCTCGAGGTGCACGCGGTCCGGGCCGCGTTCCTGGCCGCGATCGAGGCGGCCCGGGACCGGGGACGCGAACTGGGGAGCGCATGACCTGCACGTTGCACGTGGCCTGGGACGACCGGCTGGCCAGCTACGACTTCGGGCCGGGGCACCCGCTCGCGCCGGTCCGGGTCGAGCTGACCATGGCCCTGGCCCTGGCCATGGGAGTGCTCGACGCCGACGGGGTGAGCCTGGCCGTCCCCAAGCCCGCCACCCAGGAGCAGCTGGAGCTGGTGCACGACCCCGCGTACATCGACGCGGTGCGGCGCGCTGAGGCCGACCCGATGTTCGGCCTGGGTACCCCGGACGACCCGGTCTTCCCGGGCATGCACGAGGCGTCGGCGCTGGTCGCCGGGGCCACGCTGGCCGCGGCCGCGGCCATGTGGACCGGGCAGGCGGAGCACGGCGCCAACGTGGCCGGCGGCCTGCACCACGCGATGCGGAGCGCGGCCAGCGGCTTCTGCGTCTACAACGACCCGGCCATCGCGATCCGCTGGCTGCTGGAGCAGGGCGCGCAGCGGATCGCCTACGTGGACATCGACGTCCACCACGGGGACGGCGTGCAGGCCGCGTTCTACAACGACCCGCGGGTGCTGACGATCAGCCTGCACGAGCACCCCATGACGCTGTTCCCCGGGACCGGGGTGCCCGGCGACACGGGCGGGCCGGAGGCGGAGGGGGCGGCGGCCAACGTGGCGCTGCCCGCCGGTACCGGGGACGCGGGCTGGCTGCGCGCGTTCCATGCGGTGGTCCCGCCGCTGCTGCGCGCGTTCCGCCCGGAGATCCTGGTCAGCCAGCACGGCTGTGACACGCACCGGCTCGACCCGCTGGCGCACCTGGAGCTGACCATCGACGGGCAGCGGGCCGCGCACCAGGCCCTGCACAAACTCGCGCACGAGGTCGCGGACGGCCACTGGGTGCTCACCGGTGGCGGCGGGTACGAGCTGGTCGAGGTCGTGCCCCGGACCTGGACACACCTGCTCGCGGAGGCGGCCGGCCGGCCGCTGGATCCAGGGCTGGCCACGCCGGTGGCGTGGCAGGAGTACACGCTGGCCCGTACCGGGGTGCCCGCCCCCGGGCAGATGACCGACGGCAGCGCCGCGAATTTCGTCCCGTTCGAGTCCGGATGGGACCCGGGCGATCCCATCGACCGGGCCATCATGGCCACCCGCAGCGCCGTCTTTCCCGCTCACGGGCTTTTCCCGGGCCTGTGACCCAGAGCACGTCCCGCGCCGGGGTTGCCCTTTTCCGCACAAGACTTACGCTGGGGACGGAGGTGACTGATGCGCTGAATCCGGCCAGGCGCACTCGGCTCCGTGCGGAAGAGGGAAAACAGATGGCTGCAGAAGAAACTCCGCTTAGTGACGTGAGGTTCCTGACCGTGGCCGAAGTGGCCTCGATCATGCGCGTGTCCAAGATGACCGTCTACCGGCTGGTTCATTCGGGAGAGCTGGAGGCGATCCGGGTCGGCCGGTCATTCCGCGTTCCCGAGCAAGCCGTGAACCGGTATCTGAAGGGGTCGTTCGTCGCGGCCAGCTGAGGCGTTTCCCTGAGGGCGCAGCACCGGGGTGGGTGCGGGGCAGGTACCCTGGGGCGTTGGCGTGGGCCCAGCCGGCTGGCATCGGGCGGATACGTCGCAAGCCTGTTTGCCTGAATCCCGAGTGAGGGTGGTGTCGTGGGCTCCGTCATCAAGAAGCGCCGGAAGCGAATGGCCAAGAAGAAGCACCGCAAGCTGCTGCGCAAGACCCGCGTGCAGCGCCGCAACAAGAAATAACGCCGCGCTGGCGCCCGTGGGCGGCTTGCTGGCGGCTAGCCCGCTGGTGGGCGGCCCGGGGCGCTGCGGGAGGGCGGGACGGGAAAGGGAGACGGTGGGCTGGGAGGGAAGCACGGGGGAGCTTCCCGGGGCGTTTCATAGCCCCCACCCCAATGGCGCCGGCGGCGACTGGCGCAGCCAGCTGGGCGACCTGTGGCGGTTCGCCCAGCGTCAGGTTACTGGCGAGGGCGAGGTCGACGACTTCGGCTTCGACCCGGAATTCAACTCCCGGCTGCTGATCCCGCTGGCCCGGCTGCTGTACCAGCAATGGTTCCGGGTCGACATGCGCGGGCTCGGGCACGTGCCCGGCGCGGGGGGCGCGCTTGTCGTCGCCAACCATTCCGGTGTGCTGCCCCTCGACGCGATCATGCTGCAGACCGGGCTGCACGACGAGCATCCCCAGCACCGGAACCTGCGACTGCTCGGCGCGGACCTGGTCTACGAACTCCCCGGCCTGGGCTACCTGGCCCGGCGGGCCGGCCACACCCGGGCCTGCCCCGCGAACGCCGACCGGCTGCTGGGCGACGGGGAGCTCGTCGGCGTGTTCCCCGAAGGATTCCGGGGCATTGGCAAGCCCTTCAGCGACCGATACCAGCTGCGCCGGTTCGGCCGGGGCGGGTTCGCGGTCACCGCGCTGCGGGCCCGGGTTCCGATCGTGCCCTGCGCGATCGTGGGCGCCGAGGAGATCTACCCGATGCTCGCCAACGCCGAGCCGCTGGCCCGGCTGCTGGGGCTGCCCTATTTTCCGGTCACGCCGCTGTTCCCCTGGTTCGGCCCGCTCGGCGCGATCCCGCTGCCGTCCAAGTGGATCATCGACTTCGGCCCGCCGGTGGACACCTCCGGCTATACCGACGGCGCCTGGCGAGACCCGGCGGTGATCGCCGAGCTGACCGCCGCGGTCCGCGGCAGTATCCAGACCAGGCTGGACGACCTGCTGGTGGAGCGTGGCCCCGCGTTCGAGTAGTCTTCCGGCCGCCACGCTACGGCGCGGCCGGCTGAGTGCCCAGGCGTCACTGGCTGTTGCGCTGGTGGCGCCGGTGCAGGGCCAGCCCGGCCGCGATGCTGCCGGCCACCGCGCCGGCTCCCGCCGCCGCCGGCAGCGCGACCAGGGTCGCCTTCCGGCCGGACCGGAAATCGTGCACCGGCCAGCCGCGCTGGCGGGCCTCGGCCCGCAGTTCGGCGTCCGGGTTGACCGCGTGCGGGTGGCCGACCAGCTGGAGCATGGGCAGGTCGTTGCTGGAATCGCTGTAGGCCGAGCAGCGACCCAGGTCCAGGCCTTCCCGCTCGGCGAGGGACTCGACCGCGGCGGCCTTGGCCTCGCCGTGCAGCAGGCCGCCCACCAGACGGCCGGTGTACACGCCGTCGGCGGACTCCGCGACCGTGCCCAGCGCGCCGGTCAGGCCGAGCCGCTGGGAGATGACCGACGCCAGCTCCACCGGCGTCGCGGTGACCAGCCAGACCCGCTGCCCGGCCCGCAGATGGCCCTGGGCGAGCTCGCGGGTGCCCTGCCAGACCCGGTCGGCCATGGTCTCGTCGAAGATCTCCTCGCTCAGGCTGATGATGTCGGCCACCTTGTGACCGGCCACGAACGCGAGCGCGGCCTGGCGTGCGGCGTCGATGTGCTCGCTGTTCTCCGCGCCACGGAGCCGGAAGTACACCTGGCCCCAGGCGATCCGGGCCAGGTCGCGCGGGCCGAACATCTTCCGCGCGGCCAGGCCGCGGGCGAAGTAGTAGATGGACGCGCCGCGGATCAGCGTGTTGTCCACGTCGAAGAAGGCGCCGGCCGTCGGATCGGCCTGGGGCGGGGCCTGGGCGACCGTGGCGACCGCCGCGGAAGCCGCCCCGGCCAGCACCGCCTGTTCCCGGCGCACCCGGGCGGACCTGCGCAGCCGGCGAGATCCGGTGCCGTCGGGATGCGGGTCCCGCAGCTGACTCATGCCTGCCGAGTCTACAAAGCGGGCGGAGCGCCGGCCGGGCTGTCATCGATCTGGTCCGCATCATCGCCGCTCGTCGTGCACCATAGGCTGCAATGTCTATTTCGTTCGCCGCTGCCCTGGCCGGGACCGTGCTCGCCGCGGTCGGGACCGGCCTGGCCATCCGGCTCTGCGTGCGAAAACCCAGGACAGACATGGTGGCCTGGGTCATAGCCCTGGCCGGCCTGACCGTCGCGCTGGCGGCGCAGGCTGCCGGCTACCGGCGTGGGTTCGTGCCGGCCACGTTCCGCGCCACCCAGCTCGGCGCCGCCCTCATCGCGCCGCTGGCGCTGGCCTGGGGCATGGCCGAGGTGGCCGCCAAGGGGCTGGTTGCGCGGTTCGCGGCCCGGTTGTGCCTGGCCGGGCTGTTCGTGGTGGCCGGGGTGATCCTGGCCACGGACGTGCTGAGCTCACAGCCGTTCAGCCAGAAGTGGCCGGCCGCCCGGGATCACTTCGAGTTCCTCCCGCGCGGCCTGCTGGACCTGGTGGCCGTGGCCGTGGGGGCGACCGTGCTCCTGGCGCTGGCCACGACCGGGCTGCGCAGCCGCCGTGACCCCGCCTGGCGGGCCGCGCTGATCACGGTCGCGCTGGCCAGCCTGGCCGCGCTGGCCACGCAGGGACTCCAGATCGCGCTGCCCGCGAACACCGCGTACCCGGCCCTGACCCTGATCGCCGCGGTGGCCGCCTGGCTGGCCGCCGGCCGTGCGGCGCGGGTGAGCGTGAGCCGGATCCGGGGCGGTGCCGACGGTCCCGGCCCGCCGCCAGCCCCGCGTGATGACCCCGGCTACCGCGGCGAGGACTCGTTCGACCTGTACCGCGACGGTTACCTCCACTTCGACGACAGCGGGGCCTTCGCCGCTTACGCCAACAGCGGGTACGGCAAGGGCGGAGGCTCCCAGGACGCGACCTACGGGACCGCGGCGGGTCCATACCACGGCCGGTACGGGGAGGGCCAGTACGCGGACACAGGCGGCTCCCCGGCGGACGGCTACCCGGGCACCGGGAGTTTCCCGCCGGCTGGGGACGCCGGTTTTCGCCCCGACCCGGTCGAGCCGGTCACCGGGGCCTTCGACCCGCTCTTCCGGCCGCACGGGTCCGCGGCCTCCGTGGGTGAGCCGGCTGCCGGCGCCGGCGCGGGTGCCAGCAGCCTGGGCGGCCCGGCCCTGACGCCGGGGGAGGACATCGAGTTCGCCACCGGGATGCAGCTGCCCGCCATCGGCGACGTCATCGGCGCTGCGGTGGCCGGCCCGGGCACGGTGGACACTGACCAGCTCTACGGCCGGATCGCGATCTACACCCTGCTCGACTCCGGCGCGGACGAGTTTGACCGGCTGGCCGAGCAGGTGGTCGACCAGGTACGGACCGGAGAGCCGGACACGCTCGCCTACGTGGTCCACGGCGTGCCGTCCGCGCCGTTGCAGAGAATTCTCTACCAGCTCTATGCCGACAGGTCTGCGTACGACCGGCACCAGGAGCGGCCCTACGTGGCCGACTTCGAGTCCCGCCGGCGGCCGCTGGTGCTGGCCACCAACGTGATCGAGCTGGGGGTCCGGCAGGCCAAGGTCGCGGCGGTGACGCCGCGACGGGTCCCCTGAGGCTGAGGGCCCCATGCCTCCCGCCGCGCACGCGATCACCCTGCTCTCCAGGCCCGGCTGCCATCTGTGCGACAGCGCGCGCGAGGTGATCGCGAGGGTCGCCGCGGACCTCGGCATACCCTGGGAGGAACGCGACATCACCGGCTCGGACGCGGACCTGCGGGACTACTGGGACAAGATCCCGGTCACCCTGATCGACGGGGTGCAGCACGACTTCTGGCGGGTCAGCGAGGAGCGCCTCCGCGCGGCGCTGAGCGGGTGATCCGGTTCCGCCCGCGGAGCCGGCCGGGATCCGCCGACTTTGTGCAAACGTTCACAAGAGCGTACGTTGAAAACCGCAACCCTTCGGCGGGCGTCTGGGCAGCCCGCAGTGCTGCTCAATCCAGTGCAGGTCGAACCCTCAGGAGCGTCGGCGCATGTCACGGCGTGCAGTATCCGCGAACGGCAGATCCGCGAACGGCAGCCAGGGCATTCCGGAGGCCACCATTGCCCGCCTCCCGGTGTACCTGCGGGTCCTGTATGCCTTCGCGGAGCAGGACATCCCGACCGTGTCCAGCGAGGAACTCGCGGCCGCGGCCGGGGTCAACTCGGCCAAGCTCCGCAAGGACCTGTCGCACCTGGGGTCCTATGGCACCCGGGGCGTCGGATACGACGTGGAATACCTCGTCTACCAGGTATCCAGGGAACTGGGGCTGACCCAGGACTGGCCGGTGGTCATCGTCGGAGCAGGGAACCTGGGCCGCGCGCTGGCCAATTACGGCGGGTTCGCCTCCCGCGGGTTCCGCATCGCGTCCGTCCTGGACAGCGACCCGGAGGTGGTCGGTACCCAGATCGCCGGGCACAGCGTGCTGGACGTGGATCAGATGGAGCAGGTGGTGGCCCGGCACCGGGTGTCCATCGGGGTCATCGCCACGCCCGCAGGCACCGCGCAGGCCGTGTGCGACCGGCTGGTCGCCACGGGGGTGACCAGCATCCTCAACTTCGCCCCCGTAGTCCTTAATGTGCCCGCTGGCGTAGACGTGCGTAAGGTCGACCTGTCCATTGAGTTGCAGATTCTCGCCTTCCACGCGCAGCGGAGGTCGGTGGTGCGCGTTCCGCAGGGTGCCCAGGCAGTCGCCCGATGAGCGTTCTCGTGGTCGGCCTGAGCCACAAGAGCGCCTCGCTCCCGGTTCTCGAGCGGGCGGTCGTCAGCGGTGACACGCTCGGCAAGCTGATCCGCGACGTGTCACAGGCCCCCAACGTCGGCGGCACGTTCGTCGTGTCCACCTGCAACCGGGTCGAGGTCTACGCCGAGGTGGACAAGTTCCACGGCGGCGTGTCGTCCATCTGCGACCTGCTGGCCCGGCACTCCGGTATCCCGCTCAGCGAGCTGACCCCGAACCTGTACGTCCACTACGAGGACCGGGCCGTGCAGCACCTGCTCGCGGTGGCCTGCGGGCTGGAGTCCATGGTGCTGGGCGAGAGCCAGATCCTCGGCCAGGTCCGGCAGGCCCTGTCCGTGGCCCGTGAGCACGCCACGCTCAGCCGCGGGCTGGGTGAGCTGGGCACGCTCGCGCTGCGCACGGCCCGGCGGGCGCACGCCGAGACCGGGATCGACAAGGCCGGCGCGAACCTGGTCAGCATCGGCATCGTGGTCGCGCACGGCCGGCTGGCTATGGGACTCAAGCCCGGCCCAGCCGCGGCGCAGTCCGCGGGCGCGGCGCAGTCCGCGGCCGCGGATCCATCCCGGCCGCTCGCCGGGCTGCGGGTGCTCGTCGTCGGGGCCGGCTCGATGAGCTCGCTGGCCGCCACCACCGCGGCGCGGCTGGGCGCGGCGCACATCGTGGTGGCCAACCGCACCGCCGACCGGGCCGGACGGCTGGCCGAGGCGGTCGGGGGCAGCACCGCCGACCTCAGCGACCTGGCCGGCCCGGTCGCCGGGGCTGACCTGGTCATCTCCTGTACCGGCGCCTCGGGCATGGTGATCGGCTCGGACCTGGTGACCGAGGCGCTGGCCCGGCGTGGCCAGCCCGGCCGGCCGCTGGTCCTGCTGGATCTGGCCATGCCGCGCGACGTGGATCCGGCCGTGGCGGACCTGCCCGGGGTGCACCTGGTCGGCCTGGACATGCTCGGGGACCGGCCCGCCGGGGCCGGGGACGTGCCGGAGCTGGCGGGCCTGGCCATCCGGGACACGGACGTCGAAGCGGTCCGGGCGATCGTCGCGGAGGAGTTCGCGGCCCGCGTGTCCGCCGTGCACGCGGCCCGGGTCGCACCCACGGTGGTCGCGCTGCGCGCCAAGGCGGCCATGGTGGTGGACGCCGAGCTGGCCCGGCTGGCTGGCCGGCTGCCCGCCGATCATCACACGCTCGGCGAGGTCGAACGGGCCATGCGCCGGGTAGTGGACAAGTTGCTGCACGCACCGACCGTGCGGGTCAAGGAGCTGGCCGGGTCCCCGGGCGGCGACGCTTACGAGGACGCGCTGCGGGTCTTGTTCGATCTCGACCCGGCCGTGGTCGCTGCGGTCACCCTGGCTGACGCCGGTGCGCCGGGGACATCAAGCCCCAGGCAGGAGGACGAATCGTGATCAGGCCGCCGCTGCGGCTCGGCACCCGTAAGAGCCCGATGGCTCTGGCCCAGTCTGGCCAGGTGGCCCGGCTCATCACCGAGCGCACCGGGGTCAGCGTCGAACTGGTCGGGGTGACCACGTTCGGCGACGTGACCCGGGCCGAGCTGGCCCAGATCGGCGGCACCGGGGTGTTCGCCAGCGCGCTGCGCGAGCACCTGCTGGCCGGCCAGGTCGACCTGGCCGTGCACTCGCTCAAGGACCTGCCGGTGGCCCCGGCCCCCGGGCTGCTGCTGGCCGCGGTGCCGGCCCGGGAGGACCCGCGTGACGCGCTGGCCGCCCGCGGCGGCGCCAAGTTCGCCGACCTGCCCTCCGGGGCCACGATCGGCACCGGGTCACCGCGCCGGGCGGCCCAGCTGCGGCTGCTCCGCCCCGACATCCGGCCGGTGCCCGTGCGCGGTAACGCCGGCACCCGGCTGGGCAAGGTCGTGTCCGGTGAGCTGGACGCGGTGATGCTGGCCAGCGCCGGGCTGGCCCGGATCGGCCGGCTGGACGCCGTGACCCAGATCTTCGAGCCGGAAGAGATGCTGCCCGCGCCCGGCCAGGGCGCGCTGGCGGTGGAATGCCGCGCCGGCGACACTGACCTGGCCGGGCTGCTGGCCCAGGTGGACGACCAGCCCAGCCGGGCCGCGGTCACCGCGGAACGGGCCGTGCTGGCCGGATTGGCAGCTGGCTGCAGCGCGCCGGTAGGTGCGTATGCTGCGGGAACGGAGATACTGCAGCTGAGAGCGGTTGTCGCGGCGCTTGACGGGGGGACGGCGCTACGGGCCAGCGCGACCGCCCCCGCGAGCGAGGCCGGACGCCTCGGCCGCGACGTCGCCGCCGAGTTGCTGCGCCAGGGCGCGGCGGTGTACGCGGCGGTGTCTTCGGAATACATCAGCAACGGGGACGATGCCTTGTGACTGTGACATCCACGTCGAAGAAGGACACGCCTGGTTCGGAAGGCACAGGTTCGGCACGGGCCGGGCTGTCCGCCCGATCCGCGGCGGCGAGCCGGGCGGCCCAGCCCGGCCTGGCGGCTTTCGTGGGCACCGGGCCCGGCAGCGCCGAGCTGCTCACGGTGCGCGCCGCCGGGCTCCTCAGCCGGGCCGACCTGCTCTTCGCCAGCGCCGAGGTGACCGACAGGGTGCGGCATCTGCTGCCGGCCACGGCGGACCTTCACGATCTGGCTGAGCTGGACGCCGACCCTCGGCTGCTGGTCAAGTCGGTCAAGGCCGGCCTGCTGGTGGTGGCGGCCTATGACGGCGACCCGCTGCTGTTCGGTACGGCCGCCATGGGCGCCGCCGCGTGTGCCAAGGCCCGGGTCCGGTTCGAGATCGTGCCGGGCATGCCCGCCGCGACCGCGGTGCCCGCCTACGCGGGCATCCCGCTGACCTCCGAGACGGGCGGGGACATCCGGATCCTGCACGCGGCCGACGTCAGCCGCCTGTCCGCCGAGACCCAGCCCTCTCGCAGCCTGGTCATCCTGGGTGTGGAGGCCGGGCCAGCCGACCTGGCCAAAATGCTGATGGCCGCGGGCTGGCCCGAGCGCACCCCGTTCACCATCACCTGGAACGGGACCACCACCGAGCAGCTGACCATCCGCTGCGCGCTGGGGTCGGTGACCGCCGACCTCAAGGCGGCCGGGGTGAGCCTGCTCACCGAGACAGGGCCTGCGGTCGGCGTGGTGGGCGAGGCCGCCGGCCCGCCGCAGGACCTGTCCTGGTTCGAGACCAAGCCGCTGTTCGGCTGGCGGGTACTGGTGCCGCGGACCAAGGAGCAGGCCGGCGCGGTGTCGGAGCGGCTGCGTGCCTACGGCGCGGTGCCGGAGGAGGTGCCGACCATCGCGGTCGAACCGCCGCGCACCCCGCAGCAGATGGAGCGCGCGGTCAGGGGCCTGGTCACCGGGCGGTACCAGTGGGTGGCGTTCACCTCCGTCAACGCGGTCCGCGCGGTCCGCGAGAAGCTGGAGGAGTACGGGCTGGACGCGCGCGCCTTCGCCGGGGTGAAGGTCGCCGCGGTCGGCGAGCAGACCGGGCGGGCGCTACTGGACTTCGGCATCAAACCCGACCTCGTCCCGGAGGGCGAGCAGTCCGGTGAGGGCCTCGCCGCGGCCTGGCAGCCCTACGACAGCCTGTCCGACCCGATCAACCGGGTGCTGCTGCCCCGGGCGGACATCGCCACCGAGACGCTGGTCGCCCGGCTCAACGAGCTGGGCTGGGAGACCGAGGACGTGACCGCGTACCGGACCGTGCGCGCGGCTCCGCCGCCCGCCCCCATCCGCGAGGCAATCAAGGGCGGCGGGTTCGACGCCGTGCTGTTCACCTCGTCCTCGACGGTGCGCAACCTCATTGGCATCGCCGGCAAGCCGCACGCCGTGACCGTGATCGCGGTGATCGGGCCGCAGACCGCCAAGACCGCCGCGGAGTTCGGCCTCCGGGTGGACGTCAAGGCGTCCAAGCCCTCCGCCACCGGCCTGGTCGACGCGCTGGCCGAGCACGCGGCCGGGGTCCGGGAGGCGGCCATCGCGGCGGGGGAGCCGGTGCGCAAGCCCAGCGAGCGGCGCCGGGGTGCCCGGCGCCGGCTCCGGTGAGACATCGCAGGAGAATCTGGCTCCCGCCCTGCCGGACAGCGCGCCTTCGTGCGTGATGGCGGAAGCGTGCCAGGAGGTAGCGCCAAGAGGTAGCGCCAGGCGAAGCGCCCGCGAGGAGGTAGAAGAAGTGCCCGCTGAGTTCCCCACCACACGGCCGCGCAGGCTGCGCCGGACCCCCGCGCTGCGCCGGCTGGTCGCGCAGACCAGCGTCCGGCCGTCGGACCTGCTGCTGCCGATGTTCGTCAAGGAGGGGATCAGCGAGCCGCAGCCGGTGGTCTCCATGCCGGGCGTGGTCCAGCACACCCGCGACAGCCTGCGCAAGGCCGCGGCCGAGGCCGTGACGGCCGGGGTGGGCGGGCTGGTCCTGTTCGGGGTGCCGGCCGCGAAGGATGCACGGGGCTCGGCGGCTGACGACCCGGAGGGGATCCTCGCACTGGCCCTCCGCGACCTGGCTGCCGAGGTGGGCGACGCCACGGTGCTCATGTCGGACCTGTGCCTGGACGAGTACACCGACCATGGCCACTGCGGCGTGCTGACCGGCTCCGGCGAGGTGGACAACGACGCGACGCTGGAGCGGTACAGGTCCATCGCGGTCGCCCAGGCGGCGGCGGGGGCCCACGTGGTGGCGCCGAGCGGGATGATGGACGGCCAGGTCGGCGCGATCCGCGCGGCCCTCGACGTCGGCGGGTACCCGGACGTGGCGATCTGCGCGTACTCGGCGAAGTTCGCCTCGGCCTTCTACGGGCCGTTCCGCGACGCTGCCGAATGCGCCCCCCAGTTCGGTGACCGGGCCTCCTACCAGCAGGACCCGCGGTCCGCGGACGCGCTCCGCGAGGTGGCCCTCGACCTGGCTGAGGGCGCCGACATCGTGATGGTCAAGCCCGCTCTGGCCTACCTGGACGTCATCTCCCAGGTGGCCGCGCTCTCCCCGGTGCCGGTGGCGGCCTACCAGGTCAGCGGGGAGTTCGCGATGGTGGAGGCGGCCGCCGCGCACGGCTGGGTGGACCGGGACCGGGTCATCGACGAGACGGTGACCGCGATCCGCCGTGCCGGGGCGAGCATCATCCTGACCTACTGGGCAGCCGAGCTGGCCCGGCGGCTGAACTGAGCGTTCGGGGGAGGCCCGTACGGGGGGACTGTGCGGGGGGGCGGAGCCCCTGGGGCCCAGAGCCCCTGCGGGCCAGAGCCCCTGGGGCCCCGAGTCTGGGGGGATTGTGCTTGCAGGGGACGTGTGCGTCTGGGGGGCTGTGTGTTCGGCAACATGTCGGCATCTGCGGGCCCGGTAGCCTGCGCGGAGCGCACCGGACCCGTCATCATCTGTAAGGAGAGCATGCCCGCCCTGGAGTTGGAGCACTGAATGGTCGCACCGGTACTGCGCCGGAGCCGGCGCAGGGAAAGCGGGCGGCTGGCCGCTGCGGCCGTCGCCTATGCTGCCATGGGCTGGCCGGTGGCCCTGGGTGCGTACCCCCGCGGCAACGCACGCAGCGCGGGCCGGGCCTGCTCCTGTGACCGGGTCGGCTGCCCGGCTCCGGCCGCGCATCCGATGTCGCCGGCCTGGCAGATCCAGGCCACCAGCGATCCGGGCAAGGCCCGGCAGCGCTGGGCGCACCACCCCGAGGCCAACGTGATCCTGCCCACCGGGCGAGTGTTCGACGTGCTCGACGTGCCGGCCGAGGCGGGCCTGACCGCGCTGGAGATGATGCGGGACGCCAGGGTGGCCACGGGGCCGGTGGCGGTGGGCGCCGGGCGCACCCTGTTCTTCGTGGCGACCCGCGGCGCTCCCGACGACGAGAACGAGTGGTGGTCCTGTCACCTCGACTGCGCGCCCGAGGACGTGGGCGAGATGGTCAGCCTGCGCTGGCACTGCCGGAACAGCTACGTGCTAGCCCCGCCGTCCCGGGACGGGACCGGGCCGGCCGGGCGCTGGCTGCAGGCACCCGAGCTGCAGGGCGCGCCCCTGCCGGATGCGGTGCGGTTGCTCGAGGTCCTGGCCGACGCCTGCGACGAGGAGATTAGGTGAGTGGTCCCGGCCGATCCGGTGAGTTGTTCAGCCGTGCCAGCGCGGTCATCCCCGGCGGGGTGAACTCGCCGGTCCGGGCGTTCGGCGCGGTCGGCGGTGTGCCGGTGTTCATGGACTCCGGCCGCGGTCCCTACCTGACCGACGTCGACGGCCGGACCTACGTGGACCTGGTCTGCTCCTGGGGGCCGATGATCCTCGGTCACGCCTTCCCCGCCGTGACCGAGGCGGTCACGGCCGCAGCGGCCAAGGGCACCTCGTTCGGCACGGCGACCGCAGGTGAGGTGGCGCTGGCCGGCGAGATCGTGGCCCGCACGCCGGTGGAAAAGGTCCGGCTGGTCAACTCAGGCACCGAGGCCACCATGAGCGCGGTCCGGCTGGCCCGGGCCTTCACCGGGCGTCGCGTCGTGGTGAAGTTCGCCGGCTGCTACCACGGGCACGTGGACGCGCTGCTCGCCGCCGCGGGCTCGGGGGTGGCCACGTTCGGGCTGCCAGACTCGCCCGGCGTGACCGGCGCGGCCGCGGCCGACACCTTGGTGCTGCCGTACAACGACGCGCTCGCGGTGCGGCAGGCCTTCGTGGAGCACGGGCCCCGGATCGCCTGCGTGATCACCGAAGCCTGCCCGGCCAACATGGGCGTGGTACCGCCGGTCGGCGGGTTCAACGAGATGCTCGCCGAGTTGTGCCGGGAGAACGGCGCGCTGCTGATCATGGACGAGGTGCTCACCGGGTTCCGGATCACCGCCTCCGGCTGGTTCGGCCTGGAGGGCGTGGCCGGGGACCTGACCACGTTCGGCAAGGTGATGGGCGGCGGGCTGCCTGCTGCCGCGTTCGGCGGCCGGGCCGAGATCATGGACCGGCTGGCCCCGACCGGGCCGGTCTACCAGGCGGGCACCCTGTCCGGTAACCCGCTGGCCACGGCGGCCGGGCTGGCCACCCTGCGGGCCTGCACGCCTGAGGTGTATGCCCGGGTGGACGAGGTCTCCGCCACGATCGCCAAGCTGGCCAGCGACACGCTGTCGGCCGAGGGGGTGCCGTTCCGGCTACAGCAGGCGGGCAGCCTGTTCTCGGTGTTCCTGGGCACGGAGCGGCCGGTCCGCGACTATACCGAGGCGCGCCTCCAGTCCGTGCCCGGCTACGCCGCCTTCTTCCACGCGATGCTGGAAGGCGGCGTCTACCTGCCGCCGTCTCCGTTCGAGGCCTGGTTCGTGTCCGCGGCCCACGGCGACGAGGCAGTGGAGCGGATTGCCGCCGCGCTGCCCGCCGCCGCCCGCGCCGCCGCCGTGGCCCTGGCCTGACACCGCCCGTCGCTGACCCCAGGCGCCCCGCGCCCCGCGTGGTCCGCGCCCATCCTCCGGGGCTCCGCGCCCCACCCCGACCGTCCCCCCGGCGGTAGTCCCGCGCGCTGGGATCGGTGAGGGGGCGCCCATAAGGGCGGTCCCTCCCGCGACCCAGCACTGACGTTTTGATCATGGCCAGCGCTGACGTTTCCCGCGACCCAGCGCTGACGTTTGATCATGGCCAGCACTGACGTTTCCCGCGCGACGTGCGTCTTGGCGGGTGCTTTGTCCGTTTTCGGCGAACGTTCCGCGGGAAAAGTGGACAGGATTGGGCCAGTGTGACTCGTGGGACCGGGATCAGTGCGGCGGCGGTCGGCGCGGTGGCGTGGCCAGTACCGCGGGCTGGCCCGGGCGGTGGGCAATGTGAAGGGGGCCGGCAGCCGGCGCGCTTACCCCGGCCGACCGGGGTCACCCGACGGCGATGCAGATGATGCCGGCGGCGATCGCGGCCGCTGCGGTGAGGCGGCGGGCCAGGCTGCCCTCGCCGAGCAGCCTCCGGCCGAGTATCACTCCGACCAGCACGCTCACCTCGCGGGCCGGGGCGACCGCGCTGACCGCGGTGAAGCTCATCGCGATCAGCACCAGGACGTACGCCAGCGGTGAGAGTACCGCCGCGCCCGTCACCTGGCGGCGATAGCGGCGCCAGACCCGCGTGGTCCGGCCCCGCTGGCGCAGCGCGGACGGGGCCAGGAGCAGGGCCATCACGGGCAGCGAGGCGTAACCCTGGAGGAGCGGTGGCACCCTGAGGGTACTCACCGCGTACTTGTCCCAGAGCGTGTAGGACGCGATGAACATGCCGGTCACGAGCGCGAAGGTGATCGCACGGGAGGCCGGGGCGGCCCGGGGCGGCCCAGCCAGCGACGGGGCGGCCGGGGACCCGGAGGCCGGGGACCCGCTGGCCGGGGATCCCGATGCCGGGGATCCCGGTGCCGGGGATCCCGGTGCCGGGGATCCCGATGCCGGGGAGGCGGGGCCCGCGGCCCGGCCGGGTGCGCCCAGCACCAGCACGCCGAGCACGACCAGGCCAATCCCGGTGATGCCGGCGGCCCCGGGCCGCTCGCCGAGCAGCGTGATCCCGGCCAGCGCGGCCAGCAGTGCGCCGGTGCCCCGGCCCAGCGGATAGACCAGGGACAGGTCGCCGAGCCGGTAACCGGCCTGCAGGAAAAGGAAGTAGCCCACCTGGAGCAGCCCGGTGCCGATCATGAACAGCCAGGCCAGCGGGGTAAGACGGGGCGGGCTGACCAGCACGCTCAGCGCTACGACCGGGGCGTACAGGACCGTGGCGGTCAGGGACATGAGCCATACGAACGAGGAGGCGCCCGCCACGGAGGCTTGCTTACTGAAGAGATTCCAGGTGGCGTGCGCGAGGGCGGCAACGAGGATGAGGGCGAGGGCGGTGGCGCTCATGGGGGCGGCTCCAGGTCCGGGCTCCGGGAACCGGCTGGCGGTGCCCCGGGGCATGACGAACTGTGAGCCCTCGAGGTTTCTATCCCGTCAGGTGTGGGCGCGTGAGGCGCCTGGCGCCGCTCGGTCCAGCCCGCCTCACCCTGATTGTGGTGCCCGGTTCAATGAACCGGGAGCGGGCGAGGCGCGGAACCCTAGGCGCAGCCACGAGCTAGCCGCAGTTTACCCGCTGTTCATCTGTGCTGGCTTTTGTCCGGGGCTTCTTCATCCGGGCCGCTTCATCCGGGCCGGCGCCCGTCCCGCCGGGATCAGCGCAGATGTCCCGGTAGGCTGTCCCCGCCATGACTGAGACGAGCGGGGCGAACGCGGGAGACGGCGGAGCATCCTCCGGGCCGTCCGCGAGCACCGTGGTGCACCTGCTGCGCCACGGTGAGGTCTACAACCCCGGCAGGATCCTCTACGGCCGCCTGCCCGGCTTCCACCTCTCCGAAGAGGGGCGCCTGATGGCCAAGGCCGCCACCGAGTTCCTGGCCGGCCGGGACGTGGTGCTGCTGCGCTCCTCGCCGCTGGACCGGGCCCAGGAGACCGCGGCCCCGCTGGCCGCGCAATTCAGCCTCGGCGTGGGCATCGACGAGCGGCTGATCGAGCCGACCAACGTCTACGAGGGCACCACGTTCGGCGTGGGTTCCGGGGCCCTGCGCCACCCGGCGGACTGGCGCTACCTGTACAACCCCTTCCGGCCTTCCTGGGGCGAGCCCTACACGTCCATCGCCACCCGGATGCTCGCGGCCATGGCGGACGTGGCCCGCGCCGCGCGTGGCCACGAAGCGGTCTGCGTCAGCCACCAGCTGCCGATCTGGATCGCCCGCCGGGCCACCGAGGGGCAGCGCCTGTGGCACGACCCCCGGCACCGGCAGTGCGCGCTGGCCAGCGTGACCACCTTCCGCTATACCGGGGACACGATCACCAGCGTCAGCTACTCCGAGCCTGCCGGCTCGGGGCCGCCGCAGACGCCGGGAGCCTGATCTGCCGGCCACCTGCGGTCTGCGCAGCGACGGATACCGGCCAGGCCGGCCCGCCGTGAGCGAGCTGGGGCCGGTCGGGCAGAATAGGTCCTGGTACTACTGCCTGTAGGAGAGTTCCTTCCCGTGTCCCGTCCCACGCGCCGGACCGCCCGCCCCGCCGGGGCGGGTCGCGGCGTTGCGGCGGCCGTTCTCGCGCTTACCGCGGTGCTGGGGGTTGCGGGCTGCGCCACGGGCATCGCCGCGAGCACCCCGGCCAGCAACGGGCAGAGCTTCGTGGCCGGGAGCCCCGGGACCACCGTGTTCAAGAGCGGGACAGGGCCGGTGGCCCCGTCGGTTAGCGGCCCGGTGGTCGGCGGCGGCAGACTCGCGCTGACCGCCTACCGGGGCCACGTGGTGGTGCTCAACTTCTGGGGCTCGTGGTGCACGCCGTGCCGTGAGGAGGCCCCGGACCTTTCGGCGCTGGCCACGCACTTCAAGGCGTCCGGAGTCCGGTTCCTCGGCATCGACATCCGGGACAGCCCGGCAAGTGCCGAGGCCTTCATGAACGACTTCCGGATCACCTATCCCAGCCTGAACGACCCCAGCGACAACCTCGCCCTCGATTTCCGCAATACGGTGCCGCCCGCCGGGATCCCGACCACACTGGTGATCTCACGCAGTGGCCGGATCAGCGCGCGGGTGATCGGCGGGGCCACGTACAACGGGCTGAAGAGCCTCATCCAGCGGGCGGCGGCGGAGCCCGCATGACCGCGACCACCTCCCATCTCGACCCCCGGGTGGTGACCCAATGACCGGACTGCGCGTCCCGCCCGGCCAGGCCGGCAGTGCCCGGCCGGATGAGGCTGCCGCGCCGGGCGGCCCGTCGGGGCCAGCGGGGAGCCCCAGCTCGTTCGGCCTCGCCGGCTGGGCACGGTGGGGCTGGCGCCAGCTGACCTCGATGCGCACCGCGCTGGTGCTGCTGTTCCTGCTGGCCGTGGCCAGCGTGCCCGGCTCGCTGCTGCCGCAGCAGGGCATCGACCCGGCCGCGGTGCAGCAGTACTACGTGTCGCACCCGGCCCTCGCACCCTGGCTGGCCCGGCTGTCGCTGTTCAACGTGTTCGCGGCGCCCTGGTTCGCCGCCATCTACCTCCTGCTGTTCCTGTCCCTGGCGGGATGCGTGGTGCCGCGCAGTATCCGGCTGGCCCGCTCAGCCCGGACCCCTCCGCCGCCCGCCCCGCGGAACCTGGCCCGGCTGCCGCAGTCCGCCCGGCATGAGAGCACCCTCGAGCCGGCGGCCGCGCTCGACGCCGCCGCAGGTGTCCTGCGCCGCCGCAAGTTCCGCCTGCGCACCGGGGACGGCTGGGTGTCGGCCGAGAAGGGCTACCGCCGGGAACTGGGCAACCTGGTGTTCCACCTGGCGTTGCTGGCCCTCCTGTGCTCGGTGGCCCTGGGCGGGCTGTTCGGCTACAAGGCCAACCGGCTGCTGGTCAGCGGGACCTCGTTCGCGAACACGGTGACTGCGCTGGACGAATTCCACCCGGGGCGGCTGGTGTCGTCGTCGGACCTCCAGCCGTTCACGATGACGCTGAACCGTTTTGCCGCCTCCTACGTCACCTCCGGCCCGTCGCGCGGCCAGCCGCTGTCGTTCAACGCGTACGTGAGCTACTCCGCGCAGCCGGGCGGGGCGGTCCGCCACGACAACCTGCGGGTCAACCACCCGATCAACGTGGACGGCGTGCGGGTCTTCATCATCGGCCACGGGTACGCGCCGGTCTTCAGGGTGACCGACGGCACCGGCAAGGTGGTCTTCGACCAGCCGGTCCCGTTCATCGCGGTGAACACCTCCGGCCTCACCTCTACGGGCGTGGTCAAGGTCCCTGACGCCCATCCCGACCAGCTCGGGTTCGCCGGGGTGTTCCTGCCCACCGCGGTGGACGTGAACGGGCAGCTGGAATCGGCCTTCCCGGCCCCGCTCGACCCCCGGGTGAGCCTGGTCTCCTACAAGGGCAACCTGGGCATGGACAGCGGGCCGCCGCAGTCGGTCTACACGCTGAACACGGCCGGCCTGACCCAGCTGCCGGTAGCGCCCCGCCCGCTCGCGGTCGGCCAGTCGATCAAGCTGCCGGGCGGGGCCGGAACTCTCACGTTCACCGGGTACCGGCAGTGGATCAGCCTGGCCATCACCTACGATCCAGGGCAGCTGCCCGCGCTGATCGCCGGGCTGGCGGCGCTGGCCGGCCTGCTCTTGTCCTTCTTCGTCCGGCGCCGCCGGGTGTTCGTGCGCGCCTACCCGGGCCCGGACGGCCGGACCGTCGTGGACGTGGGCGGGCTGGCGCGTTCCGATCCCGCGGGTGGCTTCGACGAGGAGTTCACCGGGCTGGCCCGTGCTCTCGAAAAGGCCTCCCGCGGCTCCTCTACTGACACCCCGTCCCTCACCTCCACCACCGAGGGGAAGTCACACTGATGCCCGACAACCAGGGATTGTCTCATCTGAGCGATCACTTCCTGATCGTCGCCGTGGTGCTGTACTCGCTGGCAGTGATCGCGTTCGCGGCCGACTTCGCCTTCGGGCGGCGCAGCCCCGTGGTGACGCGGGCCAAGGCCGAGGTGCCCGACCTGGTACCCGCGGGAGTCGCGGCTGGTGGGGTCGAGGACGGCGCTGCGGAGAGCGGCACGGCGCACGACGCGGCTGGCCCGGACGCTTCCGGCGTCGGTCCAGCCAGCACACGGCCGGGCAGCACACGGCCGGACAGCACGGGGCCCGGGAGCACGGGGCCCGGGAGCACGGGGCCGGGCAGCAAGGGGCCGGGCAGCACGGCCGTGGCCCGCCTGGGCGGCCAGGGCCGTCAGCCTGCTGTGCCGGTGAGCCGCCTGGTCGGGATCGCCCTCACCCTCACCACGGCCGGGCTGGCTCTCCACATCGCGGGGGTGATCACCCGCGGCCTGGCCGTGCACCGGGTCCCGTGGGGCGACATGTACGAGTTTGTGATCTCGGTCTCCTGCGTGGCCGTGCTGTTCTTCATCGGGCTCATGATCAAGTACCGGCCCTACCACCTCGGCCTGTTCTTCATGGCCCCCATCGTGATCATCATGGGGCTGGCCCAGACCGTCATCTATACCCCGGCCGGCCCGCTGGTGCCCGCGCTGAACTCCTACTGGCTCGCCATTCACGTGACCGCGATGACCCTGGCCAGCGGGACGTTCATGGTGGGCGCGGTGCTCGCCGTCGTCTACCTGTTCGCGGAGCGGCACACCAGGCGCGTGGCGGCGGGGCTGAGCACCCGGTACGGCGAGGTGTTCCGGCTGCTCCCCAGCGCAGAGCGGCTCGACCAGATCGCCTACCGGACCGTGGTGTTCGCGTTCCCGATCTGGACCTTCGGCATCATGGCCGGGGCGATCTGGGCCGACCAGGCCTGGGGCCGGTACTGGGGCTGGGACCCCACCGAGACCTGGGCCTTCATCACGTGGGTGGTGTACGCGTGCTTCCTGCACGCCCGCGTCACCGCCGGCTGGCGCGGCCGCCGGGCCGCCTACATCCAGCTGGTCGGGTTCGGCTGTCTGCTGTTCAACCTGCTGGGCGTCAGCCTGTTCATCACCGGCCTGCACTCCTACGCCGGCCTGAGCTGAGCCCGGGCGCCGGCGTCAGGCCTCGCTATCTGGCTCCCGGCCACCTCGGATGATCCGGTCGAGTTCGCTGAGGAAGTCGGGGTCGTCGTCAGGGCCCCGGGGCACGGTCCAGTCCTCGGATACGGATGTCCCGCCTGGTGACACGCGGTCATCGGAGGCGGCGCACCGCCCGCGGCCTGCGGGATGCCGGCGGAAGGCAGCCTCTGCCGCGGAGCCCTCGGGCCGGACCGGCCGCCGGGGCCACCGGAACCAGCCCACGCAGAAACCTACGGTGAGCAGCACAGATAGGACACCAGCCAACAACATGCGCGCAGCTTAGCCGGAGCCGAGACCAGTTCGTCGGCGAATAAGCGCAGTCGTTTGGTTACGGCACGGTATCCATAACTGGTAACAGTCAGTAACGACAGATGACGTTCGCGCAGTTTCGTCATACCCTGGCAACCTGGCACGCGATCGCTGGGAGTGCGACTTATGCGGCTGCGGCTTATCGATCGCGTTCGCCGGTTCATCCGGCCTCGTCTTGGAGGCGCGCGATCACGCGGTAGCACCAGGCCGGGACCCCCGGTGGTGGGTGGTGCTGCTACCCTGCCCTCGGCTGGGCGGCATCGTCGCGATCAGATGCCCGAGGCTGCTGAGGACAGCGGGGCAGCTGGGGTGCTGTCCCCTCAGCCAGAGTTGCCCCGCCGGATACATCGCCCGCCCTTGCAGGGCCCCCCCTTGCAGGGCACCCCAGCGCAGCGTGCGCCAGCGCAGGGACCCCCGCTCCAGAGCGCACGGCCATCCACGGGCACGACGCCAGCAGGCCCGGCCGGGCCCGGGCCCGTAAGGCACCCAACCGCCTGGAGTGGCACCGCCCGGACCGCCACCACCCGCACCGGGAACGCCGGGACGGGCGCCGACGAGGCCGGAGGAACCGGACCCGGGACGGCCGGGGCGGGCTCCACCGG
>Ga0187887_10000615_pt1 | contig 34532 bp, 35 predicted proteins | sample June2016WEW_7_10_FD_132977 | JGI IMG/M metagenome (GOLD analysis project Ga0187887, IMG submission 132977) | Peatland microbial communities from SPRUCE experiment site at the Marcell Experimental Forest, Minnesota, USA - June2016WEW_7_10 | ecosystem: Environmental > Terrestrial > Soil >... | reverse complement strand
TCGCAACGTGACGCCCGAGTTCGTGCGCTGGGGGACGCGGCTCGGCTGCCTGGAAATGCTGCTCTCCGGCACCACCAATTACACCGACATGTATTACTTCGAGGACGTGGTGGCCGAAGCGACCAAAGAGGCAGGCATGCGCGGCGTGCTGGGCGAAACCATTATCGGCTTTCCCTCTCCCGATGCCAAGACTCCGACCGCCGCGCTGGCCTTCACCGACCGGTTCCTCGGCCGCTTTCATGACGACTCGCTGATCGTACCCGCCGTGGCGCCGCACGCCATCTACACCAACTCGGACGAGACGCTCAAAGCCTGCCGCGCGCTCGCCAACCGGCATGACGCGCCGCTGGTGATTCATCTTTCGGAAACCAAACACGAGAACGACGAGTCCCTGGCGAAGCGTCACCTTACCCCCACGCAAGCCCTCGACGCGCTGGGCGTCTTCAACGGCCGGACCGTTGCCGCGCACGCCGTGTGGGTGGACGAGGCCGATCTTGCCATCCTGAAATCGCGCGGCGTGGGCATTGCGCATTGTCCCTCGAGCAACATGAAGCTGGCCAGCGGCATCGCGCCGGTCACCCGTATGCTGGCGCTGGATCTGGCTGTGGGCCTCGGCCCCGATGGCCCCGCCGGCAGCAATAACGACTTCAACATGTTTGAAGAAATGGATCTCGCGGCCAAGTTGCAAAAAGTGACTACCGGCGACCCGCGCAGCCTGCCCGCCGAAGCGGCCGTCGAAATGGCCACCATCCGCGGCGCGCGCGCGCTGGGCATGGAAAAGGAGATCGGCTCGCTCGAATCCGGCAAACGCGCGGATCTCATCTCCATCCGCCTCGACCGCCCTAACGCGGTCCCACTTTACAACGTTTATTCGCAAATGGTTTACGCGCTGAAAGGCAGCGATGTGGAGGACGTGATGGTCAATGGCAAACTGCTAGTGAAAGACGCGCAGCCGCTGACACTCAACGCCGCGCAGATCGAAGCGAAGGCGCGCGAGTATCGCGATCAGGTACAGAAATCGTTGCGCTGACGTGCCATAATCTTTCCAGTGGCAGATGTTCAACTTCTTGGGAAACTTGTCCTCCCTGTTTGGGCTGGTTTTCAGCATCCTGGCGTTCGTCTTTGCGAAGCGCGCGTCGACGGCGGCGAGGGAAGCGCGGGATGCCGCGATGCGGCAGTCGCTAAGCGAATCTATCTGCGAGAATGGCCAGTGAGATCGTCATGTTTGTGAGAGCCGAGAGAAACGAGATGGCCCTTCTCCGAATAGGAGACCTTATGAACCATAACGGTTATCTCAGCGGACGATGGGGAGACCGGCTCCCCAAGAAATCGAAGGATAGCCTCTTCCGCGCGCAGGGACTGTTGCGTTCGATGCACCAGCTCCTGGGTGCCGCCGGCGACCCAGGCCCGGACGACAAGGCTCGCCTGGCGAGATCTTGCCAAGAGGTCAGCGAAATTCTTAGCTTGGAGCAAGGTTTGGCCACAAAGGCTGCAGGAGTGGGTAACGGCTAATGGTAGACGATAAAATCATCAAGTTCTTTGAGGGCGTCCTGTCGAAAACAAATGACGGGAAAATCCCGTGGGGGCCCACTGCGCAAGAATCAAACTTCATTGCTGCTATCGGCGGGCAGTTCACGCTCTCCATCTCGGGACCGACGGAACTCGATTCCATGTTTACGATGGTCCAGACCTTAGCTGGCTCCTCAAGGCCCGGTCAAGAGTATGTCTTAGTCCTGCGCGATATGAGTAGTACGATCGCCACCCTAACAGACAGCGAGGAAGGCGTGCGGCCGGGGGCCATGCGGGAGTTGTACGAAAGGGCGAGATGGCAAGCCGTTCATGGCGGCGAGAAAGTCAACAAGGCGATTGAAGTGCTTCAGAGCCTATAACGAACCGCTCTCAGCCCACGCCCATCCCCCAAACCATGTCCCGCATGCTCGAAGAAATCCGCCAACAGCCCGACGCCCTGGAACGTACCCTGTCCACCGAACTCCGCCGCATCGAGCGCTTCAAACTGCGCGTGGCCAAGCGCCGCCCGCGCCTGATCGTGCTGGCCGCCCGCGGCACCTCCGACAACGCTGCGCAGTTCGGCCGCTATCTCCTGGAAATCACGACCGGCATTCCGGTGTCGCTGGCCGCGCCCGCCATCCATACGCTCTATAACGCCCGTATCGACGATCGCGAAGCCCTCGTCGTCGCCATCTCCCAATCCGGCGAATCCACCGACACCAACCTGGTGCTCTCCCGCGCGCGCGAACAGGGTGCGCTCACCATCGGCATCACCAACGAGTCTTCCAGTACGCTGGCCCGCTTGGCCGAGCACGTCTTTCTGGTGCACGCCGGCCGGGAAAAAAGTGTGGCGGCCACCAAGACCTACACCGGCCAGGTGCTGATGCTCTATCTGCTGGCCTACGCGCTTGGCGGACGCATCCGCATCGACGACTTGAAACGCCTGCCCGAACGCGCCCAAATGGCGGTCGACCTGGAGCCCGCCATCGCCGAACTTTCCGGCCGCTATCGTTTCATGGACCATGCCGTGGTGGTGGGCCGCGGCCTGAATTACGCCACCGCCTTCGAATTCGCGCTGAAAATGATGGAAACCTGCTACGTGGTCGCCGAACGATTCTCTTCCGCCGATTTTCTGCACGGCCCTATCGCCATGGTGGATCCCGATTTCCCGGTCTTCGCCTTCGCGCCTTCCGGTCCCACCTGGAACTCCATGGCCGAAGCGCTGGACAAGATCGACCAGCTCAAGGCGGAAACCGTGGTCATCACCGACGCCGGCAACGCCGAGGCAGCGGCCCGCGCCACGCGCGTGATCAAACTGCCGCACAAGCTCCCCGAACTCTACACGCCGATTCCCTATATCATTCCCGCGCAGTTCTTCGCGGCCTGCCTGGCCAGCCAAAAAGGCCTCGATCCCGACAAACCGCGGACGATTACAAAAGTCACCCTGACGATGTAATGTCCGTGGGGCAGGGCCATGCCCTGCCAAGGCGGCGCACGGCGCCGCCCCACGAGCGCGCCATAAGCTAAACTGGACCTATCCTGAGCCGAATCGTCTTACCGGGCATCGTCCTGCTGGCCCTGGCCGCCCAAGCCGCCGAACCCGAAAAGGGCCAACTCGACGCCAGCCCCACGCTGTTCGCCGTCATGGCGGCCATCAACGCCGCGGGCTACGATACCGACATCGCTTCACCCAACAATAGCCCGCTCCGCGAAACCGTCCGCAAAGAACTGGCGGGCAAGCAAATCCCCAGCTTGCCGGCGCTCCAGGCTTTCTACCGCGAGCACCGCCAGGACGATCCCACCGCCAATCTCAGCCAGTACATCTCGTTCGCCCTGGCCGTCACCGGCCCTCCCGAGTTCGCCCCAAAAGGCCGCGCCGTCGAAGTGCCCCCGGATGTGAAGCCGCTCGACGGTTTCGCCCCGCTGCTCGCCAGGTTCTATACCGAGGCCAACGTCGAGGACCTCTGGAAACGCTCGCAACCCGCCTTCGAGCAGGCCATCGAGCGCTATCACGAACCGGTTTCGGCGGCCGTGCTCCAAGTGAACGGCTTCCTGCGCAACGAAACCTCCGGCACGTCGGCCAACTGGTTCCAGATCTATATCGACCTGCTGGGCGCACCGAATCAAATCCAAACGCGCAGCTATGGCCGGAACTACTACGTCGTCATCACGCCCTCTGCCGAGCCGCGCATTCACGACGTGCGGCACGCCTACCTGCACTATTTGCTCGACCCGTATGCCACCCGCCATGAGGAAATCGTCATGCGCACGCGCGCGTTGTCCGACCATGCGCAACGCGCCCAAGCCCTCGACCAATCCTTCAAGTCGGATTATTTGCTGCTGGTCACCGAGTCGCTCATCAAGGCCGTCGAAGCTCGCCTCGACAAGCAGCCGGCCCTGGTGAACCAAGCTATGCTGGAGGGCTATATCCTGACCGCCCACTTCAGCGCGCAATTGCAGGCCTACCTGAAGCAGGAAGAGGCCATGCGCTTCTATTATCCGGAAATGATCAAGGCCATCGACCTGAAGCACGAAGACGCGCGCCTCTCGCAGATCGAGTTTGTCGCGCAGGCGCCCGTGCGGCCCGCCAAGGTGGTGGAGCAACCCCGGCCTCCCGAGCCGAAAGGAGCGCATAAAACGCTGGCGCAGGCTGAACAGTGTTATACGGATCGCGACCTGGAAGCCGCCCGTCAGCTTTTCCTGAAAGCGCTGGAAGAGACCAGCGAGCGGCCCTTGCATGCGCAAGCTTACTATGGCCTCGCGCGAATCGCGATTCTCGAAAGGAATCCGGAAATGGCCGAGCGTCTGTTCGAAAAAACGCTCGAATCCGCCCCCGAGCCGCAAGTGAAAGCCTGGGCCCTGGTGTATCTGGCGCGTCTCTCCGACGCGGCTGGCGAGCGCGATCGGGCCGTGCGGCGTTATCGTGAAGCCTTGGCCGTGGAAGGCGCTTCTCCGGCGGCCCACGATGCCGCCGAACAGGGCGCCCAGCGGAGTTTTGAGAAGAAGTCCAATTAGAGGAGTCATTATGAAACGAATCATTTTGCGTGGCGTCCCGGCCGTGGCGATCGCCTTGGCCGTCGCCCTGCCGGGCCTGGCCCAACAACTCAAGCCGAAATCCAACGAGGAGCTTGAAGCGCTGAAAGCGATGTTCGGCGCGCAAACCGCGGATGCGCGCATCGCGGCCGCCGAGAATGTGCTCACGAAGTTCAAGGACACCGATTTCAAAGCCGTGGCGCTCTATTTCGAGGCCGCCTCTTATCGCGAGAAGGGCGACTACGAGCACACCGTGGTGTTCGGCGAACGCACCCTCGAGGCGGACCCCAAGCACTATCAGGCGATGCTGATGCTGGCCGCCGTGATCGCGGCGCATACCAAGGAATTCGATCTGGATCGCGAGGACAAGCTCGCCCAGGTGGAGAAGTACTGCAACACCGCCCTCGAGTTGCTGAAGGACGCCCCCAAGCCGAACCCGAACCTGACCGACGACCAGTGGGCCGGCGCCAAGAAGGACTTTGCCGCCGATGGCCACGCCGCGCTCGGCATGGGCGCCATGGCGCGCAAGAAGTATGACGTCGCCGAAAGCGAATTCAAGATCGCCATCGACACTGCGCAGAAACCCGATCCGTCAAACATGGTGCGGCTGGGCAAGGCTTACATGGACGATGGGAAATATGACGACGCTATCGCGCAGTTCGACAAAGTCATGGCCATGCAGGATATCAACGTGCAGGTCAGACAGGTAGCCCAGGCCGAGCGCGTGCGCGCGTTCCAGAAAAAGGGCCCCGCCAAGCCCGCCGACGCCGCGCCCCCCGCTGCCACTCCGGCGCCAACCAAACCGGACGCCCCGAAGCAGCCGTAGATTCCCAATATGCGCGCGGATCTGGACGCCCTGGAGGTCGCCGCCGGTCACCGGTTCGCGGACCGGGAGATCCTCCGCCGCGCGCTAACCCATAGCTCGCACGTTCACGAACAAGCGCTCGCCGGCGGGTCCGCCTCGGCCCGTGACAACGAGCAGCTTGAGTTCCTGGGCGATTCCGTACTCGGCTTCCTGATCAGCGAGGACTTGCTGCAGCGCCATCCGGAAGCGGCCGAAGGCCGATTATCCAAGTTGAAGGCGCACCTGGTGAGCGCGGCCTGGCTGCTGGAGGCCGCGCAGCGCCTGTGCCTCGGAGAATATCTGGAGCTCGGCCGAGGTGAGGAGATGAGCGGCGGTCGCGCCAAAAAGACGCTGCTGGTGGATGCGCTAGAAGCGCTGATCGCGGCCATCTATCTGGATGGCGGCATGCAGCCGGCCCGCCAGTTTATCCAGCGCTTCGTGGTGGCGCCGGGTCTCTGCGATGCCGGTGTCGACGGCGCGCAGCTCCCCCAACCGTTGACGGACTTCAAGAGCGCGCTGCAGGAGTTCGCGCAGGCGCGCCACTTGCCGCCGCCGCGCTACGTGATCGTGCGCGAGCGCGGCCCGGAGCATTCCAAGACCTTCACCGTGGAAGCGCGCGTGGGCCGCGAATGGGTGGGACAGGCTGAAGGCAACACCAAGAAGAGCGCCGCGCAAAAGGCCGCCCGCGACGTCTATGAGCGCCTGCTGGAGGGCGGGCTTTAGCCGGCGCGGGGCTTAAGCGCCGCCGTTCGGGACTTATCTAAGTTGGCGCGGTTATCTTATGATAGCCTCAAAGCCGCGCTATGCTGTGATATTCGTTACAGATCGCACATGAGCATACCAGCCACGGGCAAGCCAGAGGATCGCGCCCGCGCCAACATCGACCGCCTCCTGACCGCCGCCGGCTGGCTCATCCAGAATCGCAACAGCATCAACATTGAAGCCGGCCGCGGCATCGCCATCCGCGAATTCCCCCTTGCCTCGGGCCACGGCTTCGCGGACTATCTCCTCTATACCGACGGGTACGCCGCGGGCGTCGTGGAAGCGAAAAAAGCCGGCGAGCCGCTCACCGAAGTCGAGGTTCAGACCGCCAGATACAGCGAGGGCTTGCCCTGGGACTTGCCGGCCCTCCGCCGCCCGCTCCCCTTTCTCTACGAATCCACCGGCGTCGAAACCCGCTTCACCAACCTGCTGGACCCGGATGCCCGCAGCCGGCCCGTCTTCGGTTTCCACCGCCCTGAGACGCTGATCGCCTGGATCGAATCGCATGTTAAATCCCCAGCTCCGGACTCCGCAACCGCCTTCGCCAAATGCCGCCCGTCCCAACCGACGGCCTTTGGGACCACCAGCACCGCGTCATCGTCAACCTGGAAAAATCGCTCGCCCGCAACGACCCCCGCGCCCTCATCCACATGACCATGGGCAGCGGCAAGACCTTCACCGCCTGCAACTTCATCTACCGCCTGATCGCCCACGCCGGCGCCCGGCGCGTTCTCTTCCTGGTCGATCGCCGCACCCTCGGCCGCCAGGCCCTCAACGAGTTCCAGCAGTTCTCCATTCCCGGCGATGGCCGCAAATTCACCGAAATTTACAACGTCCAGTTGCTCTCCTCCAATGCCATCGATCCCGTGTGCCGCGTCGCCATCACCACCATCCAACGCCTCTATTCCATCCTGAAAGCCGAACCCGATTACGACCCCGGCAACGAGGATACCTCCGCTGCCTCCCTCGCGCAACTCCGCAACGCGCCCGATCCCATTGAGTACCACAACGCCGTCCCCGTTGAAACCTTCGACTTCATCGTCACCGACGAGTGCCACCGCTCCATCTACAACCTCTGGCGCCAGGTGCTGGAGTATTTCGATTCCTTCTTAATCGGCCTCACCGCCACCCCTTCCAAGAACACCCTCGGATTCTTCAACCAGAACGTGATGCCCCCTTACACCTATGCGGATGCGGTAGCCGACGGTGTGAACGTCGATTTCGACGTCTACAAGATCGGCACCCGGATCACCTCCGCCGGCTCGCGCGTGGAATCCGGCTACTGGATCGACAAGCGCGACCGCCTCACCCGCGCCCGCCGCGCCGAGCTCCTCGATACCGATTTCACCTACACCGCCGAAGACCTCAATCGCGACGTGGTTGCCCCAGACCAGATCCGCACTGTCGTCCGCGAGTTCCGCGACAAGCTCTTCACCGACATATTTCCCGGCCGCACCGAAGTTCCCAAGACCCTGATATTCGCCCGCGACGACAGCCACGCCGACGATGTCGTCAAGATCGTCCGCGAAGAGTTCGGCAAGGGCAACGACTTTTGCCAGAAAATCACCTACCGCACCGGCAAGGTCCGCGTCTCGAGGCAGGTTAAACGGGAAGACGGAACCGAAGTAACCGTCAACGAGTGGGTGGATACCGGAGACAAGGCCGACGGCATCCTGAACTTCTTCCGCACCACTTACAATCCCCGCATCGTAGTCACCGTGGACATGATCGCCACCGGAACCGACGTGCGTCCGCTCGAAATCCTGTTCTTCCTGCGCGACGTGCGCAGCCTGAATTACTTCGAGCAGATGAAAGGCCGCGGCGTGCGCGTGCTCTCCTCGGATGAACTGCGCGGTGTCACGCCCGATGCCGAAGCCAAGATCCGCTTCGTGATTGTGGATGCCGTCGGTGTCTCCGATCACCCGCAAATCGAATCCCGCCCGCTGGAACGCCAGCCCCACGTTCCCCTTCACAAGCTCTTGGAAGCCGTGGCCCTCGGCAGCACCGATGTGGATCTCATCTCCTCGCTCGCGTCCCGGCTCGCTCGCCTGGACCGCCGCATGAGCCAGCCGGAATCCGCGGCCGTCCGTGACGCCGCGCATGGCGTCGCACTCGCCGCGATTGTTCACGGCCTCGTGGATGCTCTCGACCCCGACCGCCACGAAGAAATCGCGCGCCAGGAAACTGGTCTTGCCGCGCCGCCCCCCGAAGCCATCGCCTCCGCCGCCCGCCGCGCCATTGCCGATGCCATCAAGCCTGTCCGGACCAACCCCGCCTTGCGCCAGACGATAGTCGCCGTCCAGAAATCGCATGAGCAGGTCATCGATACCGTCAGCCGCGACGAAGTGACCATCTCCGAATTCTCCCGGGAAGCCAAGGACAAAGCCGCGGCCATGACCAGAGAATTCGAGCAGTATCTCTCCCAGCAAAAGGACGAAATCGAAGCCTTGCAGATCCTGTACAACCGTCCCTACCGCTTCCGGCTGAGTTACAAGCAGGTGCGCGACCTTGCCGAGGCGATCCGCAAACCCCATCCGGCATGGACTACCGAGACGCTCTGGAGGGCTTACGAGACTCTCGACCGCTCCCGCGTGCGCGCCTCGAACGAGCGGGTCTTCACCAATATCGTCTCGCTGGTTAAATTCGCCATCAGTAAGGAGGGACAACTCGAACCCTTCCCGGAGTCCGTCCGCCAGCGTTTTGCCAACTGGATCGCCGAGCAACAGGCCAGCGGCAGCAACTTCAGCGACGAGCAGATCCAGTGGCTGACCGCGATTGCCGAGCACGTCGGAACCAGCGCAGAAATCACGCTCGACGATCTGGAGAGTCTGCCGTTCTCGCAGAAGGGTGGGCTCGGTAGGGCGTACCAGTTGTTCGGTGATCGGCTCCAGCTTCTGTTAGATGAACTCAACGAGGTGCTGGTTCAGTGAAGGATCTGCCGCTCGGCTGGGTCTTGACCACGCTAGGGACCTCGGCGAGATCGTAGGCGGCTTGACCAAAGGCCAAAAGCGGAGGACCGGAACCGAGACCCGACCCGTTCCGTACCTCCGCGTAGCCAATGTCCAAAGAGGACACCTGGACCTCGAACACATTAAACTGATCGAGGCCACTAAAGACGAAATTCGCAGCCTGAAGCTGGTGCCGGGCGACGTGCTCCTGAATGAAGGCGGCGATCGCGATAAACTTGGCCGTGGTTGGATCTGGGAGGGTCAGATCGGCGAGTGTATTCACCAGAACCATGTGTTCCGCGTTCGACTTGATCCCTCGCTGGCGACGCCCAAATTCGTTTCCCACTACGCCAACCACTTCGGGCAGCAATACTTCTTCGAGGCGGGCAAGCAAACCACAAATCTCGCTTCGATCAACATAACGAAACTCCGCGCGCTACCAGTTCCAATGCCTTCACTGCGCGAGCAGGAGAGATTGGTTTCAGCGTTAGAGGGCTATCTCTCGCTGATTGACAATCTCGCCGAGTCGATTGAGGCGAACCTCCGGCGGTCTGCCCGCCTCCGCGAAGCCGTCCTCAAGCAGGCGTTCGAGGGCAAGCTCGTTCCGCCAGACGCTTGCGACGAATCCGCACCCGTTCTCCTCGAACGCATCCGCGCCGCCCGCGCGCAAGCCTGCTCACGCCCCCGACGCAAGCGGGGATAGTGGTCTCGGCCCGTCCGCCGAAACCCGAAGGGTGCCGTCACCACGGCTGCTCGCACGCCCCGCCGGATTCGGCGATTGTGTTCGGCGACTGTGTTCTTGACAGAACTTCTGCATTCGTGTATGATTTTATCATATGCGAATGCAGCACGGCGGCGTCCCGACCTTCCAGCAGACGCTGGAGTCGGTCGATCCCCTGTCGGATCTCATATTCGAGGTCATGGACCAGGCAACGGTAAAGACCAGGGCGTTCTTCGCTAGCGAGAAACAGCTCCACGACCCCTTCCTGGCGCCGTGCCTAATGCGCTTCTTTGCAAAGCAGGCATTGCGCGGGCGCGGGATTAAGGCTGAGGAGGACGGAGACAGTTCCGATTTCGAGGCGCTGCCCAACAACGGACTGGCCTTTTTCTACAAGCGCCATCATGTCAGAATTCTCAAAGCGGCAATCGTAAGAGGCGTGCAATGGAAGCTGCCGGGTTGCGGCGCTTCTGAACCCAAGACCGACTTTTACAATCAGCAGCTTGAGATGTATCCCGACGGCAGGGGCAACATGGTCACAAGCGTGCTTAACATCATCTACCTCTGGGACTTCGACGCTTCGCTCAGCCTAGCCGGCGTTTACTTGGCATGCCCAATGTCCGCCGGAGCGAACGCTAAGGACGTGGCAGATCATTGGTGTGAGCCGCTACTACATCCGGCGCTTCGCAAACCCCACGAGCACAGTAGCCCCGCAGAGGGCGACCCAGAAGAGGATCTTGAGGACCTACTAGGTCAGGACGTGATGGAACACGCCGAGAGCGCCAAACAGGCATGATCGGAGCCAGGCTTAAGTTAGCGCGCGAGGCCTCTGGCATGACACAGGCCGAACTTGCAGAGGTGATTGGCACGACACAGTCGGGCGTAGCCTCCATGGAAGGCGGGATTTATCGCCCCTCACCGGAGTACATAAAAACCATAGCCATGAAAACCGGGTTTGCCCCAAGCTTTTTTGAAAAGGGCGAGATCCCCGAATTTCCCTACGGGACCCTTCTCTATCGTGCCCACACCGCCGTGAAACAGAGTCAAAGATCAAAAGCTCACGCCATGTGCCACGTTTCGTTTGAGCTGGGCTGCATGCTGGCTCCCCGGCTAAAGAAGGTCCCCGTTAACGTCCCCAAGCTCAGCGAGGCTCCGTCGAAATGCGCACAAATTACCCGCGCTTCGCTTGGCCTCTCACCGAACAGCGTGGTCAAGGACGTGACCCTGTGCCTGGAGCGTAATGGCGCCTGGGTCTTCTCGCTGCCGATGGAAGTTGACGGCTTCGACGGCTTCTCCTCGTGGGCTGGATACGGTCCAAGCCGACCGATCATCGCTCTTTTGGGCGGCAAGACGCCCTATCGAGAAGTATTCACAATCTCCGAAGAACTCGGGCATCTCGTGATGCATTCGCCCTTGCGCGTTAGCGTTGCGGAAGCGGACCGGGAGGCGCGTAGGTTTGCCCAAGAATTTCTGCTTCCAGCAGAGGCAATGGAAGCTGAGATGCATCCTCCAATCACGCTATCGGGCTTAGCCAGCCTGAAGATGCGCTGGGGCGTATCGATGGCGTTCCTAGCAAAACGCGCCGAGTCACTCGCCTTCCTTACCAAAAACCAATACCGCTATCTTTTACAAGAGATCCGGTTAAAGGGATGGGACAAGCAGGAGCCTGGAGATGAGGACGCTGTCCACGAAAGGCCCCGTATCATCCGAAAGATGGCCGAGATGCTCTATGGTAAACCGGTCGATCTCGCCCGACTCTCAAAGGATTCCGGCCTATCTCCAAAATTGCTACGCGAGGCCCTCGGCATTGAGCCCTCCACGGCGAGAGTACTGGAGTTCAAGAGAACACCGTGACCTCACGAACGCACCGACCCGACGCATCCGCGGGCATTTTCGGGTGCGCTCTCCCGACACGCAGCCGTAGGTAGACGCCTCGATCACGCTCGGTAGATTTCTCGGCTATGCCCAACCTTGAGGACCTGGATCTGGCCCTAGCCACCTATTACAACCAAAGGGCCTATGGCCAGTCCTGCGAGGCATGGCGAATGCGAAGCACCTGCACTTGGTCCTCGATGATCTCGTAGACGGCAATATAGGGCCAGGGCGGGAACACAAGCTCTCTGGTGTTATCGGCTAAGCCTATCCGGCCACGTTGAGGAAATCTGCTAAGCTCCGCTACCGCAGTGTAGATCCTCTTGGCCACCCGCTGGGCGGCGGCGGGGTTATCCTGGCGGATACGCTCCACAATGCGAGCGAGGTCGTCCGCTGCAGTGGTCGTCCAGCGAACCCGCATCATGGGCGAAACATCTGCTCGATGCGCTTCACAACCTCGTCATGTTCCAATAAATCGCCGCGCCGGGCGGAAGCGCGGCCCTCCTCCACGGCCGCAATAAAACGCTCGTCATAGTCAAGCATCCGGTCGACCGCTTCTTCAACCACTTGCGCGGTGTTCTTGCCGATCCGGCTTGCGACCTGTCGAAGGCGAGCTTCTTTTTCCGGTGAAAAATGAACTTCCATAACGCCTTTCAGGGTAAGGGGTCGGACCGGCTTCTGTCAACGCGCTGGAGCCATCCTGGAACCGCTGGCATCCGGATGAAGTAGGGCATCAGCCGAGGCCGAACTCTCTCAGAATCTCTTCGTGCGAAATCCCGCTGCCGCCTTTGTCGAAATAGGCTTCTGCGGCCTCGATATCCCGCGCAGCCGCGTCCGTAAGCTCACCTTCGGCTGCAACAGGCGCGACATCGAACTCAATCGCAACCGCCGGGAGCAACTTGCGAATGACCGGCAGATCGCCTTCTGGGACACGGTCCAGTAGAGCGTGCAGGTCTCGACGATCAATGCTCACAGTCTCAGAAACTCCTGGATATAGGATAACGCGTTCGGATTCCAACGCGTCGCGGCCCAGCTATGACGAACCGTCCGGGTCATTCAGTTATAATACGTATAGACCTGTACTCATTGGCCGCCGAACAGGAGCATTCAGCAGCGGAGCCCGTCAGCGTAGACATGCCGAGTTTCGCGAACTTCGCAGCGTATCTTCCGGCGAGCAACGGTCCCGTGGCCATCAACATTCAAGGAAATACCATCGGATACTTCATCCCCGCGCGCCGCAAGCGTTCCGAAACGGAGAGGGCGACCCTCGAAGAGGCCGCCGCACGTCTGGCAAAGACATTGGCTGCGAAGGATTCCGCCGCCAAGCGCCGATGAGCCCAGGCAGGCGCCATTCGCCGCCCTCATGCGATATCCTTGGTACAGGAGCACGACCCCATGAGCCTCGACATCTCACCGAAAATCGAAGCCGCCCTCGCTGCGAAGGCCAAGGAGCACGGCATCTCCATCGATGCTCTTCTGGAGCGCCTCCTCAACGATGCCGGCCCCCTGAACATGGGCAACGGCAACAGCCCGACTCCCGAACTACCGGTCTGGAACCTCGGCGTGATCGGCAGCCTGCACCGCAGGGATATCTACGACGATGTCGATTGAGCCGGGCGCGCTCGATGCCAATGTATTGGTCTACGCGGTCCAAGCCGGCGCTCCCCAGCACGCCAGTTCACGCGCGTTGATCGAGGCCGCGCGCGACCCCGCAACTACGCTATATCTCACATCCCAGTCGCTGTGTGAGTTCTGCTCCATCGTCACGAATTCCCGGCGGGTTGCTGCCCCGCGTTCCCCCGCGGACGCCCTTCAAGCGATCTCGGCTCTACTCGCGCTGCCAGGCATACGCCTGCTGGCCATACGCGCCAATGCCGTAACCGGGTGGATGGCCCTATTGCAACGTCGTCCCGTGACCGGCGGCGACGTATTCGACTTACAGCTTGTAGCAACCATGCAAGCCCATAACATCCAACGAATCTATACTTACAATTCGAAAGACTTCGAAGTGTTCCCCGAACTGACCGTGATTGCCCCGCCGGAGCCAGCCTGATGTCCTCCGCCGCCTCCAACCTCGTCAACAAGTCTGGAACTACTGCAACCTCCTCCGCGACGACGGAGTCTCCTACGGCGATTACGTCGAGCAGCTCACCTATCTCCTCTTCCTTAAAATGGACTACGAGCGCACCCGTCCGCCCTACAACAAGAAGTCCACCATCCCCGAGGATTACAACTGGGCCAGCCTGATCGAACTCGACGGCCTGCCGCTCGAAAGACATTACCGCAACACCCTGGAAAATCTCGGCAAAGAGCCGGGCCTTCTCGGCATCATTTTCCGCAAAGCCCAGAACAAAATCCAGAATCCCGCCCACCTGCGCCGCCTCATCGTCGATCTCATCGACAAGGAACCCTGGAGCGCCCTCAGCGCCGACGTCAAGGGCGATATCTACGAAGGCCTCCTCGAAAAGAATGCGCAGGATACCAAGTCCGGCGCCGGCCAGTACTTCACGCCCCGCGCCCTGATCGACGCCATCGTCGAGGTCATGCGCCCGCAGCCGGGAACCGCTATCATCGACCCCGCCGCGGGCACCGGCGGTTTTCTTCTTTCCGCCGCCAGCCACATCCTCAAAGAATACAAGCTCGATCGCGACCAGGTGCGCCACCTGCAAACCCATGCGCTCTACGCCGTCGAACTCGTGGCGTCCACCGCACGCCTCTGCGCCATGAACCTGCTCATGCATGGCCTGGGGAACGAGAAGAACATCGCCGCCGGCAAGGACAGCCTCGCCGCCAAGCCGTCCGCCAACTACGACATGGTGCTTACCAATCCGCCATCCGGCAAGAAATCCAGCGTCACGATTATCAACCAGGAAGGCGGCGAGGTGAGGGAGCGCCAGGAAATTCTGCGCGACGACTTCTGGGCCACCACCGGCAACAAACAGCTCAACTTCCTCCAGCACGTCCGCAGCCTGCTCAAGATTAACGGCCGCGCCGCCATCGTTTTACCCGATAACGTGCTGTTCGAGGGTGGCGCCGGCGAGACCATCCGCAAACGCCTCCTGCACGATTGCGACGTTCACGCCCTGCTGCGGCTGCCCACCGGCATCTTCTACGCCCAGGGAGTCAAGGCCAACGTCCTATTCTTCGACCGCAAGCCGGCCAGCGAAACACCCTGGAACCGCTCGCTGTGGATCTACGATCTCCGCACCAACAAGCACTTCACGCTGAAGACCAACACCCTCACCCGCGCCGACCTGGACGATTTTGTCCACTGTTACAACCCCGCGAATCGCCACCAGCGCCGTGAAACGGAGCGCTCTCGCCGCTTCTCCTATGAAGACCTCGTCAAACGCGATAAGGCCAATCTCGACCTCTTCTGGCTCAGGGACGACAGCCTGGGCGATTCGTCCGATTTGCCGGACCCCGCTATTCTGGCGGCCGAGATTGTCGAGGACCTGCAAGCCGCCCTGGACCACTTCGCGCAAATCGCGGCCGATCTCGCGGCAGGCGAACGCCATGAAACTAAATGACCTACGAGAAAATGGCTTCGTTCGTGGGTTCGTTTGTTCAAAAACACGCCAGCCGCCGCGTACCCACAAACCTGCACAATTCCGCACAAAAGCCCACGAATCGCCGCCCCCCACCCCGCCCGGCGATATAATGAGATCTAGGCAGTCGAAGGTCTGATATGAAGACCGTGGCTGAACAACTCTCCACGCAGGTCCGCGAAGGGGAGCTATACGAAAAACTGGATTCCAATCGCGTCCGCTGCTACGCCTGCGGCCACTGCTGTCCCATTCCGGCCGGCTTCGCGGGCGTTTGCAAGGTGCGCTACAACCGCGGCGGCCAGCTTTACGTGCCTTACGGCTACGTGAGCGCACTGCACGCCGACCCCATCGAGAAGAAGCCCTTCTTCCACGCCCTCCCCGGTACCCGCGCCCTCAGCTTCGGCATGCTCGGGTGCGACCTGCACTGCGGATACTGCCAGAACTGGGTCACCTCCCAGGCCCTGCGCGATTTCCGCTCCTCGCTCGATTTCACTCGCATCACGCCGCAGCGCATCGTGGAAGCCGCCCGCGCGTCCGGCGCCGCCAGCGTAGTCAGCACTTACAATGAGCCGCTCATCACGGCCGAATGGGCCGTGGCGGTCTTTCGCGAGGCGCGCGCCGCCGGCCTGGTCACGGGCTTCGTCTCCAACGGCAATGCCACGCCCCAGGTGCTTGAATATCTGCGTCCCTGGGTGGACCTTTACAAGGTGGATCTGAAGAGCTTCGACGATCGCCGCTACCACGAATTGGGTGGCCGCCTGACGCCGATTCTCAACTCCATCCGCCGCATCCACGCCATGGGCTTCCGGCTCGAAGTCGTCACCCTGGTGGTCCCCGGCTTCAACGATTCGCCTGCCGAATTGACGGCCATCGCGGAATTCCTGGCCGGCATTTCGCCGGACATCCCCTGGCACGTCACGGCCTCTCACGAAGACTACAAAATGTTTGGACAAGGCAACACCGGCGCGGCTACTTTGCAACGCGCCGCGTCCATCGGGCGCGCCTCTGGCTTGCATTACGTCTACGCCGGCAACCTGCCGGGACAACTCGGCAAACTCGAAGACACGCACTGCCCGAAGTGCGGCGCGGCCGTAGTGGAGCGCCGCGGATTCCAAGTCTTACGCAACCGGCTGAAGGACGGCCGCTGCCCCGATTGCACCACTCCCATAGCGGGATTGTGGTCTTGCAAAACCACCAGCCACCAACCACTAACCACCAGCCACGGCGAGCTTTGCTCGCCTCCTTGCGGGTGACATATGCATGCCGTGCACCTTTCCCCCTACGTCGGCGCCTGGTATCCGGACTGCCGCACCGACCTCGAGCTTCTGCTCGACGATCTCTTCGAATCCTCCGCGCAACGCACCGGCGCTTATCTGTTCCCGAACCCGCTGGGTTTCGTAGTGCCACATGCCGGCTTGCAGTATTCCGGAACCGTAGCGGCCGCCGCCTATCGCCATGTCCGCCGGCAGCAGCCCCGCCGCGCCGTGGTCCTGGGATTCGCCCATCAAGGCGGGCCGCCGGGAATCTCTATCCCCGATATCGACGAATACGAAACGCCGCTGGGCGAGGCCGCCATCGACCGTGCAGTCGTCGAGCGGTTGGCCGCCCACCGTCCATTCCGCTTCGTCGCCGAGGACCGCATCTGCGATCATTCCGTCGAGATTCAGTTGCCCCTGCTGCAGCATGCCGCGCCCCGCGCGCGCGTGGTGCCGCTCTTCGCCGGCCGCCTGGATCCGCCTGAGCGGGATGCCGCGGCGGAGGCACTGGCCGCCTTGTGCGGACCGGATACGGTTTTCCTGGTCAGCTCCGATCTCACACACTACGGGCGGGCCTTCGGCTACCAGCCGTTCCCGGCGGATTCGAAGATCTCCGCGCGCCTGGCCCATCTCGACCGCGGCCTGATGGACGCCGCCGCCAGCCTCGATCCGCAATTCTTCTGCGACGAAATCGAGAAGCACCGGGCCAACCTGTGCGGCCGCGCACCCATCGCCTTGTGGCTGCGCACGCTGGCATTCGTCCAGGGTGGCGAGATTTTCCAGGAGACTCTGGATTACCAGACCTCCGGCGACGTCACCGGCGATTACGATCACACCGTGAGCTATGGCGCGCTGGGCTACTTTCCCGCGCAGTCGTTTTGGGTGGACGGCGCCGAGCGCAGCCTGTTGCTCGAAAGCGCCCGCGAAACCCTGCGGCATCTTCGCGCCACCGGCGAGCACCGGCCCATTCCGCCGCGCCACATCACGCCGGCCCTTTCGCGGAAGCCGGGCGTGTTCGTCAGCCTGCACCAGGGGCAGCGGCTGCTGGGCTGCCTGGGCAATCGGCTGAGTTTCGAAAGCCTCGCGGAAAATGTGCCCGAGACGACCCTGCGCGCGGCGCTGGACGATCCGCGCTTTCCCACCGTGATGGGAGTGGAAGGCGAAATCGATATCGAGATTTCCATTCTGTCCCCGATGAAGCCGATCCGCGATGCGCGCGGCTTTCACATCGGCCAGCACGGCGCCACGCTCGATTGCGGCAGCCACCAGGCGCTGCTGCTGCCGCAGGTGGCCACGGGGCGCGATTGGAATGCCGAACAGTTTCTCGGCGCGCTCTCGGTGAAGGCCGGCCTGGGCACCCAGGGATATCGGAGCCCGGGCGCGCGCCTGAGTGTGTTTCAGGCGCAGGTCTTGGCAGTGTGAGATACTCTCAACGTGCCGGTTGTTTTCCGCAACGCGCGCGTCTTTGACGGCGATTCCGAAGCGCTGCGTGAAGGCTTCGATGTGCTCGTGTCGGGCGGCGTCATCGGCCGAATTGTCCCAACTCCGCTGGCAGTGCCGGAACACGCTGAGGTGGTCGAGTGCGCGGGACGCGTCCTCATGCCCGGCCTGATCGACGCGCTTGTTCACGTCTACGCCGCCGGCCTGAACTTTACACGCATCGCACAGTCGCCTTTCTCTTACCTGGCGCACTTCGCGGCGCGGTTCATGCGGGCCAGTCTCGACTGCGGCTTCACTACGCTGCGCGATGTGGGGGGCGCGGACGTCGGCCTGGCTTCCGCGCTGAAAGAAGGGCTGCCTGTTCTACGGCGGCCGCGCCATCGGCCAGACCGGCGGTCAAGGCGACTTTCGGCCCGGCGATTACGGTTGCGCGTGCCATCTCGATCTCACCGTAATTGCGGATGGCGTGGACGCGGTACGGCGCGCCGTCCGGGAAGAGTTGCGGCGCGGCGCATCGCACATCAAGCTGATGGCCTCCGGCGGCGTGGCCTCTCCCACCGATCCGCTGGAGCGCTGCCAATATTCGGCAAGTGGATTTCCTTCCTACGATCCGAGGCTTCTGATGCAGCGGCCATGTTTGTAAAGTCGCTGGCCAGCGGCGAGGAGCGCCTGCTTGGCGTCGTTTGTAACGATCGGCAAGCGTGGAGTGCAAATAGTGAATCTGTGATTGCCCCTGGTCCTGGAAATTCCAGCGGAGGTGGAGCCTCCTGGCCTGTCTGGAAGTAATGCGATACTGGATAGGTCCCGACGGCCTTGCGTCAGCCGTACCGCCTCTATTTCTACAGCCATGAACCGAACGAGCCGCCGCATGTGCACGTGGATCGCGACGATCAGTCGGCCAAGTTTTGGTTGAGACTATCGCATTAGCTCTCAACCTAGGGTTTAGTCCCGTGGAGCTTCGTCGTATACAAAGGACGCTCATGGAAAACGAAGCGATTCTGCTGGAGAAATGGAATGCAAGATTCGGAAATTAGGCCCGGAGAAAGAGTGAAAGGCGTTCACTTCACGGAGGACACGTTGGCGGTCGACCTCATCGACGGACGCACGATTATCGAACCTCTGGTCTGGTACCCAAGACTTCTCGACGCTACCTCCGAGCAGCGCCGGAATTGGACGGTCGGCGGCGCGGGTTACGGTATCCACTGGCCGGATATCGACGAAGATCTGAGTACCGCCGGGCTGCTGCGCGGGGCGCCCGCAGCGCCGGAACCGGTCCGGGCTCGCGGCTAGACGTGCTCGAAGTAGATCCAAGGCGCTACGGACGTCTGTTGGCGCGCAAGCTGCCGGCGGCCATGCGCACCGAAGAAGAGAAGGAACAGCTCGACGAACGCCATGATGAACTCCCGCCGGAGGAGCGGGAGCACTCCGAACCTCTGACTGTGCCGATCGAGGCCTTAGAGGATGCCAACTACGCCTTCGAAGGATCGACGTCCGACCGCCGGTTGCGCAGCCTGATGGAAGGGCACCTGCGCCAGCGACTTGCTCGACGTCTTTGGCTCTCGCGGAATAGCCGCCGAGGTGAGCGGAAAGGCGATATAACCGTGCTCCTGAACGGCAAAGCCGCCGCAAACGTAATGCGGGATGTGAAAAAGGGCTAAGACCTTCACCGCTCTTACCAACGCCGTCTCAATGTTGGAGCCACTGGATTCTCGCCAGAACTCCGCCTCCTCATGAAATTGAAGGACGCTCTTCATGGTGGCTTCTTACCCGCTAACATTTCCGCAACCTTCTCCGACACCGTAACATTCCGTGGCATCCGGCCTTCCTTATCCCGGCGCCGCGGATCTCCGCCCGCATCCAGCACCGCGCGCAGCATGCGCACGTTGCCGCGCGACGCCGCCTGGTGTACCGCCGTCCACCCGCGCTCGTCGGGCACGTTCGGGCTGGCCTTGCGCTCCAGCAGCCACATCATCTGCGGAATCTGCCCCCAGCGGATGAGATCGTTGAGCAGCGGTTTCCCGTTGGCCATCGCGCGGTCGATCGCCGCGCCGTGATCGAACGCCGATGCGGCCAATTCGTACGCTCCGCCCCACACCGCGTGGCTGAACGCGTCGGTGGCGTCGGCGCCGCTATCGAGCAGCAGATCGAACATCGGTTTGTCTTTCCTGCCGGCCGCGAAATAGGCGGCATTCACATCGTTCGCCCACGATCGGGTAAGCGCGCCCACCTCCGCGCCCGCGGCGATCAGCAGCCGTGCGATCCCCAGCGTGTCCGCCTTCGGCATGCGCGAACCGGCGGCGCACTGCAGCGCGGTCAGGCCGCCATGGTCCCGCTCGCGCGCGAAATCCGGCCGTGCCCGCAGCGTCTTTTCCACCAGCTTGCGGTCCCCCAGCGCGGCGCCGGCAAATCCGTCCATCTTCGCGCCGCCTTTGCGCAGCACTTTCACATATTCCGGCGAACCTACGAACGCCGCCACGACGATCGCCCGCGCCGAAGGCCACGCGCCCAACAATTCGGGATCCGCGCCGTTATCGAGCAGCCACTCCAGGCAAGCCAGCCGCGCGGGCGCGGGCTTCCCGGCCGCCGCATGCGGATCCGACTGCAATAGATTGTGCAGCGGACGGTAATTGCGCCAGGACGCGTTCAGGTCGGCTCCGGCTTTCTTCAGCAACGTGAGCGCGGGCTGCATGGCCTGACCGCCCGCAGCCCCTACCAGCCGGGGCTGGCGCGCCACTTTGGGATCGGCCTCGATCGCCGCGCGCAGCACCTCCAGCTTCCCCTCACGTAACGCCTGTAACAGTGCGCTGATATTGTGCGAGGCACTCACAATTCCCAACAATACCGGACTGGCCTCTATTTGTCGAGGCTGAGCTCGTGCAGCAGCCGCTGGAATCGCGGATCGCCCCGCAGCGGGTCCCACCGCGGGTCCACTTTCAGAAAGGCCAGCCCCGCGTTGTGCTGCTCGTAGCTCATCTCGAGTAGTGCCAGCGCTTCACTTTTGTTGCCGAGCCCGGTTTGGATGAACGCCAGGTGATGGGGCGAGACATGCTGCGTCCTGGCCATCCGGGTGAGCGCGTCCATCATCCGGCGCGCGTCGTCTCTCTTGCCCGAAACCGCATAGACGTGCCCTAGATCGGCCAACACGCCGGCGGAGTTGTCGGTGCGCAGCATGTTTTCGAGAATAGCTTCGGCTTCCGGGTACCGTCCCAGTCCTTCGTACCCGCGGGCCAGCAACAGCAGCGCCAGCGGCACGTGCGGGTCCAGGTCCAGAATCCTGCGTTCCTGAGCGACCGTATCCTTATAACGGCGGCTGCAATAATACACCGCGCCGATGTTGGCCCCAATGTGCAGCGAAAGCGGATCCAGCCACTGCGCCTGCCGGATTTCGGCTTCCGACTCTGAGAACCGCCCGGCCGCCAGCAGATTCAAGCCCCACCAGTGATGACCGTTGGCGCTGCTGGGATTCGCCGCCAATGCCGCCCGCCAGCCGCGCTCCAGGCCCGCGAAGTCCGGATTCTCCTGGATCGCGGCCTCGGTCAGCAACGCCTCCGGTAGAGTCGGATCGATGGACAGGGCGCGCGCCACGGACTGCTTCGCTAAAGCCCTCATCTCCGACATGTCCCGGTCCTCATTCGCAGCCAGCACCACGTAGTCTTCCGCCAGGGCGGCATGGGCCTGTGCGAACCTCGGATCTTTCTTCAACGCTGCGTCGTAGAGTTGGACGCTCTTCCGCAGATTCTCCGGCTTGCGGCTGTTGAACAGGTAGCGCCCTTGCAGGTAGAGGTCGAGCGCCCCGGAATCGCCGGTCCAGCCCATCGCCGTGCGGTCGCGGCCGGAGCCCGCGTTACCTAACTGCAGCGCCCTGGCGAGGGCCTTGGCAATTTCGTCTTGTAAGACCGGCGCCTCCGCCGCGGGACGGTTGAATTCGCTCGACCAGATCCGGCGGCCGTTGTGCGTCTCATACAACCGCGTGGAGACGCCGATGCTGTCTCCCGCGAAGCGCACGCCGCCCTCCAGCACCATATCGACATGCAACTGTTGTCCGATCCGCCGCACGTCGCCGCCGAGATCTTTAAACCGTTCGGCCGACCCGCGCGCCGCCACTTGCAGCTTTCCCGACCGGCCCAATTGATTGGCGATGCGTTCCGTCAGCCCATCGCTGAAGTAGTCCTTCTCGGCCAGGCCTCCCTCGTTGGTGAACGGCAGCACGGCAATGGAGGTGCGTGGATCGATGCTGCGCATGCTGAACGGAACCAGGGCAGCCATAGTGGTCACGGCTGCCAGCGTGACCGCCAAGGTCACACGCAGCGGCGTGCGCTGCGCCGTGGCCGCCGATGGCGCCCCCGACGGAGCGGGTTGCGGCGCGGATTCAAAGACGGGGATGTAGCTCTCCAACGGCAAACGCAGGCGCACCGCATCGTCGCGTCCTTCCGCTTCATAATATTCGCGCAGTTTGGCGCGCAGCCGGCCGGCCTCGACCCGGACAATCGAATCTACCGTAGGGTCGTAATCCGGAGCGCGGCCATAAATCTCAAAGGCGATGCGGTATTCGTCGACCTTTGCCGTTTCGCCGGCAATCGTTTTCAGAGTAATGAATCGCAGGAACTCGCTGAGAAGGCGCGAACCGGAAAGATGCGGACTGGCCAACAGCTTCCGCAGGATGGCCTGCGCAACCTCGGGCGTAATCCCCTCACGATCCGGCATGCTTACAGAATAATGAATCGGACCGGCAGTTCGGATATATACCAAGGTTAACGGTCAGCCCAAGTTAGAAATGAAACTCGGCCTTCAACTCGACGAACCGGGGCGAGTCGTTGCCGGCCACGAACGATCCCAGGATGCTGGTAGGCGGACACACCAATCGGGTGATTGACAGCTTGACTGGCGATGAATGTTAACTTACTCACTGTGGTCATTTCATTGCTCCTCAAGAGGTGTTAATTGTAACTACAGCCGGCGTAGTCTCTTCGGAGCCGTGTGAACATACAGCCGTTCGGGGCAGATACCCGCACAAAGTCGAGTAAGAGCACGGCCAAGTCGGCTATTGAATTGGTTACGCGCCCCGGAGTAGCTGGGGCGAAGTGCTTACGCGAGGACGCACACTAACCGCCGGCGCCGGAACGCCCGCGCAGCAGGGGCTGCAAATACCGCATCACGGTGCCCGCCACCAGCCGGTTGCCGTCCGCGGTCGGATGCAGTCCGTCGCGTTGCATGCGGCTGGTTCCCGCTACGCCGTCCAGCAGGAACGGGATCAATGCCACCTTATGCTTCGCCGCCAGATCGCTGTAAACGCGCTGAAACGCGGCTATGTAATCCGGGCCGTAGTTCGGCGGCAACGTCATCCCGGCCAGTAGCACCTGCGCCCCGGCCTCCTTTAGCCCCGCGACGATCTGGTCGAGGTTCGAGCGCGTAGTGGAGACCGGCAACCCGCGCAGCCCATCGTTGCCTCCGAATTCGACGATTACCACCGCGGGCCTGAGCGCCGTGACCGACTTCAGCCGCTCCAGCGCATCGGTGGTGGTTTCGCCGCTGATGCCTGCATTCGCCACGCGATAGCGCAAGCCGCGCCGATCCAGTTCCTGCTGCAGAAAGTCCGGAAAGCTCTTGCCCGGATCGGCGCCGAACCCGGCCGTCAGGCTGTCGCCAAAGGCCACAATCACGGGCCGGTTGTCGATCGCGGGTGCGGGCCGCGCGGGTAGGGCGGCTTCGCGTGCGGTGTCGGGCGCCGGCTCCGGCGTGGGATTCGGCGTGCCGCCACAAGCGCCCAGTACCAATAGACCGGCCATTAAACTGACGAGACGCATCTGCTGCCATAATAAACTTAGACAGCCCATCCATGCTTCAGGCCATGATTCAGGCACACAGCCTCACCAAGACAATCGACACGGGCACGCATCGCGTGGACATCCTAAGAGGCATCGACCTGGAGATCCCGCGTGGGCAATTCGCCGCCATCATGGGACCGTCGGGCAGCGGCAAGAGCACCCTGCTGGGGCTGCTGGCCGGTCTGGACACGCCTACCGCCGGAACCATTTCGCTCGACGGCCAGGAAATCACCGGCCTGAAGGAGGACCAACTGGCGCTGGTGCGCGGCCGCAAGATCGGTTTTGTGTTTCAGTCTTACAACCTCATCCCCACGCTGACCGCCGAGGAAAACGTGCGGCTGCCCATGGAGCTGGCCGGCAACGGAAGCGGCGGCGGCGCGACCCGCGCGCGGGAACTTCTGGATCGCGTGGGCTTGGCGGACCGCCGCGATCATTATCCGGTCCAGCTTTCCGGCGGCGAGCAACAGCGCGTGGCGCTGGCCCGCGCGTTTATGGTACGTCCGCCGATTCTGCTGGCCGATGAGCCGACCGGGAACCTGGATTCCGAAAATGGCCGCCTGGTGCTGGATTTGCTCCTTTCGCTCAACCGCCAGGAAGGCACCACGCTGGTGCTGGTAACGCACGATCGGGAGTTGGCGAACGTTGCCGACCGGCGGATTCAGTTGCGCGATGGCCGCATCGTATGAGGACTAACCCACCAGCCACCAGCCACCAACCACCGGCCACCGTCCGTATGGCTTGGCGCGACTTGCGCTCCTCGCCCGCCAAATTCCTCTTCGTGATTCTGGCCGTCGCCGTGGGCGTGGGCGCGCTCACCGGCGTGCGTTCCTTCAGCCGCGCTTTCCACACCCTGCTGATGCGACAAGCTCGCACCTTGATGGCCGGCGACGTCTCCTTGCGCGTGTTCGCCCAGCCCACGACTGAGCAAACCGCAGCCATTACCGCGCTGGAAAAACGCGGTGCGCGCGACACCTCCGTCACCGAAACCCTCACCATGGCCAATACCGCCGAGGCGCCGGACCCCATGCTGGTGGCCGTGAAGGCCATCGATCCGGCAGTCTATCCGTTCTATGGCGAGGTCAAGCTGGACCCGCCCGCCGCCCTGCGCGCCGTTCTCGACGCCGGCTCGGCCGCGGTTTCCGACGACCTGCTGATCCGCTTGAAGGCGCGCGTGGGCGGCACGCTGCGGCTCGGCGGCCAGGACTTTCGCATCGCCGCCGTGCTGGTATCGGAGCCCGACCGCTTGACCGGTAGCATCAACGTTGGCCCGCGCGTGATGATCAGCCGCGCCGGACTCGACCGCACCGGTTTGATCAGCCTGGGCAGCCGCGCCGCGCAGCGCTACCTGTTTCTGCTGCCGCCGCGCGCTCCGGATGTGCAGCAGGTGCGCAACGAGTTGAAGCAGGCCTTCCCCGAGGGCATGATCGCCGATTACCGCGAGACGCATCCCATCATTACCCGCGGCCTGGAGCGGTCCACCACTTTCCTAAGCCTCATCAGCCTGATCGCGTTGATTGTGGGTGCCCTGGGCGTGGCCACCGCCATGCACGCACACTTGCAGCAGAAGATGGATACCATCGCGATTTTGAAATGCCTCGGCGCGCGCTCGGGACAGGTGTTGCGCATCTACTTGACGCAGACGCTGGCGTTGGGCCTGGCGGGCGGAGTGCTCGGCGTCGCGTTCGGTACGCTGGTGCAGCGCGCGTTTCCAGTTCTGATCGGCCGTTTTTTTCCCGTGCCGCCGCACATGGGACTGGATCTGGTGCCCGCGGCGCAAGGTCTGGCGATCGGCATTCTCACCACGCTGCTGTTCACCTTGCCCACGCTGCTCGGCATTCGCGAGATACGCCCGGCCGTCATTTTCCGGCGCGAGATGACCGAGGCGCGGCCGGACTGGCTGCGGCGCTGGAGCCATTCGCGGCAGGCCTTGGCAACGGCCGCCGCCATCCTGGCGGGCATCGGGCTGATCGCCGCCTGGCTTGCCGGAACCGCGCTGCGCGATTCGCTGCGCATCGGCGCATACTTCGCCGGCGGGCTGCTGGTCAGCCTGCTGGTAATCGCAGCGGTGGCCTGGCTCCTGCTGCGCGGCTTGCGGCTGCTGATGCGCGGCTCGGGACGCGCGCTGCCCGCGGCATTGCGCCAAGGCATCGCCAATCTCTACCGGCCTGGCAATCATGCGCAAACCGTGTTGGTCACGCTGGGCACGGGCGTGATGTTTACGCTCACCGTTTACCTGGTGCAGCACGCCGTGCTGACCGAGATGATGCAAAACGCGCCGCCGGGCATGCCCAACGTCTTCATGCTGGATATTCCGGGCGCGCAGCGGCAGGCGTTAACCGACTTATTGAAGCGGCAGAAGGGCATCGAAACCCCGCCGGAGATTCTGTCCTCGGTGGCCGTGCGGCTGACGTCGGTAAACGGCGTGCCCGTCGAAAAGCTGGGCCTGCAGGAGTGGGGCCGCCGCTTCCTGCGCACGCGTTCGGTGACTACCGCGCCGGCCCGCCCGCATGAAACCGAGATTCTCAGTGGCGCCTGGTGGGACGCGCATCCATCGACGCCGCAGGTGTGCGCATCCGAAGAGGCCGCCCGCACCCTGCACCTGAAGGCCGGCATGGCGCTCGATTGGACCGCGTGGGGCCGCACGCTGCACTCCAACCTGGCTTGCATCCAGCGCACCGATTCCGTGCGCATGAACGCACGCTTCGAGTTCATCTTCAGCCCCGGCAGCCTGGAAGGTTTTCCGGCTATCTACTATGGCAGCGTCCGCGTGAAGCCGCGCGACGTGGCGGCCGTGCAGCGCGCTGTGTATGAGAAGATGCCGACCATCACGGTAATCAACATGGCGGACGTGCTCGAAATCGTGCAACAGGTGGTGGACCAGATCGCGCTGGTGGTGCGCTTTGTTTCGGCGTTCACCATCGTGGCGGGCGCGATTATTTTGGCGTCCAGCGTGGCGGGCACGCGCTTCGGGCGGGTGCGTGAAGTGGTGATTCTGAAAACGCTGGGCGCCACACGCCGGCGCGTGGCCGGGATCTTTTCAATGGAATTTCTGGTGCTGGGCGCGGCGGCGGGATTGCTCGGCAGCGCGCTGGCCACCGGATTCACCGCGGTGGTGGTGAAGCGTTTGCTCAAAGCGGAGTTTCACTTCGATCCGGCGGCGGATCTGTTCTCGATTGCGCTGACCGCGCTAGTGGCGGTCGCGGCGGGATGGCTGGCCAGTTATCGCATTTTAGGGCAAAAGCCGCTGGAAGTGTTGCGCGATGAGTGACCCGTGGTGGGGCGGGCGTCTACGCCTGCGGCGGGTCTCCAGACCCGCTCCTGGTAGCACAGGCTTCAGCCTGGTAGCACAGGCTTCAGCCTGTGTCAGGGGAGCTTCGCGTCGCCGAAGAGCGGGCCTACGAGGCCCGCGCAGGCTGCGAGCCTGCAGCTAGTCGGATCAGACTTGTTCCGCCTCCGCAGCCTTCACCGTGATCTCGACGGTCTTCTCACCCAAATACGGATGCCGCGCGTGCAGCCGGATGGTCCCCGCCGCCTCCTTGCTGCGTACCCACACCGCGCCCACGCCGCCCGCGAGCGAAAAGGGATTCTCGCCGACGATCTCGCCGGGCCCCTCCACGCGTAGTAACACCGCGCCGGTCGAAAAAGGCCGCGCGCCGCCCTGTTCATTGGTCACGCGCAGCACCACGCGCGTGGCATCGATGCCATCGCCCACCAGTTCCGCATCGTCCGGCTCCACATGCAACTGGCGGTCGTAATCGTTGCCCGGCAGCGTCTTCGAAATCGCCTTCGCGCCGTTGAGATAGCCGTCGATCCGCAGGTCGCCCCAGTCTTCCAGGCGTTCGCCGGCCAGGTCGATCACGAAAGGTGGATGCGGCAAGTGCCCATAGTGCTCCCGATCGGGCTCGACCTCCGCCTTCAGATCGCCCTTCACGTAGATCTTCAGATGGTCGCAATTGGACACGATCACCGCGTGGCGGATGCCGCCGCCTTCGGATTGGTCGCCCTGCGACCAGTTGAAGCACGGCTCCAGCACGATCTCTTCGCTGGGGTCGCACTGCGAGCGGTAGAACTGGCCGGCGGGTTTCGGGATACGGAAAATGTCCGTCACGCCGTGATAGCAGATCTTATCGCCGGAGCCGAAATTGGCGTGCGTGTTGTAGTCGAAGGCGCACCAGCCGATGCCGCCCGCGTAGCGGTCGTCGGAAGCCAGTTGGTTGTGCACGCGGGCGTGCCGCAGGGCGTGCTCCATCACGCGGTCCACATTATCGGTCCGTTTGGTGGGGAACATGTGGCCATTGAACTCGGTGTTCAGGTACAGCGGGTGGTTTGGCGGCCGCAGCGGGAAGCCGAAATCGTTCATGGTCATCACGTCTTCGAGCAATTCGGTGTCGTAGAGATAGCGCACGCCGCCGGTCTGGCGGGAGTTGTCCAGCTCGTGCGCCAGCGCGTTGGTGCGCGTATAGAAATCGTGGTTGTCCTGCGATTCGTTGATGCGCACACCCCACAGCACGATGGACGGATGATTCCAATCGCGGTGGATCATCTGTTCGACGTTGCGCACGGCCAGATCCTGCCAGGCTTGGTCGCCGATGTGCTGCCAACCGGGGATTTCCTCGAAGACCAGCAGGCCGGCTTCGTCGCAGGCGTCCAGGAAGTGCGGCGATTGCGGGTAATGCGACGTGCGCACAATGTTGCACTTCAGCTCGCGCTTCAGGATGAGCGCATCGCGGCGTTGCACACGCGCGGGCATGGCGCCGCCGACATAGGGAAATGTCTGATGCCGGTTGAGGCCGCGCAGCTTGATGTGTTTCCCGTTCAGCATGAAGCCTTGCGGAGTGAAGCGCGCTTCGCGGAAACCGATGCGCGTGGAGTATTCGTCGATGGGGTCGCCGTCTTGGAAGAGGCGGGCCGTGACGGTATAGAGCTTCGGGTGTTCCAGATCCCAAAGTTCCGCCCCAAAATTGGACAGCGTGAGCGGCTGATCGGAAGGTTGCCCTTCAACCGAAGAAAGTACGCGGGCGCCATCCCGCAGTTCCACCTTCAGCGTGAGAGCGCTGGCGGCCTGTCCGTTGAGCGGGCACTTCACCTCCACGCGCCAGCCATCGCCCGGCGCGTCCACCGGCTTGGCGAACACGTTCTCGATAAACACCGGCGGCACGCTGCGCAGCGCGACTTCCCGATAGATGCCGCCGAAGGTCAGATAGTCGATGTTCTCGCCGAAGGGGGGGATATCGGGCCGTTCCGTGGAATCCACCTCGACGGCCAGGACGTTGGCCGCGTCCGCCTTCAGATGCGGTGTCAGATCGAAGGAGAAGGGTGTGTAGCCGCCGCGATACTCGCCGAGCTTGTGGCCGTTGATGCTGACGGCCGCGGCGGTCATGACGCCGGCAAAATCCACAAAAACGCGGCGGCCCTGCTGCGGCCCAAGCTTGAAATGACGGCGATAAATGGAGACGAACTGGAAGTCCTTTTCGTCGAAACTGTGCCAGGGGAAGACCTTGTTCGAGTGCGGGATGGTGACGCGCTGGAACTTGCTGTCGTCGAAATCGGGCGCGGAGCAGCCGGGGACCGCGCGCCCGCCGTAGAGCCAATTGCGATTCATCGGCAGGATGCGGCGGAGGGACGCGCGTGGCGTCGCGGTTTGGGCTGAGGCGGCCACCTGCCAGAGTGCCGCGGCGCCGGCCTGGAGAAAGCCTCTTCGGTCAATCGTGTCCATAAGTAGGAATGGTAACCTGTGGCTGCACGCATTGTGGGGCGGGCAATTCTGCCCGCAGCCGGCCCTGAAGTTTCTACATTTGCTGGAGCTAGAGTTGGAGGGCGGGCTTTAGCCGGCGCGGGGCTTCAGCCCAACTGGTAGCACAGGCTTCAGCCTGTGTTAGCCGGCCCTGGTGACCTTGGCCCGCCGCAGAGCGGGCCTGCGACGCCCGCGCAGGCTGCGCGCCCGCCCCGCAACGTCAGCCCAGCAGCGCGCCGGCCTGCTCCAGCGCCCGCTCCAGATCCTCTTTCGACAGCGCCGTACTGATGAAGAGCTCCTGGCGCGCCCCAGCGCTCAGCGCGATGGCCTTCCAACCATTCTGCACAGGCACGGTGATACGCACCTTCACGGGGCCGCGCGCGTCGCGCACCGGCCGGATGACGCCCGGAATGATGGATCGGATTTCCGGAGTGGCAGCCAGCACGCGCTCCAGGACCTCGCGCACGCCGTCGATGATCGAATGCTCAACCTTCAACCGGTCCTTGGCGGTGCGCAGGCGCATAACGGCCAGCCTAATGCGCGCCGCGCTCCGGCGGCATGAACCTCTTGATGAAGTTCGTATCGAACCGGCCAGCCTGGAAATCGGGGTCTGCCAGAATGCGCTGGTGCAGCGGAATGGATGTGTGAATCCCCTCCACCACGAACATTTCGAGCGCGCGCTGCATACGGTGGATGGCTTCGGCGCGGTCGCCGCCGTACACCACCAGCTTCGCCACCAGCGAATCGTAATAAGGCGTGATCACGCAATCGGTGTGCGCCATGGTATCCACGCGCACGCCAATGCCGCCCGGCACGTGGAAGCCGGTGATACGGCCCGGCGAAGGCGTGAAGGTCACCGGATTCTCGGCATTGATCCGGCACTCAATGGCATGCCCGCGCAGTTCCACCGGCAGGTTGATCACTTCATCCAAAGGCTCGCCCTGGGCGATGCGGATCTGGCTCTTCACCAGGTCGATGCCGGTCACGAATTCCGTCACCGGATGCTCCACCTGGATGCGCGCGTTCACTTCCATGAAATACAACTGGCCGCCTTCGTCCATCAGAAACTCGACGGTGCCCGCATTGGTGTAGCCTGCGGCCGACAACGCTTCTTTCAGTTTGGCCGCCATGGACGCGCGCAGCTCGGGCCGCATCACCGGCGAAGGCGACTCCTCCAGCAGCTTTTGATGCCGGCGCTGGATGCTGCATTCGCGCTCACCCAGGATCTCCACGCGTCCGCGCTCGTCGGCCAGCACCTGAAATTCGATGTGCCGCGGCGCGCGCACATACTTCTCCAGGTAAACGTCGGGGCAGCCGAACGCCGCGCCCGCCTCCTGCTGCGCCGAATTGAACAGCGGCTCCAGTTCGGACGCCTCGTTCACGATGCGCATGCCGCGTCCGCCGCCGCCCGCGGAAGCTTTCACGATCACCGGAAACCCGATCCCGCCCGCCACCTCGACGGCTTCTTCCGCGGTCTTCAGGATGCCGGGCGAACCGGGCAGAATAGGCACGCCCGCTTCGCGCATGAACGCGCGCGCGCGTTCCTTCACGCCCATCAGCCGGATCACCTCCGGGCGCGGCCCGATGAACTTCAGCCCGGAGACTTCGCAAACCTCGGCGAAGCCGGCATTCTCGCTGAGGAAGCCGTAGCCCGGATGAATGGCGTCGGCGCCCGTGATCTCCGCCGCGCTCACGATAGAGGGAATATCCAAATAGCTGCGGGCGCTCTTGGCCGGACCGATGCAGACGGCTTCGTCGGCGAAGCGCACGTGCAGGCTGTGGCGGTCGGGCTCCGAGTAGACGGCCACGGTGCGGATGCCGAGCTCCTTGCACGCGCAAACCACACGCAGAGCGATTTCGCCGCGATTGGCTATGAGGATTTTCTTAATTGACGCGGATGGCAAACATCGCCTCCCCGTACTCCACGGGCTGTCCGTTCATCACCAGCTTGCTTTCGATGATGCCGGAAACCTCGGCTTCGATCTCGTTCATGAGCTTCATGGACTCGATGATGCACAAGACCTTGCCGGGCTGCACGCGCTCGCCCACGCGCACGAACGGCGGCGAACCGGGCGCGGAGGCTTCGTAAAACGTGCCCACGATGGGGGAAACCACCAGGTGCAGGTTGGGATCTGCGCCGGGCTCCTTAGGCGGCTCTTTGGCGGGCGCGGAGGCGCTGGCCGGCGGCGGGGCGGTTTCCACCCGGTGCGGTGCGGCGGGCTGCGCCAATACTAGTTCCTGATGGCCGGCCACGGAGCGGCGAATGCGCACGCGGTTGTCCCCGCGCTGCACTTCCAGTTCGTCGATGCCGGTTTCGGTGGCGAGGTTGATTAGCTCGCGGATCTCGTCTACGGTCATGGCAATCGACTAGCTTAGCAGTTTGGTATCCGCGGTTGTGGGGCAGTAGTACAGACTACAGAACCCGCAGTTCCTTGCCGGTGGGCGTCAACACTTCGCAGCCCGTCGCAGTCACCACCACGGTATCCTCGATGCGGATGCCGCCCACGTCTTCCGGATACACGCCGGGCTCGATGGTGATCGCCATGCCCGCGGCGAGCGGCGTTTTGTCCTTCTTGCCGATGCGCGGCAGTTCGTGGATCTCCAGCCCCAGGCCATGGCCGGTGGAATGCACGAAGGCGCGGTCCAACTTGTAAGCCTTCAGCACCCGGCGCGCCTGCCGGTCGACGTGGGCGGCGGTCACCCCCGGCCGCACCGCGTCGATGGCGGCCAATTGCGCCTCCAGCACGGCGCGATATAAGCCCTTCACGCGCGCGCTGGGTGTGCCCAGGTAGAGCATGCGGGTCATGTCGCTGGCGTATCCGTCCTGAAACGCCCCCATGTCGATCAGCACCAATTGCCCCTGTTTCAAAAGCGCGCCGGTGGGGTGCGCGTGCGGTAGCGCCGAACGCTCGCCAAAGGCCACGATGGTTTCAAACGAGGGCTTCTCGGCTCCCAGACGGCGCATCCGGTGGTCGATTTCAGCGGCCAAGTCCCGCTCGCGCATGCCCGGGCGGATGCGCCGCGCGGCCCACTCGAAGGCGTTCGAATTGGTCGCGACAGAGCGCCGAATCAGTTCGATTTCGGCTCCCGATTTCAACATGCGATGCGCTTCCAGCCAGCCGGAAACCGGCTCCAGCGACGTGTTTACAGACATGTTGGCGCGCAGCTTGTCGAAGCCTTCGTAGGACAAATGCGCGCTCTCGAAACCCAATCGCCGGATGCGCCGGGCGGCCACCATGGCTGCCACGGCCGTCAGAATGGGACCCTTGCATACTTGCGTGCGGCAGGAGATCTCACGGCGGCATTGAATGGCGTAACGCGGGTCGGTGAAAAAGACGAACTCGCCGGGCAGCGCCAGCAGTGCCCCGTTGCTGCCGCTGAATCCGGTCAGATAGCGGACATTGGCCGGTGAGGCCACCAGCATGCCATCCAGCTCCCGGTTCTCCAGTCCGGCGCCGATAAGCTGGCGGCGTTGGCCGAATTCGTCACTCACCCTGAAGTTCCCGGGCCAGGATCAAGGCGCGCTCGGACAGGGCATCCGCTTGCGAGTAGTCGCCGCGCCCTTCCGCTTCATCGCACTGCGCCAGGAAGGTTTTGATGCGGTCGACCAGGAGCTGATCGTGGCTGGATGAACGTCCCTTGGCGCGGCCGAGCTTTTCCCCGATTTCGCGCTTGCGCGTCTCGATCGCGGACTGGATGTGTTTTTGTTCGTCGCCGCTCAAAATCGGCTGGATGGGCGCTTGCTCCTGCACAGCCGGAGTGGGCGGGGCCTCGGTTTCGGGTTCCGGCTCCGGCTTCGGTGGACCGGCGGCGCTGCGGCGCACGGCCCGGGGAGCGGGAGGAGCTTCCACTTTCTCCGGCGCGGGAGCCTGGGCCGCTTGTACCGTGGGGACGGCGTCCGGGTTGAGCGGCTGCGGGCTGGGCAGCGTCACGGCTGTTTGTGGAATGGAAAGCTGCGGATCCGGTGGGGGCGGCTGCACGGCGGCGGGCTTGGGCGGCGGCGGCGTGGCGGCTTGCTTGCTGGCGCCCAGCGTGCATCCCACCAGAGGCACGATCAGCAGGATGAGAGAGCCGCGCAGGAACCTGAAAAAACGCGATTCATGAAGTGGCCGGCGCATCCTGGTGGAATCTCGATTGTAGCATCTTGAGTTTTGTCGCCGATGACGCTGTGGGGCGGCGCCATGCGCCGCCTAGCCGGCCGTGGGCGGAATTGCCTGGCGGAATTGCCTGGCAGAATTGCCCGCCCTCCAATTCGTGCGGAATCGCGTCTGCTAATGCGCCGCGGCCGTCTCCGCCGCCACCACCGGCGCGTGCGCCCCCTCCGGAATCGGCGCCAGCATCTGCTCCTTGCGCATCACCAGCGTTGCGGTATTGAAACTGGCCACTTCGAACCCGTGCCCGTGCGTGATGGCGTCGGTGGGACAAGCCTCCACGCAGTACCCGCAAAAAATACAGCGGTTGTAGTCGATGTTGTAGACCTTGGCGTAACGCTCGCCGCCGCTGATGCGCTGTTTGTCCGTATTTTCCGCGGCTTCAATATAAATACAGTTCGAAGGGCACGCCGCGGCGCACAGGAAACATGCCACGCACTTCTCCATGCCGTTCGCATCGCGCTGCAAAACGTGCACGCCCCGGTAACGTTCCTGAAGCTTGGCAGGCCCATCCGGATAGTTCTCCGTCACCGTGGGAGACATCATCTCCTTGAAGGTGACTCCCATGCCTTTGGCGATTCCGGCCGCCGAACCCAGTATCTCCTCGAATGTGTTCGCCATGCGATTTCTTCCGTTGTACCGTGGCTCCCGCCGGGAGCTTAGTTCTTAGACCCTCAACCAGCCTTCCACTCCGGCACGTTTTCGCCCGGACGGAACGGATTCACGCCCGCCTGGCCGGCTACCGCCAAAAACTCCCGCTTATTGAAACCCTCCAGGCTCCAGGCGATGGCTCCATCCCGCTCCACCAGAAACAGCGAAGGCACGTGCGAAATGCCATAGGCATTGCTCGCCGGATAGCCGCTCTCTTCGGTATCCAGCAGCATGGGGAAAC